>Ga0209598_10003893_pt1 | contig 11155 bp, 12 predicted proteins | sample M_140807_EF_Meta_FD_187317 | JGI IMG/M metagenome (GOLD analysis project Ga0209598, IMG submission 187317) | Freshwater microbial communities from Lake Montjoie, Canada to study carbon cycling - M_140807_EF_MetaG (SPAdes) (version 2) | ecosystem: Environmental > Aquatic > Freshwater > Lake... | reverse complement strand
ATTCGCCGCGTGAAACCAGATCGTATGATCTGCCAATCACCTGAGCGCAATTGGGATCGCATCGGTGCCAGCCACCCAGATCACTTAGCTGCAGGTGAAGCCACAATTCAAGCGGTTTATCCAGATGCCCGTAATCCATTTGCCTTTACAGATTTACTAGAAAAAGAAGGTCTACAACCGTGGAAAGTGAAAGAAGTCTGGATGCAGGGTCACGCTAATCCAGATCACTTCGTTGATATCACCGACACCTTCCACTTTAAATTAGCGGCGCTGAAAGAACATGCTTCACAGACTTCACATTTGGAAAACCTTGAAGAAATGTTGCGCGAATGGGGCCAACGTAACGCTGGCTTAGGCGATCTCCCCGAAGGTCGAATCGCTGAGGCATTTAAAATCGTTAATACAAATTAGTAACTAATTACCTAACAACAACTGATTCGATAGCGACCTTTATCTTTGGTGCACCGATTCCACTTGGATCATTAACCCCTTTGGATGCGATGTATCTCAAGACATCAAGCCCCTTTGTAATCTTTCCCCAGATTGAATAGGAAGGACCAAGGGCGGGTGAATCTCCAAATACGAGGAAGAATTGGCTGCCATTTGTATTAGGCCCTGAATTTGCCATTGCCACTGTCCCTGCTGGATATGCCAGAGACTTACCTATCGGCAAATTTTCATCAGCATATGAAAATCCTGGTCCGCCAGCTCCTTCTGCAGTTGGGTCGCCACATTGCAACATTTCAAAGCCAGAAACCGCTTCTCGGTGACAGAGAGACTTGTTGTAGTAACCAGCTTTAGCAAGTGCGGTAATTTGAGTAACAGTAAATGGTGCTTTTGCATCGAGTGTTATTACTACATCTCCACAATTTGTTTTGAGTGTCATTGTTTTAGGAAGAACTTTGGCTGGCTTCTGTGGAGGATTGGTCTTCATAGGCGTGTGCGCCTTGGCCGTTGTTGGTTTGCAGACTATTGGCGCAGCACTTGCTTGGGGCACAGAAATGAGCACACCAGCTAGAACCAATACAGACACTGCAATCGCACTTACTTTTTTCATTCTCATTCTTCCTATTCCCACTCAATGGTGCCGGGTGGCTTACTTGTGACGTCCAGGACTACGCGATTTACTTCGCGAACCTCATTGGTGATACGTGTAGAAATTTTCTCGAGCACATCATATGGAACTCGTGACCAATCAGCTGTCATTGCATCTTCACTCGACACTGGACGCAGCACGATGGGATGGCCATATGTGCGCCCATCGCCTTGCACGCCGACGCTTCGAACATCGGCCAGCAGAACCACTGGGCACTGCCAAATTTCACGGTCAAGTCCAGCAGCTTTTAACTCTTGGCGAGCGATGAGATCTGCTTCTCGCAAGATATCTAAACGCTCTTGTGTCACTTCACCAATGATGCGAATACCAAGGCCTGGCCCTGGAAATGGTTGGCGCCAAATAATCTCTTCCGGTAATCCGAGTTCCAGACCAACCTGACGAACTTCATCCTTAAAAAGAGTGCGCAGAGGTTCAATCAGGGCAAACTTCAAATCATCGGGTAGACCGCCCACATTGTGGTGGGATTTAATATTGGCAGTTCCCGTGCCGCCCCCAGATTCAACGACATCGGGATATAAGGTGCCTTGCACTAAGAATTCAACATCTCCCCCAGCTGCAATATCGCGCGCTGCTGATTCAAATGAGCGAATGAACTCACGGCCAATAATCTTTCGCTTAGTTTCTGGATCAATCACACCAGCAAGGGCTGAGAGGAATTGCTCACGAGCATCAACTACAACAAGTTCAATGCCTGTTGCGGCCACAAAATCGCGTTGGACTTGTTCGGACTCTCCACTGCGCAATAAACCGTGATCGACAAATACGCAGGTGAGTTGATTTCCTACAGCTTTCTGAACAATCGCTGCTGCAACAGCAGAGTCAACTCCTCCTGAGAGGCCGCAAATTACTCGCTTTTCGCCAATCGCAGCTTTCGCTTTAGCTACTTCTTCTTCGGCAATGTTCTGGGTTGTCCACGACGGGTTACACCCTGCGATATTGATGAGCCAATTCTGCAGAATCGCTTGGCCGTGTTCAGAATGTAGAACTTCTGGGTGAAACTGCACTCCTGCTAATCTTCCGGTTGCATCCTCAAATGCCGCAATAGGTGTGTCGGCAGTTGATGCCGAGATACTAAATCCACACGGTACTTCAGAGACGGCATCGCCATGTGACATCCAGACTGATTGTGATGCGGGCAGTCCGGCAAAAATCTTTGAGCCGGCCTTCACATCAAGTGGGGTGCGACCAAACTCTGATTTTCCGGTTTGTGCCACCACACCAGCAAGGGCTGCGGCCATTGTTTGAAATCCGTAACAGATTCCGAATACCGGAATTCCCAGTGCAAATATTGCCGGATCAACTTTAGGTGCGTGATCTGCATAGACTGAAGATGGGCCACCCGAGAGAATGATTGCCTCTGGGTTCTTAGCACTTACTTCAGCTGCGGTGATTGTCGAAGGAACTATCTCTGAATACACCTTCGCTTCGCGCACGCGACGGGCGATGAGCTGTGCATACTGCGCGCCGAAATCGACGACAAGTACTCCGTGCTTATCGGCCATGCTGCATAACGATTTCTACGCGCTGAAATGACTTCACATCTGAGTATCCGCAGGTGGCCATCGCACGACGTAGTGCACCAAATAAGTTCATAGAACCATCAGATGCATGTGATGGCCCATTTAAAATTTCTTCCAGTGTTCCCACGGTTCCCACATTCATGCGCTGACCACGAGGAACTTCCGGATGGTATGCCTCAGAACCCCAGTGCCAACCAAGACCAGGAGATTCCACAGCCTTTGCAAGTGCTGCGCCCATCATGACCGCATCTGCTCCACATGCAATTGCCTTTGCAATGTTTCCAGATTTTCCAACGGCGCCATCGGCAATTACGTGGACGTAGCGTCCGCCAGATTCATCGAGGTATTCACGACGAGCTGCTGCAACATCGGCAACTGCTGTCGCCATCGGAACTTCAATACCAAGAACTGTTTGAGTGGTGTGCGCTGCCCCGCCGCCAAAACCAACCAGAACTCCAGCAGCTCCAGCGCGCATCAGGTGAAGTGCGCCGGTTGTGGTTGCAACGCCGCCAACAATGACTGGCACATCGAGTTCATAGATAAATTTCTTCAAATTCAGTGCTTCATTTTCAGCAGCAACGTGCTCTGCGGAAACAGTTGTTCCGCGAATAACAAAGATGTCTACACCGGCATCGATGACAGCCTTGTGAAGTTGGGCAGTGCGCTGAGGTGAGAGCGAGGCGGCAACTGTGACACCTGAATCTCGTATCTGCTTAATTCGTTCTTTGATAAGTTCAGGGCGAATCGGTGCGGCATAAATTTCTTGCATACGACGTGTTGCATGATTATCTGGCATCGATGCAATTTCACCGAGCGGAATCCGTGGATCGTCATAGCGCGTCCACAAACCCTCGAGATTAAGTACTCCTAGACCGCCGAGCTTTCCTATTGCAATGGCGGTCTCTGGTGAGACCACTGAATCCATTGGCGCTGCGATCAATGGGAGGTCAAACTTATAGGCATCTATCTGCCAGGTGGTGGAAACATCTTCCGGGGTGCGAGTACGACGACTTGGCACAATGGCGATATCGTCAAATGAATAAGCGTGACGGGCTCTTTTTCCGGGTGCGATTTCGTAATCCATGGCTATTTCTTCTTGCTGTAGTTGGGGGCATCGGCCACATGTAGAACATCATGTGGGTGGCTCTCTTGTAAGCCAGCTGCGGTAATTTGAATGAGTCGACCTTCGCGACGTAGCGTCTCAATATTAGGTGCTCCCGCATATCCCATGCCGCTGCGAAGCCCACCAACAAGTTGGTGAACGACATCTGCAACGAGGCCACGATAGGCAACTTTTCCTTCAATACCTTCGGGAACAAGTTTATCTTCTGAGAGAACGTCATCTTGCATGTAACGATCTTTTGAATAGGACTTCTGTTCCCCACGAGATTGCATTGCACCGAGGGAACCCATACCGCGGTATGCCTTATATGTGCGTCCATCAATTTCTACGAGTTCGCCCGGAGATTCTGCGCATCCCGCAAGAAGTGAACCGAGCATCACAGAGTGTGCACCAGCAACAATTGCTTTAACGATGTCACCTGAATATTGAAGTCCACCATCTGCAATAAGCGGGATACCAGCTTTGTTACATGCTTTAGCTGCTTCAATAATTGCAGTCACTTGTGGAACTCCCACACCTGCAACAACGCGGGTTGTGCAGATTGAACCAGGACCAACACCAACTTTGACAGCATCGGCGCCAGCGTTAATCAAAGCTTGCGCACCAGCGCGAGTTGCCACATTGCCACCAATGATTTCAATGGTGGACGAAAAATTCTTTATTCGTGTAATTGCATCAAGTACCGCGCGATGATGTCCGTGAGCTGTGTCCACGACAACTACATCCACGCCAGCTTCAATCAGTGCTTGGGCGCGTGCAAATCCATCATCTCCCACACCTACCGCTGCCCCGGCAAGACCAACGCCTTTGACTAACTTCACATGCGTGACTTGTTCATCGATGGGAAGGTTGCGGTGAATGATCCCAATTCCGCCGGCTTTAGCCATAGCAATTGCCATCGCGGATTCAGTCACGGTATCCATGGCCGAAGAAATCAGTGGCACGGCCAAGGTAATGTTTCGAGTCAGGCGTGTGGATGTATCTACTTCAGAAGGAACCACATCAGATGCATCAGGTAAAAGCAGGACATCGTCATAGGTCAGGCCAAGGAGAGCGACTTTTTCAGAATCGATACTCATGAGCCCTCCATGCTGTGGTTGAGCGCCCTAGTCTAACTTGAGAATTAAGCGCCGATTGCCTGCTTTATTTCAGAACAGGCGAGCGCTAAATCCTCAGCAAAGGGAACTTCTGTGCATTGATCTCGGTCCCAACCCGGGCCACCAAGGACAACTCGCGGGGCTGGGCGAACGTTCGGGATATTTTTAAAGAAGATGGGATCACCATTTTTTGCTAACTGCGCCCAGAGAAAGACAGCCGGTGGGGCGCTACGAGTTACCACTGTAGAAATTGCTTCGAGTGGGGTTCGGGCGCCCATCACGTGACATTCAATATTTATTTCAGCGAGCGCAGCATGAAGGGCGTAGAGGGCCAAGCAATGCAGTTCTTCCCCGACAGATGCCAAAAGTACTGGGCGAGGATTGATGGGGCGCTCAATATCTCTGGAGAAATCACGGAAAACATTTGTGATTGATTCCGAGAGTAGATGCTCTACTTCAATTCCTTCACCGGTCTGCGCCCAGATGTCGCCCACAATTATCAAGACCGGAACCATTACCTCATGCCAGCTATCAATGACACCGAACTGAGAAATTTCCTCTCGAAATAGCGCCTCAACAAAATTACGATCCAGGGATTGCGCAGCTCTTACAACTGCATCCACGACATCGGAGCGATCATGAACGCTCTTTACAATCTGCTCGAGGTTGAGATCACCCTTGTGGGCTAGCGCTTGTTCTGCCGCCTCTGCCGGAGTGACACCTGCAACGATTAACCGTCGCATCATGATCAATTTGGCTAGGTCTTCCGGGCGATACTTGCGATGCTCACCGGCTTCGTGGCCTGATGGTCCAAGGCCATAACGGCGGGCCCAGGTACGAAGAGTGGCGGGTGCCACCCCAACACGGCGAGCCACCGCCGCCACGGTGAGTTTCTCTTCATCCATGGCAGCCATGAGGTAATCCTGGCGGAAAGTGGCTTAACTCACCACCTGAAAGCGGACATTTTAAGCCTTGAATAAGACTCGCCACGGTTGCCCCTTGAACAACCTATGAAACGGTTGTACCCTCGGACATCCCTAGGGAAACGGAGAAAAATCATGGCTGAACTATCAAGACTTCCTCAACCAATTGCTGAGCAATGGGAGTGGCAGTACGAAGGTTCCTGCCGATCGATGGACTCTGAGAAGTTCTTTCATCCTGATGGCGAACGTGGACCCCGTCGTCGCAATCGCGAAAATGCAGCGAAGACAATCTGCGCATCATGCCCGGTCATTGCGGCCTGCCGCGCCCACGCGCTATCAGTGCAGGAGCCTTATGGAATCTGGGGCGGTCTATCTGAAGATGATCGCAGCGCAATCTTGATTCAGCGCGGCATACCAGTTATTTCACACGCCTCATAAATATTAAATAAATATTAGAAAAGAAAAACCCCCGCACTCGTAATGAGTACGGGGGTTTTCTTATTAACTACTTATTTAGTGACCGTGCCCGCCAGGACCATGGGAATGTCCATGTCCACCAGCTGCTGGCTCTTGATCTGCCGGACGCTCGAATACAACAGCTTCTGTTGTAATGAACATCGCAGCGATAGAGGCAGCATTTGCAAGTGCTGAGCGAGTTACCTTCACTGGGTCGATAACGCCATCTTTTGCAAGATCGCCATAGACATCAGTTGCAGCGTTGAAGCCTTCATGTGATTTCAGTGCGCGAACCTTTGCAACTACTACGTAGCCTTCAAGTCCAGCATTTTCTGCAATCCAACGAAGTGGTTCATCGCAGGCTTTGCGAACGAGTGCCACACCGACCGCCTTATCGCCGGTGAAGCCGAGGTTGTCATTAAGAGCATCAGCAGCGTGCACAAGTGCGGCGCCTCCACCAATAACGATTCCTTCTTCCACCGCTGCGCGAGTGGCAGAGATAGCATCTTCAAGACGGTGCTTCTTCTCTTTCAGCTCAACTTCGGTGTGTGCTCCAACCTTGATTACGCAGACGCCACCAGCGAGTTTTGCAACGCGCTCCTGTAGCTTCTCGCGATCCCAATCAGAATCAGAGGTTGCTATCTCGTTGCGAATCTCGCTGACGCGACCAGCAACGAGTGCCTTGTCTCCAGCTCCATCAACGATTGTGGTTGCATCCTTAGTGATCACGATGCGACGTGCGCGACCGAGATCTTCCAGAGTTGCAGCCTCTAGCTTCATTCCAATTTCACCTGAGATCACTGTTGCACCGGTCAAGATTGCGATGTCTTGCAACATTGCCTTGCGACGATCTCCAAAGCCTGGAGCCTTAACAGCAGCGGAAGTAAATACTCCGCGCATGCGGTTTACCACAAGAGTTGAAAGCGCTTCGCCTTCAACATCTTCAGCGATGATCAGAAGCGGCTTTCCTGCCTGTGAGACCTTCTCTAGCAGAGGTAGGAGTTCAGGAAGTGCTGAGATCTTATTTGCAGAGATGAGGACATATGCATCATCTAACACAGATTCCATACGGTCTGGGTCTGTTACGAAGTATGGCGAGATGTAGCCCTTATCGAATTGCATTCCTTCAGCAAACTCGAGTTCGAGTGCAGTAGTTGATGCCTCTTCCACAGTGATGACGCCATCTTTGCCGACCTTATCCATCGCTTCTGCAATGAGATCACCAATAGCGCGATCTTGGGCAGAGATAGTTGCAACGTCAGCAATCTGTGCTTTGTCCTTAACTACTGTTGCATTTTCGCGAAGGCGTGCTGAAACAGCTTCCACAGCTGCTTCGATGCCGAGCTTGAGATCCATTGGTTGTGCGCCGGCAGCAAGGTTACGAAGACCTTCCTTGACCATGGCTTGAGCCAGAACTGTGGCAGTAGTTGTTCCATCACCAGCGACATCGTTGGTCTTGGTAGCAACTTCCTTAACTAGCTGAGCGCCCATGTTTTCTACTGGATCTGAAAGTTCAATCTCTTTTGCAATTGTCACACCGTCATTGGTAATCGTTGGTGCACCAAATGACTTAGCGATAACCACATTGCGACCCTTAGGCCCAAGAGTTACCTTGACTGTATCCGCGAGTTGATTAACTCCACGTTCCATTGCGCGACGAGCATGCTCGTCGAATTCCAACATTTTTCCCATGGATTACTTCTCGATAATCGCGAGAATGTCGCGAGCAGAGAGAACGAGGTACTCCTCGTTGTTGTACTTCACTTCGGTTCCGCCGTACTTGCTGTAGAGAACAACGTCGCCAACTTTTACATCCATTGGTACGCGAGCGCCATCATCGAAGCGGCCTGGGCCAACTGCAACAACTGTGCCTTCTTGTGGCTTCTCTTTTGCAGTATCTGGAATGACAAGTCCTGATGCAGTTGTTGTCTCAGCTTCATTTGCCTTAACAACGATGCGATCTTCGAGCGGCTTAATGGCAACTGCCATGGTGGTACTCCTTCTTATTCGAGTTTTAGGTTCGATATTTCCACTATGTCGGAAACCCACCCGCTATTAGCAGTGTGGACCCGAGAGTGCTAACGCCAAGCCTAGGGGCGCTTATTCCACCCGGCAAATCCAGTCGCTAGAGGCTGACCTGCTCCACCTTCAGGCTCGAATCAGCGTCAAATGCCCCTCGTGTGGCAGGCCTGCCGGCGCTGAGCATCAGGGCGCCGAGTGAGGCCACCATCGCCCCATTGTCGGTGCAGAGCTCAGCGCTAGGGATCCGAAGTTCTACCCCAGCCTTTTCGCAGCGATCAGCTGCCACAGCGCGAAGACGTGAATTCGCCGCTACCCCACCGGCAATCACCAGTGAATTAATTCCGGTTGATTTACATGCAGCCAGTGCTTTAAGCAGCAGGACATCAACGATTGATTCTTGAAAAGATGCGGCAACATCGGCTCGAATAAATGCCGGCGTATTTTCAATGTATCTAGCCACAGCAGTTTTAAGTCCTGAGAAAGAAAACTCATACGGGCGAGTCTGCCAATCTTGGGAAGTTGTCAGCCCTCTTGGGAAATCAATGGCAGTTGGTGATCCGCCCACCGCTTCCCGATCGATGGCGGGTCCTCCCGGAAAACCTAGCGCCAATAACCTTGCAATTTTATCGAACGCTTCCCCTGCCGCGTCATCCATCGTTGCACCCAGTTTGGTAATCGAACCTGTGATGTCATCGACTTGCAAAAGTGAAGAGTGTCCACCGCTGACCAGCAGCGCGATAGTGGGATCAGTTGGCTTTTCATGGGTTAAGTAATCAACAGAGACATGTGCAGCCAGATGATTAACACCATAGAGTGGGCGACCAAGACCTTGCGCTAACCCACTTGCTGATGCAACACCGACAAGGAGTGCTCCCACAAGTCCGGGGCCAGCCGTCACAGCAATTGCATCGATATCTTTAAGTGAAATCTTCGCATCGGCTAGTGCGCGTTTGATGCTGGGCAGCATCGCTTCTAAGTGTGCCCGGGATGCGATTTCAGGAACTACTCCCCCAAAGCGGGCATGTTCTTCCACGCTGGACGCAATGACATTAGCCAATAAAGTGCGACCGCGCACAATTCCGATTGCGGTTTCATCACACGAAGTTTCAATGCCAAGAACTATCGGCTGCATCATCTGAACTCCTTACGCATGATAAGAGCATCACTGCCAGGACCGTAATAATTCATGCGCACTGAAATCTGCATATAACCAAGTGCCTGATAGAGCTCGATAGCGGCGGCATTGGTATGTTCAACTTCCAGCATCATTGCGCTGGCGCCACGTTCTTCTGACCATTGCTCTATCTGTCGCATAAATTCGCGAGCTATTCCTTGTCTGCGAAATTCAGGCAGCACTGCCACGGTGAGAATATCTGCCTCCACACCTGGTGCTGGCACAAATACACCGCAATATCCCACGATGCGGTTATCACTTTCGGCCACCGACATAAAACGTGTGCGAGGAATGCCGGCAAACTCTTCCTTAAATTGGGCAGAGTTCCACGGTGAATATGGAAATAACTCTTTCTCGTATCCGACAAGTACTGGGATATCTAGTGCGATGGGCTGGCGATAGGAAATCATGGCCGCTCCGCAGTGGGCACAGCATCAGGGCGACGTAAATACATAGGCTCAGTAACGTTCTGACTTTGCGCCAACACAACAAGCTTGCGCATATCGGGATACACATCAATGATGAAGTTGAAAACTTCATCTGGTTTATCAACCGATGGGCCAGCAACACGAATACCATCTTTGTAACTAGCCCAGTAAATCTCTTTCCGGCGGGCATCAATGGCCACCGTGTACTCATCTTTATCAATAGCAATCGCATCAAGTGAACAGATTCCGATAACGGGAATCTGGCGAGAGAGCGCAAAAGTTTGGGCAAAAGCGATACCAACCCGAAGACCAGTAAATGGCCCCGGACCCATCCCGACAACTACTTGGTGGGGAGGCTTTGCAACCTTGAGTGCTTCTGCAACTAACTCTGAAAGTGCGCGTCCATGATCCGTTGCTCCCTCATGTGATTTCTCAAAGAGAACAACGCCATCTTCAATAATTCCGACAATCGTCTTTGAAGTAGATGTATCTATTGCAAGTGAGATTGTCATAGCCCAACACCTTGCCATCGCGCGCCAACTTTATTAAATGTCACTTCTCGCACTTCCTGCGTGCGATCAATGGTGATCTCTAGCCGCTCATCACTCAAACGCGCAGATTCAGCCCCGCCCCATTCAATGACAGTCACTGCATTTTCGCGGGCAGTATCGATATCTAAATCATCTAAATACGCAGCTGCATTTCCACCTTCGAGAAGACGGTAGGCATCGACATGAATAAGTGAGAGCGCAGCCGTGTGAATTCGTGAGATAACAAAGGTAGGAGAAGTAACGTCATCGATACCAAGTGCTTGACCAATACCTTGAACCAAAACAGTTTTGCCAGCACCCAGTGGGCCGTTTAGCAATATGAGATCTCCAGCGCGACACTGTGCACCGATACGCAGACCAAGTGCCTGCATTTGCGCAGCCGATTGAATTCTCACTCGTGAAGGATAGTTGATAGATAAAAGCAAGAAGGGCCCCGGTCTCCCGGAGCCCTTCTTCTTAACTAGTTACTCTAATTAATAGCCGAAGTCATACTTCAAATCGGATGGGCGATAATCAATATCACCGCTGAGATAAGGAACCTTCTCTGCGATGTATTGAACATACGCATCTGTAGGAACCTTTCCTGATTTAGCAGCGACTGCGAGCATATCTACCCACGCCTTCATCTGCTTTGTGGTGAAGGCTTGATGGCCTACTCCAGAGACTGCTGGAGCTGCCGTCAAATCTGGCGCACCTGTGTCAGTGAACTTTGTGTAGGTTTCAGGCGTCATTGCATAAAGTGCA
>Ga0209598_10003892_pt1 | contig 11155 bp, 11 predicted proteins | sample M_140807_EF_Meta_FD_187317 | JGI IMG/M metagenome (GOLD analysis project Ga0209598, IMG submission 187317) | Freshwater microbial communities from Lake Montjoie, Canada to study carbon cycling - M_140807_EF_MetaG (SPAdes) (version 2) | ecosystem: Environmental > Aquatic > Freshwater > Lake... | reverse complement strand
ACAGAAGTGGTTTGATGGATATCAAGTGAGCCCGCCGCGCGGGGGACGTCGCGCGGCGGGCCTGATCCTAAAAATATCAATTGGTGCTTTCAAAAGCCTGGAGATGAACCGGAATTTCGTCCATCAGCAGCGCGTTACCGTGTACCCCACTTCCCTTGATGCGGTAATCGGTTCCCGTTCCACCCGTCGGTTTGAATGGTGTGCCGCTTGCCGAGGTCAGTCTCCCAAGCCATGCCACGGCCAATTCACCAGCAACGGGACCCGCATCACCTGGAACTTCAATAGCATCGAGCCCGTGCCCCCGCACCAGTTTGTTCCAATATTTTTTCAGTGACTCGGGCCGGTCGAAGCAGTCGATAGCTGCCAGGTGTCCGTGGCAGAAAACGACAACACCACACCAGTCGTCGGCTGGTTGCAACGCGGCCATGTCAGAATCAATCTTTTGTCGGTGCGAAACGTAAACATCTTCCAGTGATGATGATCCACTTTTCACATCAAGTGAGCTGAGTTTACGGCTTACCTCCGCCCAAACCTTACCCTGATTTGCCGTGGCACGGCCGGATTGGAGGTAGGATAAAGATACATCTTCACTCATGGCGCCACGCAACTTGACATGCGCCCCTGTGCCCGATGAGCCAAATCCCCGCATTTTGTAGCTCCACCTGCCTTGTTCAACGCAGGAAACCGGAATGGTGGTGGTGCTGCCCGCTTCTACCAGCATGGTGGTATTCAATACCCGATTTTGCTTGGCACCTACCAACTGTTCGCCTGCCAGCAGTAAAATGTGCTTATCGCTCTTGTTGATGAACCTTAATTCCGGCACGGAACCCGATTCGCTGATTTCCGTTACCTCCGCGGTTTTGGCGCCAATGGCCTCATCGAGTGTCGTGTAATCGACGAGGCCACGGGTTGCTCCAGTCAGGCCGTAAATGGTGAGCCCGCCAACAGTTACGGGAGCGGAAACTTTCAGATTCTCAAGCCAGGTTGCTATGGACATCTTCATACTCCAGTGACAGGCAACCGGGTGAATCCGGGTGCCTCTGGAGTTTATTCGCAGTCATCCCACGAAAATTTACGGGCGAACGAACGACATGCCCAATTTTAAGGGCATGAATTAGGAATTATTTCCTACCGTGTGGCCTTGCCCATGCAATAGAGGTGTTTTTCCGTGCGTATATAAATGCGGCCATTGGAAATGGCCATCGATGCTTGCACGGGTTCACCCAGCGGATTTTTGGCCAGTACCTTGAAGGCGGGACCCGCTTCGATGACTGTGGTGTTGCCATTGCTATCGAGAAAATAGAGCCGACCATCCGCGGCGACTGGCGAGGCTGAAAAGTTCCCGTTCAGGCGTTCCTGCCATACAATATCGCCACTGTCTGCTTTGAAGCAGCTAGCCATTCCGGTATCCTGAACGGCAAAGACATGCGATTTGATATGTATCAGCGACGGCACCTTGTTGATGCCCTTTTTTTGCTCCCAGACGAGATTGGTTTCTTTCAGGTCTCCTTGGCCGCCTAGACGAAATGCCTTGATGCTATCTCGGCCCCGGTAACCACCCGATGTGAATACAAGCCCTTCAGCAACCACAGTGGAGGGAACTTTGCCTTCACCGGCCACGTCGCTTGTCCACAATCGTTCGCCCGTGTCGCGGTCGAATCCCTGCACCACATCGCCGGCCTCACTGACAATTTGGGGTTTGCCATTCGGGCCGGTCCAGATGGTAGGAGTGCCGTGCGATATCCGTGAGACTCCACGCATGGTTTTCCAGCGTTGTTTACCGGTTTTGATATCGAGTGCCACCACGAATGATTTGTCCCACGGTTTCTGCCAACCGATCAGCTTGTCTTCGCCCTCGCTGCTGGCATCCATGGTCATGATGAGTAAGCCGCCACTGAGCACCGGAGAGGCACCCAGACCGTGCTGGCTGTAAAACGGGTAGTCGCGGTTGGTCCAAACAATATCGCCATTGAAATTGACGGCCACAAAACTGCCATCGCTGAAACAGGCATAAACGCGCTCACCATCGGTAACTGGTGTGGGCGTCGCGTAGCTGTTTCTGGTTTCCTTCTTGCGAGGGACTTGCCTGATTACTTCCTTGTTCCAGACAGTCGTGCCGGTTTGGGCATCGATAGCCACGATCCGGCACGACTGTCCCTCTTCTGTGGCCGTGGTAAGAAAGACTCGATTGTCCCAGACGATCGGGGTCGACCATGAAACGCCCGGAACCGTGGTTTTCCAGAGGACATTATCCGTGGCGCTCCACGTTAATGGGAGGTCCTTTTCGGAGGAAAGCCCCTGCCTGGTGGGGCCTCGGAACTCTGGCCAGTTTTCTGCCCGGGCCATGAAAGCCTGAAGCATGGCCATGGCGACAACCCACTTTGTTTGCGACAACGTCCACATGAAATCATGCTCCCCGTCAGATGGTTTACCCCGCGGAATCACCCGTCGATTGTCAGCGTTTTTCCATCTGGAAAGATCCCTGATCTTTCTTGGCCTGATAGGTGGCATGGAACTGGTCGCCATCGATCACCGCGCGGGTATTGAACTGGCCGAACAGGGGAAGTTTGCGGTCCGCCGCCAGATGCACGCGTCCGTTTTCAACACCCGTTACTTGCATTTTTGAACTGTACACAAATGGCACAACTCCAGCGAATCGGCCTGTAAAACGGGCTTTGTAACTATCCGTTCCATCGGGTTGAATGGTTGCTTTCAGCGGCCCTTTGTGGCCGGTGGACTCGCTCGACCACGTGCCCTTCCAGCGGCTTTTCGGGGCATCGTCCGCCCGAGTCGAAATGCCAAAAACAAGAACCGTGGCCAATACCATCAATAATGTCATTCTCATAGCGCAGCCTCCCATGTTTCCTTGTTGATATCCGATCCGAACGCGCGAATTCGACCAGCGGCATAGTCTGCCGCCAAATCGCGGTAGCGAGTACATATCATCCGTACCCGCTCCAGTTGTTCTTCGGTGACCTCGCGTACCACTTTTGCCGGACTTCCCATGATCAGCGATCTGGATGGAAACACCTTGCCTTCAGTGACAAGGCTTCCGGCGGCAACAATGCACTCCTCGCCAATCACCGATCCCGATAACAGAATCGCGCCCATGCCAATCAGCGTGCCGCGGCCGATGCGGGTGCCGTGCAACACGGCGCGATGCCCGACCGCGACATCGTTTTCAATATCCATGTCCACGCCAAAATCGGTATGGACAATCACACCATCTTGCAAGTTGACATTGGCGCCGATGCGGATTTCAGCCAAGTCGCCACGAACCACCACCTGAGGCCAAAGGTTCGTTCCCTGACCCAGAATTACACGGCCTGTCACGGTTGCCGTGGGATGTAACCAAGCACTGCCAATCAAGCGCACGCGTCACTCTCCTTTGGTCAACTGCCAGCGCTCATCGTAGAAACCCGCGGCAGCAATGCCACCGGGGCGGCGGGCATTGGGTGCTGTTGCCAGATCGATCACGGCCCAGTCGGGAAGGCGCGGGATCTGCCGGGCATTATTGAGGTAATCGTACTCCCGATAGGTCGGACCTGAATTAACCACAATATATTTGACCGGGTTGAGCGGATTGGGACGAATCAGTACCGGAACATGTCCGGCGGAGGGCAAAGGTTTACCGGAAAGGTTGACCGATGCGTCTGTCCAGGCAAACCCAAGTTTGTCCTTCAAACGGGCCAAAACAGAATTGCTGGTCGGGTCACCCCATACCACTAAATGATGCTTGGCAATATCTGCTTCGGTGAGCTTGGTGTCGTCCACCACCCGGGCCGTGCCACGGAACTGCTTGCGCCATTCTTTCAAAAATCGTGCGAGTTCAGCATCAACCCAAGCTTGCACCTTCGGGTTATTCGATTTGCCTGTCGGCCGCACCACGATGAATGACGAGCAGAAGGCGTCGTCGATAGGGCCTTGCAGGCCGGGTTGCTTGCGAAGGCCTTCGCCTTTTGGTTCCCCAGCCGTCCAGTGCCCTTCGCTGTTTTTGTGGAACGAAACATTCCATGATCGATCGGTCATGGCTCCCGGAACGTCAACTTCAGATTTGGTTTCACCTTCGACAAATTGAATGGTTACCTTAGGTGAGCCAAGGGCCAAAGGTGCCTCACCTGGACCAAACCGGAATTCGAGTCCAGTGATACCCTGTGATTGCACTTCCACCAAGGCATCATTCTCCGCGATGGTTGCCAAAACCTTGCCTTCTTCCCAGTGAGTCTTCAGGCCGGTCACACGTATCCAGCGGCAATCCGCATAGCGGAGTGTGCGGGTGGAGAAAAGCACCATACGCGGTGATGGATCGCGGCCACGGGTAGCGATGGCGTCGATCCGTTCATTGAGTAGCAACTTGGTACCGGCATGGTAGCTGTGGGCGGTATTGGGCCCAATCAGATGGGTCAGGCGCAGGCCATGTTTGGCGCACGCCTTTTCCATGATATCTGCCGCCTGTTTCTGGCTGTCCTTGTCGCCTGAATAAGCCACCGTGGGGAGCATGGAAAGATTGGCGGCCCACTCGGTGCAGTCGTACCAGCCCAGAAGCTTCTTCTCCCAAGCGTTGGGAGTAATGGTTTCCTTCTGGAAGATCTTCAGAAACTCTGGTGTTTCAGCGAATCCCGCGCCCGGTGCTGCCGCGCAGAACACACCAGGGTAGTGCACTGCGAATTGCCAGCACGCTGCTCCCCCCATGCTGAATCCGCGCACCACAATGCGGTCGGAGTCGATAGCATAATCTTTTTTGACATCAGCCATGGCCTCGAAGGCATCTACTTCACCAGCAAATTTGTTGGCATTGCAGTAACGGCCATACAGGTGCAGCACGATGGCGCCGGGCGGTGTAAACTCTCCGGGGCTGGTTGAGCGCTGGCTAAGAAACGATAATTCTGATAGTTTTTCACCGCGCCCGTGGCACCAAAGGTCCAACCGGTACCGATGAGGGCTTCCGGGCTGGTACCCTGCTGGCACAACCAAACCGTAAGGCTGTACAGATCCATCGATTTCGCTCAGATACCCACGGGGCACAAGGCCGGGCACCGTTAACCATGGAGTTTTGCCCTGAGTCAGATGGGCGGCACGTTCGCGGCCCATGGTGATGAGTTTTTTGGCTTGATCGAATTCCTTCACGTCGAAAAATTCGCCGTGTTCCAAGGCGATCTTCACGGCATCGTGGAAGACCTGCACATCTGGCAGGTAGCGAAGAGCGGGTTTGTTGGCCTGCGCGGCGCGGATTTTTGTGATGTCGTCCGCAAGGGTTTTCAGCTCGGCTTCCAGTGCCTTGCGCGTTTCATCTGGCACTTCCACCCCGGGCGGTGGCACGGGGCGCACTTTATCGGCGCTGTTGTCGCCTGGGCCATCGGCTCGCAGTGCCATCGACACTAGAAGAAGCAAGCTGGTTGTGCAGAAGAGGCGGGTGAAGCGCATCGGGGAATACTCCGGCGGAAACGGGAAGAGGGAGCAAGAAAGAAGCCCGACCCATGCCGGATCGGGCTTCGGCAGTTTTCAAAGACAGAAAGCCGATATCACAGAGTCCAGCCCTTGCGGTATTCAAAGTGCAGGAAGGCGTTGGCTTCTGGCAGGTTGGTGATGCGCATGGCGTTGCCATCCCACAAGATTTTCTTGCCAGCGCGCATAGCGACGTTGCCAAGCAGGACCGCTTCGGTGAGCACACCGGCGTAATCGAAGTTGGACATGGCGATTTCAGGTTTGTTTTCCTTGATCGCGCGGGCCCATTCGTCCTTCATGCCCTGATCGCCCTTGCCGTTGCGTGGCAATACCTGGGCAACCTTGGCGACTTCCATCGGGCTGCCATCTGGAGCCGTGATGCGGAACGACGCGCCGTAGTCGTTGGGTGAATAAAGGATGCCCTTGTCGCCGACAAGGATGGAGCCGCTGTTGACGAGCTTGTCCTTCTCGCCCAAAACCTTCTTCTGAAGAGCTTCGGGTGGGTGAACCAGCTTGCCGTTGAGACGACCTTCGTACCAGTGGAAAGTAACGGGTGCCATGCTATCGCGGGCTGGGTATTCCGTGACCACGTGTGCCCAAGCTGGGTACGTTTCAGGATTCAGTTCCTCGTTTTCGGCAAGGATACTGGTTGGGTAGCCCAGCTTAAGTGCCATGAACGCCATGTTGGCGGTGTGGCAAGCCATATCGCCCTGAGCACCGGTGCCGAAATCCCACCAGCCACGCCACTTGAATGGGTGGTAACCGGGGTTATACGAGCGGACGGGGCTTGGCCCGACGAACTCATCCCAATGAACAGAAGAAGGCGTTGCGACGTTTTCGGTGAAACGTGCCTTAATGACTGGGCTTTGTGGCCACACGGGACGGTTGGTCCAGACGTGGACTTCGCGAACCTGACCAATGGCTCCGGCGCGCACGAGTTCAACAGCCGTACGCAGTCCATTTTCAGCGGTACCCTGATTGCCCATCTGGGTGCACAGTTTCTTTTCACGGGCCAATTCGCGCAGAACACGAGCTTCCTTAATGGTGTGCGTCAGTGGCTTTTGCACATAAACGTGCTTGCCCATGCGCATGGCCATTGCTGCGGCGGGTGCGTGTGTGTGGTCCGGGGTGGAAATGATGACAGCGTCGATGCTCTTGCCCATTTCTTCGTACATCTTGCGGAAGTCGAAGAACTTTTTGGCCTTGGCGAATTTCTTGGCTTTGGATTCGAGGTGGCCTTCGTCGATGTCGCAAAGAGCAACCACATCGCCGATGTTCCCGCCCTGATCGATATCGCTAGAACCCTTGCCACCAACGCCAACACCCGCGATGCGCAGCTTATCGAGCGGTGATTCGTAGGCGGACAGACGGGTGTCAACACCCGCCAATGTGAAGAAACCACCGCTAATGGCGGCAGAGGTGCCAATAAACGAGCGACGATGCATCTGACGGGCCATCCGGTTGTCTCCGAAATCAGGCGTAATGATGGAATGTATGGGCAAGAGGCAGTTTATGGCCTCTTTACCGTACACGCAACTATCCCGATTGAATTCCTGATCAGGAGCGCAGATCAGATGCGCGCATCAGGCTTGCCGTACCCTCATAGGCCTCGCGCACCCATTCCACAATGCGGTCGGGATCGGGAGCGAACTCAAGTTCCACGCTGACCGCTCCATCGATTTTCAAGTCGTGGATCTCGCGCATGTAAGGGCCAAACTCCACCACGCCTCTGCCGGGTGGCAAGTCGCCGTGCACCTTGCCATCGCAATCCGAAAGATGCACATGGCAGGCCCGTCCGGCCAACCGGCGCAACTCTTCAGCAGGCACCCGCGAGAGTTGAAGGTGCGAAATATCGATATTCGCCTTCACAGCAGGGTGGGCCACCGCGTCAAGAAACCGGCACATGCTATCAACGTCGTTTAATAATGAAAGCTTGAACGGCTCGAGTTCCAAAGCGATTTCGAGTCCAAGACCTGCCGCATGGTCACCTAGTCGACGGACCTCGTCCACCGCGCAGGCCCACTGCTCTGCTGGCGGAATGACCTGCCGTTCCCAGATGTACTCGCCCAGCACCAATAGGAGATTACGCCCCTCCACTTCGTACACAAGATCAAGATACTTGCGGCAGCGGTCCTGATGAAACCGACGCACGGACGGACCCGGGTCGATCAGGCCAACCGCGACACACGCCACCGAGATCACAGGTAGGTCGTTACGGGCGCATTCGGTACGCAGCAGGCGGCGCTCTTTCGCATCGATATCCAGTGGATCCGCAAACAGGTCAATGCAGTCGAAACCGATTTCGCGTGTCATGCGGATGCCGAATGCCGTGTCACGGCCAGCTTGCGCCCACGCGGAGTTGATCAATCCTAATTTCATGCTCATTGTCAGTCTCCTTGGTGCTAATTCTTCGGAAGTTTGCCTTCTGCGGACCACAGGGGCGTTACGTTCCCGGCATTCCATCGGTCCCACGCGGACTGCAACTGGCGTACCTTGTCGGGTTGAGCTTGCGACAAGTCTTTCGACTCACCGATATCATTTTTCAGATTGTAAAGTCTGGCTGGCGAGACGCCCTTGCCACCCTCGGCAGCTTCGTCGTAACGAACCAGCTTCCAGTCGCCTTGGCGGATAGCGTTTTGCTTGCCAAAGCGCCAATAAAGCGCGTCGTGCGGGGCCTCCTTGTTTCTGCCATCCAGATAGGGAAGCAGGTTCACTCCATCTAGGTGAGCTTTTTCACCAACGCCAACTCCAGCTGCTGCCAGCGCTGTAGGCAATATATCGATTTGAATCACAGGACGGTCGTCGACCACCCCGGCGGGAACTTTGCCCGGCCATGACACAATAAATGGCACACGCACCCCACCTTCCAGTGTTGTTCGTTTGGAACCGCGCAGAGGAAGGTTGGATGCGCCATTGACCGAAACGCCATTCATGGTCGGTCCGCCGTTGTCGCTGATGAAGAAGATCAACGTATTCCCGTCAATTTTTTCCTCCTTAAGCTTGGCCAGAACCTTGCCTATGGCATCGTCCATTGCGCTCATCATGGCCGCGTAGGTGCGCCTTTGCTTGTTCGCAATGCCGGAGAATTGCTGCAACCGTTTTTCGTCGGCTTGAAGGGGGGTGTGCACCGCGTTGAATGCCAGATACAGGAAAAACGGATTCTTCTTGTGGTTGTCAATGAATTTGACGGCTTCGCGGCCAAAGGCATCTGTCAAGTATGATCTGTCGCCTGCCTGAGTGTTCCCACGAAGAATACCAGCAGGGTTGAAGTAATCGTGGGCACCTCCCAGAAACCCGAAGAACGATCCAAAACCGCGCTGGTCCGGTTGCATGGCATCGCTGTTTCCAAGATGCCATTTGCCCACCATACCTGTGGCGTAATCAGCATTTTTCAACCGTTGAGGTAACGTTTTTTCCTTCAGAGGCAACCCGTTCTTTCCCGCATTGCCTGATGGATTGAACTCGTGGCCAAAGCGCTGCTGGTACCTGCCAGTCATCAACCCGGCGCGTGTGGGTGAGCAGTACGGGCCCGAAACATAACCGCTGGAAAAGCGTGTGCCGGAAGCCGCCAGAGCGTTCAGGTGCGGGGTTGGGATATCCTTGCAACCGTGGAAACCCACATCCGCATAGCCCATGTCGTCGCCAACGATGACAACAATATTGGGCTTTGGAGCCTCACCTGCCAGCGAAATGAGAAACGAAACCAGCAACATGATAACCTCGAATTCGTTATGACTATTTGGTGAATAGTTTAGCTTCGTCGGCTCCGATCGCGCGCACAAAAATATTGCGCCAGCGGATTTCCCCGCCATGCGTTTGCAACATGATGGGCCCCTTGGCGGGCAACGGCTTGGCGCGATCCCAGTAATTTTCCATCACCGCGTCATCGACCACCGGTTTGCCATTGAGCCAAACCCAGGTTCGACTGCCAATTTGCCGGATACGGAACTGGTTCCATTCGCCGAAGGCCCGATCAGCAACAACCAAAGGATCGCGGCCTTTGGCCGTTGGTGTGTTGTTGAAGAGCCCGCCAGATCCCAGACCGGGCTTGCGGGTTGGGTTTTTAGGATCGAATACTTGGTTGATATCCCAGATCTGCACCTGGGGGGCCCCGCGCAGGTAGATGCCGCTATCGGCTTTGGCCACGGTCTTGTAATCGATCAGCAGTTCAATGTCGCCGAATTCCTCGTCGGTGGTGGCATAGGGGCCTTCGCCACCATTCACCAAGTCGCCCGACTCCACCTTCCAGAAATGCGAAAATTCCGCGCGTTGTTTGGCGAGGGCAGCTTTGAGTTTGTCATCTTTTAGCTTGACCACATTGTGGGGATTCAGGCCGTACCAGCCGGTGAGATCCTTCCCGTTGAACAACGAGCGAAATCCAGTGGGAGGGGTATTGGTAGGTTCGGCGCCTACCGTTCCCAAGGCCAGTGCCGAGAGCATCATCAGTACCATGTTGGCTGAACTCCCATGTGCAAATCGTTCTGGATGGATGTAAGGCAATGCATTGGTTCTTACTCCCGCTACAATGCCTCCGTGAGTACGACAGTAGACCGTCAAGGACCCTGCCATGCAATCGATCGATGAACGTATCCAGCAATTCACCAAAATGACGCAGGAAGACCCAGATAATGAACTGGGTCATTACCGGCTTGGCCAGTTGTTTGCTGAAGCCGTCCGCCATGACGAAGCTATCCGCTCGTTCCGGCGGACGCTGGAACTGAGCCCGCAGTTCAGCAAGGTTTATCAGCTGCTGGGTGAATCGCAGGTGGCTTTGGGCCGTCGCGACGAAGCTATTGCTACTTGGAAAGAAGGCCACAAGGTGGCTGATGAGCGTGGCGACCGCATTCCGCGCGATGCTATTGCCATGCTGTTGGTGAAAAACGGTGAAGCGCCTCCGGTGGTGGAACGCCCAGAGATTGATGGCCCTGAAACGGGCTTCCGCTGTTCGCGCCCCATGTGTTTGGCGGGCAAAAAAGCCCAACCCCTCACCAAAGCTCCCTTGGCCGACGAAATTGGCCAGACCATCGCTGCCCGCGTGTGCCAAGAATGCTGGAACAGTTGGGTGAAAGACTACAGCGTGAAGGTCATCAATGAGCTGCGTCTTGACCTATCCGACGAAAAAGCCAGCTCCGAATACGACCGCCACATGCGCGAGTATTTGGGGATTGAGTGAGTGGTGAAAGGAAGCGTTTTTAGGTCCCACATGCGACAGCATGTGGGATTGGGGCAATTAACTGCATCTTTGGGTTCGCAAATCGCAAATGTGAAAAAGGAATCACTTCTGATTCGATTCTTCCTTCTCAATAACAACTCTGTTATTTAAAATATCCTCTAATCGCGCAGAACGACTTGGGCTGGATTGATCGCCTGATATTTTCCCTTGTTGGCGGTAATCTCGAACGCCTGAGGGACAGATTCCAATCCTTGGAATTGATGTGTGATGGTTGACTTCAGATGGACGCGGCCAGAAGCGACCAAGCGGACCGTGTGTTCGAGATGAGCTTGCGTGCTAATGTCCGGGAAGAGGTAGCGCAGGCTACGTTCGCGCAGCAGGTCAACGTCCAGCTCCAAGGGGCCGCCGAACCACGAAACGCCAATCACCTTCCCGCCCGATCGCACAGCATCAATGGCTTGTCGCAGCGTTTGCGTGCCGGCTAATCCTTGCTTCGCGCTGCCGCCGGCGCATTCGAAAACCACATCAGCACCGTTG
>Ga0209598_10003891_pt1 | contig 11156 bp, 22 predicted proteins | sample M_140807_EF_Meta_FD_187317 | JGI IMG/M metagenome (GOLD analysis project Ga0209598, IMG submission 187317) | Freshwater microbial communities from Lake Montjoie, Canada to study carbon cycling - M_140807_EF_MetaG (SPAdes) (version 2) | ecosystem: Environmental > Aquatic > Freshwater > Lake... | reverse complement strand
AATAGCAAATGACCGCAAATGATTGGATGGCATTAGTCGTATCTATTGTCACAATAATTGGCTCATTTATTGCTTCAGTACGCTGGTTGGTGAAGCATTATTTAAGTGAGTTAAAACCTGATGGCAATGGTGGACATAACCTAGAAGGCCGGGTTGCCCGGATTGAATCTAAGTTAGACACGCTATACCAAATTCTCATTTCTCAAAAGTAAGTCAGCCCTATCCCCTACCCTATTGCCATGAAGATGTGTGTGGTTGTACCTAGTAGGGGTAGGCCTGAAAATGCCGAACGATTGGCACAGGCTTTTAAAGATACAAATACTGAAGCCGATCTATATGTGATTATAGATAATGATGATCCAAAATGGGATGAATATGCAAAAAGCCAAAATTACAAAAAACTACCGGCAGATAATAAAACAGGTGGTTGTGCTAAATCTCTTAATACCGGTGCAGTTAATCTTTTGGATATTACTAAATATCCTTTATATGATTATTTTGTTTTCATGGGTGATGATCACCTTCCTAGAACGCAAGGTTGGGATAAAGCCTTTATTCAGGCGTTAAGTCAAAACACTGGAATAGTTTATGGTGATGATTTATTGCAAGGTAACAATTTACCAACAGCATTTGGTATGAGCCGGGATTTAGTAGAAGCATTACAAGGTATGACATTTCCAGGTTGCGTACACTTATTTTTTGATAATTTTGTAAAACAATTAGGGCTAGACTTAGAATACTTAAAATACTTACCTGATGTAATTATTGAGCATCTACATCCAATAGCAGGCAAGGCTGAAATGGATGAAGGTTATGCCAGGGTAAATCAACCTAAATGGTATGAACAAGATTTATTAACACTACAAAGATATTTTACAAGCGCGGAGTATGCAGAGTTAGTAAGAAAATATAGATGAATATACTGATCACTGGATCACATGGTTTTGTTGGTCGTGCTTTTAGGCGTGCATTGCCACACGCTAATCTAACTTTAGTAGATTTAAAGAACGGTGTTGATTGTCGTAAGTTCTTTCAATTAGATAAAAAACAATACGATCTTGTAATCCACCTAGCCGCCGTAGTTGGTGGTCGTATGATGATTGAAAATGAACCATTGGCGTTAGCCGTTGATCTAGCCATTGATGCTGAGTTTGCAACCTGGGCTATGCGAACAGAACAACCTTATGTTGTTTATTTTTCTTCATCAGCCGCATATCCAACAGAGTTACAAACATTATCTAAGAAGCGTAAGTTAAAAGAAAAAGATATTAACTTTAATAAGATGGGCAGGCCGGACATGTCTTACGGTTGGTCAAAATTAACCGGTGAAATGTTAATGAATTATTTGCGTGAAGAAGGTACAAAGGTATTAACCCTTAGGCCATTTAGCGGTTATGGCACAGATCAGGATTTAGATTATCCATTCCCATCAATCATTGAACGCGCCATTATGAACGCTAACCCATTTAACATTTGGGGTAAGGCAAGCACTACCAGGGACTTCATACACATTGATGACATAGTAGATGCGGTCATAACTATGGTTAAAAATGATTGCAATCAAACGGTTAATCTTTGTACAGGCAGGCCAACAAACTTCTTGGAGTTAGCGCAGATAGCATTAAAAACCCTGGGATATGAAAAGAAGGCTCAAAATTTTAGGATACTAACCGATAAGCCGGCAGGTGTGCCTTACCGGGTAGGTGACCCAACCATGATGAGCGATTACTACACACCAAAAATAAGTTTAGAAGAAGGCGTTGATCGTGCCATTCGCGGATTAGTATGATCTAAAATTGGTGACTATGGCTAATAAAAAACCTAGAAAAGCACCACAGCGTAGGCGGCGTGCGCCGCGCAAGGCTGAAGCATTGAACAAATTAGAAAATCATTACATAACATTAAACGAAATTTTTAAAGCGGCCAAAGCCGCAGGTTTTAGCCATGATGTTGCATTTTGGTTAATTACAGAACCAGGTGCATCTATGCCTGATTGGATCAATCCAGGTAACCAACCCACTGAGATCATTCCCCGAATTGATCCGACAGAAGATGAGGATGAAGATTAAGCGCGATAAATCATTTAACGCAAAATATCTTGTGGTCAGTGACTTGCAAGTTCCATTTCATTTTTCAGAAGCGGTCACTAACTTAAAAAAGTTGGTCAAAGCCTTTAAGTTTGATTTGGTTCTTAATGTTGGTGATGAAATGGATTTCAATACTATTTCTAGATTCGCAGATGGCAAAGCCGAATCATTCATGCAAACCCTAGATGATGACCGGATTACCTGCCAAAATATTCTTTATGATCTAAAAACTGATGTAGTCAGTAGATCAAATCATTCCGATAGATTGTACAAATCCTTACAGCGCATCCCAGGGCTTATGGGATTACCTGAATTACAGTATGCAAATTTCATGCGCTTTGATGATCTAGGCATCCATTACGCTAAACAGCCCTATGCGATACCTGGCACTAACTTTGTACTTTGTCATGGGGATGAAGGGGTCATATCTAACATAGCCGGGCAAACGGCACTTAACCTTAGTAAAAGGTGGGGGCGGTCAGTAATTTCGGGGCATACTCACAGGTTGGGCTACACATGTGCTTCAGAAGCCTTTAATGGCCGATTAGAGCGTGTTTTAGTGGGGGTTGAGTGTGGTCATACGGCTGACCTAAAAAAGATGTCCTACACCAAAGGATACGCCAATTGGCAGGCCGGTGCGGTAATCATCCATATCAAGCGTGGCAATGTGAGCGTAGAGATGATTCCATTTAACACTGATGGGTCGTTCACTGCTATGGGTAAAGCCTTTGGGTGACCTAAATCACAAAAATAATTGGAGAAAAGCCATCTAGGTAATGGCAATTGTCAGCCCCTTAGTGTTTAATTGCATTTGTAAAAGCAATTGACCGGAAGGGGTTAATTATGAAAGTACAACTTAACAAGGCAGACATGTCTGAATTACCAGGCATCATTGCAATGTTTCAAAATGCTACAAAAACTATAACTATCAAAGTTTTTGATGATGTTAGTTATGAAATTATAAGAAAACATCAAACATTAAAAACAGATATGTCATGGAAATATTTGGTTGGCTCACAATTAGTCAAACATGTGGAGAATGACATTAAAGATGGTTATTACGGCGGCGTGAAGCGGATCGCATAATGAACGCTCAATGGATCAGTGTTACCGAAAGGAAGGTAAGTAATGACTAAAACTAACGAAGTCGTTAATAAATGTTGGTTGCAAAAACGAGGTGATATGCGTACTACCAATTGGCATATAAAAGACCCAACATTCAAAGATATTTATTATTTGACTCTTTGCGGAGAACCATTGTCTTTGGATGTAGATACAAAATGGGAAAATGATGATGACTATAAATGGCAATTTGGTTATTATTTTATCCCTGAAAAGGTATGCAAAAAGTGTGAAAAAGAATTGGCTAACCAATGATTAAAAAACAAAAGGTTAGTGTGTGGGTAACCGTAAAGATCATGGCTGACATATTGGAAGTGACAGAACCAAAACAGGTTATGAACACTACATTGCAAAATCTATTTAAGGACAATGAAGTTTTAATTGATCCTAAATTTAGGTTTATTATCCCAATACAATTTGATATACATGCTGATGATTCAGACAAATCTGTTTATCATAAAAAGTTACATCCCAGGGATTACATGCACCTATCTTTTGGCGGTGCTAAATGAACGCCGTAGCCTACTTAGAAAAAGGTTGGTGGGTTCTACCATTAAAGCCACAATCTAAAGAACCTTGTAAATTTTTACGGCATGGCTATCTTGATGCAAGTAGTGATAAATCAATTGTAAAAAATTGGTTTAAAAATGATCCTGACTTAAACATTGGTTTAGCAATTGCCCAATCAAATCTTGTAGTTTTAGATTTTGATATACGCAATATTTCATCCAGGATTCTATGGGAACAGTATCGCCGTATATGTTTAACTAGCAATACGCATACAGTTAAAACAGATAATGGCTATCACTTCTATTACCTTGCCGATAAAACAAAGCAATTCAAAGGCAAGTTAATACCAGGTATAGATATTAAGCACAAAGGTTATGTTGTGCTACCACCATCTATACACCCAAACGGCACTGTTTATCAGGTGATAAATGATGTTGATCCGGTTGAATTACCGGCTGAATTAGAAAAGGTAATGACTTGGAATTAGTCAAATATGACAAACAATCAGGTGCTTATGTTGATGCAAAAGGTAAGCACTTTGTAAAGGCTTCTCTAATTCGCAAACACGCCAAAAAAGCAATAGGCGCAAAACAGGTTAGAGGAAGGCTGTCAGCCAAAATGGTTGAAGCCTATTGGTTAGACAAGTTCAAGGAAGCGGTGAAATATGAACTATGAGATATACGGTTGGTTAGTAACAATCACCTTATTTACTTTGGTGGCATTGTTAATTGGTGTCACCTGGATGGTGGCAGTTGAAAATGGCTACGACAAAGGCTTTAAGAGTGGCTATAAACGCGGTACTGCCGATACAAAACAAACAAATGTAAAGGTAGAAAAATTTACTGTTAGAAGTCATCCATCTATGCGACAAAAAATGCTTGAAGCCGACAATGAATATTTAATGGAGAAGGTTGTTAGCCTTTGGGATAAGGAAAACAAATAGTGAACATGAATGATTATGTTGATGTGGCCGAACGCATAGCCCAACTAAAGGAAGCCTATCCGGAAGCATCACTGCAACCGTATAATCCCAATAAGCCTTATGACATTGTGCAGGTAGAAGGTAAAACCTATGTGGTTTATACCGCCGCTTGTTACCGTGATCCGCATGATGTTCGCCCTGGGGTTGCAGTTGCCTGGGAACAAATCCCAGGTAAAGGCATGACCGCCGGTAGTGAACTTATGATTTGCGAAACAAGTGCTTGGGGGCGCGCCATAGTAGCGGCCATGAAATCTGCTACAAAGCGCGTTGCATCTAAACAAGAAGTGATGGCGGCTAAAGCCCGGCAATCATGGGCTATCACACCAACACAATCTTTAGATTCAGAGTTATTGGATAGGCCAGTTGAACCTACACCTGAGCCTGCAACTATTTATGGCAGACCTGGATCAAAGTCAGCGTTAATGGAAAGAGCATTGCGCACATCATTTGAACAGGAATCTAATCCTGTACCAATGAGCCTTGAACAAGTAGTTGATGCAGTAGCAACTACAACCCCGGCAGTTCAATATTGTGATCACGGTGAAATGGTATTAAAGACCGGAATTGCTAAAGGCCGTGGTACGCCTTTTTATGGATATGTCTGCCCTGCAAAAAGTTGTGATGCAAGATGGGCATCCATGAGTAAAGATGGAAAATGGTTCTTTAAAGGAGATGAATAATGAATCAAATTAAATCAGAATCCGAAATGAAAATACATAGAGTAGCAATTGACAGCAAAGGTTATTTCCTTGAAACATGTCATAATGAGGAAATCAGATTAACACTTTGCAAATGTGAAAACGAGGTGCGCCTTGGGTGATTTAGAAATGATTGACCCAACTGGGGTCAGAGCCACATTTACTGAAAATGGCGTTGAATTAGATATTGTGCCAATGAGTCAATGTTGTGAAGTTTGCAATGACCCTAGAATGTTAAACATAAACGGCGTACGCAAATGCGCCGGTTGTGGTTGCATCAATCACATAGATTACAAAAATGACTAAATTTGACTATCACAAAGCCATGCGTGAAGGTCATGGCTACAACCTTTATGTGGCTGACTTGTTGCAACATTTTGGTATGCCAAAGGTAGATGTACCTGAATTTACGATTGCTACAACCCATGATGAAATCAAAGATAAAACCTTAAATGAAAAGGATGTGATAGTTGATGATCTAGTTTTGGAAGTTAAAAGTAGTAGCCGATCTTTTCAAAATGTTGATGATTTTCCATATAACCCAGTAATTGTGGATACGGTCAGTGGCTTTGATAGCAAAATTATTAAGCCGTTTGCCTATGTAATGATTAGCCAAATTACCCAGGGAATCTTTGTTATACCGGTATCTACAAAGTACGATTGGACTATACAAACATTTTATGATGCACAAAGGGATATTGAAGAATCTTTTTACATGGTGCGTAAACGCCATTGCCGGCCTTTTATTGAATTAGTGGACATCCTTTTAGAGAGAGCAAATGAGCGAACCAATCAGATGTAAATGTGGTAACTGGGTCATGCCTGGTCAATCCTGTTATGTGTGTTATTTGATTACAAGAACTCAAAAGAAATTGAGTTAATGTGATGTAGATCACATCTCACATATTGAGATAGATTTAGGAGTTATGTTTAGATGATTTTTAACCGTATGGTAGGCTCTAGTAAGCATTTGCCCCAAAGGCAAAAACGCGAACCCTGCAAGGGTGAGTTCGCGTGGTGCTGGCTATTAGGGATCGCTCTATGTGTTTTTAACCCATTAGCCTTTGATAGAGCGGTATCTGATTCAAATTACAAACCTACACACTATAAGCAATACATATTGATGACATTAAATGATATTGATCAGACTTATTGTTTGATAGACCTATATTCAAAAGAGAGTAATTTCAATCCAAAAGCCCGGAATGGTAGCCATATAGGAATACCCCAGGGTAGATCAACATACCTTGCAAAAGTAGGCGGAATTGAACAAATACAATGGGGCGTGCGTTATATTGGCAACAGGTATGGATGGGTTGATAAAGCCAACCAAATACCTAACGCATGTGCCGCATGGAATCATTTTTTAAAGAAGGGTTGGCATTGAAAGATACAGAGAAAATTACAATTGGGATTACATCACCTGGTTATGTAGTAACAGATTTTATGACAAGCATTTTAGATGTGGCTAGATCACAAAAACAGTTGGGTCAGTTTATATCATTACAAGGATCAGGTGTTATCAGTAGGTTACGCAATCAGATAGTTGCAACTTTCTTAGAGAAAACAACAGATGATTGGCTATTGCAGATAGATACTGATCAAAGATTTACAGTAGATCATTTTAAGAAGTTGGTGGCCGCCGCAGATAAAGATAAGCGGCCTATTGTGTCCGGTGTAGTACATGGTGGCTGGGAAGTCGGTGAGTTATACCTAGAACCAGTGCCTTGCATTTTTAAGATGGGCAGTGATAACGGTTTATACGCTATACATGACTATGAAGAAGATAGTGTGATTGAAGTAGATGCGGCTGGTACAGGTGCAATCATCATACATAGATCAGTGTTTGAAAGGTTTGTTAAAGAGGCTGACCAAGTACATCAAGGTGATAAGTGGGGCTTCTATCAGGATATGCCATTGCATAAAGAATGGGTTGGTGAGGACTTACTGTTTTGCATTAGGGCTAAGAGTTTTGGGTATAAACTACATGCTCATACCGGTGTACAGATGGAACACCAACGCAAGATGTGGATAGGTGCTAAACAGCACAAAGACTTTGACCGCTTCAGGCGCAAGAGATTACAGAGTGAGGAACAGATCAATGGCGATAGTGACATCACAAGTAGCAGTAACAACAACTAGAGTAAAAGTAATTGATGTAGATAATGTATCAAGACATGTAAGGTTGCATTGTGAATCCGGCACGGTATATGTTGGCAACGCCGGGGTTACTAGTAGCAATGGTTTGAAGTTGGATAACAATGACAAACTTACTTTGGATTTGCAAGATGGCGAAGAACTTTGGGCAATTACTGGTACTGGTAGCACCAATGTGTCTATCTTAGTTAGCAAGGTAGATTAAATAATGAGCGTGTTTTTTCCTATTTTGAGCGTGGCTATAATACGCCGCCGTTCGGCTTTTCTCTCTCCCCGGCGCATCCAAAATTGTTTAGAAAAAAACAAAATTTAAAATGAAAACTTTAAAAAGTAGAAAATATAATGCGGAATATAAGAAAATCAGAGAAATTGTTTTGGCTCAACAGCCGAAATGTTTTTACTGTAAAAAGGCTGTTGCAACCACGCTAGACCATGAACCACCCATTGATTCCTTTCCGTCACCGGAACTTTGGGTGGGTTCATTAAGACCATCATGCGCAAGTTGTAACTATTCAAGGGGGGCTAAATATGGAAATGCAAAACGCAAACAAATTAAAAATAGTCGCAAGTGGTAAGCCTAAAAAGAAGTTAGGTAGGCATACCACCGCAATGGTTAAGGCTATCACTGGCCGTAATGACATTGATACGGTTAAACGCGAAATGCTATTAGGCCTTGCACGCGCATGGGATCGTATTGAAGAATCCGGTAAAGGCGGTCATACTATCCCATCCATATCTAAAGAGTTACGCGAAATATGGGATTCATGTGCATTGCCTGATGAGGATGACATATTTGAATAAATCCTTATGTACGCCTAGATGGGCATCACTAAGAGATCAAGCATGTGAAACAGATGGCGATAAATTAGCCCAGGTAGCAAAATTATTAGGTTTTGATTTATTTGATTGGCAACGCTATGTAGCGGATGTAGGTTTAGAAAAAGATGCAACCGGTTTGTACAAGTACAGATCAGTATGCGCCCAGGTAGGTCGCCAAAACGGAAAAAGCAAACTTATTGAAACGCGTATTGCTTATGAGTTGTTACAACCTAAAAGACATGTTGCCTATACAGCCCAAGATCGTAATATGGCTAAAGGTAAGTGGGAAGAACATTTACTAAGTTTTCAAATGTCGCCTAAATTTGCTAAACGCATTGCTAGAGTATCTAGGGTTAATGGCAGTGAGAAGATATACATGCGTAACGGCTCAACTTATGGAATTGTCACACCTAACGACAAAGGCGCACGCGGCCTTAGTTTGAATTTAATGGTTATTGATGAAGCATTGACCCATCCACTATCACTTATTGCTAATTTACAACCAACCCTTGCAACAAAGCGCAACGGTCAATTATGGATTCTATCTAATGCTGGCAGGCCTGGTGAATCTGAGTTGTTAGAGCATTATCGGGAAATAGGCCACCGCGAAATAGCCGAACCGCAAAACAAATTGGCATGGTTTGAATGGTGTCCATCAACAGATGATTTTGATTATATGGATCAAGAAGTTTGGTATCAGGCGATACCTTCACTGCATGAAGAAAAAGGCGTATTGCTAGATGCGGTAAAAGAAGCGGCCACAACTAACAGCCCTGAAATATTTACAAAGGAATGGTTAAATGTTTGGCCATCTAGGGATGCGGTACAAGTAATCAATACCGAATTGTGGGATTCTTTGGCTAGAACAGATATTGCAGTGGGCAATGAAATTGTGTTTGGTGTAGATATATCGCGTGAGCGTGATAAGGCTTCTATTGGTGCATCAGGTTTAGTAAGGGGTTTTACGCCGGTTGAATTGATTGAGTGTAAAGAAGGTACATCATGGGTATTGCCACGCTTAGTTGAGTTATGTAAAAAATATAACACAAAGGTGGTAATTGATACTGGATCACCGGCGGCATCACTCATAGCCGAACTGGAAAAAGAAAACATTGGCGTTATGTCTATTCACTTGCGTGATTACGCTATGGCATGTGGTTCATTTTATGATGCAGTACAAGCCAAAACTATATGCCACTTAGATGATCCCAATTTAAAAACAGCCATTATGGGTTCAACTAAAAGGCCATTGGGTGATTCCTGGGCATGGAATCGCCAAAGCACAACTAACATCACACCACTTGTAGCGGTTACACTGGCACGCTATGGAGTAGTCACCAAAATAGAAGATTTACCAGTGGCAAGGAGTAAAATATACTAATGAAATACATACCATCAGTTTTACAAATTATAGGTTCTTTACTAACAGTTGCAGGTGTCGCAACATTTAACCCAGTTGTGGCGGTAATATTATCGGGTGTGTTTTTAGTTTTATTTGGTATTGCTTTGGAAAACAGAGGTAAATAATGCTAGGCCGATTGCTTAAAAGACAAATACAACCTTCAATGGTTTATACATCACAAGGTTACATTGATTCTCTAGGTCGCGTTGGTAGATTCTTTGAAGGCAATTGGGCAGGTGCTTATGTGGATCAAAATACTGCATTAGGCATACCTGCAATTTATCGCGGCATAACTTTAATTAGTGATGCTATTGGTGCTTTACCGCTTTGTGCATACCGTAACAAACGCAAGGTTATGCCAACGCCACAAATATTGATGCGCCCAGTGCCAAATGAAACAAGAATGGAAACAATTAGTGCAATGGCCGCCGCTTTAATTGTTCATGGTAATTATATTGCAGTGTTAGGCGAACCCGGTGCAAATGGATTACCTGATTCAATTTATCCTGTGTCACCTGACCGCGTGCAGGTAGCAAAAGAGAATGGCCGTGTTATTTACAAGATTGATGAAAAATCTTATGATCAATCAGAAATCATGCACATTAAAAATTTTACAATGCCAGGTGATTTAGTTGGTAAAGGTATTCTTGCCGTTGCTAAACAAGCATTAGGTAAAGAAATTGCAATCAATGAATACGCCGCAAGATATTTTGATGGTGGCGTGAATCCTACCGCCGTTATTAAATCGGCCAATCCGGATTTAACACAAGAAGAAGCGGATGCGTTAAAGAGCGCGTGGATGGCAATGTATTCATCACGCAATAGATCACCTGTGGTTATGAACTCATCTACTGATTTTGAAGTGTTAAGTAGCAACGCGGCTGAATCTCAATTAGTTGAGGCACAAACAGCCGGATTAACCGAGGCGGCAAACATCCTAGGCTTGCCGCCTTACTTCTTAGGTTCACCAAATTCTAGCCGCACTTATTCAAATGTTGAACAAGAAAATCTACAATTGGTTAAATGGTCAATACAACCAATAGCCGAAAGAATAGAAGCGGCATTTTCTGATTTATTAGTTCGCGGTCAAGTTGCCGCATTTGAATATGATTCATTATTAAAAACTGATACTGCAAGCAGATATGATGCTTATGCAGTGGCTCTATCTAACGGCTTTTTAACTGTTGATGAAGTAAGAAATTATGAAAACCTTGATCCTATGGATTATGAAGAAGATATGAACCCTGGAGTTGATACTTCATTACAAGATAATGTTCAAAATACAGTAGAGGATAATAACTATGTCTGAAGAAAAAATGGAAAACAGAAATTATTCTGTAAATTTAGAGTTGCGTGCTAACAGTGATGGCCGCACCATT
>Ga0209598_10003890_pt1 | contig 11158 bp, 7 predicted proteins | sample M_140807_EF_Meta_FD_187317 | JGI IMG/M metagenome (GOLD analysis project Ga0209598, IMG submission 187317) | Freshwater microbial communities from Lake Montjoie, Canada to study carbon cycling - M_140807_EF_MetaG (SPAdes) (version 2) | ecosystem: Environmental > Aquatic > Freshwater > Lake... | reverse complement strand
GCCCCCACGGCAAAGGCCAGCCGGAAGCCGCCCAAGCACCAGCCCTTGGAGAAGGAGAAAAATTCAATGCCAGCCTCGCGCCAACCCTCGCAGCGCAGCAAGGAGGGGGCCTGACCCTCCAGGGCGAGATCCACGTAGGGGTTGTCGTGGGCTAGCACCGCCCCACTGGTTTTGGCGAGGGCGAGGGCCTCGTCTAGCCATTGCTGTTGCCCCACCGTGGCGGTGGGGTTGTGCGGGAAGCCCAGCACCAGCAGCTTTAGCTGGGCGATCTGGCTGGGGCTTAGCTGCCCCCAGCAGGGTCTCCACCCCTGGGCTGCCCGCAGGGGTAACAGCACTGGTTCGCCCCCGGCCAGCAGCACCCCGCCGCGGTGGCTGGGGTACCCAGGATCGAGTAGCAGCGCTTTTTCGCCAGGATTAAGTACCGCCAGGGGCAGGTGGGCGGTGCCCTCCTGGGAACCCACCAGCAACAGCACCTCCCGCAGGGGATCCACCGTTACGCCAAACCGTTGCTGCACCCACTGGGCCGCCGCCTCTCGGAAGGGCAGCGTGGAGGCATTCAGGCAATAGGAGGAGCTGGCTGGGGCGAGCAAGGCTGCCGCCATGGATTCCAGCACCGCTGGAGGGGGGGCCAGGTCAGTGCTGCCTAAGGAGAGGTCTAGGAGCGGTCGCTCCTGGCAGGCCTCGGAGAGGCGATAGCTGCGTTTGTGTTGGTCCATCCGGGCGAAAACGCCCGAGCCCAGCAGCCCCAGGCGTTCAGAGATGGGCATCAAGGAAGGCCTGGAGCTGGGGTTTTGCCACGGCCCCCTCTTGGCGGGCCAGCTCCTTGCCCTGGCTGAAAAGAATCAGGGTGGGAATGCCCTGCACCTTGTAGCTGTCGCGGATGGCGGGGTTGCCATCTACCTCCAGCTTGCCAACGGTCAGCTGGGGGCCATAGGTGGCTGCGGCCCAATCCATCAATGGGGCCACCAGCCGGCAGGGACCACACCAGGGGGCCCAGAAATCGACTAGCACCATCCCCTCCGCCTGCAGCACCAGCTCAGAGAAATTGGCGTCGCTGAAGGTGTGAACTGTCACGGATTGGCCAGGGCTGGGGAGGCCGCGATTGTATGGAGGCCTAAGACCATCAAGTGGATTAGAGGTTGTCGATTGACCGCTTCAGCTGTTCGAGTTCCTGGTCCACTTCCGCCGCCTGGGCAGGCTGCAGCTGGGGTTTTTTGGTTTCGTCTGGCAGGGCCACAGGGGTGGGATTGAGGCTGGCCTTGAGGGCCGCCAGTTCGCTATCCACATCACCGCCGGCCTCGAGGGCCTGGAAGCGGCTATCTAAGTCGCTGCCGGCAATTTCAGCGGCGGCTTGGCCGCGGGCCTCCATGGCCTGCACCTTTTCTTCCATGCGCTCAAAGGCAGCCATGGCCGAGTCAGTGTTGAGACCCCCTACAGCCCCTTGGAGTTGTTCCTGGGCCTGGGCCGCCTGGGCCCGGGCCTTGAGCATGTCTTTCTTGGTGCGGGCCTCAGAAATCTTGCCCTCAAGGGCCATCAGATTTTTCTTGAGGCTTTCCACCTGCCCGGCCTGGGTGCTCAGCTGGGTGTTGAGGGCGGTGGCTGTTTCCTGGTAGGTCTTGCGGCGGCTGAGGGCCTCCTTGGCCAGGTCCTCCTCCCCTTTTTTAAGGGCCAGTTCGGCCCGTTCGTACCAGGTTTTTGACTGGGCTTCCGCCTGTTCGGCCTGGTTCTGAATACGTTTCTGGCTAGCGATGGCAGTGGCTACTGCCTGGCGCAACTTCACCAGATCCGCCTGCATGTCGGATACCGACTGGTCAAGAATCTTGCTGGGGTCTTCAGCGCGGCCGACCAGATCGTTGAGGTTGGCGCGGAACAGACGGCTTAGACGGTCAAAAAAGCCCATGGGGCCAGCGGCTAGCGGCAACCCCCTGACCCTAGCCAGCCTTGACCCTGAAACCTAGAGGCATGGCCAGTAGGGATGGCCGCCCCCCTTAGCCTCTAACCATGGCCATAGCTCCGCCCAGTCAAACCAGGCATTTGGGCCAGGTTTCAGTGCTGATGCCAGCGCCGCGCCCCGGCGCCAGTGCCCTGGCCCAGTGCCTGAAGGCGGTGGAGCGGGACTGGCGTAGGGATGGTCACCTGGCGGCCCTTTGGCAGGCCTGGCCAGGGATCGCCGGCCCGCAGCTCGCCCCCCATTGCCGACCGCTGCGGCTGCAGGGGGGCATTCTCTGGGTGGGGGTAGAGCAACCCCAGTGGCTGCTAGCCCTTCGCTATAGCCGCCATCAATTGCTGGGCGCCCTGAGGGCCTCTGGCTTTCCTCTCAAGGACCTGCAGCTGGAACAGCGGCAATCGCCAGCTTCGGCCGCGGCAACCACCAACATCAATCAGGCCAGCTGGGATGAGCATCCCAGCCGGGTGGATCGCCATGGCATGGGCAGCTGTAGCCGTTGCGGTGCTCCGGCCCCCATGGGGGAAATGCAGCGTTGGGGCCACTGTTCTTTCTGCCAGCGTCAGATGAACTGAAAGTTCAATTCTTAGCGGGTGCTCGAGGGGGAACGGATCGGCCGCAGCGCATCAAAGGCCCGGTCGATTACATCGGTTAATAGGGTGATAACCCGTTTCTCCCTGAGCACCAAATTGGCTGTAAGCGTTTCCCCTGCCTTGAGGGGATAAGAACGACCGTTTTTGGTAAGCACCTGCTTAGAAAGTTGAATTAAAACTGGAAAGCGTGGTTGTTGGTTTTGTTCGTCTGGCGGTAACGCTTCGTTGGCGATCCGGCTCACTTTTCCCTTGAGCGAGCCAAATTCAGTAAAGGGGTAGGAGTCCATGCGCACATCTGAGTCTTGGCCAAGCTTCACAAAACTAATGTCTTTGCTGGTTACAAATACCTTGGCCCGCAGGGAGTCTGAGGGCACAACATTCATTATTGTTTCGTTTGGCGCCACCGCATAACCTTTGCTGCTGGTAACCAAATCAAAGATTACCCCCCTCACAGGGGAGCGAAGTAGCTCTGTTTGCATCTGCTCCCTCACTTCTATGCTTTGACGTTCTAGGTCTGAGAGTTGCCGCTCGCTTTCTTTTCTTTGTTTAAGTAAATCAAATTGAACTTCGTGTAATTCTGCTTCGGTTTGACGTATGGTTGCTTGTGTTTGGGCGATTTCAGATCTTAACTCTTGGGCTTTATTTTTTTGTTCCATATATTGAACAACTTGGATGCCCCCCTGTTTGGCTAGGGGCTCAATTCTGGCTAAAATATCTTCTTCATTGCGCAGGGTGAGAATCTGGCTGTTTCGCTTTGAGACCAGGCTTTCCCGTTTGGCTTTTACATTGTCTAAACGAGCTTCTGTGCTACTTACCTGCTGGCCAAACCTTTGGCGTTCCAGGCTTAATTGGCGGCCCACATTGCCTTGCTGGGCCACGGATTTATCTGTGTCAAAGCGAACCAGGGGCTGGCCCGCCTCCACCTGCTGCCCTTCCTTTACAAAAACCTCTTCCACCACTGCAGCTTGCACGGCTTTGATCGGTTTCACCGTGCCGGTGGTTTCCAGGTCTCCCTGGGCCACCACCACCTCGTCAATCTTGGTGAACAGGGCAAATAGAAAGGCAAAGCTGGCGGTGCCGATCAGGGCCCACACCAGGGTGCGACTCCAGGTGGGTGCCGGGCGCAGCCTCACTTCCTGCAGGTCGCTGGAGCCACGGCGTACAAGTTTGCTCATACCAGGGCAGCCTCCTGCTGACGGAACAAAGTGGCGTAACGGCCGCCTATGGCCATTAAATCCTCATGGGTGCCCTGTTCCACCAGGGCACCTTCATGCATTACAAGGATGAGGTCGGCATGGCGCAAGGTGCCTAGCCGGTGGGTGATAAAAAGCACAGTGCGGCCCCGGTAGGCCTCACTTAGGTTGCGGGTGAGCTGTTGCTCTGTGTCCACATCTAGGGCGCTGGTGGCCTCATCCAGCACCAATAAGCGTGGCTGTTTGAGAACCATCCGGGCAATGGCCAGCCGCTGGCGTTGCCCCCCGGAAAGGCCGGCCCCCCTTTCCCCCACCGAGCTGCTGTAACCGGCGGGCAACTGCTGAATGAAATCGTGGGCACAGGCCACCTTGGCGGCGGCCATGATCGCTTCAAAATCAGCATCTGGCCTAGTTAGGGCGATGTTTTCCTGCACCGTGCCATCGAATAAAAGGCTGTCTTGGGGCACCACGCCAATTTGACGACGGAGCGAATAAAGATCCACTTTGGAGATGTCATAGCCATCCATGCGGATGGTGCCCTCCAATGGGTCATAGAGGCGGGTGAGCAGTTTCAGCATTGTGCTTTTGCCGGAGCCACTGCTGCCCACGATGCCCACAAAACTGCCGGCAGGAATATCAACGTCCACATTCAAGATTTGCAGCGGGCCACTGCTGCCAAAGCGGAAGTTGACCCGTTCGTAGCGAATCGCCCCAAGGATTGGCGGCAGGGGCGGTAATTGCTCTCCGGCAATTTCAATCTCCTGGGGATGGTCAACAATGTCAGAGAGTCTTTCCAGGGAGAGGGCTGTTTCCTGGAAGTTTTGCCACAGGGTGGCCAATCGCAGGAGGGGTCCGGTTACGTAGCCAGAAAGGATCCGGAAGGCAATCAACTGGCCAAGGGTGAGTTTGCCCTGGAGCACTAGGCCCGCCCCCACCCAAAGCACCAGCAACCCTGAAAGCTGTTCAAAGAAGTGGGAAGCAGAACCCGCCGCTGTGCTGGTAACGGTATTGCGGAAGCCGGCAGAGATTTGGCCCCCATAGAGCTGTTGCCAGCGCCAACGGCTATGCAGTTCCATGCCCTGGCCCTTGACCGTTTCCATGCCCCCAAGGGTTTCCACCAGATGGCTCTGCACTCGGGCATTGGCCTCGGCCTGCTCCCGCAACTGGGCCCTGATGATTGGAGCCGCCGCTGCGGTGAGGCCAATAAAGAAAGGCACCACCCCAAGGGACCAGGCTGTGAGCATCGGGCTGTAAAGCAACATCACGGCGATATAAATCACCGAAAACACCGCATCTAGCACCACAGTTAGGGCTGTCCCGGTGAGGAAGCGCCGGATCTTTTCCAGTTCATTGATCCGACTGGCTACTTCACCCACTGGCCGCTTGGCAAAATAGCTCAGCGGCAAGCGCAGCAGATGGTCAATAATTGTGGAGCCGAGGGATATATCTATGCGATTTGTGGTGTCACTAAATAAATAGGTACGCAGGGAACCGAGCAATCCTTCTGCTACGGCCATGGCCACCAACAGGGAACCAAGCACATTGAGACTTTTTAGGTTTCCTTGGGAAATCACCGCATCAATGATCTGTTGAATCAGGAGGGGATTCAACAGGGCAAACAGTTGCACAAAAAAGCTGGCTACCAGCACCTGAATAAGGATGCCGCGGTGCTGTCTAATGGCGGGAAGAAACCAGGAGAGGCCAAAGCGGGCTTTGGGGGTTGAGCTGGCCCGCTCCAGCGTCAGCAGAGCCATGCGCTCATTTTCGTCGAGCAAGCCAGTTAATTGCTCCCTGGGCAACCGCCGCTGGCCGGCGCGGGGATCGCCGATTAATAGCCCTGTGCCATCCACTTGCCAGATCACTAGGGGGTGGCCGTTTTCTAGTACTACCGCAGGCAGAGGCAGCCTGGACACATCAGCTGCGGCCACTTCTAACAACGAGGCCCTCAGCCCCAGTAGATCCGCCACCGCCGCCAGCTGCATCAGGCCGATGCCCTTGCCTTCAGCCCGTTGCAGTTGATCTTCAAGGATGCGACGGATGATGTCCCGTCGGAAGGGCAGATCAAAGCTGCGGGCCAGCATTCTCAGGCAGGCAAAAGGTTCGTCCATGGGCCCTTGGCCCTCCACCTGGGGAAAACTGCCGTCATCTCCAAGGCGCCCATACCAATCCTCAAGGGCCTGCATTTGATGGAGCTGGGGCACCAGTTCGCTGCCATCAAGCCACTCCGGCTCCAGAACTTCGCCTTGGTTCACCACCAGGGCCTCGGGCTTTGGATCTGGCTTGGCTGCGCCAATGCCCGGGGGCCAGGGTTGGGGTAGGGGTAGAAGCCGAATCGGCAGGCGGCCCTTGCGCTCTAGCACTAGGCCTGGGCTGAGCTGTTCGCCTACGGCATGGTCTACGGCGGCGTCATTGCTGAGCAGCCAATTGCCGTCGGGTACCACCGGTTGTTGGCCCCCAAGACTCAAGGCAGGGGTGGCAACGGCCTGCTGGGCCCAATCCCTCAGGGCCAGGCCCCTGGGCAGGTCGGGACGGGTGGAGGCTGAAACCACCGCATAGCGCTCGGCTACCCCGCCATCGGCAAAAAATTCTTGAAAAGATCGCTGTTTTTCAAACAATTCCAAGAAGGTTTGGGCCGGTAAAAACCAGCCACGGCAGGCCACAGATGCTGAAAGCACCTGGCCCGGCACCCCCCGCAACAGCGCCAACCAGCCTCCGATTGCACCGGGTTCTAAGCGGGCCAGGGTGAAGGCCTCACCGCGTTCGTCTTGACCTAAGAGGCGCAGTTGCCCCTCCACCAAAATCAATATGCCCGGAGGCAATTCATCAAAACCGTGGAGCCTGGAGCCCGGTCGCAGGGCAAGGGGCTTAAGCCGCGGGGCCAGGTCCGCCTGTTCCATCGCACTCAATGTGCGAAATGGCGCCACCGTGGATAGGAGGTCAAGGGCAGCTGAAAGTGACATCCGTACTCAGCTGACTGGCAAATCAATTACCGAATTATGGGCGGTCAACCGCTCGCTCACCTGCCCCCTGAGCCAGTCTTCCCCCTGTTCCAAGATCAACCGTTGTGCCATTGGCTCATCCAATTGCGCCCCACGTAATTCCTCCAGGCGCACAATGATCCACCAGCTCTCTAGTTGCTTTGGAGGCCAAAGCTGCCCTGGCTGGCTGATCTGTAATAAGCGGGCCAGGGCCGGGTGGGGGGTGGATAGCGGCACTGGCCCCACCAGGCCACCGCTGCGTTGTTCAGGGCCCTCGGAGTAGCGGCCGGCCAGCTCAGAGAAGGAAGCCTCCCCCTCCCTTAGTTGCTGATGTAGTTCCGAAGCCAATTCCCCGTCTTTGAGCCTCAGCAATGAATAGATCACCTGGTCAAATTCGCCCTTGCGCCGCAGAAATTCGGTTTCAAGTAGGGCTGTAAATCTCTTGTTACACCAGGCTTGCCAGCGCTGGGGTAACTCGGCCATGGCCTGAAGATCCGTGTCGTTTAGGCCTCGCTCCTGCAGCCAGCTTTCCCGGCGGTTTGGGTCTTGCAATTGCAGTTGCTCCAGCAGAGCCGCCAGGGCCTGGGCTGCAGCCATGGGCTCCAGGGGCGGGCTTGCTTGGCTTGCTTCTGCCATCAGCCGATGGCGCCAGGCAGCCTCCAATAAACCGGCCCGGGCCAGCTCTGAATCGCGAAAAGTGAGCTTCTCTGGCACAGACCCAACAGTTATTGATCCTTTAATAGCAGCAACGCTTAATAGCGTTCCGGGTTGGGCAGGTGCCATGTGGATGGAATCCCTTGGCGCACAAGGGCCAGGGCCCTTTGGTTGAGGGCCGACCGGTTCACCCGCCAGAGTTGATAAATCCCAAACTGGGAAATGGTGCCATGGGGCACCGAGCGCCAGTAGGGCAGTGCCGCGGTGGTGCTGTCGATAACCAATAGCAGGGTGGGGGATTGGCCCGAAAGTCTCTCGCTGAGATTGCGGAGGCCCGTGGCCGGCCTGCCCTCGTAGATCACCACCTGGCGCGTGTAGTAGTGCAATGAAGGCTTGTTGACCCCCACCATCGCCAGCGGTTCCCCCGCCCTGATTGTTTTGTTTACTGCGGCGGCGATTTGGCGGACCGGTAGCTGGCGGATTTCATCCCCCAATGCGGCGATCGGTTGTAAACCCAGCGGTTGCCAAAGGATGAGTGGGGCCTGTAGGGCCAAAAGCCACCGAGGCCCCAGCCCAGCCCGGCCAGCATCAGGCCAAAGCAAAACCCCGGCCCCCACTAGGGCCGCCAGCAGAAAGCAAGCACCACTGCGTTGCACGGCCCCGGTGGCCAATAGCTGGGCTGCCATTCCGGGCATCTCTGGGTCATGGATAAGCGGAACCCAAAGTGGCGCTGCCCCAAGGCCCGCCCCGAGCAGGGCGGCCAGGGCCACCGATCCCCAGCGGGCCCGTCCCAGCCAGGGGGAGGGGGCGCTGGCTAGGGCCACCAGCAGCGCGATTGCCGGCAGGCCAGGCAACAAATAACTGGCAAGTTTGGTGGCGGAGAGCGAAAACAGCCCCACCACCACCACTAACCAACAGAGGGCAAACCGTTGTAGTGAAGCGGCTGGCGGCTGGGGTAGCCGTTGGGGCACCCCGTGGAAAGCCTCCCCCAGCCCCAGCAGCAGCAGCGGGGTAACCGGCAGGCTGGCGATCACCAACACTGGCAGGTAAAACCACCAGGGGCCGGCATGGTGGTTCACCACTTGGGTGAAGCGCTGCAGGTTGTGATAACCAAAAAAGCTGTCCCAGAAAGGTTTTCCCTCCCGCGCCCACTCGATCCCATACCAAGGCAGAGCCACCGCCAGGCTCAGGGCTAGGCCGCGGCTGGGGGCTAGGGCCCTTTGCAAGCCGCGAAGATCCTGTTGTAACCAGCCAAAACTGGCCAAGGTGCCGAAGGCAAGCACCAGGGCCACGGGCCCTTTAGTTAATGCCGCTAGTCCCAGCGCCAGCCAGCTGGCCCAGGGCCAGCCCCTACGAGCCCTGGCATAGCTGCGCCAGAACCCAAGCAGGGCCACGGCTAGACAGGCGCTAAGCAGGGGATCGCTCACTGATACCCGGCCCCAGATCAACACCAGGGGCGAGAGGGCAAAGGCAAGGCCGGCGCTAAGCGCTTTCCAAGGATCCCCTTGGCCCGGCCCTCCAGCTCGGGCCACTGTGAGCACCAGGGCCAGCATCACCCCCACCATCGCCAGGGCGGAGGGCAGGCTGGCGGCCCAGCTGCCCAGGGGGTCCCAGCTGCGGGGCAGCAGGCTTAGGGCACCAATTAACCAATAGATAAGTACCGGTTTGTCGAAACGCGGATGGCCATTAACCCGGGGTGTTAACCAATCACCGCTATCGGCCATGGCTCGCCCTGCAGCGGCAAACAGGGCGGGGGTTTCATCCACCTGGCCGATGGAACCAAGGCGCCAAATGAACAGCAGAGCCCCCAGGGCCGCGGTAAGCCCCAGCAGCCAAAGAAGCCGTGGCGAACGGGTCACGGACGGGGCAGAGGTTATTGGCTGGCCAGCCTATGTGTGCTTGGTGTCTAAAGACACCAAGTCACAGTCCACCCCCAAGCGATTTAGGGCCTGTTCCAACAACCTGCCGGGGGCTTGATAGAGGGGAGGTGTGCGTTGGGGGCCTTCGGAGGTGTTCAGATAGGCGCCCATCTCGCCTGGGGCTGCCCCTAGAAAGCGAGCTAAGGCCCATTGGGCTTCGAAAACAGGGGTATTGCTGCGGCAGCCCCTTAGCTCCAGGGTCCAGCGGGGGGGCTGCAGGCTGCCGTTTTCCACCTGGCGCAGGGCCGCCAAACTGCCCAGCACCACCAGGTGATCCCCCTGCTGCAGCACCCGTTCGGGGTTGGGCAGGGCAATTGACTTGGGGTCCCCCTTCCCCATCAGCACCAGAGGAATCAGGCCATAGCCACCGGCCACCGCTGCCAGGCTCAGGCCATCGAGACTGTCGGCGGTTTCCACCCGGTATTCGGTGAGCAGCAAATTTGCCTCCGCCAGCCGCAGCACCCCCCTCACCCGCTCCCCCAAGGCCGTGGCTACCACCGCATCGGCTGCCACCTCTAGGGGGTTGATTACCTGCATTCCTTCAAACAGCAAATTGAGATTGCTGGTCTCTGAGAGGGAATGGGACTGCACCGCCAGCCGCACCCGCGGCCAGCGTTCCTGCAGCTCCAGGGCGATGGCCAGATTGGCCATCAAATCGTTGGAGAGCACCCCCACCGCCTGGCAGGGGCAATGGCGTAGGGCTCGGAGGGCGCGGTCCAGGCTGCGGTAGGCCACCGCCTCGGGATCACCATCCGCACTAAGGCCTTGTACCCGCACCACTTGAAATTTCTGCAGCCGCAGCTGCTGTTCCAGCCTTTCGGCCAGCCGTTCCCCCTCCAGTAGCAACACATAGGGGGTGTGGGCAGGCAGGGGCCGTGGTTCCTGCCTGCCGATGCGGGCTGCCAGCAAGCGATCGAGGATTAAGGCCACCAGCCAGGCGGTGAGCAGCGTTCCCCCCAGGGCATACACCAGGCTGAGGGCCGCCAGGGGGAAATTGGCCGGCCCCAGCTGGGGGCTGGCGGCGGGCACGATGAAACTGAAGGCGTCTAGGTATTCCCCCTTAATTAGGGCCAGGGTGAGCATTAAGCCGCGCAGGGGCGAGCCAGCTCCAAACCAGTGGCTGCCTAGGGCCAGCAGCAGCACGAAGCTGCCTAAACCCCAGAACAGCAAAGGATTACGGCGCTGAAAAAGGCTTTGCAGCCATTCCCCACAGCTTTCGCCAAAAAAGCGCAGTCGAGACCAGCCGGCGGCTAGCCGAAGGCGCCGGGAACGGTGGTTGGTTTCCAAGGTGCTGGCAAGCTCGAGCCAGAGCAGTCGGTCGCCGGGCCCGGGGCGCCCATCTAGGTCCCACCAGCCGCTGGCGGGCGGGCCAGCGGGCCCGGCATCGGCGGGGAACCATTGCACCAGCCTTTGGCGCCGGCTTAACAGATCAAACAGGTCATGGTTGGCGGGCCGTTGATGCAGGCTGCTGCGCACCACAAATAAATCCCCTTCCAGCTCAAAGGCCGCCTCGGTGCCATCGGGGCGCAGGGCATTGGCAAATACCCCAGCGGTGAGCAGCTGGGGATCCATGATCGCCAGCCCCGGCAGCCGGGCTTGCAGCTGCCGCTCCAGCTGGTTGCTGCCGTTTGCGCTGGAGCGCACCACCAGCTGGGCCCTGGGGTTTAAGAGCCGCACCTGCAGGGCCGCCTCCAGATTCACGCCACTGTCTTGGCTGAGCAGCAGCACCGCCCGGGCTTGGCTTACCCCAGCCTCCAGCAACACCTTGGGGTGGCGCATGTCCCCCAGCACCAGCCTGGATTCCAGCCGCTGGCCTAGGTCGCCATCTGCCCACACCGGCGGGCTTTGGTCTAGGCAGCGGATGGGCAGATCAAAT
>Ga0209598_10003889_pt1 | contig 11160 bp, 10 predicted proteins | sample M_140807_EF_Meta_FD_187317 | JGI IMG/M metagenome (GOLD analysis project Ga0209598, IMG submission 187317) | Freshwater microbial communities from Lake Montjoie, Canada to study carbon cycling - M_140807_EF_MetaG (SPAdes) (version 2) | ecosystem: Environmental > Aquatic > Freshwater > Lake... | reverse complement strand
CTTGTGCATGATTTTGTGTCTGCTTGGAATAAAGTAATGGAATTAGATCGATTCGATTTAGCATAATCATTTAAGCAAGTCTTATATCATCAAGATGGCCTCAAAAGGGCCATCTTTTTTTTATATATGTAATTGAAAATTTATATACTAGTTGTTTAAATAATATATTATAATTCTATATTAAATTATTGTAAATTAAGGTTCAATTAATAAGAACCGAATGAATCATTTTTTTAAAAAGGAACATTATCTTGTCATAGTCCTTTCTATTTTATTAGTGCATACAAATATCTATGCACAAGAAAATCCTTTAGAAGGGCGTTGGGATTTAACGGTAGACATGGGTGGTGGCAGACTTGCACCTTCTTGGTTAGAAGTGCGACATTCTGGAGTGAAAAATTTAATCGGCAGATTTGTTGCTGATGGTGGAAGTGCTAGACCTGTTGCTCAAGTTTTTTTTGATGGTAAAAAACTAAATTTTACAATTCCGCCACAATGGGATCGCACAGAAAATAATTTAGTAGTAGAAGGTGAATTAGTAGGGGATCAATTAAAAGGAACCATGGTCTCATCTTATGGTGATAAATACACTTGGACTGGTGTGCGCGCTCCAAGATTAAATAGTTTAAAAGAAGTCACTTGGGGTTCACCAATTCAATTATTAAATACTACAGATTTAACTGGATGGGCATCCATTGGCAACAAAAAACAATGGGTTAATATGAATGGGGTATTGACTAGTCCTGAGTCAGGAGATAATATTAGAACAACTACGACCTACGATGATTTTAAATTACATATTGAATTTAGGTATCCTGCAGGAAGTAATAGTGGGGTGTATCTAAGAGGCCGTTATGAAATTCAGATCGAAGACAACCAAGGTAAGGAACCTCAAAGTGTATACTTGGGGGGGATTTATGGTTTTATTGATCCATGGGTGAATGCAGCAAAAGCAGCAGGAGAATGGCAATCTTATGATGTGACTTTAATTGGTAGAATGGTCACAGTGGTAGCCAATGGCCAAACCATTATTTTCAAACAAGAAATTCCAGGTATCACGGGTGGTGCCATCAATAGTGATGAAGGGGCTCCTGGGCCAATCATGTTACAAGGAGATCATGGTCCAATAGAGTATAGAAATATTATTATTACGCCAGTAAAAAAATAAATTGCTTTAACTATTTAACAATCACAACTTCTTCATAAGGGACTCTTTCTCTCTTGCCCCAGACCCCAGGTTCGGTTCCTTTACCCACACTGATAATCATATTCACTTCTGCCATTTTGGGCAGGTTTAATGCTTTCTTAACTCTAACTGCATCGAAGCCTTCCATAGGACAAGATTCAAAACCCTCGGCTGCAATGGATAACATAAATGTTTGGGCTGCTAAGGCACATGATTTATGCACTGTAATTCTTTGATCTGCTCTGCCTCTCATTCTAGTCATTGGTCTAAAAGCGCCAATTAAATTACTTAAACCGCTTCTAAGAGCAGTAAAAAAACCAAACCGATCTGTACTATAAGCAAGCGGCATTAATTTACCATAGTAGGTCATTAATTTATCTTGATTGGGAGTGGTTTCACCTGAGATACCTTTTTTAATGAGGTCTAGATGCCATTGTACTCTTTTTTTCCAATGATCTTGACGGGTAACAAATACCACCAATTGTTTTGCAGTTCTTGCTGCGTTTTGATTTAAACAATAAGCATGAAAATCCTTTTGTAATGCAGGGTCCTTGATCCAATAAAATTCCCATAATTGCATATTGCTACTATTAGGAGCCAGTATGCTTCGTTCTAAACTTCTTTTAATCACATCGTCTGGGACTTCAACATTGGGATCAAACTTTCTATTGGACCTTCTTTTTTCAATAATTTCTTCAAATGCTTGCGATAAAGACATATATTTTTTTAATTTGAGTAAAATTTACAACTAAGCAATAAAATTAAGCATAGTTGTTTAATTACAATTCAAAAAGAACAATTTATGATAAAGAAAATATTATATGGTTTTATAGCCTTGGTTGTTTTAACTATTGGGCTTGCATATACACCCGTATTCGCCCATTTAAGAAACTTTGTAAAATGGGGGAAGCATTCTATTCATGATTACAAAACACATCCAACAAGACTTGTAAAAGCAGCGAGTGTTCCTCAATATTGGCCATTAGACAGTGTGTATAATAAAGCAATCATGCCAGATTCATTAATGCTTGCATTGGATTCAAATGACACGCATGCTTTTTTAGTAATACAAAATGGCAAGATTGTGTATGAAAAATATTTTGATGGGTATAATTCAAAAACTTTGAGTGGCTCATTTTCTGCAGCCAAAAGTATTATCTCATTATTAATTGGAATTGCATTACAAGAAGGGAAAATAAAATCTTTGGAAGAACCTGTCGGGAATTATGTACCTCATTTTAAAGATGCAAATTTAGATAAAATAAAAATTATTGATTTATTGACCATGAGTTCAGGTACAAACTATAAAGAATTTGATAAAAGTTATTTTAGTTTAAATGCATATGGTTATTATGGTGACAACGAAGAGTATATGGTCAATAAAATGAAATTTAAAGAGCCTTCAGGTACTTATTGGGATTACAGAAGTGGGGATACGCAAGTTCTAGGATTGATTGTAGAAAAAGCATTTGGGGATAATATTTCAAACTTAGTATCTCAGCGTTTCTTGCAACCAATGGGAGCAGAAGTAGATGCGCTATGGTTATTAGATGGAGACCAAAAGCACGAAAAAGCGTTTTGCTGTTTTAATGGCGTGGCAAGAGACTATGCTAGATTTGGCCAATTAATTTTAAATAAAGGGAACTGGGGTGGAATACAAATTGTAGACTCTAATTATATCTTCAAAGCAACTTCTCCAGCTTCATACTTAAAAGACCGAACAGAGTCAGACAAGCCGGTTGATTACTATGGCTATCAATATTGGATTGTACAACACAAGGGGATGTCTATTCCATTTCAAAATGGCTTATTTGGACAATATGTATTTTCTATTAAAGAAAAAAATGCAGTGATCGTTAGACTAGGGGAGTCTAAAACTGTAAAACCTGTACACCATTACCAACCCGAAATATATTCCTATTTAGATGCTGCACTTTCAGTATTAAAATAAAAAAAGCCGCTCGAAAAATCGAGCGGCTTTTTTTTAAAGCTATATTTTTTAGAATAGTTTCATTGCTTTTGCAAAATAAGTCAGCGTGCCAGGAAGGGCTAACCAGAAAAATTCTCTGTAAACGAATAATAAAACGATTAAAATAGCGAACCATAAAAAGAATAATGCCCAGTATTTTTTGGTGTTAGTTTGTACTTCCATTTGTTTGCTTTGTTTGTATTAATTAAATTCAGTTGCAAATATACAATAATTCTTATTTGGACCTATAAATTTGGTCCATAGGTATATTTTAAATCTACTTTCCATCCCTTGGGAGTGGATATAATTTTAAGCTTATGCACTTTATTGTCAAAGGAATTTTGGTAATTCATGATGGTTAAACTGCTATCCACAGTACTAATTTCATTAATTTGAATGGATGCAAGTCTTATTTGTTGCCTTCCTTCTTTATCTAACCCATAGTAGGTACTGGCCAATTTTTCAAATAAAGCGAGGTTCTCCGCATCTTCAACCACATATAATTTGGCTTTCTTAAAATTGCCTTGCATACAGTTCTCAATAAAATAACGCCCACCATCTAAGGGATTGTCCGCAATTTCATATTGGTCCGATGGGCTACATTGCCAAAGAACAAGCGCCAAAAAGAGGTATTTTATTTTTTGTAGATGCATAGCCAAAGTTACGTCATTAGGTAGTATTTTTGAAGCATAAAGCAAAGACATGAAAAATTTACTGGTATTGGTTGGATTATTGATAGGAGCATCAAGTTTTGGACAACAAAAACATCCTGAATTTATGCAACAAGGGAATATTTATGAAGTGAATATTCGTCAATATACCAAGGAAGGTACTTTCAAAGCATTTGCAAAACATTTACCAAGATTACAGAAAATGGGGGTACAAACTGTATGGTTTATGCCTATCCAACCCATTTCAAAATTTGGTAGAAAAGGAACCTTAGGATCTTATTATGCAGTGGCAAGTTATACCGATATCAATCCTGAATTTGGGACCCTTGCGGATTTTAATGCAGTAGTGAATCAAGCACATGCACTTGGCATGAAAGTATTGATTGATTATGTACCCAATCATTCAGGTGCGGACCATCCTTGGTTGACAACGCATCCAGATTTTTATGAAACAGATTCAACAGGGAATCCTACATATACTGCAGACTGGTCTGATACAAGAGAATTGAATTTTAATAATCTAGTGATGCAGGATAGTATGATCAATACCATGAAGTATTGGTTAAATGCAACAAAGATAGACGGATTCAGAGTAGACGTGGCTTGGGGTGTACCTTATAGCTTTTGGGATAAATGTATTCCAGCATTAAAAAAACTTAGAAACATTTATTTGTTAGCGGAAGCGGATGACGCCAAATTACACGAGCTTGGTTTTGATGCGACCTATAGTTGGAAAGAGTTTCATGTGTTAAATGATATCGCAGCAGGCAAAAAAGACATTCTTTCTTTAGATACTGTTTTACAAAACATCAATAAAGAATTTATGAAAGGGGCGCAAAGATTGTATTTCACAAGCAATCATGACGAGAACTCTTGGAATAAAGCAGACTACGCAACAATGCCAGGATCCATTCATGCGCCATTTGCAGTATTTACACAAACTTATGACAGAACAATGCCATTAATTTATAGTGGTCAGGAAGAGCCTGTTTTAAGACCATTGGCATTTTTTGAAAAAGATAGTATTGAGTTTAAAAAATATGAGCGTACTGATTTTTACACCACATTTTTAAAGTTAAGAAAATCAAATAGCGCTTTTGCTGATAATGCCAATTTTAAAAGATTGAATGTGAATCTTCCTGGGCAAATCATGGCATATGAAAGAAGCAATGGCCAAGACAAAGTAGTGGTGGTATTGAACTTGTCCAATCAACCTCAACAAGCAATCGTTGATGGTATAGATGCAAGTGCATCATTCCAAGATGTATTTATCAATGGAAAATATATTGCAGGTATTCGATCTTTACAAATGCCTGCTTGGGGTTATCAAGTTTTTGTAAAGAAAAATGCAGTAAAATAATATTGGTTACAATCCCAATCAAAATGGTGGTTTAAAAATAACAACAAATGACAAAACAATTTCTAGTAGATCAAATCAAAGCAAAGCAATCTTACTTATGTGTTGGATTGGATACAGATATTGAAAAACTACCAGCTGGCTTACCTAAAAATAAAGCAGGAGTCATTGCTTTCAATAAAGCCATCATTGATGCTACGGCAGCGCATTGTGTAAGCTATAAAATCAATACCGCATTTTACGAATCTCAAGGCATAGCAGGTTGGGAAGCCATGGAAGCGACATTGGCGCATATCCCTTCTACCCATTTTACGATTGCAGATGCTAAACGTGGAGACATCGGCAATACCTCTGCACAATATGCAAAAACATTTTTTGAAACCCTTCCATTTGATGCCATTACAGTAGCACCTTATATGGGCAAGGATAGTATTGATCCATTTTTGGCTTATCAAAATAAGTGGACGATTGTATTGGGATTGACATCCAATCCTGGAAGTCAACATTTTGAACAACAAAAATTGGAGAATGGACAATTTTTATACGAGTCTGTTTTAGAACAAGTAGCAAGTTGGGGCAGTCCAGAACAATTGATGTTTGTAGTGGGTGCAACCAAGGCCAATGATTTGGAATCCATCCGAAAAATCATACCTGCACATTTTCTGTTGGTGCCAGGAGTGGGTGCACAGGGCGGCAGTTTGTCCGAGGTCACTGCTTATGGAAAGAACAATGAAGTTGGTTTACTAATCAATGCAAGTAGGGCCATTATTTTTGCTAGTAGTGGTGCAGATTTTGCTGCAGATGCAGCAATGGCAGCGAAAAGCTATGCAGATGAAATGAAAGCTTTATTAAGCTAATAATCAGCTAATAAATTACTTTAATAATAGTTTTTTAAGCGCTTTCGACTACCTTTATGCCTCAATCATTATTATAAAATTACAAACCATGGCAGTAAGAGCAGATTTGTTTGAATCCCCAGATTATTATCAATTAGACGAATTGATGTCTGAAGAGCATTTAATGGTGAGAGATGCAGTAAGAACCTACGTTAAAACAGAAATATCACCAATTATTGAGGAGTATGCTCAGAAGTCAGAATTCCCAAATCAAATTGTAAAGCAATTAGGTGACCTTGGATGTTTTGGTCCAACTGTACCAACTGAGTATGGTGGCGGTGGATTAGATTATATTAGTTATGGATTGATGATGCAAGAATTGGAAAGAGGTGATAGTGGTGTGAGAAGTACTGCCAGTGTTCAAGGTTCTTTGGTGATGTTCCCAATTCATGCGTATGGTAGTGAAGCACAAAAACAAAAGTTCCTTCCAAAATTAGCATCTGGCGAGTGGTTAGGTTGTTTTGGATTAACAGAACCAGATCATGGCTCTAACCCATCAGGTATGCTTACCAATATCAAAGATGCAGGGGACCATGTTATTTTAAATGGTGCAAAAATGTGGATCAGCAATTCCCCATTTGCGCAAGTCGCTGTGGTATGGGCTAAGAATGAAGCTGGAGAAATCGTAGGCGTCATTGTTGAAAGAGGAATGGAGGGATTTTCAACACCAACCACACATAATAAATGGAGTTTGCGTGCGAGTGCAACAGGAGAATTGGTTTTTGATAATGTGAAAGTGCCTAAGGAAAATATTTTACCAAATGTAAAAGGATTAAAAGGGCCGTTGAGTTGTTTAAATAAAGCAAGATTTGGTATCGCATGGGGCACGATTGGGGCTGCAATGGATTGTTATGATACCGCATTAAGATATAGTAAGGAGCGCGTTCAATTTGGTAGACCAATAGGAGGATTCCAATTACAACAAAAGAAATTGGCAGAAATGGTGACCGAAATCACGAAAGCACAATTACTTGCCTGGCGTTTGGGCGTGTTGATGAACGAAGGTCGTGCCACTGCTGCTCAAATTAGTATGGCTAAAAGAAACAATTGTGAAATGGCCACTAATATTGCGAGAGATGCTAGACAAATGTTAGGAGGAATGGGTATTACTGGAGAATATTCAGTGATGCGTCACATAATGAACTTAGAAAGTGTAATCACTTATGAAGGAACACATGACATTCATTTGTTAATTACCGGAATGGATATAACAGGATTCAACGCATTTACATAAACTATGGCAGCAGAGCGAATATTTTTGATAGGGATGATGGGTTCGGGAAAGTCTCATTGGTTGAAGCAGATGGTAAAATGGAATAAATCCGTTGGCTATGATTTAGATGCTTTGATCGAAATGAGTGAAGAAAAAACCATTGCTGAAATTTTCAATGAAGACGGTGAGGCTTATTTTAGAAAAGTAGAGTCTACCATTTTAAAATGGTTTAAAGAAAAGAAAAAGTATGTAGTGGCTACAGGTGGAGGGACCGCTTGTGTACAGGAGAATATGGACTGGATGAAAAAAGAAGGTATTTTGATTTGGCTGGATGAATCAGTAGATGTTTTGGTAAAAAGATTAAGTACCGAAAAAGCACATCGTCCTTTAATAGCGCATCTTTCAGACATTGAACTCAAAGCCTTTTTGGAACAAAAATTAGTAGAAAGGCATCCTTTTTATAAACAAGCAGATTATCGTTTAACATCTGAGCAAATCACTGAATCAGGGTTAAAAAAGTTAATAAAAAATCATGCATCGTAAAATTTTACTTTGGGGAATTTTTTTTGCAATCATCGCAGTATTGCTTGGTGCATTTGGAGCGCACGCTTTAAAAGCGATTTTGACTCCAGAGAAATTACAGAGTTACGAGACTGGGGTACGTTATCAATTAATTCATGCATTGGCACTTATTGCCTTATCAATTTATGGTCAACTCAATAAGACCAATGATATCCTTAACAAGGGGATAGGATGGGCAGCTCATTTTTTCATAGTAGGTGCTTTTTTATTTAGTGGGTCCATTTATGGGCTAGCCCTTTTATCTGTTATTTATCCAAGTTGGGCTTTTATACTAGGGCCAGTTACCCCAATTGGTGGACTTTGTTTCATGCTAGGCTGGGCTATTTGGGCCAGGGCTGTTTGGCTGAATAAAATGGATATGTAGCCAATTCTTTTTATATTTGTCATCATGGCAAATACGCTTAAAAGCAAATCAACCCCAAAGGTCAATTCCCCGAATTTAAATCCGGACAAAGAAGCAGATGTAGTTGTGTCTGAAGTAGTGAAAGACGAACGTACAATTAAAATATTGGGGGCAATCTCTTTATTGATTAGCTTATTTCTTTTTGTTGCTTTCACGTCGTATTTATTTACTTGGCAGGAAGACCAGGACATGGTGCAATTATGGAGAACCCAATTATTTTCAATCCAAGATATCAAGGCCAATAATTTACTGGGATATATTGGTGCTTTTGTGGCGTATCAAATGATGTTTAATGGATTTGGGTTGGCAGCCTATTTATTTTGTACTTTCTTTTTTATTTTGGGTGTGAATTTATTTTTCACAAAACCAATTTTTAGTTTGTGGCGTAATGTAAGATATGTGCTACTGGGCCTTTTAGTTTTAAGCACCTGCTTTGCTTTTTTGACACCCAATACCACTTTCTCATGGGGAGGCGCTTTAGGGGAATATAGCAGTAGCTGGTTAATTAAATTTGTAGGACGCTTTGGTACTGGGGCCATTTTATTGATTGCAGGATTTAGTTATATCATATGGAGATTTAATCCAAGTTTCAATGTGCCTAATTTTGATTTTTTAATTCCAAAGAAAAAAACACCAGATTTTGTAAGTGAGGATAAAGAAGAAGCAGTCAAACAAGAATGGGATTTAAACAATCTTCCTGCAGCAATCATTCCAGCTACTAGCGGTAATTCATTAAAGGAGAATCCTTCTGGCATTTCAGTCATCATGCCAGAATCGGAAGAGACAGAAGAAGCACTTGGGGAACTTGGTCCAAAATTATTTATCGATGAATTGTCTTTAAACGAAGAGCCTGGGGAGGAAAAAAAAACTCCATTAAAAGAGGAGGATGATGAAACCGAGACTGATGAAGAAGATGCGAATGCATCTGATGAACCGCTAGACATTGACGACGAATTATTAGAAGACCTTGATTTAGAGATCAACGAAGTACCAAAGGAAAAAATCCTTGCAGCTGTTGGAAGCTTAACCACCAAGTACGATGCTACCTTAGATTTAAAAAATTATAAGTACCCACATATTAATTTATTAGAGACGCATGGTTCTGAAAAAATTGTACAAGATCCAGAAGAATTGGAGACCTACAAAAATCAGATCATTGCTACTTTAAAAAATTACGATATCGCTATCCAACGCATCTCTGCTACAGTTGGGCCAACCGTTACTTTATATGAGATTGTACCAGCACCAGGTGTGCGTATTAGTAGAATTAAAAATCTGGAAGATGACATTGCTTTGAGTTTAGCTGCATTAGGTATTCGTATCATTGCACCTATTCCTGGTAAAGGCACCATTGGTATTGAAGTGCCCAATATTCGAAAGTCGATTGTGAGCATGAAAACATTATTGGCAAGTGAGAAGTTTCAAAATAGCCAACATTCATTACCTATTGCCATTGGAAAAAAAATTGACAATGAAAATTTCATTGTGGATCTAGCAGCGATGCCACACTTGTTGATGGCAGGTGCAACGGGTCAAGGTAAGTCAGTTGGTTTGAATGCGATCTTAGTGTCTTTATTATATAAGAAACATCCTTCTCAATTAAAGTTTGTTTTAGTAGATCCAAAGAAAGTGGAATTGAGTTTATACCGTGTGATTGAAAAACATTTCCTTGCTAAATTACCAGGAGAAGAAGATGCGATTATTACGGATACTAAAAAAGTAATCAATACCTTGAATGCACTTTGTATCGAGATGGACAATCGTTACGATTTATTGAAAGAAGCTGGATGTAGAAATATTAAAGAGTACAATGAGAAGTTTACTTCGAGAAAATTAAATCCAGAAAAAGGACATCAATACCTTCCATTCATTGTGTTGGTGGTGGATGAGTTTGCAGATTTAATTATGACTGCTGGTAAAGAAGTAGAGATGCCTATTGCACGTTTAGCGCAGTTGGCAAGAGCAGTTGGTATTCACTTAATTATCGCAACTCAAAGACCTTCAGTGAATATCATCACAGGTACCATCAAAGCAAATTTCCCAGCACGTATTGCATTTAAAGTATCAAGTAAAATAGATAGTCGTACCATTTTAGATGCTGGTGGTGCCGAGCAGTTAATTGGTAAGGGAGATATGTTGGTGAGCTATAATGGAGAGATCACGCGTTTACAGTGTGCTTTTGTGGATACCCCAGAAGTGGATCGTGTTTGTAATTTTATTGCAGAACAGAAAGGCTATCCCGAAGCGTTCATTTTACCTGAATACATTGATGAGAAAGATTTAGAGGCATCTGGTTTTGATGCTGGAGACAGAGATAGTTTATTTGAAGACGCTGCTAAATTGATTGTAAGTGCTCAGGTAGGTTCAACCTCTTTCATTCAAAGAAGAATGAAATTGGGCTACAATAGAGCAGGTAGACTAATGGATCAACTGGAGTCTGCAGGTATTGTTGGACCAAGTCAGGGCAGTAAACCAAGAGAAGTTTTATATAAATCTGACGCTGAATTGTATGATTTCTTGCAAAATTTATCATAATCCATAAGGATTGGCTACTTTTGTACATCGAAAAATAAGATTGTTCTGCCCCTAATCAACCTAATATGAGAATAGCTATTATCTTTTTATTGAGTATTTTGACTTTTCAGGTTCAAGCCCAAAAGGACCCTAATGCAAAGGCGATTTTAGACAAAGTGGGGGTAAAAGTGAAATCCTCTAAAGGAATACTGGTAAAGATCCAATTGGTGTCTAAAAATAACAAAGGGAAGGCTTTAGGAACCAAGATGATCCAATTAAAGATGAAGGGTGAGAAATACATTCTAAACGAGGGTAAATTAGAGATCCTTTGTGACGGTGTTTCGATTTATAATTTTGATGGGCAAAATA
>Ga0209598_10003888_pt1 | contig 11161 bp, 7 predicted proteins | sample M_140807_EF_Meta_FD_187317 | JGI IMG/M metagenome (GOLD analysis project Ga0209598, IMG submission 187317) | Freshwater microbial communities from Lake Montjoie, Canada to study carbon cycling - M_140807_EF_MetaG (SPAdes) (version 2) | ecosystem: Environmental > Aquatic > Freshwater > Lake... | reverse complement strand
AATTCCTTCCGAGGCCCTTACGGTGGGTTTTTGCAGTCGTCCTGATCCCTGGGTTGCTTGTGATTGAGCCGAAAGCGCTACTCGGTGTCTGCTGCGTCTATCTGCTCTCCGGCCCAGCCATTGAACTCAGGTTGCAGCGCTCGGGAACGTCCGAGTAGTGACCACGCGTCCCACAGGCACGTCCCGCCATGAGAGTGCGGTTCGCGAAGGCATCCCTTTCGTTGTCGCAGCCACATTGATTGCGACCGTTGCCGCAACGTGGCGCCGCTGGGCGGGTTGGGCAGGCTTGGTGTTCACCGTCTGGGTCGCGTGGTTTTTCCGCGATCCTGACCGGGAGTGCCCGGCGGTTGAAGGAACCCTCTACAGTCCGGCTGATGGATTGGTGACGGCTGTCGACGAAGTTGACAGTTCATGGCACCTGACCGGTCGTGCGACCCGTGTCGTGATCTTCCTGTCGCCACTCGATGTCCATGTCAATCGCGCACCTGTCAATGCTGATCTGGTAGCCCGTCGCCAGGAACCCGGTCGTGCCCTTCCGGCCTTCCTCGTTGCCGGTGCGGGTGAGAACGCCAGGCAACTCCTCGGCTTCAACGCCCGCATGCCCCACCCTTCTCCGGGAAACGACGGTGCTGTCCCTATCGTGGTTGTGCAGATCGTCGGGTTCCTCGTCAGACGCATCGTCACCTGGCGGTGGCCGGGTGAAACGGTCCGCGCTGGCGACCGTCTCGGCATGTTGCGGTTCGGGTCACGGACCGACTTGCTAGCACCCGCAGGGACTGTCGAGGTGCTGGTCCGCCCCGGTAACCGCGTCGTTGGTGGCATCACCCCGGTTGCGCGGTTCATCCGGCACTAGCCTCCGGTCGTAGAATGCACCGGGATGACCTCCGGGATCGGTGCAATGTCTGCGCCAGTGCAACCAGGACGAGACGTGCAGGGCGCAAGTCCACCTGTTCCTGACCCGCACCCGGTCTACCGCGGACGGGCGTGGTGGCGAAATGCCGGCGGGATGGCGACCGTCGTCTTCATCGCGTTCTTCGGCTTCAACTTCGTCATCCCTCTCCTTCCCCTCTATGCACAGCTCCTGGGGGTTACTGACGTCGGGCAGACCGCCCTTCTCGGCGGTGTCCTGTTCGCGATCGCGCCACTTCTCTCGGCGTTCTCGTCGCCGTTGTGGGGGATCATCGCGGACCGCTACGGCCGGAAACGGATGGTTCAACGGGCCTTGGCGGTAAGTGTCGTGGCCTACACCTTGATGGCGATGGCGACTTCAATCTGGCATGTGGTGATCCTTCGCGCCGCGATAGGCATCTTCGGTGGCTTCTATTCGATGACGCTTGCGTACTTGGTGACCGTCACACCGCCCTCGCGCGCCAGCATTGCGATCGCGTTGCTCCAGGGTGCCCAGATCCTCGGGACAATTGCCGGCCCGGTCTCAGCGGGCTTCATCGCCGACCACTATGGCTTGCGCGCGTCATTCTTCACCGGCGCTGCCGTCGTCGCCGTCGGTTTCTTCTCGTTGCTGGTGTTGGCTGACGATGACCGGGCCATTGGCGCACCCGGGGCGGATCCGTCACCGGTCAAACCGGAGTTACGACTTGCCCCGCCCTCGGTGGGCAATGTCCTCAACCGGACCTGGCATGGCGCCCGGGATGGGATGCGCGACCTTCGCCTGGCGATTGCATTGCCCGGGTTCGGATCCATCCTTGGTGCGCTCTTCCTCACCCAGATGGTTGATCGCTCGTATGGCCCAATCCTGCCCTTGTTCGTCGCGCACCTCGGCACGCCCGACAACCAGGTAGCGTCATTCTCCGGGTTGGTCGTCTCTCTTGGAGCGGCGGCGATGGGCGTCTCAGCCGGACTTGGTGGGGTTGTGGCATCCCGGTGGCGGGTCTACCCGCTTCTCGTCGCGTCACTTGTGGCCGGTTTCTTCCTGTGCGCGCCAATGGCACTTGTAGAGACGCCGATGCAGTTCCTGGTTCTGCGCGTCCTGATCGGGCTGTTCGCAGGCGGGACCGTGACCCTGATCATGAGCCTCGCGAACACCCGGATACCATCAGCCTCCAAAGGGACCGCATTTGGGGTCATCTCGAGTGCGACCCTGCTTGGAACGGCCATCAGCCCTCTCATCACCGGCGCGCTGGCCGGGTTTGACTTGCGCTTGGTCTTCGGCTTGAATAGCGTGCTCTATCTGATTGCACTCCTCTGGGTCATTCGCAGCCCGCAAGTGGTTGCCCTGATCGCGGTAGGCACAGTTGCCTCCGGGCCAGTTGATCCGACCGACTGAAAGGCCGTCACGTGACCGGAACCGTCGTTCTCGATAGTTCGCTTACCCCGGGCGCCCGGCTGTTGCCCGTTGCCCTTCAGGCCGTCCGCTTCCGGGGAGGCTTCTGGGAAGCCCGGGTTGATCTGGTGCGTCAGGTTACGCTTCGGCAACAGCATGACCAGCTGGAGGCCACCGGCCGCATCGCAAACTTTCATCGGGCGGCTGGCGCCATCGGCGGGGACTTCAACGGGCGCTACTATAATGATTCGGATGTGTACAAATGGGTAGAGGCAGCGTCATTCTCGCTTGCGACCCATCCCGACCCCGAACTTGAGCACCGGCTGGAATCGGTGGTTTCGGCCATTGCGAGTGCCCAACAGCCCGACGGCTACCTCAACACGTATTTCATGTTCGACCTTGCAGCGGACCGTTGGGCTGATCTCACCAACAAGCACGAGATGTATTGCGCCGGGCACCTGATCCAGGCTGCCATCGCGCACCATCGAGCCACGGGAAGGCGAACCCTGCTGGATGTCAGCGTCCGGTTGGCCGATCACATCTGCACGACGTTCGGTCCGACTGCGCGACGAGGCACCGACGGACACCAGGAAATCGAACTCGCGATGGTTGAGCTCTTCCGGGAGACCCGCGACCGCCGTTATCTCGACGAAGCGGTGTTCCTACTGGAGATGCGTGGCCAGCAGCCACCGGTTGTGGGAGGATCGCCCTACCATCAGGACCACCTCCCTGTCCGGGAACAGTCCGAAGCCGTCGGCCATGCGGTTCGTCTCACGTACCTCGCCTGCGCCCTTGCGGACGTTGCGATGGAGACCGGTGACAAGGGATTTGGCGTGGCGGCGCACGCGCTTTGGGCGAGTGCGTTTGAGCGCAAGGCGTACGTGACCGGTGGCCTCGGGGCACGATGGCAGGGCGAGGCGTTCGGCGAGGACTACGAGCTCCCGAATGACACGGCATATGCCGAGACGTGCGCGGCGATTGGCGGATTCATGTGGTCGTGGCGCCTCCTGATCGAAACTGGGGAGGCTCGGTTCGCCGAGGCCATGGAGACGGCCCTCTACAACGGCATCCTGGCCGGCGTGTCCCTGGACGGCGAGGCGTACTTCTACCAGAACCCGCTTTCTGATCGAGGGCGCCACCGGAGGCAGCCGTGGTTTGGCACGGCGTGTTGCCCGCCGAATATCGCGCGCCTGCTGATGAGCCTTCCCGGATATCTCGCTTCAGTCTCGGATAAGGCACTGCATCTTCATACGTATGCATCTGCGCTGATTGACGTGATTGTTCCGGGTGCGGGAAGGCTGCAGTGTGCCGTGGAGACAGCGTATCCGTGGGATGGAACGGTCACCATCGATGTCCTCGATGCCCCGGATGTGCCCGTGACCCTCCACCTCCGCATCCCTTCATGGGCGGAAGGCGCCTCGGTTGCCGTTGGTGCGCAGGTCGCCGAAGCCGTGCCCGTTGGCGAGTACTGGGCGGTGACAAGGCGATTTGCGAGTGGTGATCGCATCGTGCTTGATCTGCCGATGAGGACACGCCTCATCGAGGCACATCCGCGCGTCGCATCGAATGCCGGCCGGGTTGCCCTAGTGCGCGGGCCTGTGGTGCACTGCGTGGAAGCTGCCGACCATCCGGGCGTCGAAGTCTCGTCGCTTGCGATCGATCCTCAGGCGGGGTGGGACGTGAAGTCGCTTGATGGGTTGCCTGGCTGTCCGCACGCTCTGGTAGGGGTGGGCGCGACGCGTGGAGGTTCGGGTCCCACCGCGCCTCTGCACCGCACTCGTGCGCCGAAGGACTGGCGTGCCGCCATGGTTATCGCGGTGCCCTATTTCGCGTGGGCTAACCGGGAGGCGGGTGCGATGGCGGTGTGGCTTCCGGTGATGCAACCGGATTGAGAGCGCGATGCTGGCGGTCCGGCAGGTACCATGTGCAGCGACGCCGGGGGCATTGTTACCCTTGCGTGGACGTGTTTCCGCGACGATTCCGCCGAGGGTATGACCTGACGGAACCCATCCAGCGGGGATAGGCTATGGTGTCACTTGAACTTCTGCTGCCGTGTGGGCCTTGGCCGTATCACGAGATGTGCAGGTATCCAACGAAGGCGCGATGAGCGCCGGGGAGAGTAGGACGTGCGTGAATCCGTCACCGCTACACACGGGCCCGCGGGACGTGAGGCGCGCGCCCAAGTCCGTCCGCGGGGGCTGTTCCGCCGTGCCCTTCACGGTGCCCGGAACCTTGTTTCATCCGTAAGCGCCCGACGCCAATCACTGTCGATCATCGTAGCGATAGGCTTTGTCCTGTCGGTCGTCCTCGTTCCCGGTGGCACAACGGGCGGAGTGACCGCTGCCCCGGCGTACGGCCCTCTGGCGAACCTGACGGTCAACGACATGGTCATTGGCGGAACCAATATATACGCTGCCACGTCCGATGGTGTGTTCAGCAACAAGGCTGATGGCACTTCCACGACCTGGACGCCGATGTCAATCGGGCTTCCTGGGGGAGCGATCAACGCCCTTGCGTTTGAGTCAACATCACAGCGCCTCTTTGCCGTGGCACCGGCTGGCCTCTATGTAGTGAACATCGGCACGCCTGCTTGGAACGTGAGCCCGGTTGCGGTACCGCCGTCCGGTTCCTTCACCACGATTTCGATGTACGGCCCGCGCATCGCCTATCTCGGGACGACTACCGGCGCGATTCTGAAGGTGGACGTGACCACTTCCACTTCCATCGTGATCTCGTCCGCTGGACGGTCCACCGCCGTCTCAGCACTGGTAAGGGTTGGCGATGTCCTCGTGGTCGGCGACCAGAACAGCCTTTGGGAATGTAATGTCGGCGCGGATACATGCGTCATTCCTGTGTCTGCACCGAGTAACCCATTTTCTTTGGATGGCGCTGTGACACGCTTTGGAACCATCCAGGGGACGCTTTTCGCAGGCACCAACTCGGACGGCATACTGCGTCGCCAGGCAGGCTCGTGGGTTGCAATCACGACGAACATAGCCGAACAGGTAACAGCGCTCTACACAACGTCGTCTGGGATGACCGTCGCGTCGACCTCGAACGGGCGGACGAGCATCAAGCAGGCGCCATGGGATCCGGCGACGAACGGCAACTTTGTGTGGACAGTCAAGGGAACCGCGTTGCCTGAGACCCGCGCACTGGTTCCTGCGAGTTCCAAGGCAATCTGGGCAGGCACGCTTTCCGGGCCATACCTCCTCTACACGGACGGAACTCCGGCTGCGGAAATAAGTGATGTCGGTGTCGTTGCGACGCTGACGACAACCGTCACGCTGACTCCCGGACCTACGGGCACTCCGGCTCCGACGGGCACTCCAGAACCTTCAGCTACCAAGACGTCGACGATGACGAAGACGCCGACCGCGACGGCGACGCCTTCACCCACGGCGACAAGCACCTTGCCGACCCGTGTGCCTGCAGCCGCCGCCCCGATGGTAAAGACCCGCATCCCGAGTGGAGGCGGAGTGACCATCGCTGGCGATGGCCTGGCAAGTGTCTCGATCCCGGGAGGTGCATTCACCTCCGATGTCGACGTCGCCTTCGTGCCGGTCGCTCGTCCCGATGCCCCGGGCATCGTCCGCTTCGGAAGCACGATCACCTATTCACAGGTCCGGATCGCGCTGTCAGACACGAGTGTCCTGAATGATCCGCCAAGCGGGCAGCACCCCGAGGAGGCGAGCTTCCTTGCTGTTGCCGGCACGCCGTATGACGTACGGATTGCCGATGCCGCGACCGGACGTGAACTCCGTGCCGTGCCGAAGAGTGTTGAACTGGGCATCGTCTACCGGCTTGAGGATCTGCCCCGTGGCACCAGCGAGTTCGGGGTCTTCCTGGGTCGATGGGACGAACTCGCGAGCAAGTGGATTCCCCTACCTACTACCCAGGACCCTGAACACCGTCTATTGCACGCCCCGTTGACGTCTCCGTCAATCGTGGCAGTCCTGGTGCAGGCTCCGTTCGTCGTCCCGACCTCGGATGGCAACCGCTATGTCCCCATGACCAGTCAGCCGCTTTCGATCCCCATGGTCGATGGCATCGCCGCTGCGGGTGGCTTCCAGTGGACCGGCCTGCCGGTTGCCCCGCCGACTGGGTCGGGGACGCAACTCTTCCAGAATGTCCGCCTCGATATCGATCCCACAACTGGCAGCGCAAGCATAGGCAACCTCGGCACCGAGTACGTGGCGGCTTCGGGCATGACCTTTGCCGAGACCCCTGACGAAGGGTCCTCAGATCAGCGCCGGTACTTCGCCGAAGCAGGTCGCTATGTGTCGTTCGGCTTCCTTGCGTACTACGACGCGATTGGTGGTGCTTCGTTGCTCGGCCAGCCCGTCACGCCTGAGGTTGTTGAAGGTGACAACCTCGCCCAGTACTTTGCGAAGGGCAAGGTGCTCTTCGACCGCGCCACCGGTGTGGTCCGCATTGCCCCTCTGGGTGAGGCCTTCCTCAAGTTGTCGGTGCCGGTCGCCCCAAGCGCCGAACCTGCACCGTAAATCCCTGGAGGACGACGGCGTTTGGGCTTAGAACACCCAGACGCCGTCGACTGGCAGGTGCACCGCATGCGTGCCTGTTGCCAGTTTTCTCGGTCCCCAAGCGCGGAATGCGTGACCGTGAAGGTCAAATACGTGTTCCCAGCGTTCACCCAGATACAGGGACGTACGCAGTGGGAGTTCCAGGGTCGTCCAGTCCGTGCCCATGTTCAGGACCGGGTTCACGCTAACCCGTTCCAGCCGAATGACGGCCATGGAGGCAGGGGTATTACCGGCGCTTGACCGGATATGGCTTCGGATTCGATGTGGCCCGCAACCGACCATCGCTGTACCGTCCGATTGCCTGGACGTCGGGTCAACGGTCACTGGGAAGACATTGTTGCTTCCCAGGAACGTAGCGGCAAAGAGGGATTTCGGGTCACCGTAGAGGCTGTCCGGTGGGCCGACCTGTTCAACAATCCCACGGTTGAGCAAAACCACCCTGTCAGCGATCGCAAGCGCCTCCACTTGATCGTGCGTGACGAACAGGGCACTTAATCGAAGCGTGACGATGAGTTCCCTCAGCCAGGCCCGCGCCTCCTCACGGAGGTTCGCATCCAGGTTTGACAACGGCTCGTCGAGCAGGACGATTGGTGGCTCGTACACCAGGGCACGTGCGAGGGCGACCCGCTGCTGCTGTCCCCCGGACAACTGGTGTGGGTAGCGGCTACCTAGGGAACCAAGTCCGAGGCGTTCGAGGACGGCGAGGACGCGTGCTTCCCGATCAGCCGCCGACGCACCCCGAAGGCGCAACCCGTAGCCGACGTTCGCAGCGACGGTCATGTGGGGCCACAACGCATAGGACTGGAAGACGAACCCGAGGTTCCGGCCTTCGGCAGGAATGTCAACTGCGGAGGATGCGTCAAACACGACCGACGAACCAATGGTGATCCGGCCAGCATCCGGACGCTCGAGACCGCCGGCGACACGGAGCAAGGTGGTTTTCCCGCTGCCGGAGGCGCCGAGCAGCGCAACGACTTCGCCCTCGTGGAGGGTGACGGATACGCCTTGCAGGACTGCCGTGGTGCCGAATGACTTCTCGACGGACTCGATGGTCAGGACTGGGGTCTGGTCAGTCATGCAAGCGAACTCCCAGACGCAACGCAGTTGCAAGCGCCACACTGACGATGGCAACGCTTACGACAGATAGGGCGGCGATCAGGTCAAGGCCTCCCGCGCCCCAGAGTGAAACGATGAGTGACCCGATGACTTCGGTCCCGGCCCCGAAGAGATAGACGCCGGTCGAGTATTCACGAACGAACATCATGAAGATGAGCAACCAGCTTCCGATAAGTCCGAGGCGAACAAGTGGAATGGTGATCTCCCATCGGACGCGCATAGGGGATGCGCCGGCAGTTTGGGCGGCCTCCTCGAGCTCCGGACCGACCTGCAGGAGTGCGGTGGAAATTAGCCGGAGACCATATGCCAGCCAGACAGTTGAGTAGGCCATCCAGACCGCAATCATCGAATCGCGCAGGGGTCGCAGTGCCGGAATGAAGAGGATCAACCAGAGGAATGCCAGACCGCCGACCAGCCCTGGGATTGCGCGCGGGATGAGCACCATGAAGTCCAGCACGGCAACTCCGCGGGATGACCACCGGTGTTGCGTCAGGCCGACAATGAGGTAGCACCCGACCGAGATGGCGCCACCAATCACGCCGAGGGCAATCGTGTTCACGATCCCCCGTATCAGGTTCGGGTAGTCCGCCAGCCCGCGGAAGTGGTCAAGCGTCAGAACTCTGGAGAGGGAGACACCTTCGCCCCAGCCCTTGACAACTGATCGGAGCAGGATGCCCCCCAAAGGGACTGCGACGGTCAGCAACAGCCACGCTACTACGATCGTAAGCGCAACCCATCGCCAAGGTCCGAGTTTGAGAGGCCGGAGTGCAAGTCCGCGTCCGCGGATTGTTGCGAACCGGCTTGCCTGTCCCAGAAGGTGCCTCTGGATCATGACGAGAGGGAGGGTCACCACCACGATGCTGAGGGCAACCACTGCCATCATCTGGTACGACGGCACTCCGAGAAGGGTCGTGAGTTTGAACAGGTACGTCGTTAGGACGAGGAGCCCGGCGGGATCACCGAGCACGAGTGGCAGTCCGAAGAGTTCGAACCCGAGCAGGAACGTCAGTGACGCACTGAATAGCAGTGCGGGCCGGACGAGAGGGAGGCTGATGTCGAGCGCCACTCTCCAGGGCGGCGCGCCGAGCGTCCGTGCCGCCTCCTCGAGTTCTGGGTTGACGGAACGCAGTGCCGTCGACACGTACAGGTAGGTGTGGGGGACGTGGGTGAGCGCGGCGATGACGATGAGTGATGGCAACCCGTAGACATTCCACGGTACCGATCCGACCAATGATTTCACCCAGAGGGATATGAACCCGACGGGCCCGATTGCAACCACGTAGCCAAAGGCGGTCACGATCGGTGAAAGGAAGATCGGAATGAGGACAGCCGGTTCGAGGATGCGACGACCGGGAATGTCCGTGCGGACCATGATGAAGGCGAGGACAGCGCCAAGTGGCACTCCGATGCCCACCATGCCCGTCGCCACGATGGCTGATGTGCCGAACGCGCGCCAGAACTGTCGCGCGCCGAGCACATACCTCCACGCACCGGTATCGAAATGCGAACTTTCAGCGAAGAATGGCCCATTCAGCGAACTCTGGTACGCAATGAGCAGCAAGGGTGACAGAACAAGAATGGCAACGGTCGCGACGACCGCGTACCTACCGAAAGGACGTTTCCGTATCCACGGTTGGGTAAGCGTCGACGGGATCGTTGCCATCATCTGTCAGCACGCGTCGGCCACCATTGGAAGTGGCACGCGTCCTAGCTGCGACCCAGGGCTTTCTGCCATTTCTCTACGAACGCAAGACGCTTTGTCTGGTCGAGCGCATCGAGGACCTGGTTCGAAACCGGAATGGGCTTCAACTTGTCGCCGAGTTCCTTCTGGAGACCAGATGCTGTGGCTTCGCCTTCCGCGTCGGTGCGCGATGGGTAGAGAAGTGACTGCTTGGCAAGGATGTCCTGTCCACGCTTGGAGAGCAGGTGATCCAGGAACAGCTTGGCAGAGTTCGGGCGCTTCGACTTCTTTGCGATGAACGCCACACGGGAGAACCCGATGGTGTAATCCTGAGGAAAGACCATGCCGAAGGTATCCGCGTCGGTCTTCAACTTGGGGAGGATGTAGGATCCGATGATGTTGAAGCCAAAGATGTGTTCGCCGGACTGGATCTTCTCGATCATCGTCCCGGTACTGGTATAGAGCTTCACATCGGCCTTGCCGAGGGCAGCCGCAAGGTCCCAGAATGCCGGGAAGTTTGTCACATCACGGCTGTTTGCAAGATAGCCGGTGCCGCTCTTCTCCGGGTCGTAGCAGGTGACCTTGCCTTTGAGCAGGTCGGTCTTGTCCGTGAGCAACTTGATGAGCGCGGTGTGGTCCTTCGGTACGGCGTCAGCAGGGAGCAACTTCTTGTTGTAGACGAATGCGAATGGTTCCAGGGTGGTACCCCACGCAGTCTTTCCCGGCTCCTGATACTTGGCCCACTGGGGGAGCTTGTCAGCTTCGGGAGACTGGTACGACCCACCGAGTCCATCTTGCATCATCTTCATCTGCTGGTCCATCGCCGATGACCACAAGACGTCGGCGGTGTCCGTGCCGGCCGCGGTTTCGGCAGTGAACTTGTTGAAGAGGTCGGTGCTGTTGAGATCCTGGTACTCGAGCTTGATTTCCGGATACCGGGCGTTGAAGTCGGCAATGAGGGGCTTGGCGCTGGCACTGTCGGTCGTCGAGTAGACGAGTACCTTGCCTTCCGGCTTGGCGGCTTCGAGAAGCTCCTTATCGGAGGCCTTGATCTCGAGTGGCGCACCCGTGAACGCCGCCACGGTTGGTGTGCCCTTGCCGGTCGCCGAGTTAACCTCTTTATTCGCATCGGGCTTGGAGGCATCGCCTGGCTTTGCCGGAGCCGCGTCATCGCCACAACCAATAGCGGCGAGCAAGAGTCCGCCCATCGATGCTCCGTGCAGGATCCTGCGTCGATTCAGCGCCATGATGGTCTCTCCCAAGGTCCGGACAACTCCGGTACACGTTTCTTTGGATATTGTATCGCGGGCGATATGGCTGTCCGCCTACCTCACCCGCATGGCCCATCTCAAGGATGGCCTGATGCTTATATCGCCAACCCGATTGAGGACTACACGAATGGAAGCGGTGCACGGATCCACCCCGCTGGACCCCAGTGGCCTGCCGGATCCGGGCCGTCCGAGGTTCTGTGGACGGTGTGGAACTCCGATGCGTGAGGTGAATCTTTCCGACCGGCCCCGTCCGGTTTGTCCATCGTGC
>Ga0209598_10003887_pt1 | contig 11163 bp, 6 predicted proteins | sample M_140807_EF_Meta_FD_187317 | JGI IMG/M metagenome (GOLD analysis project Ga0209598, IMG submission 187317) | Freshwater microbial communities from Lake Montjoie, Canada to study carbon cycling - M_140807_EF_MetaG (SPAdes) (version 2) | ecosystem: Environmental > Aquatic > Freshwater > Lake... | reverse complement strand
GCTGAGGCGTATGGTGCGCGAGCGCGGCGGGGAGGGGGCTTACCTCGGTCACCAGCGCGACGACGACTTCGTTCTGCTCGTTGCGCCGGAGCGTGCCGAGCCCGTCGCGCGGGACATCGCGCGCGCCTTCGCGCGACTGCTGCCCGTGATTCAAGGCGAGGCGAGCGGCGAGCCGCTGCGCCTCAAGACCACCGTCGTCGTCGACCCCGGCGGCCGCTTCGACCGCTACACCACGCTGCAGGGCAAGGTGGACGCCTCGCGGCGCCGCGACACGGGCGATCTGGTCATCGTCGATTCCCCTTGAACCGCTGATCGAACTGTGGTCTGCACATGTACGACATCGTGTGCAGATCTGGTTGGATGCGGGGGCGTGTGATGGAACGTCGGGGAAGTGAGCGTGTGTGTGTTCGTCTCCCGGTCGAGGCGGAGCGCGACGGACGGCCCGTGTGGGTGGACCTTGAGACGGTCGACCTGAGCGCGGGCGGACTCTCGGTGGAGGCGCTCAGCGGCGCCGGCCCCGCGGGTCGCTTCGAATGGCTCTCGCTGTCTCTGCCTGACGGCGACCCCGTCAAGATCTTGGCAGAGCGCGCTGAGAGCGCCGCGAACGCCGCGCGCGCTGCGTACCGTATCAAGTACATCTACCCGCGGGACCGTCGACGGTACGAGTTGTTCGTGTCTGCCCAGCTCGGGCGCGCTTGAGCGGGCCGAAATTGCTCAGGCGCGCTCGGCGCGGTAATGTCCGCGGCATATGACGCTGGACTTGGAGGGGGCGCTCGCGCGGCTGGGCAATGCGGGCGTCAAGTGGTGTTGGGCTGGGGCGGCCGCGCGAGCTCGACTGGGCGCGCGTCCCGTTCGCTCGCGGCCCGAGGTCCTCGTACACGCGGCGGCGGGTGCCCTCGGCGCGCTGCTGCCCGAAGGGACGCGCCGGTCGGACGACAGCCTCTGGTTTGATGCGCTGGTCGTCCGTGCGGCGCCCGATGGCCTCGAGCGGGCCCTGCGAGCGCGCGGCGTGCGCGTGGACGCGGTGGGGGTCGACCCCAGCGGCCAAGTGCTCGACCCGCTCGGCGGTGTCGCGGCGCTTGGGGCGGGGGACCTGAGCTATGCCCTGAGCGGCGACGAGGCGAGTGACGCCGCGATTGGTTTGCGGATTCTGGCGGTTGCGAGTGAGCTCGCAACGGCGCCGAGCGCCGCGTTGATTTCGGCGGTTGCCGACAGCGCCGGCCTCTCGCTGCGCGTCAAGCCTCCGCTCGTCTTCGATCTCCTCGACCGCCTGCTCTTGGGGCGGCGGCCCGCAGAGGCCCTCGACCTCGTGGAACGCACCCGCCTGCTCGGGCTCCTGCTGCCCGAGGTCGCGTCTCTGGTCGACCTGCACAGGTCGAGCCGTTACCCGCACAAAGACGTGTGGGAGCACACGCGCATCGTCGTCCGACAAGCGATCCCGCGCGCGGACATTCGCTGGGGCGCCTTGCTCCACGACATCGGCAAGCCGTGGACACGCACGTTCGAGGCCCCGCGGACCGTGCACTTTCTCCAGCACGACGAGCTCGGCGCGAACATGTTGCCGGGCGTCGCCGCGCGCCTTGAGTTTCCGCCCGCGCTCGCGGCGCAGGTGCAGCGACTCGTGCTCTTCCACCTGCGCGCGAACCTGTACTTGCCCACCTGGACGGATGCCGCGATTCGTCGTTTCGCAGCGGAGATCGGTGATGCATTCGAAGCGCTCTTGCACCTGTCGCGTGCAGACGTGACGAGCAAGCGCGTCGGCCGCAGACGAGAGGCCATCGCCAATCTTCACCACCTGCGGACCCGCGTCACCGAGATCGAGCAGGCGGACGCAGCGCGCGCCCCATGTGTGCCCAAAGGGCTTGGCGCTGAGATCATTCGGCGGATGGGCATCCCCGCGGGCCCGGAGATCGGCGTTCTCCGGCGCGCCTGCGAGGACGCCGTCCGTCGCGGCGAGCTGCCGAACGACGCCGACGTCGACGTCTACATCGCTTTCTTGCGTCAGCGCGCCGCCTGACGCCGCGACGCGCTCAATCGGCGCAACGTAGGTCGTCCCCGCAGTTCGCGGCGCTTGGGCAGCAAAGCTGAGGGCTGGACGCGCCGTCGAGCCCGGCGGTGCCATCACCCGCACCGCAGCGACTGAGCGTGGGGGCGGCGCCGAAGCCGCCGCCACCCGACGCGAGGCCACTCTCTGCGTCGAGGCGCGGAGCAGGCGCTCCGTCGACGCGGAACACCGCGGCGCTCAAGCCGCCGTGACCGCCCGGTCCGGTTCCGCCACAGCCGCCCGCGCCGCCTCGGCCCCCGGGGCCGCCCGGCTGTAGTGCGTCGGGGTCGTCGCCCGCGAGACCGCCGTCGAGGCCGCGTGCGCCCCGCGAGCCCGTCGTGCCGGCCATGCCCGCGCCGCCCGCGCCGCTCGAGAGGGTCGAGCGGACCACGTTCACCGGGCACGCGCCGACGATGAGCGCGGCGATGCTCGCGCCACCCGAGCCGCCTGCGAGGCCGGGGAGGCCACCGCAGCCGCCGGCGCCCCCCCCGCCGCCGCCCGGGCCGAATTGCAGCGTGGCGCTCTGTCCGCCGCCACCGCCACCGCCGCCGCCACCGGGCCCGCCAGCGGTCCCCAGCTCGCCGATACCGGGCAACCACTGCGTCACCGCGCCGAGCACGACGCGCCCGCCGAGCGCGCCGGGCAGGCCGGCGACGCCGACAACACCCAACGAACCGTCTGCGCCGTTGGTCGCTGGGTTCTGCTGGTCCGCGGCGTCGCCTCCGGAGGCGCCGCTCGGCGATGGGTCGCCCGGCAGCGCGCGCATGCCGATTCCGCCGCCATGCCCGCCGTCGCCGCCTGAGGATCCGTCCGGACAGGCCGCGTTCTGGCCGCCGAGTCCGCCGACGCCCTCGCTGACGTTGCCTGCGCTGCCCGACGTCGCATCGCTCACGGGGGGGCCAGGGTCAGGGAGTGGGGGAGAGAGGCCAGCGCCGCCCGACGCGGCGGTGATGCGGGCGTCGATGAGGGTCAGCGAAGCGCAGGCCTCCGCCGCGAGGGCGGTCGCGCTGAACCCTGCGTCCGCGTTCAGTGCCTCGACGGTGACCGCGTCGAGCACGACGTCGACGTCGGGGCCGATAGAGACAACCGGGGCGTTGAGCCCGCGTCGTCCGCGCAGGCGTGTCGCGAGTGCGCCGACGCTCGGGCGTGTCCATCGACCACTCACGCGGTCGTAGTTGAAGCCGCCGTGGAGGCCCAGCGGCACGTCGATCCGAAGCGTGCTCGGCTGGTCGTATACGCCGTCCTCGATCAGCACTGCATCGCTGCCGCGGAGCGCGGCGAGCGTGAGCGCGCGGGCGAGGGTCTGGACGGGCGCGCCGCGCGTGCCCTCGAGCTCAGGGTTGGGGAGATTGAGGCATTGCCCGAAGCGATCGGGCGCGGGGCAGTCCGCGCCATCCGCGGCCGAGACCAGGATCGTTCGCGCCGCGACGCCATCCACGCCGTCGCAGTTCGAGTCCACGCCACGCGCGTCGACGGGGTCTTGCGCGGTCGTGTCGCACTCACACCCGTTCGCGGCGGCGCCGTCAAGGTCGACAAATGGCGCTCGGCAACCCTCCGAGAAGCACTGGCCGTCGACGCAGCGACCGAGCGCGTTCGGACCGGCACACCGGACGCCGCAGACCCCGCAATTGTCCACATCCGTCGAGAGGTCGAACCCCTCGTCGATCGCGCCATCGCAGTCGTCGTCGAAGAAGCTGTTGCAGGCCTCAAGGCTCGGAGCGACCGGCGTCGCCCCACAGACGATCTCGCCGTCGGGGCGGCAAGTCGTCACACCGCGCTGCTCGCACTCACCGATACCTGCGGCGCAAGCGACCCCCAGCGCGGCCTCGAACCCCTCGTCCGCGCGCGCGTCGCAGTCGTTGTCCACAGCGTCTCCGCAGCGCTCCACCTCTGCGACGCCCGAAACTGCGTCGCACGCCAAGCGTATGAAGCCGGCCTCGTCTTCACCGCAGACCTGCGTGCCGGCTCGCTCACAGGCGCCGATGCCGGCCGCGCAAGGGTCACCGGCACCCGCGGGTGACTCGTCCACTGTGCCGTCGCAGTCTTGGTCGGCGCCGTCGCACACCTCGGCGTCGAGCGGGCCGCAGGCACCGCACCGATTCAACAGCCCCTCGTCGACGCGCGTGTCGTTGTCCTCGTCAAGTCCATCGCACGCCCCCTCGGGCGTGACGACGATGGCGCAGCCCTCGGGCGGGTCGTTCTCGTCCGTCTGGGCGTCGCAGTCCTCATCAGCCAGGGTGCACGGCAGTTCGGTGGGCACTTCACCGCACGTTTCGCAGGCGTTGAGCGTGCCCTCGTCGGTCTGGCCGTCGCAGTCTTGGTCGGCGCCATCGCAGGTCTCGGCGGGCAGGTCGCCGCAGACGCCGCAAGCGTTCAGCGTACCCTCGTCCGCTGCGCCGTCGCAGTCTTGGTCGACGCCGTCGCAGACTTCGACCCCGACGGGGTCGCCGCTCGGCGCGCAAGGGGGCGCCGCGTCGTTCGGGTCGCGGCATACGCCCTGAAGGCAGATACCGTCGCACGCGGCGCCGCACGCGCCACAGTGGTCTTCGTCGGTCGCGAGCTCGAAGCCCTCGTCGACGCGACCGTCGCCGTCGTCATCGGCGCCGTCGCAGCGCTCGGCTTGGGCCGCGACGCAGCGACCCGCCAGGCACGCCCGCCCCTCACCACAGTCAGCGGGCGCCAAGCAGTCCACCGTGCTCAACCCATCGAGCGACGGGCTCACGCAGCTCGCGAGCGTCGCGGTCAGCGACGCGCTCAACCACAGCGCAACAGCACGCACGGGGCACCTCTGGGCACAAGACGGGGCCGCATCGTCGCAACGTCTCATTCGACGTGTCAACGCGCGCGCGGCCGGTTGAAGCGCGCGGCGCGTCCGTGTTATCCGCTCCTCCCCACGCGCAGGGCGCAGCAGCAGGAGATTCGCATGGTCCGTCGTCACGCCTCGGTCGTCGTCCTCTCAGCCGTTCTCGGGGCCGCCGCCCTCGTCGCCTCTCCAGGCGCGCCGTCGACGGCTCTGGCGGCGAAGCCCGCGAAGCCCGCCGAGAAGGACACTGGGCCGAAGGTCGAAGACATCGCGGCTCAGGCACGCGGGGTCTTCGAGGAGCTCGCGGGCAGCACGGACCCGCGCGTCCGCACGGCGGCCTTCGAGGGGCGCCTCACGCTCGCCGAAGCGGGCGGCAAGATCGGGTCAAAAGAGGACCGCGCGCGCGCGCTGACCTCGGCAATCGAGGACACCTTCCAGCCGCTTCGGGACCGCGGTATCGCGCTCGCGCTCGGAGAGAAGGCCGACAAGAAGGCGGTCGACGCGGCCCTCTCCGCCGTCGTCAAGCTACTCGCCTCGAGCGACTCGGCCGAGCGTGAGCGCGGCTTGGCCTTTGTGACTGGGCCGAAGGCTGCGGTCCCGGCCGCGCAGCAGGGCGCGTTGCTGGCTCGGGCCGAAGTGGACGGCGCGCCAGAGACGCGAGTCTGGGTACGGGCGCAGATTGTCGCGCGGGGGGGGAAGGCCGCGTGGGACACGCTCGCGAAGGGCCTCGCGGAGCCGTCCGACAGCAAGGAGTTCTCGGAGGCTGCTGGCCTCTTTGCCGGGTACTCAGAGCCTCTCGGCGTCAAGTGGGCGCTCTCGCACATTCACGACCGCGACGCGCTGGGGTCGGCCGCTCGTGCGTACCTCGTGCGCGTCTCAGACGCGAAGGCGGGCGGCGAGATCACGAAGACCCTGCTCAAGACATACGAGAAGGCGGAGTTCGCGCAGCGGATCGACGCGGCATCGGTCCTCGCGCAGCGCGGCGCGGGCAACCCCGCGATGGCGAAGTCTCTGTCGAAGGGCGCGCGCTTCACGGACGCCGCTGTGCGCCTCGTCGCGCTCGACGGCCTCAAGGGGGTGCGCGACGCGAGCGTCCTCGGCGAGCTGCGTGAGCGCATCGTGAACAACGAGCTCGAGGACGAGGTCCCGCGGACGTTCGCGTGGCTCCAGGCTTGGGTGAAGGCCTCGGGCGATCCCGCAGTCGTCGACTTGCTCCAGGAGCTCGCGCGAAGCGACCGGCGTCCGCTGCGGCTCCGCGCCCTCGAGGCGCTCACGGCGATCGGACACCGGCCCAGCGCGCCGCTCTTTGAGGCCTCAATGCGCGAGGGGCAGGTTGAGATTCGCCTCGCCGCCGCGCTCGGACTCGCCTCGGTGGCGAAGCCGGGCGACGAGGCTCGCCTAGGTGAGATGCTCCGCAAAGAGCCCGACGTCCGAGTCAAGACCGCGCTCGTCGGCGCCCTCGCTGCGATCGGCACAGCCGAGATCATCGACCCGCTGCAGTTTCACGTGACGGCGCCCCAAGCGGAGCTCAAGCGAGCGGCCATCGACGCGGTCGCGCGGACCGGATCCCCGAAGGCCACGCCGCTCGTGGCGCTCCTGAAGCGCGACCCAGATACGACGCTGCGCTTCACGGCGTGGAAGCACCTGTTCGCGCTGGACGCGAAGGCCACCCTCAAGGAGTTCAAGTCCACGGTGGGCTGGCTCACGGCAACTCAGGTGGTCGAGCTCGGCGCGGACCCGAAGGTGCCGCTCGAGGCCCTCGAGGTGCTCGCGATCGACGGCACGGACGCACAGCGCACGCTCGCTGTCGACGCGCTGGCCAGCCGCGGGGAGGCCGCCACGACGAAGCTACTCTCGATTGCCGAGCGGTCGACGGACGAAGACACGGCCGCGGCCGCGCTCTTCGCGCTCGCAGGTCTGCGGCGAGAGGCGTCGCTCGGCACCTACCGCGAGTTCGCAAAGAGCCAGCACGGCAAGGTGCGCGCCGCGGCCTTCGACGCCGTCGGCCTCTATGGTCCGCGCGCCTCGGTGGACCTCATCCTGCCCGGCCTCTCCGACCGTGAGCCGATGGCCCGCGCCCGGGCCGCGCGCGCCGCGGTCTTGGTCCTGCAGCGCAAAGACTGACGACCCATGATTTGGCTACAGGACGTCTCGAAGGGCTATGGCGCAAGGACGCTCTTCGAGGGCGTGCACTGGGATGTGAAGCCCAATCAGCGCGTGGGGCTCGTGGGCCCCAATGGCGCGGGCAAGACGACGCTCTTCTCGATTGTCACGGGTGAGTTAGCGCCGGACGGCGGGACGGTGCGCGTCGCGCGCGACGCGACGGTGGGGTACCTGCCTCAAGAGATCGCGACGGTCTCGGGCCGAACCGTCCGCGAAGAGGCGCGCCGCGGCCTTGACCGCATCTTGGCGCTCGGTCGTGAGCTCGAGGCGCTCGAGGCAACCCTCGCGCAAGCAACCCACGACGGCGACCACGCGGCAGAGCTTGACCGCTATGCGGACCTTCAGGCGCGGTTCGACGCGCTCGGCGGCTTTCAGCTCGACGCCCGCGTCGAGGAGGTCTTGACGGGCCTCGGGTTTAAGCGGGACCAGCTCGACCGAGACTGCGGGCAGCTCAGCGGCGGCTGGCAGATGCGCGTCGCGCTCGGCCGACTCCTGCTGATGCAGCCCGACGTCCTGCTGCTCGACGAGCCGACGAACCACCTCGACTTGGAGAGCCTCGTCTGGCTCGAGGGCTTCCTGCGCGAGTATCGCGGCACGCTCGTGATGATCAGCCACGACCGCAGCTTCCTGAACGCGCTGTGTACCCACATCGCGGAGCTCTCTGGTCAGGGGCTCCAAGTCTACACGGGCAACTTCGAGGACTACCTCGAGCAGGTCGCGCTGCGCCTCGCGGTCCTCGAGCGACAGAACAAGAACCTCGAGCGTCGCGCTGCTGAGCTCCAGCGCTTTGTAGACCGATTTCGTTACAAGGCGTCCAAGGCGAAACAAGCGCAGAGCCGACTCAAGCAGCTTGAGAAGCTCGACGCCCAGCGCACCGACACCGACGCCAAGCAGCGCACGATTCACTTTGAGCTGCCCGAGCCGCCGCGCAGCGGGCGCGTGCTCTTGCAGCTCGAAAACGTGCACAAGCGGTGGGGCGAGAATCCGATCTACGCGGGGCTCGACGTCCAGCTCACGCGCGGCCAAAAGATCGCCCTGGTCGGACCGAACGGCGCGGGCAAGAGTACGCTGCTCAAGCTTTTCGCCGGCGCGACGCCATTCCAAGAGGGTCACCGAACGCTCGGCGAGCAGACGCGGCCCTATTACTTCGCGCAGCACCAGATCGAATCCCTCGACCTGCGGCGCACCGTGTTCGAGGAGGCGATGACGGCAGCGGCGGGCCAGACGCCGGGTTTCGTCCGCAGCATCCTCGGGGCGTTTCTCTTCAGCGGCGAAGATGTCGAGAAGCGCGTCGGTGTCCTGAGCGGGGGAGAAAAGAACCGGCTCGCGCTCGCGAAGATGTTGCTCACGCCGGCGAACTTGCTGCTCCTCGACGAGCCGACGAACCACCTCGACATGGCAAGCTGCAACGTGCTCGAGGCCGCGCTTGGGGACTATACCGGGACAGTCGTGCTGATCAGCCACGACCGGCACTTCATCGATGGTGTCGTGGACGAGGTCTGGGAGGTCGCGGAGGGGCGCGTGCGTCCGTTCTTGGGCAGCTACGATGACTATGTGCGTCGACGCGCCTCCGGTGACCTGCCGGAGCCATTTCCGCTGCATCGCGCGCGTGTCGCCCCGCAGCCGAAGGCGCCGACGCCGGTTGCGGCCTCACCGCTCCCGCCTGAGACGCAACAGTCCTCGGCGCCATCGACGCGCGCACTCGACCCCGCGACCATCGACTGGAGCGGTGGAGACGCCGACATCAAGCGTCGCCGCAGCCGAGACGACAAGCGGGGCGAGGCGGAAAACCGTCAGCGCAAGGCACAGGCCACGCGTGCACCCCGCGCCGTGGTCGATCAGGCGGAGCGCGAGGTGGAGCGCCTCGAGTCAAGCCTCACCGAGCTTCGCGGCCTGCAGGCCGACCCGACCCACTACCAGCGGCCCGATGAAGTCCGCCGCGTTGCGCTCGAGGTTGCCCAAGCCGAGGCCGCGCTCCCCGATGCTTATGCCCGCTGGGAGGCGGCTCAGGCGGCGCTTGAGGCTATCGAGGCGCAGTTTCAGTAGCGGTTGTCGTCGCGGCCGGGCCGACCCTGAAGGCGTAGATGCGCGAGGATAGGCCTGCGATGCCGTCGTCTGTCGTCGCAAACACGCGCCAGTACCATGGGCGCCCCTCAGGCAGGTCGGGGGAGCGCGCGCGCGTCACGTCGGCGCTGCTCTCCAGGACGTGCAGGACCTGGTGAAAGTTCACATCCTCCGCGACCTCGACCCGATAGCCGCGGGCGCCCGCGACAGGGGACCACACGAGCTCGGGCGCGGCGACATCGCCTTGAAGCGGGGAGACCAAGTCGGGCGCGGTGGGCAAGATACGCGGGCCCTCGCCTTTGCCGAAGGCCATCCACTGACCGCTGGAGAGCGTCGTGCTGACCGCGCCGCCGTTCGAGACGCGCGCGTCACCGCGTCGCACGGCGATTCGACCCCGTCCTTCGGCGTCGACGTCGAGCTCGACCTCGGCACTCACGACTTCTGCTGAGCCGCCCGGCCACGCGAGGAGCGTCTTGGACGTGCCGCGCCTGTCGGGGTTGATAAGGAGCCGTGCGTGGCCGCGCTCGAAGCGCAGCGCCGCGTATGTCTTGTTTTCGCGCGTCGAGGCGAACAGCTTCGTGAACTGCGCAAGTGAGCCGAGATCGAGTTGAACACGGGACAGGTCGGGGAGCCGTATCAGGACGTTGCCCGTTGGGCCGGTGTCCACTTCGGAGCCTTCGACGAGCGCCTGACGGAACGTCAGCGCCGCCCAGCCCTGTGCGTTCGGGGCCTCGTGATCAGCGGTACCCGCCAATTCCGCCTCAGCCTCGGCTGCGAACGAGCGCTCCTCGTCTTCGCTGCTCGCTTCGCCATCGCCCGAGGCCGCGTCCATCATCGCCTGCGCCTCCGCCTGCGCCTGTGCCTCCTGCTCGGCTTCGGCGGCGTAGACGGTCTCATCGTCCTCGTTGGACGCGAGCGCCCCGGCCGGCGAGGTCGTTCCAGCCTGCGACATCGTGGCCGCGAGCGGATTGAGGCGCCAGCGGACGGTGCCACGGACGCCGACGACCGCCGCACGCGCGAACTCCTTGGGCTTGCGCTCCAAAAGCGCCGGCTTGTCCGCGGAGACCATCCTGAACACCACGCGGCGGTTTTCCATCGTGGGGCGGCCACGCGCCGACGTTGTTGCGGGCCGTGCCTCTCCGCGGCCATAGGCGACGAGCCGCTCGGGGGCGACGCCCAGGGCCACGAGCGCTTCACGCACGGCGCTCGCGCGCGCTTCGCTCAGCTTCTGGTTGTAGCGCAGGTCTCCGGTCAGGTCTGTGTGGCCCTCGATCCAGAGCTTGTCGATCTCTGGGGAGGACTGCAGTGTGGACGCGATCTCGCGGAGCACGGCTTCGGCGCTGGGCTCGAATGCGATCGAGTCGTGCTTGAAGAGGACGTGGTTCGGGAACTCGACCTCATCGCCGGTATAGCCGACGCGCAGACGCGCCGCGACCTGCGGCGGCAGGGCCTCGACGATGCCCCACTTGTTCACTCGGCCCGGCGCGACGCCGGTGCCGCGCAGAGGCTTCCAGTCGCGGGGTTTCGGCTTGCGCTTGGGCTTGGGTTTCGGGGCGTCGTGCGCGGGCTCGGCGTGGGCGTCGTGCGCGGGCTCGGCGTGGGCGTCGTGCGCGGGCTCGGCGTGGGCGTCGTGCGCGGGCTCGGCGGGTGACGGCGAGTCTCCGTCCTCGTCGAGGTGAATGGTAAACGTCCCGTCCGCCTCGACCGTCGTGGAGGGCTTCTTGGCCGGCGCCGGCTTCTTGGCCGCCGGCTTCTTGGCCGGCGCGGCGTGCGCGTCGCCGTGTGCGTCGTGCGCGGCCTCGCCGTGGTCCGCAGGAGGTGCCGCAGGCGCATGAGGTGCGGGCGCGTGGGCCTCGTCGTGGTGGCCGCCGTGGGCATCCGACGCACGCGCGACGGCGGTGCCCCAGAGGGCGACACCGAGGCAGGCGACGAGCAGGGCCGTGTGTCTCTGCATCAGTGACCTCCGTGCTCGTCGTGATGCGCAGGGGCGGCATGCGCTTCACCGTGGGCCTTCGCAGGGGCGGCGTGGGCCTTCGCTGGGGCGGCGTGGGCCTTCGCAGGGGCGGCGTGGGCCTTCGCAGGGGCGGCG
>Ga0209598_10003886_pt1 | contig 11163 bp, 13 predicted proteins | sample M_140807_EF_Meta_FD_187317 | JGI IMG/M metagenome (GOLD analysis project Ga0209598, IMG submission 187317) | Freshwater microbial communities from Lake Montjoie, Canada to study carbon cycling - M_140807_EF_MetaG (SPAdes) (version 2) | ecosystem: Environmental > Aquatic > Freshwater > Lake... | reverse complement strand
CACCCTCGATAAATTGCGCCAGCGCAGCAGCCTCAAGCGCCAATTGGCTGGCATCAGCTGATAGGGTTACAGATTGCCGTTCTGCTTCGGCGGAGCCCCGAACGGCCTCCCCTATCCCTGCCCCAGGCAGGCCGCCACCACCCCCATGACCGTGACCTCCTCGTCCCCCGAATCCGGCGAACAGTTGGCTGAGCCGATCCTTGACCTCGAGCAGAGCCTCGATGCGATGGCCCAGGACCTGCTGGCCGAAGAAATTCCCGAGGAGGTGCCCAGCGCCGACGATGGCAATCGCATTCCGAGCCGTAGCAACGAAGACGTCGGCTTCACGATCGACGACTTCGCCGCCCTGCTGAGCAAATACGACTACCACTTCAAGCCCGGGGACGTTGTTAACGGCACCGTGTTCAACCTGGAGCCGAAGGGGGCCCTGATCGACATCGGCGCCAAGACCGCCGCCTTCATGCCCCTCCAGGAGGTGTCAATCAACCGGGTGGAAACCCTCGAAGAGGTGCTCGAACCTGGGGAAGTTCGTGAGTTCTTCATCCTCACCGAAGAGAATGAAGACGGTCAGCTCTCGCTTTCGATCCGCCGGATCGAATACCAACGGGCTTGGGAACGGGTGCGTCAGCTCCAGAAGGAAGACGCCACCATCTACAGCGAAGTTTTTGCCACCAACCGGGGCGGCGCCCTGGTGCGGGTGGAAGGTTTGCGGGGCTTCATCCCCGGCAGCCACATCAGCACCCGCAAGCCCAAAGAAGACCTGGTGGCAGATTTCCTGCCCCTCAAGTTCCTTGAGGTAGACGAAGAACGCAACCGCCTGGTGCTTAGCCATCGCCGCGCCCTGGTGGAGCGCAAGATGAATCGCCTCGAAGTGGGCGAAGTGGTTATTGGTACCGTTCGCGGCATCAAGCCCTACGGCGCCTTCATCGACATCGGTGGGGTCAGCGGCCTGCTGCACATCTCCGAAATCAGCCACGAACACATCGAAACACCGCACACGGTGCTGAATGTGAACGATCAGATGAAGGTGATGATCATCGACCTCGATGCCGAGCGCGGGCGGATCTCGCTCTCCACCAAGGCCCTCGAACCCGAACCCGGTGACATGCTCACCGATCCCCAGAAGGTGTTCGACAACGCCGAGGAGATGGCCGCCCGTTACAAGCAGATGCTTATGGAGCAATCGGAAGACGATGCAGAACTTGTGGCCGTCAGCGTCGACTGAACCTGGGGCGGTGCTGTTCGACAAGGACGGCACCCTTTGCCGCAGTGACAGTTACCTACTTGCCCTGGCCCAGGCCAGGGCTTTTTACTGCGCCCAGTTGGCCGGCGATGCCAGCCTGGAAGCGTCGCTGCTGCGCGCCTATGGCGTCACAGCCAGCGGCCTCCGCGCCGATGGCGCCACCGCCGTGGCCAGCCGCCACGACAACCTGATCTCCACAGCCACCCTGGTGGCGGCCGCCGGCCACCCCTGGGGCCAGGCCCGCCAATGGGCCAGCGAAGCCCTAATTGAGGCCGACCGTCAATGGGCCGATCGCAAGCCGCAACTCACCCCCCCCACCCCAGGGTTATGCCCCCTGCTGGAACGCCTGCAAGCAGCCGGCCTAAAGCTGGCGATTATCAGCAGCGACCTGGGGGACAACCTGGAGGCCTTTTTGGCCGAATACCAACTCCGTCACTATTTCCAAGCGGTGCATGGGGCCGATCGGCCCCTGGCCAAACCCAACCCAGCGGCGGCCCACGCCCTCTGCCAGGAGTTGGGCTTGGCCCCAGCCCAGTGCGGAATGATCGGCGATGCCGAAGACGACCTAAGGATGGCCACCGCCGCCGGCCTCGGCTGGAGCCTTGCCTACACGGGCGGCTGGGATCCCGCCCCGGTGCTCACGGGTAGCCACGGGCACATCAAACACTGGGATCAACTAACCCCGCTGTAATCTTTCCCCCGCTGTGTACTGCTGATTTATGGGTCGCTACGTCTTCACTTCGGAGTCGGTCACTGAGGGCCATCCCGACAAGATCTGCGACCAGGTGAGTGACGCAGTGTTGGATGCACTGCTGGCCCAGGATCCCGCCAGTCGGGTGGCCTGCGAAACCGTTGTAAACACTGGCCTTTGCCTGATCACTGGCGAGGTCACCACCAGCGCCCGGGTCGATTTCAACACCCTGGTGCGCGGTGTAATCGAAGAGATTGGCTACAACGGCGCCCGGGCCGGCGGCTTCGATGCCCACAGCTGCGCCGTGCTGGTGGCCCTAGACCAGCAATCCCCAGACATCGCCCAGGGGGTAAACGAAGCCGATGACCATGACGGCGACCCCCTCGACAAGGTGGGGGCCGGCGACCAAGGGATCATGTTTGGCTACGCCTGCGATGAAACCCCTGAACTAATGCCCCTGCCGATCAGCCTGGCCCACCGGCTGGCCCGGCGCCTGGCGGCAGTGCGCCACGACGGCAGCCTCGGATACCTGCTGCCTGATGGCAAAACCCAGGTGAGTGTTGTTTATGAAAACGACCAGCCGGTGGCGATCGACACGATCCTGATCTCCACCCAACACATCGCCGAAATCGACGGGATATCAGACGACAAGGGCCTCCGGGATCGCATCTCCGCCGACCTCTGGACCCATGTGGTGGAACCCGCCACCGCCGACCTGCCACTCAAACCCAGCAAAGCCAACACCCGCTTCCTGGTGAACCCCACCGGCAAGTTCGTGGTTGGTGGTCCCCAGGGGGATGCGGGCCTCACCGGCCGAAAGATCATTGTGGACACCTACGGCGGCTACGCCCGCCATGGGGGTGGTGCCTTCTCAGGCAAGGACCCCACCAAGGTGGACCGTTCCGCCGCCTACGCCGCCCGCTATGTGGCCAAGGCCCTGGTGGCCGCCGGCCTAGCCAAAAAAGTAGAAGTGCAGCTCAGCTATGCCATTGGCGTGGCTAAGCCGGTGAGCATCCTGGTGGAAAGTTTCGGCAGCAGCAAGCTGAGCAACGATGCCCTCACCGAGCTGGTGCAGGCAAACTTCGACCTCCGCCCCGGCGCCATCATTGAGATCTTCAACCTGCGGGGCTTACCCCAGGAACGCGGTGGTCGTTTTTACCAGGATGTGGCGGCCTACGGCCACTTCGGCCGCAGCGACCTCAACCTGCCCTGGGAAAACGTAGACGCCATCGCCGCCAAGCTCCGGGGCTGATTTTGATGGCGGCCGGGGCACCGCTGGGCCTTGGGGTAGACCTGGGCACCAGCGGCCTGCGCTTGGCCCTAGTGGGGGCCGATGGTCCCAGCCCCGTTGAAGAACATTCCAGCGCCTACCCCAGGCCCTTTGAAGATCCGCAGGGTTGGCGCCAGGGCTTCATCAGCCTAGTGAAAGCCCTGCCCCAACACCTACGCCAACGCATAGGCGCCATTGCCATTGCTGGCACCTCCGGCACCCTGCTGCGCTGCAGCGCCGCTGGGGAACCAAGGGGCTTGGCCCTTAGCTATGCCTGCGCCTGCCCCGAACAAGCTGAAGCCCTGGGGGCCCTAGTGCCCCAGGGGGGGCCTGCCGCCAGTGCCAGCGGCAGCCTCGCCCGGGCCCTACGCCTTTGGGGCGGCTTAGCCCAACCCAGCGACCATGGCCACGACCTCCTACGCCATCAAGCCGACTGGTTGATGGGCTGGTTGTTGGCGGATTGGCGTTGGGGGGAGGAGGCCAACAACCTGCGGCTGGGCTGGGATCTACAGCACCAGCGCTGGGCAGGAACCATCGCCGCCCAAGCCTGGGCCCAAGCCCTGCCAGCGGTGGTGGCCAGCGGCACCGGGCTGGGGACCCTGGCCCCGGCGGTGGCCGCCAGCCTCGGGCTGCCCCCCAGCTGCCAGGTGGTGGCCGGCACCACAGACAGCAATGCGATCTTCCTGGCGGCAGACCCCGGCCCCGGCGATGGGGTGGCGGTGCTGGGCACCACCCTGGTGTTAAAGCAATTCAGCCCCCACCCCTTGGTTGGCGCTGGGATAAGCAACCACCGCCTCGGCGGCCAATGGCTGGTGGGGGGCGCCTCCAACGGGGGGGCCGGCGTGCTGCGGCAGTTCTTTTCCACCGAACAACTGGAGCACCTCAGCCGCCAAATTGACCCCAACCGCCCCAGCGGCCTGGCATTGCTGCCCCTGCCCCGCCGCGGCGAACGCTTCCCCATTGATGACCCGGAGCTGGCACCGGTGCTCGGGCCCCGGCCAGTGGGCGATGCCCTCTACCTCCAGGCCCTGCTGGAGGGGCTCACTGAACTGGAGCGGCTGGGTTGGCAAAGGCTCCAAGACCTGGGGGCCCCAGCGGTGCAACGGGTCCTCAGCGTTGGCGGCGGCGCCCGTAATCCCCAATGGCGCCAGCTGCGCCAACGGGCCCTGCAAAGGCCCGTACTGAATCGTCCCCGGGCTTCAGCCGCGGCGGCCATGGGCCGATGGGCGCTGGGATCCATAGGCTGGGGCCAGGCAATTCCCCCCCGCAGTCAACCATGAACGACCGCTTACGCACCGTGCTGTCGATGGGCTTGTTTTTGGTTTTGGCTGGCTATGTGACCTACAGCGGCCTAAGGCTGGGGCTGTTGCTTTGGCAAAGATTCGGCGCCGGCTAACCAGCATCAGTCACCAATCAAGGCCAACCCACGCCACAATCCCCCAAGCCCCCAGGGCTTCACCCACCCCCCAACCGCCATGGCCGCTGATCCCCTCACCGCTGCGGTGAGTGACCGCATTTGTTTACACATGAATAAAGACCATGCCGACTCTCTCCTGGCCTATGCCCGCCACTACGGCGGCGTGGAAGCACCGCAAAACGCACGACTGCTGAAGGTGGAAAGCGACGCAATGGAACTGGAAGTAGATGGGCAGAACCTGAGCATTCGCTTCGACCATCAGCTCAGTGATAGCGAAGATGCCCATCGCACCTTGGTGGCGATGTTGCGGGCAATTGCCCCTGGCGCCCAGTAGCTAAGTCCTAGGGCTTGATCGACAGCCTATGGGAAGGGGCAAACAATATCGCCATAACTAACGCACATACGCTGTTGGCAAAATGCATTGGCTTTGATATGTTTAATACGACCCTCAAATCTCACCAATGCTCACCGGTCAAGAATTGCTCGCCAAGGTCAAGGAAGCTGGCGATGGTTCCAAATCAGAGCTCGTCAAGGCCTGTGGCTATATTTCCACCAAAAAGGATGGTGGAGAGCGGCTGAACTTCACCGCTTTCTATGAGGCCCTGCTGGAAGCCAAGGGAGTTAGCCTGGGCGAAGGTAACAATGTGGGCAAAGGCGGTCGCAAGCTCAGCTACGTGGCCACTGTTCAAGGCAATGGCAACTTGCTGATCGGTAAGGCTTACACCGTAATGCTCAACCTCAAGCCCGGTGACGAGTTTGAAATCAAGCTGGGCCGCAAACAAATCCGCCTCGTGCCCGTGGGTGGTGAAGACGAAGGCGAAGAGTGATTCGCCTGAGAAACTCTGCCTGGCCTAGGCCCTAGAGATTTCAAATCGTCTTAACAAGCCCAGGCCCCTTAGTTGGTGCCTGGGCTTGTAATTTTTTGTGGCCAGGGGGGAATGCTTTTGCCATGCCCCTCCCCCCCTGGCTCGACCGGTTGCTATTGCAGCCCCGCTGTCCCCGCTGCCAACGGCCATCCCCCCGCCGGGCCCTTTGTATTTCCTGCCGCCGCAACTTGGGGCTAGAAGCTGATGGCCTGCGGGGCCAATGCCCCTTGCCGTGGTGGGCGTTGGGCAGCTATGCCGACGGCTGGCGCTCCCAATTACTGCAGCTACGCCGGCAGCCAAACCCCTGGCTGGTGGAGGCATTAGGTCGTCAATTGCTACAACAACTGCCAGACCTGGGGGTGCCCCTCTTGGTAACGGCCATCCCGGCCCGCCGCCCGGGGGGCAACCCCCTCCCGCTGCAGCTGGCCCAGGTGCTCAGCCGCCTCGGGGGCCATAAACTGCTGCCCGCCCTGGGCCGCCAACGGGCTTGCCTGGGCCAGCACCATCTAAATAAAGCCCAACGCCAGGCCAATCTGCAGGGGGTGTTCATCTGCACTCGACCCGCCGGCCCACGCCTGCAACCCCTGCTGCTGGTAGACGACATCCTCACCAGCGGCGCCACAGCCCTGGCCGCCATGGCCGCCCTGGAGGCCGGGGGCCATGGCCTGCTAGGCATGGCTTGCTTTGCCCGCACCCCAGCCAAAAGGCGCGAATCTGGCTAAAGGGACCAGCAGTGCTTTAAGATCTTTCCTTGCCCACAGGCAAGCCGGGATAGCTCAGTTGGTAGAGCAGGCGACTGAAAATCGCCGTGTCCCCAGTTCAAATCTGGGTCCTGGCATATCATTCAATCTGAATCCTGCCAATGGCTGCAGTCGTTTGACTCTTTGCCACCGGATTCCAAGCGAACCACCCTTTGGGGGAATGGCATTTCAATGGCCGCCTTTTCAAAGGCCTTCCAAATGGCAATGCCAACTTCGCTGACAATGCCCACCCCATTCATCGGATCTTCAATCCAATAGCGGATTGCATAGGTAATTGCCGAATCGTCATAGCGCAGTAATAAGCCCTTTGGTTTCGGATCAGCTAAAACCCTGGGCACTGTTTTAGCTGTGGCTTCTAGCAGGGCGATCACCTGCTCGGGGGGATGGCGATAGGCCGCCCCAATAAGCACTTGGCTGCGCCGCCTCCGGTCCCGGATACCGCTGTAGGTAACCATTGATTGGGTGAAGAAAGTTTGATTTGGCACCACCAACTCCACGTTGTCGCGGTCGCGCCAGAGGGTGGTGGCACGCATGCCCAACTCCAGCACCTCACAGGGATCTTCGCCGTTACCTGATTCCAACAACAACACATCCCCTGGCCGCACCGACCCCTCCAACAACAACCACAAACCACTAATGAAGTTGCTGAATACCTCCTTCAAGCCGAAACCAAGCCCCACCGATAGGCCACCCCCCACGGCTGCCACCAGGGTGGGATTCACCCCCACCTGGGCAAGAATAAGTGCCAGGCCAAGGCCCACAATCATGTATCTAATTAATAGGGCCGTAGCCCGATAGGCCGGCCCCTCGAGATTAAAAATTTTGCGGGTGACCCAGGCCAGGGCCCAGGCTGGCAATGCGGTACCTGCCGCTAGAAAATAGCTACCAAATAATAACAATGATAAATCTCCAAAACTGATCACCTGCCCCCCCAAGGAAAACAAAGGCGCCTGCAAAACCATAGACAAATCACCAATCTGAGCAAAGATGCTTAAGATCCCCACAATTGTTAGTAAAGGCCGTACCACCCGCAGGTCTGCCCGGTGCACTAGATCCTGGGGAAGATGCTGCTTCATCACCAAGATGAGCAACCGAGAGAAGAGGCATAGTCCGTAGAAATCAGCAAGGAATATGGCTATTCCCGCTACGCCTGTGAAAGCATCTAAACAACGACTGGCAAGAATTAATACAAGCCACAACAACACCTCATTGGCCAGGGGCTTTACAAGTGTTAAGCGGGGGAATCTCTTTTCCAAAACCCAGAATTCGGTTTCCAGCCCCAAGCCCCCCTTGACCAGAAACCAAAGGCCAAGGGCCAGCAGCAACACAGCAAACTGCCAGAGCAGCGCCGGCCGGGAAAGATCGGAAAGTATGTCATCTATGGCCAAATGTATTGAATTCATTGCTGCACCTCCAGCTGAGCCTTTTTGATCAAAGCTTCCAACAGGGGCGCAATTTGCTCAGGGGGCCTAGCCCCACTGAGCACCTGATCAATCAGCGCTTGGGATGGCTGCCCAAGCGCTCGTAACTGATTTTCCTGGGCAAGATTTAGACGGCGACTGGAACGGACCGCCTGATCAATCAACCCCAGGGTGGGATAGGCCTTTAAAGGCAACTTAATCCCTGGGTTTACCGGCACCACCGTGCCCATTTTCAGGGCAATATTACGCTGCTGCACCACATTGGAGCTAAACGCCACCAGTTGCGAGGCCAATCGCCGCTGGTGGTCACTGGACTGGGCCCCAAAGGCCCAAGTGCGCAGCAGCATAATTGGCTTAGCAGCCCCCTTTGGGCCAGCCGGCAGCAGGGAAAGCCCCAGGCGACTGCCAAGTTGCTTTCTCAGGCTAGGCAACCAGCGGGTGGAACAACTGACCCACTCAAAATTGCCATCGCTTAGCCCCTGGCTAAGTTGTGCACCCGTGGGAACAAAAGTGATGTTTGGCTGCAAGTTTGCCAACCGCAGCCAGCCTAGGAAATTAGATAAGAGTTCACGATCAAAGCTCTCCCCAGGCCCAGGGAATAAGTTACCACCAAAACCGCTATACACCCATTGCAACGACGGCAATGAATCGTCCAAGCCGATACTATGGCCTTGCTGCCCAAGTTTGATCAATTCTGCCAAGCTTTGGGGGGGCCGGGGCAAGCGCTTTTTATTATAACAAGCCAAGCGCGCATATAAATAAACCGGAAGCCCCAATTGTTCGCCGTTGTTCTGTAATTGACGCAGCTCCACTGGCCGAAAATTTTGCTGTTCCTGGGCTGAGAGTTTTATGGGGCTAATATATCCTTTTTTCTTCAAAGGCAACAGATCGTTGCCCACCAGTAGCAGTAGATCAGGTGCCAATCCCCTGGAAGCCCGGTATTGAAGCCTTTTTTGCAGCTCATCACTGCTAAGCACCTCCAGAATCACCTGGGTGCCAGGGTTATAACGCTCAAATTCAAATATCTCCTCCTTCAGCATTTGCCTGGCGGCAATCCTATTCAGCGGATCAGCTACATTCACCTCCTCCACCATCACACTGATGGTGGAGCCCATGCTGGCCATTTCGTTTGACCTGGAGCCCCCACAGCCAGCCAGCAGGGCAGGCAGCAGCAGGGCAATCCATCCCCAACGAAACCAAAGGAACCGCGCCAAAATCACCAAGATCGCTCGCCATATTTTGTAGCCTTTGCCAATGGCCAACCCCCTGCACCTGTGCCGCCAGCTCTGCGGCGAGTTTTGCAACCAGCAGCAAGCCTTCGACAACCCACCGATTTACGCCCACATCCAAGTGCGGGTGCGGCCCTTGCCCCAGCTGGAGCCTGGCTCCCTACTGCTGGAGCAGGCCTACACGATTGCCCCGGATCAGCCCTATCGGCTGAGGGTGCTGCAGGTGTTGGTGGAGGAAGGCGAGCTGCGCATCCGCAATAAGGCGGTGGCAAACGAACAAAGTTATTGGGGTGCCACCGCAGATCTAAACCGGCTAGCAGCCCTCAGCCCCCAGGAGCTCAACCCCCTAGAGGGCTGCACCTATGTGGTTACCCCAGAGGGCGATGGCTTCAGCGGCACCATCGAGCCGGGCTGCCGCTGCAGCGTCGAACGCAAGGGCAAGCGCACCTATCTGGTGAGCAGTTTTGAGATCAATGGCAACGGCATGCGCACCCTTGACCGGGGCCACGACCCGGAAAGCCATGAACTGGTGTGGGGATCCTTAGCCGGCCCCTTTGAATTTCAACGCAAGGCCAGCTACGCCGAGGCAATCCCCGCCAGCTGGCACGACTATTGGCCCAATGAAGCAATGTGAGGAGAGCGCTTCAAACCTGCTGAGTAGGAATACCTTCTCTCTCTAGTTGCCGCCTAGCCATGACCCTCGGCCTCCATGACCATTCCCTGGTCTCCCAGAACGCCCGCGTAGAAGGCTTCCTGCCCGGCGGCGACGAAACCTCCCATCTGCCCAGCGGAGCCACCGCCCTCGATGGGTCCGAAAAAGACGACCTAATTGAAGGCGCCTACCGCCAGCTCTTTTTCCACACCCTCAAGGTTGATCGCCACAGGATCCTCGAATCCCAGCTGCGCAGTAGCCAGATCAGCGTGCGCGAATTCGTGCGGGGCCTCGCCCTCTCACCCCGCTTCCTTGAGGGGGTGTATAGCTGCAATGGCAATAAACAGGTGGCCCGGCACCTGGTGGAGCGCCTGCTGGGCAGGCAAATCCATGGGGAAGCCGAAGCAATTGCCTGGTCAATCGTGATTGGCGAGCGCGGCGTGGCTGCCATGGTCGACGAACTTCTCAGTTCCGAGGAATATCAGTCGAATTTCGGGGAAGACTCAGTCCCCCACCAACGCCAACGGGTACTGCCCGGCCGCAGTGTGGGCAGCCTGCCCACCAATATCACCCTGCCCCGTTACGAGCATTACTACCGGGAAGTGCTGGCCAGTTTCCCCCCGGCCAGCGGCGGTGGCTTCAAAGCTGGCGGCCAGCAGTGGGGGCCCCGACCCAGCTTTATCAATTGGCCCAATGGCCTACCTCCGGAAAACATCCGCAAGCTTTGGCTGGGCCTGATTGTGGTGGGAAGCCTGGAGCTGCTACGCACCACGAGCGCCATCATCACTGCGATGCTGAGCAGCTGAGGCTGGTGGGGGGCCAGGGCCTCAGGCGGCAAGTAATTCGTCTTCCTCAGCCAGGGCTTCTTGATGGGCCTCTTCGAGGGGCTCCTCCTGGGGTTCCCCTAGCTGGTCATCCATAAAGAGCTGTTCGGGCTCGTCGGCAAACAGGCTGGCGGGCTCGATTTCTTTTTGAACCAGCTGCGGCTGGGGCCTAGGGGAGAAACGAGGGGCTGGGGCTGCCGCTGACTCCGGCTCCAGCAAGTTCTGCAGGCGACCGATCCGAGCATCAGCTGCAGCCAGCAACAGCTTGTCCCCCTCGGCGAGCACCGCCTGTTGAGCGCTCAGTTGGGCATCCATCTGCTGCATCCGTTCCTCCAGGTCAAGCAAGCGCACCGTGAGGGTTTCATTCACCTCAGAGAGGGCATGCAACTGGCCCAAAAGCCGATGCAGCGGATTGGAGTTGCTCATGGCAATGGCCAAGGGGGCTTGGGCCGGATGGTATCGAAACCAGGCCAATGGTCAAATCTGAGCGCACCGGCGGCGCCTAAGGCCTGCTCCACTAGCAGTAGCTACCATGCTATGGGGTATCAGCGGACACCCGTTGGGGTCTGCCAATGACTCTTTGTTAAGGCGGACCACGGCTAACGCTGAACTGCACAAGAATCATCGGGCTGAAGCGGCCTTCGCGGCCATCCGGCACCCTTACCCAACTAGCCGAGCCCTAGAGCCCCCATGTTCGACGCCTTCACCAAGGTCGTTGCCCAGGCTGATGCCCGCGGCGAATTCATCAACGCTGGTCAGATCGACGCCCTGTCGTCGGTTGTGGCCAAC
>Ga0209598_10003883_pt1 | contig 11167 bp, 9 predicted proteins | sample M_140807_EF_Meta_FD_187317 | JGI IMG/M metagenome (GOLD analysis project Ga0209598, IMG submission 187317) | Freshwater microbial communities from Lake Montjoie, Canada to study carbon cycling - M_140807_EF_MetaG (SPAdes) (version 2) | ecosystem: Environmental > Aquatic > Freshwater > Lake... | reverse complement strand
GATCATACTTTCGAGAACCCTTACAGGCCAATTTTCATGAGCTCTCGATCCTGCGAATCACATCGCTGAGTTTCAGGCCGTTTTCCAAGGCAATCTTTCGACAGGCTTCGTACTCTGCCGACAGGCATCGCGAACCATCCGGATAGACAACCGCCTTGCACGGGACATTGCCCCACGGGGTTTGTACCTCAACGATTTGGCGTTCGAGAATGCTGCGCTGCTGGATCGATTTGCGAATGCCCAGAGTCCCGGTATGCTCGAAGATCAATGGTTCGATGCGTTGGGCTGTGTCGGGACTTGCAAGCACGCTCAGGAGGGTTCCCGGACGATTTTTCTTCATCTGAATCGATGTGGTGAACACATCCAGAGCCCCGGCGGCCCAAAGCTGCTCGATGGCAAAGCCGATCTGCTCGCCTGGGATGTCGTCGAGATTGGTCTCGAATACAACGACGCTGTCGCTCGCAAAACCCGCGACCTTGGAGTCCTCAGAGGCTTGGCCGAGGAAGATCCGCAGCAGGTTCGGTCGATCGTTCAATTCGCGAGTTCCAGCCCCCGATCCAATGCATTGAATCTGCATCGAGGGCAAAGGACCGTAGGTGCTCACGAGTTCTGCCAGGATCGCAGCACCGGTCGGAGTCGTCAGCTCGGCTTGAACGTTGCACGCTGCGAGGGGAACCCCTTTGAGCAACTCTGCCGTGGCCGGAGCTGGCACGGCAACATGTCCGTGCGCGATACGAACAAAGCCAGTCCCGGTGGGAATCGGCGACGCTACCGCGCGCTGAATTGCCAGCTCATCCCACGCCACCGCGCAGCCGACGATGTCGACGATCGAGTCGATCGCTCCGACCTCATGAAAGTGAACCTGATCGATCGTTATCCCATGCACGCTGGCTTCGGCCCGGGCGAGTCGTTCAAAAATTCTTATCGCAATTCGCCTAGCATTGGGGCTGAGACTCCCCCGGGTAATGCACTCGAGGATTTGATCCAAGTCTCTATGGACAGGATCCTCTGGTGCAGTGATCTGAAGCTTTCGGGCCCGGAAACCTCTCTTGCGAACCGAGTAAATCGAAAGCGTTGCCCCCAAATCCATCGAGGCCACGGCAGCTTGGACCGCCGCGAGGTTCGCACCGCAATCGACAAGAGCTGCCAGGGTCATATCGCCACTAATGCCACTGGAACAATCCAAATACGCGACTCGCATGTACGCCGTTGGTTTCTGAGTTCTGAGGGATCGAATCGACAGATTGAGAAAGCTCGAGGATTCATCCTGGTCGCCAGCCGACAGGGTGTCAAGAACACCTAAACGGACAGTCCCGGGTTTGCTATAATCGACGAACCGGAGATCCCCTATGCGAGTTCCCAACTATCCAGGCAGTCGAGGCGTATCGATCAATCTTACTCCGATGATCGATGTGACGTTTCTGTTGATCATTTTCTTTCTGGTCAGCAGCCACTTGGCCAAGCAAGAGAATTTTTTACCTCTGGAACTCCCAGTGGCCGGGTCTGGGATATCCGACTTTTCCGACCGCACCACTCTGACGATTCAGATTCCCTCGGACGGCTCGTACTTGGTCAACAACGCCAGCGTGCCGCTCGATCAGATGCAAAACTTGATTCTTGTGAAGATGGAGGAGAACGGAAAAAATCCGATTCGGATACGGATTCGAACCGATAAATCGGCGACTTATGCTCCCATCGCGAAACTGCTCAAGCTCTGTGCGGTGACCGGGAATTCAGACATCGTCTTTGCTGTGTACGAGGAGGATCGATGAAGACCAATTACACGAACCCTCGGGGCCGAACGTCGCTCGATAGCATGATGACGCCGATGATCGATGTGGTGTTTCTCCTGCTGGTCTTCTTCTTGACCACCTCGTCGTTTCAGCGTTTGGAAAAACTCTTACCAAGCTCCGTATCGGCTCGATCCGATTCGACTCTCGGAGAGTCTCAAGACACACCACCGAGCCCGCCGCAGGAGGATATCCACGATTGCGTGATCAAGATCACGCGTCAAGGTAATCAGCTTGAGTACCAATGGAACGGCTTGGCGGTTGGTTCGCTACAAGAGATCCAGGACCGACTCCAGGGGATCCTCAAGGTTCGGGCCGATGTGCCGATCATTGTCGATCCCGACGACAGCATTCTGGCTGGCGATGCACTGCATGTTTATGACATGGTCAAGCGCGCTGGTGCCAGTGCGCTGTACATGGTCGCCCGCTGATAGAACCGCAGAACTGGACCGCTGATAGAACCGCAGAACCGGACCGCTGATAGACGCTGATGGGACGCTGATAAAGAACCCAGGGATTTTATGGGACCGAATTTTGTGGTTTTCGATCAGCGGATATTAGCGTGCATTAGCGGTCCAAAAAAGAACTGGACCGCTGATGGAGCCGCAGATCCGGACCGCTGATAGACGCTGATGGGACGCTGATAAAGAACCCAGGGATTTTTTGGGGCCGAGAGTTTTGTGGTTTTCGATCAGCGGTTATTAGCGTGCATTAGCGGTCCAAAAAAGAATTGGACCGCAGAAGCATTCATGAGCGGTCCGTGCTATTTCTTGATATCCGAAAAGACTTCTTCGAATTTCTTGAGCTTGGGAATGATCACGGCTCGGCAGTAACCTTTGGTTGTATTGAGGTTGTAGTAGTTCTGGTGGTAGTCTTCGGCCGGATAGAAGACCTCCAGCGGGGTGATCTCGGTGGTGATCTTGCCGTCGAAGACCTCTTTGTTGAGTTTGTCTTTGTACTCTTGAGCGACTTTCTTTTGCTCGTCGTTTTCGTAGAAGATGGCTGATCGGTATTGGGTTCCCTCGTCGTAGCCTTGGCGATTCAGGGTGGTCGGGTCGTGAGTCTTCCAATGGATCTCGAGCAATTTTGCAAACGAGACGACTTTGGGGTCGAATTCGACTTGGATCACTTCGGCATGGCCGGAGGTTCCCGTGCAGACTTGTTCGTAGGTTGGGTTTTTGATTTTGCCACCGGTGTAACCCGAGACGACCTTTTCAACCCCTTTGACCCGTTGAAAGACGGCTTCGGTGCACCAGAAGCATCCGCCACCAAACGTCGCTTTTTCCAATTTTCTCTCCTTGTTTTGGGGATTCGTGTTTTTGGGATTCGTGGTTGATTGGGCAAGGCTCAGGGGGCAAACCAGTATGGCGATGGCCAGGGAGGCGAGCGTCTGGAGGGTTAGGTTTTGCCAACTGCGAAACAGGGTTCTTCGGGTGACTTCCATCGGTTTCCTCAAGCGGGTTGAAATTCTCTCAGGTAATCTATCAGGTATCGGGTTGATTCTATTGTATTCGATCTGCAAGTGTGGAAAACGGCACTCGGTGGGCTTGTGCGGGTGTTGTTTTTGGTTCGTACCGGAGCGAATTGTGGGGTAGACTTGTGGATATGTCCAACCTTTTTCACCTCTTAAGTGGCTCAGAGCACCGCGCTGGATCTTTGCATCCTGCTTGTCGAAGGGATTTCCTTCGCCGGCTCGGTGGTGGTTTTGGGTTGGTGGCTTGCTCGGCCCTTGAAGCCCAATTGCTTGGTCAAACTCCGGCTTTTCCGAGGGGTCGGAGCGTTGGAGATATTGATCCGCTGAGACCCCATGCGGCCCGCGTTGCCCATTTTGCACCGCGAGCCAAGTCGGTGATTTTTTTGTTCATGGTCGGTGGTCCATCCCAGATCGACACCTTTGACTACAAGCCTCTACTCGACAAGCTCGATGGCAAGCCGGTTCCGACGTCGATTCGAGAAGCGATGAATGCCACACGCCATGCGAATGTTTTCCATGGTTGCGACGATGCGATTCTCAAGAGTCCTTTTGCCTTCGAGCAGCATGGGCAATCCGGGATGTGGGTTAGCGAACTGATGCCCCATACGGCCAAGCATGTCGACAAGCTGTGCTTCATCCACTCGATGCAGGCCGAGAGCAACAACCACGCCCCTGCGAGCTATCAGCTTCACACTGGTGACGTTCGGGCTGGCAAAGCGAGCTTGGGCTCTTGGGTCACTTACGGGCTTGGGTCGGAGTGTGAGGACCTGCCTGGCTATGTGGTCTTGTTCGACGCAGGGCCATTGGGGGGCTCTGCCAACTATACCAATGGATTTCTCCCCCCTGCGTTTCAGCCGACTCGGTTTCGATCGACCAATCCACCGCTGCACCATCTGGTTCCTCAGCCAGAGTTTGCCCCTGGGCAATCGCAATCGCTCGAATTGCTCAAGGAGCTTAATCGACTCCATCGCCAAGAGTACCAGGATGCATCGGAGCTCGATGCGAGGATCGCCACCTACGAATTGGCTTACCGCATGCAAGCCTCCGCGATGCAGGTCGGGGGTATCGAAGACGAGCCAGAGCACATTCACAAGCTCTATGGGATCGATGATCCAGAGGCTAGGACTCAGAGCTTCTCGCGCAAATGTTTGCTGGCCCGCAGGCTTGTCGAGCGAGGGGTCCGCTTCGTCCAAATCTACGACATGCCAGACAAGGATGGCTGGGATGCGCATGCCAAGCTGGTCGAGAACCATACGCCTCGCGCCAAATGGACCGACATCGGAGTGGCAGGACTTTTGGACGATCTTGCTCAACGAGGTTTACTCGATAGCACGCTGGTGATTTGGGCCAGCGAATTCGGGAGGACCCCGATGAAGCAAGGGGATTTGGGGCGACAGCACAACGCTGCCGGCTTTACCATCTGGATGGCCGGCGGAGGGATCCGCCCTGGGCTTCGCATAGGAGCGACCGACGAGATCGGTTTGATGGCCACCGAACGTCCCGTCGAGTTCCGCGATTTGCACGCGACGATCCTGACGGCCTTGGGGATCGATTTCGAGCGGCTCTCGTTTGAAGTCAGCGGCCGGGATGAACGGATCACCGGTGTAGCCGGCTCTGCGAAACCTTTGATGGATATCCTCGTATGAACCAGACCCCGATGAGGCCGACCTGTATGAGGCCAACCCTGGGCAGCACATTAGGGCAAATCGGTGCGATGTGGCTCTGGGCGGCTTGTTTGGCCGGAGTTTGCCCGATCGTCATTTTCGCACAACAAGAAACCTTGGAGCAAGCCACCTTGGAGCAAGCCACCTTGGCACCGCTCGGGACGGCTCTGGAAGACCCCAGCAATCCGATCGCTCGATTGTTCGAGGGCCAGCGGCTCGATCTATGGTCCTTGCAAGCGATCCGGGACCATCAAGTTCCAGAGAGAAATATCGTGGGGCTAGAGCATCCCATCGATCGCTTTGTGTTCGATGGCTTGAGAGCTGATCAAGTCCAATCACCGCAGAGGGTATCTAAGGAGCACTTGTTGCAACGCATGACGCTCGACCTGATCGGACTCCGAGCAGGAGCCGCCCAGGTGACCGATTTCGTGCAGGACCACTCGCCTGATTGGTTGGAAAAGCAGATCGATCGACTTCTGGGGGACCCACGATTTGGCGAGCATTGGGCAAGGTTTTGGCTCGACGCGGTCCGCTACAGCGATAGCAACGGATTCGATTGGGACGAGTATCGAAGAGAGGCTTGGAGGTACCGCGATTTCGTGGTCCGATCGCTGAACAATAATCTGCCTTACGATCAGTTTGTCCTTTGGCAATTGGCCGGAGATGAATTGCTCGATGGGTCGACTGAGTCTCAAACCCAGGTCGATCAACTCATCGCGACCGGGTACCTGAGGCTCGGCCCGTTCGACAATGCGGCCAAGTTATTCAATGAACAGGATCGAGCCAGAGTAGAGGTGTTGACCGATTTGACCGAGACGACCGGCGCGGCTTTTTTGGGACTGACTTTTTCCTGTTGCAGATGCCACGATCACAAGACCGATCCGCTTTCCCAGGAAGACCATTACCGATTTCGAGCATTCTTTGCTGCCACGAAGTTCGATGATTCCACCTCGATCGGACCTGCGACGCTCACAGGATTGCTTGCCACCGACGACAAAGAGCATATCGACACGATACATGTGCTTGAGCAAGGGAATCATCAAAAGCCGCTCGACGAGGTGCAACCGGGTTTCCCGAGCGTGCTGTTTCCAAACTCACCCGCAATTCAGCCTCCTGACCATGGAAAGACAACCGGGCGAAGGTTGGCACTGGCGCGCTGGATCGTCAGCAAAGACAATCCGTGGACAGCCAGGGTGATCGTCAATCGTGTTTGGCAAAATCTCTTTGGCCAAGGCTTGGTAGCCACACCGAACGATTTTGGCATCACGGGCACGGCGCCTGTCTCGCAAGAGCTCCTCGACCACCTTGCTGTCTACTTTGTCCAGCATGATTGGTCGATCAAGTCGCTCATCAAATACATCGTGCAGTCGAATGCTTATTCGGAACAGATAGGGCCGAAGCGAAAGTTGCGTCGGCTCAGTGCCGAGCAGATGCGAGACGTTGTCTTGCAAGTCACCGGAGAGTTGCAGCATCGAACCGGAGGTCCGCCGGTCTGGCCTGTGGTCAGCCAAGATGTCTTGCAGGCCAACCCAGCAGTCCTGGACGACAACGAGACAAAGACCAAGGGTTGGTATCCATCGCCGGCCGGTGAGCAGACGGTTCGCAGTGTGTATCTGATTCAGAAGCGAACGGTTCGGATCCCGTGGATGGAGAGTTTTGATCTTCCGGAGAACACCGTTTCATGCGCGCGTCGCGATATCTCCATCGTCCCTTCCCAAGCCTTGGCGCTGCTTAATGCCGACTGGGTTTCGCACTCTGCAAGCCAGTTAGCACAGCGCGTCGAGCGAATCGATGAGCTGTTCGAAGCAATCTTGGGACGGAAGGTCACCGAGCAGGAGCGGGGGATGTGCGAAGCGTATCTAAAGGATGGTCGAAGCATCCGGGAGTTAGCGCTCGTGCTGGTCAACTCCAACGAGCTGGCCTTTATCCCCTGAGGCATCCCCAGAGGCAATTTTGGGGAGAAATACCCCGGCCGGTGCGGTGAGGCGGACACCACAACCAGGCCGATGGGGTACCTCAGCGTGCGGCTGCCCGACGCGTAAGGCGGTTGATATCGAGAAGAAAAAAATCGAAAGCGAGGAGGAATGCAGACCTTGTCGGTCCACAGACCTCCGCGGACGCTTTGGACTTTTGGGTAGAACGGAGGCTTTGCCCAAGGATCGAGCATCGCCACCGAGAAACTCAGTGAAGCAATCTGCGTACCATTTCGACTTGAGCCGGCTCGATAAGTCGACTCGGCTAGGGATTTCAACCGTTTCAGGAAAAAAAATTTCCGGTACGATGGGGGCTGACCCGAGTCGGGATGCCTGACTGCTCGGCACTTGGGCTGAAAGTGAGCAGCAACCCCAGGCCGGCAAACCTTGTTTTTTTATGTGAATTCTATGAGCGATCCAATCCCACGCGCAATCCGAATATTCGATACCACCCTGCGCGACGGCGAGCAGTCCCCGGGGGCGAGCATGAATTTGGCCGAGAAGCTCGAGGTGGCCCAAGCCCTTGCGAACCTCGGGGTGGACATTATGGAAGCGGGTTTCCCGATCGCCAGTCCAGGAGATTTCGAGGCCGTTCGGGAGATTGCCACGACCATCCGTGGACCGATCATCTGCGGGCTTGCTCGTTGCAATGATGGGGATATCGATCGAGCTTGGGAATCGCTCCAGAAGGCCGAGCGATCAAGGATTCACGTTTTCTTGGCGACGAGTGCCATCCATCGCGAATTCAAATTGCGGATGACTCAGGAGGAGATCGTCGCCAGGGCGGTTGCTGGGGTCAAGCGGGCGTTGTCCTACTGCGACGATGTCGAGTTTTCCGCCGAGGACGCTGCGCGGACCGAGATCGACTTTTTATGCCGCGTGGTGGAAGCTGCCATTGCTGCGGGAGCCACGACGATCAATGTTCCAGATACGGTGGGCTACACCACTCCGAGCGAGATGTACGCTCGCATCGAGGAGTTGCTCAACAGAGTTCCGAACATTGACCGAGCGATCCTCTCGTGCCACTGCCACGATGACCTGGGACTGGCCGTTGCCAATTCGCTAGCAGCAGTCGCCGCTGGTGCTGGACAGATCGAGTGCACGATCAATGGGATTGGGGAGCGAGCCGGCAATTGCTCACTCGAGGAGGTGGTCATGGCCATGCGCACCCGGAGCGATCTGTATCACACGAGTACGGGGATCAAGACCGAGCGTCTGGTCCCGACGAGTCGATTGGTTTCAAAAATCACTGGTTTGGATGTCCAGCGCAACAAGGCGATTGTTGGCCGCAACGCATTTGCTCATGAAGCGGGCATTCACCAAGACGGGATGCTCAAAGAACGCCGAACGTATGAGATCATGCGACCCGAGGATGTCGGATTTTCCAAGACGGACTTGGTGCTGGGCAAGCACTCTGGTCGAGCGGCCCTTGCCGACCGAGCCCGTGAGCTTGGGTACCGGCTCACTGGCGAGCAGCTCCAGGTTCTTTTTGAGCAATTCAAGATATTGGCTGACAAGAAGAAAAACATCTTTGACGGTGACGTCGTGGCATTGATCCAACAGCAGATCAGCGGTGCGGCAGTTCCGGGATGGTCTCTGGTTGCCTACGAGCTCGCAAGTGGATCGGGCCAATCCCCAGCCGTCCAACTGACACTTGCCATTGACGGCAAGGACCACACCGAGCGAGTCGAGCAAGGTGACGGTCCGATCGATGCTGCCTTTTGGGCAGTCGAGAAAATCACTGGGATCAAACTGACTTGTAAAGAATTCAGAGTCAGCAGTGCGAGCCTTGGTCGTGATGCGATCGGCGAGGTGACACTCGAAGTCGAGCATGAAGGGCACTCTTACCGCGGTATGGGGGCTTCTACCGACTCGGTCGAGGCAACCATTTTGGCGATTCTTAATTCGGTCAATCGGATCATCACGGAAAAGTCGCTACGCAGTGCAAACAAAGTCTCCCCACAGGATGCTTAGCTATGACCACCAACAACCCGTCCAACTGGATCGCCCAGCGCACACTTGCCTTTGACTCCAGCGGAATTCGCAAGGTTTTTGCGTTGGCTGCTTCGATGAAAAACCCGATCAATCTTTCGATTGGCCAGCCCGATTACGATGTGCCTGAGGTCATCAAGGATGCGGCTTGCCAAGCCATCCGAGACGGCAAGAACATGTATTCTCCCACCCAGGGGATCGCGCCGCTGATTGAAAGACTTCAGCAGGATGTAAACGACCGCTACAAGCATGACGACCGCAGTCTATTTATCTCTTCGGGGACCAGCGGTGGGTTGGTCCTAGCGATGCTCAGCCTGGTCAATCCCGGCGACGAAGTCATCGTTTTTGATCCTTATTTTGTGATGTACGTGCCACTGATCCAGTTGGTCGGTGGCGTGCCGGTCTTGATCGATACGTATCCGGATTTCCGTATCGACGTCGATAAGGTACGAAGTGCGATTACGTCCAAGACCAAGCTGGTGCTATTTAATAGTCCCTCGAATCCTACTGGTGTAACCGCATCGACCGAGGAGATCCGGGGGATCGCCGAGTTGTGCTTGGACAAAGGGATCGCATTGATCTCCGATGAGATCTACAGCGCATTCGATTTCGGAGAACCAGCTCCGAGTCCCGCTGATTTCAATCCTCACACGATCGTGATCGATGGGTTTTCAAAGACCTATGCGATGACCGGTTGGCGATTGGGGTATGTCCATGGTCCCAATGCGATCATCCAAACGATGATCAAGCTCCAGCAGTACACGTTTGTCTGTGCCCCGACGCCGTTACAGCATGCGTCGCTCGCGGCGCTGGATTATGACATGACTGCTTACTATGCGAACTATCGCAAAAAACGAGATCGAATCGTGGCGGGATTAAGGGGCTACTACGAATTCGTCGAGCCGGGGGGGGCCTTCTATATCTTTCCCAAAGTCCCATCGGGAAGCGCTACGGAGTTTGTCACCAAAGCGATTGCTAATGAGCTTTTGGTTATCCCAGGCAATATCTTTTCAAAGCGGGATACTCACTTTCGAATCTCGTTTGCCGCAAGCGACCAGATGCTCGATCGCGGGATCGAGGTCCTGCGCAAGCTAGCTCGATAGCGAACGAGCCCGAGGGTTTTTCTAACCGTCGCAATCGTTACAATCGGTAAAGTCCAGCCCTCTTGTTAGACCTGGAGGGGAGTGAGGATTATGCGACTGAAAATCGCGGAAAATTTTTGACAAACCAGGATTTGTTCAAGTTCCCGGTTTGGGTTCTTGCAGGCTCGGTATAAATTGTTTGGGCTTAAGTGCATGAAGTAATTTCCCCTGACCTTCCAAGACAGTCCCGGTCTATGTCGAACCTACCGTTTTCTCGCGATCATCAAGTCGATTTGCTCCTGAAAAATGCTCAGCTTCGCGATGAACTCGAACCCTTTTTGGATGAGTCGGTCGACGTGCTCAACGGCCGCAACATGAGCCTCGAAGACGAAAACGACTTCCTCGAGTCGATCCTGGAATGGGAGCGAGCCCCATCGCTTCCGATCTCGAAGTGGTTTGAGCCCGAGCTGAAGTTACCATTGCCTGATAGCCTGGACGATTCGGCTTTGTCCAAGCTTCTTTGGGAGACGATCCGGATGCTCTACAGTCAGAAGATTGCACTGGACTTTACGGATCACCTGAGCGACCGGCAGTTGTACTGTTTGCTCATGCGGGACATTCTGCCGGTTTACCAGAAGAAGGTGTCGCGTCCGAGTAATTTCCTCCACTGGCATTGCCTGGATGATAACGATGTCGAGTGCTGGCTGACTTACTATGCCACCGAGGAGGAGCGGGAGGATTGGGAGTTTCAGACCGGTTTTTCGGCGCCTGCCAAGAGGCAGCCACCATTCCCGCGCCAGATGCCTCGGCGCCCGGGGAACTTGAACTAGATCACTCGAGCCTGAATCACTCGTGCCTGAGGGCTTCGATCGGATTCATCGCTGCTGCTCGACGAGCTGGATACAGGCCAAAGAGTAATCCCACGAAGAGCGAGATCCCTACGGAGAGGATCACCGACCAAAGAGCGATCCTGGGTTCGAGGGTCAAAATCGTAGGGGGAAGCAGCTCCGGTGAGATCTTGATGATCGCCCAGCGAATGAAATGAAAGATCGGACCGCACATGAGTCCGACCAGGACGCCCAGGAGTCCACCGCCACCGGTCAGCACGAGTGTTTCGACGAGGAACTGCTGGATGATGTTGGATCGTTTGGCTCCAAGAGCGCGACGGATCCCGATCTCACGAGTTCGTTCG
>Ga0209598_10003881_pt1 | contig 11172 bp, 8 predicted proteins | sample M_140807_EF_Meta_FD_187317 | JGI IMG/M metagenome (GOLD analysis project Ga0209598, IMG submission 187317) | Freshwater microbial communities from Lake Montjoie, Canada to study carbon cycling - M_140807_EF_MetaG (SPAdes) (version 2) | ecosystem: Environmental > Aquatic > Freshwater > Lake... | reverse complement strand
GCCTTGCCGCGGGGGAAGTCGTCCACCGGCTCGCTGCTGCGATCGTCGGCGCCTGCACCCGCACCCCACTGGGCGCGCTTGAGGCTGAGGCCGATCTTGCGATCGCTGGTGTCCACGCGCAGGATCTTCACGTCGACTTCCTGTCCGGGCTTCACGACGTCCAGCGGGTTCTCCACCTTCTGATCGCTCAGCTCGCTGATGTGCAGCAGGCCCTCGAGGCCTTCCTCGAGCTCCACGAACACGCCGAAGTTGGTGATCTTGGTGATGTGGCCCTTCACGATCATGCCCGGGCGGTACGCGCTCGGGATGGCCTCGACCCACGGATCCTCGCTGAGCTGCTTGGTGCCAAGGCCCACGCGCTGCTTCTCGCGATCCACGTCGAGCACCACGCACTTGACCGTGTCGCCCTTCTTGAACACCTCGTTGGGGTGCGCCACCTTCTTGGTCCAGCTGATGTCGCTGACATGCAGCAGGCCGTCGATGCCGGGCTCGATCTCCACGAAGGCGCCGTAGTTGGCCAGGTTGCGCACCTTGCCCTCGATGATGGTGCCGGGGGGATACTTCTCGGCCACGAGCTCCCAGGGGTTCACCTCGGTCTGCTTCATGCCCAGGCTGATCTCGAGCTTCTCCTTGTCGATCTCGAGGATCACGACATCCACCTCGTCGCCCACGTTCACCACCTCGCTCGGGTGGTTGATGCGGCGCGTCCAGCTCATCTCGCTGACGTGCACGAGGCCCTCGATGCCGTCCTCAAGCCGCACGAAGGCGCCGTAGCTCATCAGGCTGACGACGGCACCCTTCACGCGGGCGTTGACCGGGTACTTCTGCTCGATCTCCTCCCACGGGCTGGCTTCCTTCTGCTTCAGGCCCAGGGCGATCTTCTCGCGGTCGCGGTCGATGTTGAGGATCTTCACCTCGATCTCGTCGCCGATCTTCACGATCTCGCTGGGGTGGTTCACCCGGCCCCAGCTCATGTCGGTGATGTGCAGCAGGCCATCGAGGCCGCCCAGATCGATGAACGCGCCGAACTCCGCGATGTTGGTGACGGTGCCGCGCACCACGTCGCCTTCCTTCACGGCGCCCATGAGCTTGCGCTTGCTCTCCTCGCGCTCCTCCTCGATCAGCTTGCGACGGCTGATGACGATGTTGCGGCGCTCCTCGTCGATCTTCAGGATGACGGCGCGCACCATCTTGCCGATGTACTCGCCGATGTCGCCGGGACGGCGCACATCGACCTGGCTGGCCGGCAGGAACACGGGCACGCCGATGTCCACCAGCAGGCCGCCCTTGATCTTGCGCAGGGCCTTGCCCTCGACCACGTCGCCTTCCTTGCGGGTGAGCAGCAGCTGCTCCCAGCCGCGGATGCGGTCGGCCTTGCGCTTGCTCAGCGTCAGGCCGCCATCGGCGCTCTCGGTCTCCTCGACCAGCACCTCGACCTCGTCGCCGATCGCCACGCCGCCCACCTCGTCGAACTCGGCCTTCTCGACCTGTCCTTCGCTCTTGCCGCGGATGTCCACGATGACGAAGTCGCCGCTGATGCCGACGACCTTGCCCTTGACGATGTTGCCGGTGCCGACGGCGGCCAGCTCGTCGCCAAGGATGGTTGCGATGTCGGTGCCGTCGCCGAAGGCTTCGCGCAGCATGCGGTCGGCTGCGTCGGTTTCGAGAGCGAGAAGTTCGATGAGATTGTGGTTGACCATGTTGTGTGAAATGGGGTGCGTGATGCGCCGCTGACGCGCGTGCGACAGGCCGGCTTGGTGAGGAACGGACGGGCGCGCGCCCGTCACGCCGGCCGCGAAGGGCCGGGTCGATGATGGTACCCGAAGGCCGCGTTGAAGCGAAGGGGGTGCGGAATCAGCTGGCGGCGGCCACGAGGGTGGCGGGGCGGCTGCGGCGGCGCTTGCGGAGTTCGACGAAGCCCCAGGCCCCGACGGCGTTCACCACCGTGCACACGAAGAAGGTCCACGGCGTGAGATTCCACGCCTTCAGCCCCTCGTACAGGCCCACCGCCAGGAAGGGGGCGGCCAATCCGCGGATGCCGTTCAGCGTGACATGCACCGCCATGTACTCGGCATCTCGCTCGGGCGGGGCGAAATCCTGATGCCCGATGTTCCACGCCAGGCTGCCGCCCGCGAAGCCCACGCCGAGCAGCGCACCCGCCACATAGAAGAGCGGCATGGAGTGCATGAGCGACGCCACGAACAGCACCGCCGTTGCAAGCACGAAGCTCCAGGCGTGCGTGGCGCGGAAGTCGACCACATGCTTGCGACCGAGTCGCCGCGCCCAGAACGGGATGGCGATGGGCATGACGAGCAGCGGGATGACGGTGGTGGCCAGGATGCCCTGCGTGTAGGTGGCGTGCAGTTCATCCTCCAGCATGATGGCCTGCGGCGCGCCGATCATGAGGTTGCCCAGGCCGAAGATGCTCATCCACAGCATGAAGTGCGCGTAGGGCGGATCATCGCGCAGCGTGTGCACGATGGTGGCCGGGTTGAAGCGCGACGCACCCACGGACTCCTCGCGCTCGGCGCGCAGGGCCGCGGACTGGCCGCGCATGGGCACGCGGCGCCACAGCACGTTGCCCACGATGCCCACCAGCGCCAGCGCCGGAAAGATGATGTGGAAGCTGCGCGGTGACAGATCCATGCCCACACCCAGGATCCAGCTGCTGAGCGCCAGCACCAGCGCCTGCACCGTGGCCATGTTGCCGGCGATGTGCGCGCGCCATTCGCGCGGATAGTTGGCGCGCCACACCGCGGCACGCAGCGTGATCACGCCGGTCCAGGTGACGCGCGCGATGGTGGCCAGCGCGCACAGGCCCCACAGGCCCATGCGGTTTTCGGGCATGGCCGCGATCAGCGCCACGCACACCGCGGTGATGGTCTGCAGCGTGGCGATGAAGGGCACCTTGGGGCGACCACGCGCGAGCGCCGCCCACGCGAAGCTGGTGAGGTTGGCCACATTGGGCGCCGCGCTCACCACCGCCACGGCGAAGTTCAGTTCCAGCGCCGACACGCCCGAGCCGGCGAAGGCCTTCTTCACCACCACGCCGAGTGCACCGCCCTCGATGGCGCCCAGGAACAGCGGCAGGAACGCCCAGCTGAGCAGTTCGCGCAGATAGGCCGGCCGCGAGAAGGCGGGGAAGCGGTGCGGATGGAAGTTGCGCACCACCGGCAGCGCCGAGATGCCGCGCAGCAGGTTGGTGGTGACGGGTGACATGGAGAAGCGTCGACTGTAGGACGGTGCATCGACCGTTGGCGGCGCGGCGACCCAAAAACAACGCGACCCGCCGTTGGGCGGGCCGCGTGGAAGTTCATGCCTGCATTCAGATCAGGGGTTGCCGGTCGTGTTGACCGTGGGGTACGGCGACAGCGGGCTGGGCTGGTCTGCCAGCCACACGCGGCCGAAGTCGCTCCAGAACATGCGCGTGGTCTGGTTCGCGTTCACCGCCAGGTTGCGCTGCACGTCCACGTCGCGCTCGTTCATGCCCGTGAGGTTCGGCGTGGGATTGCTCTTGATGGCGTCGAAGCTGACGTCATAGATGCCGTCCTTCTCGTAGTCCTTGTCCGTGGCGGGCGCGAGGTCGCCGTTGGGCAGGTACGTGGGCTGCGAGTGGCAGGCGGCGAGGAGCGAGGTGAGAAGAATGGCGGAGGTCAGACGGCTCATGGGACGAGGAATATAGCAGGACGCCGCGGCCCCTCGCCCCATCGGGAGGGCGGGAAAAACCCGTCGCCGCCTTCAGGCAGCGCAGGCCGACGAGGAAACTCGAACCCCCGCTGTAACGTGGTATCCCCGGCCATCGTTCCCGACCTTCCACTCCGCACGAGGGCGTGAGGCCTGGTCATCGACGCAGCCATTGAATTGGGGATGCCTGGGAGTTCGCATCGGTTCGAGTGCATGGTCAGCCCGCCGCCCGATGGGGCGAGGGGTCGCGGTCGGCCCCGAGTCTAGCTGCGGTCCGGGTTCGCTTCGACCGAAGCCAGCGCCTCGGGCAACACGCGTCGGAACGTCGCCGCCACCGACTCCAGCGAATCGGGCACCACGCGCGCGCCCGCCACGGTGGCCATGAAGTTGGTGTCGCCGCTCCAGCGCGGCAGCACATGCGCATGCAGGTGCTCGGGAAGGCCGGCGCCGCCGGCACGACCCTGATTGAGTCCGATGTTCATGCCTTGCGGCTGCAGCGCGCGCTCCACCACGGCGGCCGCCACATCGACCAGCTTCCAGAAGGCCGCGCGCTGCACCTGCGTGTAGTCGAGCAGTCGCGGGCGCGCGTCGCCCAGCGCCACCAGCAGGTGGCCGTTGGCGTAGGGATAGCGGTTGAGCATGAGCAGGCCGTGCGCGTCGCGATGCACGACCAGGTTCGCCGCATCCTGCGCAGGTGCGTTCCAGGCTGCCGACAGGAAGTTGGTGGAGCCTTCGTTCGCTGCGCCGGCGCGCGCCACGCCCGCCTCCTGTTCGAGACCGCGGATGTACGACATGCGCCAAGGTGCCCACAGGTTGCGTTCCATGTGTGGAATGCTATCGGGGTGGTGCCGGCGGCTTGCGTTCCAGCGTCCACGATCGGCCGGGTTGCGTGGCCGGCATGGTGGTGACCTTCAGCGGCACCTCGATCGCGCCGGACCAGAACTGCGTGGCGGGCTTGCCGTCGATGGGCAGGGCAGCGCGTTGCGCGATGCGCTGATCGCCGCTGATGCGCAGCGTCCAGGCGGGAGATTCGTCCGCGTTGGCGAGCCGCGGCAGATCCTCCACGGGCGGATCCCAACCGGCGAGTTCGCGCACGCCGCCGCCGCGCCACCACACGCGGAGCGTTCGTCGCGGCACACCGTTCTCACAGGCTTCCACCACCAGACCGAAGGCGGTGGACGCGAGTTCAGGCGCGTCGGTGAGCATGATGCGGTACGAGAAGGCGTATTGCGGCGCGGGGCCTTCGCGGCGCAGCATGCCGCTGTCGAACACCTGGCGCATGAGGGCCTGCATGTCGACGTCATCCACGCCCGCAAGCGGCGTGGCGGGGCCGGTGATGTCGATCTGCATCGGCACCGCGCATTCGCCGCTGGCCATCACGCGATCACCCCACAGTCGATCGCGCGTTTCCCAGTGCATGTGCAGCGTGCCGCGTTGCGGGCCCTGCGGAAGCGTGCCGAAGTCCATCGCGAAACCGCCACCGAAGCCGCGCCGTTCGGATCGCGTCCACTCGCACGCACGCAGTTGCTCGAGTGCCTCGGCCTGCATCGGGAGGCCATCCACATCCGTCACGCGCATGCGCACCTGCACGCCTTCGGGCCACCATTCGGCGACGCGGTTGACGGCGACCAGCGACTGATCGGTGGGCCAGGTGGACGGCAGATCCATCTCCATGAGTGGAGGCAGCGTGGTGGCGGCAAGGCGAAGGGGGTCGTTGGACTCGGCAGTGGACCAGCGGTTGCGAAGCGCGTCGAGCCAGCCGCCGTAGGTTTGCTGCCACGCGTCGCTGCCGATGGGGGCGGTGGCGTCCCCGTCGCGCACCATCTCGAGCATGCGCAGGCAGTCGCGCTCCGAGACCAAGCCGTTGGCGAGGCGGCTTCGCATTTCGGAGCGGACATCGCCGGCATCACCGTCGGCAGGCAGCCATGGCAGCACCGTGAGCAACGCGCGGTTGGGCAGCAGCGTCCACCAGCCCGCGTTGGCGATGGTGACGCGCAGGTACAGCGTGCCGGCAACCAACGCCGCCATCGCCATCGCGGCCAGACCCCACTTGCGTCGCGTGGCGAGCAGGGCGGCTTCATGCTTCACCTGCAGGCCGCATTCGCTGCACCGCAGTCCCACGGCGGCATCCATCAGGTGCCAGCAGCGCGGGCAGCGTCGCTCGCCACGCGAGCGATCGGCGAACAGCGCCCACCAGATGGCCCACAGCATGAGCAGCGCGAACAGGGCGCCTCCAAGCCACTTCAGCAGCGGGACCAGCGGGAGCAGCGGAAGCAGCAGGTCGGATTCCACGCGCGCAAGCCTATCGGCGCGGGCGTGCGGTCAGCGCATCCAGATCCAGCGCAGCAGTTCGCGAGGTGTGGGGGTCTTGCCCTGCATGAGCACGCCCACGCGGAAGATGCGCGCGCCCGCCCACAGCAGGGCGGCCACGCTGGCGATGCCCACCAGCACGGCCAGGATGCTCTGCAGCAGCGGCACCGGCTCGTTGGCGGCGGTGAGTCGCAGCACGTTCACGAAGGGTGACGCCGGCGGAATGAAACTGAACGCCACCGCGAGCGGACCGTTGGGGTTCTCCACGATGGGCAGCCACAGCATGAGCGGCACCATCAGCGCAAGCATGGCGGGGCCCACCAGCGACTGGGCCTCGCGCAGGTCGCTCACCGCGCTACCCACGCTGGCCATGATGGCCGCCACCATGAAGTAGGCGATGGGGAACCACACCACCAGCCACACGATGTGCGACGGCGGCACCACATCGAGCATCGCCACCGCGCCGAGCCCGCTCAGCGCCACGCCACCGTACATGGCCAGCATCACCGTGCTGACAGCGGCCTGACCCACCAGCTTGCCGCACAGCAGTTCCATCGGGCTGACCGCGCTCAGCAGCACCTCCATCACGCGGTTCGACTTCTCCTCGATGGTGCTGGTGAGCAGGTAGTTGGCGCTGGTGAACACGGCGATCCACAGCAGGAACATGAAGCCCGCCGGCACCAGCATGCGCAGTTCGGTGGATTCGCGCGCGGCGTCGCCCTTGGGGCTGATGCGCGAGGTGTCCACACGTTCGCTGCGCATGAGTTCACGCAGTCGGTCGTAGTTCTCGCCGGCGCCGGCCACGCGCGCGCGCACCACCGCCTCGCGCGCGGCGGACTCGAGACGGCGCGTGTGCTTGGGGCTGGATGCGCTGGGCACCAGCACCTCGGCCTTCTCACCCTTGTCGTCGCGTGCCACCACCACCAGCGCGGCCAGCGCGCCGTCGCCCACTTCCTTGCGCAGTTCCGTCTCGCGGCCGGCGTCGGCGATGCGTTCCACCTTCACCTGCACATCCACGGTGCCGCCGAAGGGATCTTCGCGGTCGCGCGGCGCCGCGTCCTTGGACAGCAGGGCGGTCTCGAAGGCGGCCGCCACGCCGCCCTGTGGGTCGATCACCACCACGCGGCCGGTGAGCGGCTTGGGCGTGCTCTTGGTGAGCATGGGAACCAGCGGAATCACCGCGAACATGACCAGCGGCAGCACCACGGCGCCGATGATGAACGCCTTGGTGAGCGCGGTGTGGCGGAACTCGCGCCAGGCCACGGTGCCGATGCGACGCATGGTGGATCCCTCAGTCACCGGCGGCCTCCTGCGCGGCAAGCACGCTTTCGTCGCCGCCGACCAGTCGCACGAACACCTCGTCCAGCGTGGTGCGGCGAAGTTCCACGCGTCGCAGCGGCGTGGCCTGCAGCATGCGCTGCATGGCGTCCTGCGCGTCGGCGTTCTCGGTGAGCCGGATGTGCAGCGCGCGCGCTTCATCGCTCCAGGCGCAGGTGGCCACGCCGGGCAGCGCGGCGATGGCCCGTTCGGCCTGCACGCGGTCGCTCATGGGTTCGGCCAGCACGGCGCGCGGATCGAAGCGGCGATGGATGGAGGCCAGCGATTCGTCGAGCACCTTCTCGCCGCGGTGGATCAGCACCACGCGGTCGCACAGATCCTCGGCGGTGCGCATCTGGTGCGTGCTGAACAGGATGGTGGTGCCGCGTTCGCGCAGGCCGCGGATCTCGCGGGTGAGCACGCGCGCGTTCACCGGATCGAGGCCGCTGAAGGGTTCGTCCAGGATCAGCAGCGCCGGCTCGTTCACCAGCGAGGCGATCAGCTGCACCTTCTGCTGCATGCCCTTGCTCAGTTCCATGCAGCGCTTGCGGCTGACGCCGGGCAGTTCGAGGCGCTCCAGCCAGCTTCCGATGCGCTGATCGGCGGTGGTGCGGTCGAGGCCCTTGAGCTGCGCCATGAAGCGCAGGAACTCGGCCACGCGCATCTTGCGATACAGGCCGCGCTCTTCGGGCAGGTAGCCGATGCGATCCTTGGCATCGAGCGCGGTGGCTCCCAGCACCTCGATGCGTCCCTCGTCGGGAAGGATGATGCTCATGATCATCCGGATGGTGGTGCTCTTGCCGGCGCCGTTGGGGCCAAGGAAACCGCACACGCCACCCTGTTCCACCTGCAGCGACACGCCGCGCACCGCATGCGTGGCGCCGTAGCGCTTGTGCACGTCGTGCAGGGTGATGGCGGGCGAGGCGGTCATCGAGGCGCGGAGTCTATTCGGTGCGCGCGCGTGCGGCGCCCGCGATTGGACGAGCGCTTCACGCACCCGGATCGACGGGCTTGGCCAGTTCCTTCGGCGGCGCGAAGTCCGCGTCCGGGATCGGGTCGACGCCGATGCGCGTGAAGGTGCTGCGCGTGACAGCGTCGCCCTTGCGCGCGGAGATGGTGGTTGGCAGCGTGAGCTGACCCACGGTGGTCCAGGCCTCGATGCGAAGGATGCTGGGTGGCGCGCCGGGCTTGCGATCCTGCGTGCGGATCTCGAGCAGTCGACCGCTGGCGGCGTCGAACCACGCCGACGCGTGCGCGCCGTCGCGGTCCTCAAGTTCCAGTCGCTCGCATGCCTTGCCGTCGCGCATCTCGCGCGGACCCATGCTGCGGATGGGAAAGCGGTCGGCCAGCGCGAACATCATGCGCGTGGGCAGAAGGCCGGCGCCCGTGGCGATCACCGCCGAGCATTCGAGCGGCTGCACGGTGTCGTCGCGTGGGCCGCGCATCCACGCCACATCGCCGTTGCAGCCTGTTTCCAGCAGTCGGCCATCGGTCAGGCGCTGTCGGATGATGAGTCGCGTGGGTTTGGCGGTGGAGGAGAGCAGTTCGATGGTGCTGCGGCCATCGGGGCCTTCGATGGTGCCCTCGGCGCGCACGAACTTCACCGAGCTTGCGGGGCCCACCGCGTCCACCGCGCGTTGCATCACCTGCGATGCGGAGCGTGCCGAGGCTTCGGTTTCGGCGGTGTTCGCGGGTGGATCGGCGAGCGCGCCCGGGCTGGCAGCCAGCACGCAGCATGCGACGCATCGAGCGCAGGCGTTGCGAAGCGATGCGTTGACGCGTGACATGCGTGGTGCGTGATCAGGGCTTGGCGGGCGGCGGCGGTGGTGTGGTGCCACCGTTGGTGCCGGGCTTCGAGCCGTTCTTGCCGGCAGGCTTGCCGTTCGACTTGCCGTTGGCCGGCGCCTTCTTGCCGCCGCCATCCACGAGCGCCTTCACGTCGGGCGGAAGGTCGAACAGCTTCGGGTCGACCGGCGTGAAGTCGACCGAGTCGACCGTCATCACCTGCTTGGCGCCCATCGCCTCGATCTCGGTCTTGCTGGCGATCTTCAGGCCGTCGAAATCCTTGTACTCCACCATGCTGGTGGTGGTGGGCACCTTGCCCATGGGCGTGTCGACCGTCAGGCGCATGCCGCGCGCGAGGCCATCGTCCACGCCGTAGAACAGGCTGCCGTTGCCCATGTCGCCTTCGACCGCAACCTCGTAGCAGGGCAGGTTGATGAAGGTGGTCACGCCCTTGGTGGTGGCGCTCTTCCACAGTTTGGACGGATCGATGTCCTTGTAGAAGTCGCTGCTGCGGCGCAGCTCATCCAGCGTGCGGCCCTCGAGCAGCTGCGTGCCCATCATGGGGTTCTTGGTCCAGCCCACGGTGCCGTCGAAGCCCTGCTCCATCTTGCCCATGCCAGCCATGTTGATGGCGGTGAGGAACTTGTTGGGCGCCAGCATGAGGATCTCCATGTCGCCCTGCTGCATGCCGGCCACACCCAGCTTGCCCTTCACGCGCATGGCGCTGTGCTTGCGCACGGCGGCCTCGCCACCGATCGCGTCCACGCTCTTCTTGAAGATGTCCGCGGCGGAAGGCAGGTTGGCGGGTTGCGCGGGTGCGGCGGGCGTCGGGGTCGAAGGCGCGGCGGCGGGAGCGCCTGGCTCCGGCGCAACCGGATCGCTCTTCGTGGGCGGCTGCGGCGGCGTGGTCTGCGGCGCGTTGGGTGAAGAACCGAATGAACCGCCCGACTGCGCGAGCGTGGCGGGGGTTGCGAGCAGGACGAGCGCGAAGAGCGCGGTGGCAAGCGTGGTGGATCGCATGGAGGCCAAAGGATAGCCCTCGTGCGCGCCGCTGCCGTGCGTCACTGACAGTCGACGGGACGGTGTTCGGCCGCGATCCAGCGCGCTGCGGCGGCGATGTCGGGGTCGTTGCCCAGCTGCCACACCAGCAGCGTGTCGCCGGAGGGCAGATCCGGAATCACGCCCACGCCCTCGATGTGCGAACCATCGGGCCGCGTGAAGTCGGCGAAGGCGAACAGCAGACCGTCGCCGCCCGGCAGCTCGCGCATCTGCGCGGGCAGCGCTGCGCCGGCGCTGGCGCGACCCACCACATGCGCGCGGTCGAGCGACTGCAGGCCCGCGGCGAAGATCTCGCTGGTGCTGGCGCTCATGGGATCCACCAGGATCGCGAGCGGCCCGGCGAAGGGCTGCACGCTGCGACCATCGGCGGTGCTGCGCCGCGGGTTCACCTTGAACTCGAGCGAGGCCTCGCGCGTGCGCATGGTGCCAAGGCTGTCGGTGTCGTCGTGGAAGTGTCCGGCGATGCCCATGGCCATCGCGCCCACGCCACCTGGATTGCCGCGCAGGTCCAGGATGATGCCGTCGCAGTCGCGGTGACGATCCACGGCCTCGTCGAACTGCGTGGCGATCACGGGCATCCAGATGTTGAAGCCGATCACCGCGATGCGCAGCTTTGGATCCAGGCCCAGCTGCTGCAGTTCATCCGCGGACAGCACGCGATCCTCGCAGCGCACGCGAAAGGTGGGCAGCAGGCCGATCTGCGTGGGTGTTCCGCTGGTTTCCGCGCGTTGCAGCGACAGCGTGTGCGTGGTGCCGGAGGCGTCGAGGAAGGTCCACGTTTCCGTGCTGCCGGCGCTTCCCAGGTCGAGCGCCTGTGCCGCGGCATCGCGCGCGTAGCGGGCCATCGGACCCGATGGGGCATGTTCGTCCTGGTGTTCCATCGGATCCGCGCCGTCGACGCGCTGCACGATCCAGCCGCGCTGCACATGGGCCGCTGCGGCGGGCGTGTCGGCGTGCACGTTGGTCACCACCACGCGATGCTCGATCACGCGCAGGTCGAGTCCCATGGTGCCGTTG
>Ga0209598_10003874_pt1 | contig 11182 bp, 7 predicted proteins | sample M_140807_EF_Meta_FD_187317 | JGI IMG/M metagenome (GOLD analysis project Ga0209598, IMG submission 187317) | Freshwater microbial communities from Lake Montjoie, Canada to study carbon cycling - M_140807_EF_MetaG (SPAdes) (version 2) | ecosystem: Environmental > Aquatic > Freshwater > Lake... | reverse complement strand
AGATGACGATCGTCGGAAAAGACAACAAGCCGAAACTCTTAAAAAACGTGCTCATCGGCGATGTCTGGGTCTGTTCCGGGCAGTCGAATATGGAGTTTCAGCTTGCCAAAAGCCTGAAAGCGAACGAGGAAGCACCCACCGCGAATTATCCCATGATCCGGCATTTCAAGGTTGGAAATAATGTACAGGATTTGCCACAGGAGAATGTCGAGGGGAGCTGGACTGTGTGTAATCCGCAGACGGTGAGCAGTTTTACCGCTGTTGGGTATTATTTCGGCAGAGATTTGCATAAAGCCTTGAATGTTCCCATTGGGTTGCTGAACGCGTCCTGGAGCGGAAGTTATGCCGAATCGTGGACATCAAGCAAAACTTTGGATAGCGATCCAGATCTATTGCCAACCCGCCAACGCTCACAGAAGCGTTTGCTGGACTATGTGCACAAACTCAACACGGCGGTGGAGATGCTGAAGCCGTGGATGGTTGAGGCAGAGAAAGCCACCTCTGAAAATCAAATGGTTCCTCCTCTGCATGAGAGCATCAACTTGCCGGGCAATCCACTTGAGGCAACTGATTTTGCATCATCGCGTTACAATGGAATAATCTCGCCCCTAGTCAGATTTCCCATTCGCGGTGTCATCTGGTATCAGGGAGAGTCCAATGTTGGCCGCGCCTGGCAATACCGGAAACTCCTACCCGCCCTGATCGCAGACTGGCGCAAAGCATGGGGGCAGCCGGAACTGCCTTTCTATGTGGTGCAACTGGCCAATAACATGCAAGCGAACCCCAATCCTTGCGACAGCAATTGGGCGGAGTTGCGCGAGGCTCAGAGCTTCACCGCGCAGACTGTGCCGAACTCTGGTATGGCCGTGACAATCGATGTTGGAGAGGCGGGAGATATTCATCCCAAGAATAAGCAGGCGGTGGGTGCGCGTCTGGCCCTCATAGCCCGGGCAAAAACCTATGGAGAGAAAATCGAATACTCGGGTCCACAGTATGAGTCCATGAAGGTGGATGGGAAAAACGTGATTCTCAAGTTCCAGCACGCAGGCAGCGGCCTAGTTGCCCAGAATAACGAGGCTTTGAAACAGTTTGCGATTGCTGATGACAGCAAACAATTTGTTTGGGCCAATGCGGTGATCGAGGGCGACGCGGTTGTGGTGTCAAGCGACAAAGTGGCGTCGCCAGTAGCGGTGCGTTATGCCTGGCAGAACAACCCTGAAGGCTGCAACCTTTATAACAAGGAAGGTCTGCCCGCATCTCCGTTTCGAACCGATGACTGGCCGATGACGACGGTTAATAAGAGGTAGTAAAAATGATCGGGCCGATATCATGTTTTTTGGGGAAGATTGGATGATCTTATAACTCGCGCGTAAAAATCCCTATCCGAACCGACCTCCTCTCAGGCAGGGCCAACTGATTGCCGACGCTGTGTTCCGGATCCCCGGCCAATGGTTGATGCTCCACCAGGCTGCGGTCTTGATGAAGGGTTTGCCATCAACGAACTAAAGGGCAGACCCGAATGGCGCTAACTCAACGTGATGGTAGGGAATCTAAGTCCAGGAGACTTGATGGATCGGAGTTGAGAGCGATGAGAACTCGCCCGGCGAGGCGAACTCAAATGGGCCAGGGAAGGGATTTTTTTCGCTTCGGATATTTCCAAAATAATCCGTATCAATGCGAACCTGTGCCCCGTCAGAACCGGCAAACGCTTGCTGAGAAAGGATTGTGCTCCCAAGCACTTCCGTTGTCACGATCTCCCGGGGCTCGGTGAGTGCTCCCGCAGGAAGGGTGAGACCCAACCGGATTCCATCGTGGGAATGACTCACCTTGGGAGGCTCGGCCAGCAAGACGTTTCCCTTAAGAACCACCGCTTGAACAGCGGCATCATAGCTTGCCAGCCCTTCGGCATCGACAATGAGGTTGTGAGAGAATCGATCGTCACCACCTAAAATCGGCGCCACTCCAGCCAGGTCTGTGCTGTGTGGTTTGTGGTAGGGAGTTTCCCGTTCCAGCTCCGGCCAGAACCAGATCGTCCCCGCAAAAAGATTGTGAACGAAGGCCGTGCCCTCTGATCGATCCCATACCGACCGACGGGACAGACAGACGTTATTATCAATGAGAATGGGGCCATGGTTGACCTCTAGAAAAAGGTCATCCATGTCATTGTCGTGACACAAGTTGCCTGTGGCACGGGTGCCCTGCGCCATCCAGTCGAGCCAGATGCCCCAATGCGATCTGTAAATATGGTTGCCTCGGATGACCGTATCGATCGCACCGTGAATCTTGATGGCCCCCTGCTCAGCCCCGTCAAATGCTTTTCGCTGGTGGATTTCAAAAATGGTGTTGCCTGAGATTTCGCTGAAGGCCGCGCCCAGACTTCCCACGATTCCTGCCTGCTCACAATGGGAAATGCGGTTGTTCCGCACGATATGGTGACCGATGCATTCTTTGGACCAACCTTTATCCAAGGCACGCTGGACAGTTGAAATATATCCCTCTGCTGTGTTTGCCGATTGGTTGTCCCACTCGTCGCCATATTTTCCCAAGGTGATTCCGACACACCGCGAGTGGCTGATTTCATTATTTTCAATGATCCAACCTTTGCTCCAATGCGTACCGATGAGGCCAACCTGCTCGGCCGTCGGCGGAGCCCAAGGGGTCGCCGCATGGCGCATGACAAACCCCTGAACCGTGATGAAGTTTGTTTCTGGCTGCTCCGGATAGAAGATGGCTTTCCGGACGTTGATTTCGACCGTTTCGTCGTTTGGATTTGTGCACCGGAATCGAGCGGCAATCATGGTCTCTTGCCCGTTCACTTTTGCGTGCCAGGATGGGGCCGAAGAGGGGTTAAGGACATCATAGTCGAACTCGGCTTCCGGCAATTCCTCTCCGTTCAGATAAACCGAGCCGGTATGATGTTTGCGCCCCTTGGGATTGAACCAATCTCCCTGGATTTCATCTGCGAACGGGTTGAAATCACCAAAAAACGTGTTTGGGAGTGAGATCGACCAAACTCCACGCCCCTCTGAACGCCAACCGTTCACGACTTCCGAACCCTTGATCACAGCGACTTCCCCGGGAGCAGCTCGATAAGTGATCCTTTGGCTGTCCGAATTTCCTCCGCGCGGCGGACGAACCGATTCTCGATAAGTTCCCGCATGAACCGTAATGGTATCACCTGGCTCCGCGCGCTGGGCTCCTTCCGAAATCGTCAGAAGAGGTTCACTGGCGCTGCCGCAGTTAGCGTCATTGCCTGTCTTGGCTATGTGGAAATCACGCGGCATGTTGGTCTTCGGCTTGTGTTGGCTTCCAGGAAGTCTGGGATATCTTAAGGTGAAACTTGTTTGTATTCAAACCAGTCGAAGTCGGCGTGGCTCGCGGCAGATGACCCATTTCCTGTCGCATAGAGGCCTAGGTAAACTCCCGTAAAGGTGTCGGCCACCTCGGCGCAAAGATACCTCACCGGAGCCTCTCCGAGTCTCACTAATGGCCCTTGGTTCTGCGCGAACGAAAAAGTGTAGGTTTCTTTAGAGGACTCGACGGCTAGCGTCAAAGGTCCGGCGGGAACTTCTTGTCGCGCGATTTCCGTCTGCAAGTGGTCGAGGTGAAGCTTGAGAATAACCTCACGTTTTTCACCGCGACGCATGATCGAAAGCGTGTAGTGCGCATCCGGCGACATATACACGGCCAAACCAGCTTCTTCATTTTCGGCGAGAGGCTCAAACTCGATGCAAATGCTCGCATTTACGACAAATTCCTGCTGTCTTCGCCCGATAAAGGTTGGAGACTCCATGCCTGAGAGGGTGCCTACTGAGCCACGCAAGCGCAACCAGCCTGGTCGCTCGCTCAGCGAATAGCGATTGGGAACGGGGTTTCCAAGGTGGTTCCACCGAAGATCGAGTGAAGCTTCGTCGAAATTATCCGTGCAAGGCAATTGTGCCCATGGATGGGGATGGAGCTGAGGCGACTCGTGTTTCAGCTCCGTGATGCCTTTGCCTTCATTCACGAGGGGCCATCCTTCTTTGTCCCAAGATACCGGCACCAGGAATGTTTCCCTGCCAAGATGCTGCTTTTGGTAGGAGCTGCACCGGACACCCAGATGAACCATCCACCAGGTCCCATCGGGCATCTCGACGAGGTCTCCGTGGCCAGCGAACTGAATGGGAAGATGGTGATTATGCCGATGTGTCAGAATCGGATTGCGCGGACAGCCCTCGTAGGGTCCCCAAAGCGACTCGCTCCTGGCAATATTCTCCATGTGCCCTCCGTAGGTTCCACCTTCGGCGATCATTAAGTAATACCTTCCACCAATCTTGTAGAGGTGCGGTCCCTCGGGCGCGAGTTCGCCGATTCCCGACCACAGCGGAACCAAATCGCTCAGTCGTTGTCCGGTGGCCGGATCAATCTCCGCCATGACGATATCGTTTCTTGATCGCCCAGGCATGCAGTGGGTCGTCAGGTAGTAGCACTTTCCTTCATCGTCAAAAAAGAGCGACGGATCGATCCCTGGCTGGTCCACCCAGACAGGCTCTGACCAAGGCCCGGCAGCGTCGGTTGCCTTTACGAGGAAATTGCCACCGCCTCCTTTTTTCATGAGCGTCGCGGTCACATAAAACTGCCCGCCACTGTGTGAGATTGCCGGTGCCCAGATGCCGTCTTTGATGCTGAGACCGTCGAGATTCAGCTGCGACTTTCTGTCGAGACAGTGACCGAGCTGCTTCCAATGAACCAAGTCGCGGCTTTGGAATATTGGAATCCCGGGAAAATAGGCGAACGAACTCGTGACGAGAAAATAGTCCTCGCCGACTCGGCAAATTGCGGGATCTGGGTAGCAGCCTGGGAGAATTGGGTTTTGGAAGTGTGCCATTGGTTCAATGACGATTTAAATAAATCGAATATGGTAGTTGATTTGTCGGGAATGTTAAGAGCTCGATTTGTGAGATAACTATGCTGGATAATCACCGCATGGTATTCTGCTGATCATCCGAAAAGCGGTATGATGTGTCTTTCGATCAGGTTGTGGGTAACATTAGCGCCAACAATTTCGGCGTTTTGTTGCAGTGCGGAGGTGTATCGCGGTCCGAGTTCCGCTGCGACCTTGAATCCAACGTGGATTAATTGCCGGAAATGAGGGTTGTAGTCCGGACATGTCTGGTTGTGGCGAAGCGTGGCGACATATTGCGCCGAAGTCCATGCGGCGACTGCCGTGACCGGGGGGAGTCGGTCACGCGAAATGTCGATGACTGTCGCGTAGGGGGCCGTCAATTCGTCGAAGCGAGCATAGGCTCCAGCATAGATCTCTTTCGCGATGGCTAACCCCTCGCCACCGGCTTCTGCGAGGCCGATCACCTCCTCCAACCAAGTCGTTCCCGCTGTTTTTACGTGGAGGCCGCACCCATGTTTTTTAATGAGCCGGTTTATGATGGGATAAATGGAAAACTTATCGCTGCCCGAGTGGACGCTCAGTTTCAGGGTCTCGGGCAGGCCAAATTCCCGCACCGCAAACGCCAGCACAGCGATGTCTTCGTCGAATTCGCGGCCGAATTGCGCCAGATTACCTACGTAATCGACACCCTTGTTGAAGCGTCCTGTGAATTTTGGCGCAATGGTTTGCACAGGCACTTTCTCCATAGCCAGCATGGCAAGGATGAGGAAGAGCTCATCGGGCGTCTGAGGACTGTCTGTCTCGTCCACAGACACTTCCACGATAAAATCCTTTTTGTCCTTGTGCGTGAGGATGTGTTGGTAAATCGCTCCGGCTTCTATCATGGCCTGTAGAAATTTGTCGGCGGCTCTTTCAATCACCTTGGAACCCAGGCTAAGTGGACGCTCTGTTCCGGGAATGTGAACCTCGCTGCCCCACTTTTGGACGAACTCCTTAAATCGCAGCGTTTCGGCCGAGGGTTTCCCGACAAAATCAGCTACATCGAGCGTGAAAAAGTTGCTCGCCTGCAGGAATCCGTCCACCGTTTTAAGACCAATGTGGTCGGCATCCACATAGTAAGCCTCCTTCCAGTCGAGCGCAGTGACCGCCTCATCGGCCTCCGCACGTAAATCATCCGGTTTGCTATGAACGATTGTGTGCTCGCGGTTGGATTTGTTCCAAGCCGGATAAACTGGAATCCCAAGGGTTCGCGCATGAATTGCCGCACGCAACTGAGCCCTGCCTTGGTGGGCAAACCGGTCGCCCATGCCGATGGTGTATTTTTCGATTTTCATAAAGTTCTTCACGGGTGTCTGGTTTTAACTATCACAGCCCCGAATTTTTATAATCAAATGGTTCCAAATCTCTGAAGTTGCATTCTGTATGCATTCGTAATTACGCAGCTTGGTAAACGATCAAAAGCTGCAAGAGCTTGAGCAAAAAATCCACAGTCGTCGAGTCCAAGGCATAGACCGTGTTGTCGATGTCCAGCACCGCCCCTGCCAATTGCTGTTCGGATCTGATCATCAGACGATTGTCAATTTGGCGGAGACCTGGCGAGTGGCATCGACTGCAGGAAACACCGGGGCATAGCCAGAGACGGTCAGATGGTAATCGCCTGGAATCCTTTTTCTGCAGCCGTCCGCATCAAAGCTGAAAAAATGACTGTCCGGCAGTTCAAAGCGAACCTGGCAGCTCGCACCTGCGGTCACGGATATCTTTTCGAAGGAGAGCAACCGGCAGGCAGGCTGCTCCAAGTCGCCTTCAGGTCCTTGCAAATAGCATTGCACGACATCGCTTCCTGAGCGGGCACTGGTGTTCAAGATGTCTATCGAAACCAGCCAACCATCCACCCAGCGCTTGACCTGGAGGTTCTCGTAGCGGAAGGCAGCGTAACCCAGACCGAATCCGAAAGGAAAAAGCACGTCCTCAGGATTCATGTATCGGTATGTTCGTCCGCGCATCGAGTAGTCTTCAAACGGCGGGAGGCAGGAGGTATTGCGAGGCACAGTGATTGGAAGCCGCCCGCCCGGCTCGGATTCTCCACAGAGCACAGCGGCAATCGCTTCTCCTCCAGCTTCCCCGGGATACCAGACCTGCAGGATGCCATCGGCAAATTCCACGACCTCCTGAATGGCGATCGCCGAACCTCCAAAGAGGAGGACAACCACCTTTGCCTTGCTTCCATCCGCCTTTAGACGTGCCGACAGTTGGCGGAGGAATTCCACCTGGCAGTCCGGCAACTCGATTCGTTCCCGATCTCCCTTGTGCGCCGACTCAATTGCGTCGCCCTCTTCGCCTTCGATATCGGGGGAGAGACCCATGCAGCAAAGGACGAGATCGCTTTTTGCGGCTTCGAAAAATGTCCAGTCCGACGGGTTCGGGCGCGGTTGGTTGAGCAGGCATCCCTTTCGATAATCGATGCGGAGTCCCTCAGGGAGCCCGAGGGCGAGACCTTCGATGAGCGTCGAGATTCTTCCGCTCAGGCCATAATAGTTTCCCAGCATGGCCTCGACGCTCGAAGCAAGAGGGCCGACAACCAGGATGTTTTGCACGGATTCATTCAGGGGCAACACGCCATCGCGGTTTTGCAGAAGAACAATCGATTGCACGGCGGCTTCTTTTGCCAGGCGCCGGTGAGATTCTCCGTTGACGATATCCATGGAAATGGAAGCCCACGGCACGACGTCGTCCGGGTCGAACATGCCGAGTTTGAAGCGGGTGGCAAGGACCCGACGCAAGGCCGTGTCAATATCGTCTTCGGAGATGAGCCCCAAGAGGAGCGCCCCATCGAGCCCATCGCAATACGTGCTGCCGCAATTGAGATCGCAGCCGCTCTTCAGCGCAAGCGCTGCGGATTCCTCGACCATTCCCGTCACTTTGTAGGTCGTATGGAAATCGCGGATTGCCCAACAGTCGGAGACCACATGTCCTCTGAAGCCCCACTCTTTGCGCAGGATGTCGCCAAGCAGGAACGGGCTGCCGCAGCAGGGTTCCCCGTAAAGCGCATTGTAAGCACCCATGAACGCCTCGACCCCTTCGTGACAAAGCCGCTCGAAGGCTGGTAGGTAGGTTTCCCTCAAGTCCTTCTTCGACGGCCGCACATCGAAATCGTGCCTCAACTCCTCCGGGCCGCTATGGACGGCAAAGTGTTTTGCGCAGGCCGCTGTTTTCAAATAACGCGGGTTATCGCCCTGCAAGCCGCGAACAAACGCGGCTCCCAACTCCCCCGTGAGCATCGGGTCTTCGCCCCAGGTTTCCTGTCCCCGGCCCCATCGTGGATCCCGGAAAATATTGATGTTCGGAGTCCAGAATGTCAGCCCCTGGTATTGCTGCCTGCTTCCCCGCCGGACTGCCGCATGGTGCTTGGCTCGGGCCTCGTCCGAAACCGCCGTCGCGACTTGTTGGACCAGAGCGCGATCCCATGTGGCGCTCAAACCGATTGCTTGAGGAAATACAGTCGCTCGACCATTTCTTCCGACACCATGCAGCGCCTCGTTCCACCAATTATAGGCGGGTATTCCCAAACGTTCGATAGCCGGTGAGTCCCACCGAAGCTGATCGATCTTCTCCCCAGTCGTAAGCCTGCCGAGCAGGTCATCGATGCGTTGATCGTAGGGAAAATCGGGATTTAGAAACGGGTGTGATACATGACTCATAGGTTACGTTTGGATTTGGCGAGTGATATTTCTTGAGAATTCACAGTCGTCCCAATAGAAACGACCGAATGGAGAAGTTTGTTCTGGCCGGAGCGCGTAGTTAGGCAACACATCAATCGATTTGCGAAAACGGGCCACCAAGTCTATGACCTGTCTCTCTGTCTTGTGCTACTGCCCTGTGGTGGAAAAGCGTTAAAATTGCTCTGGAGTTTGCTGGTTTCAGATTGTTTAGCAGGGCTTTTGAGGAGCGTATAAATGGATGTTTTGCGATTAATTTATCATTTCTACGCGCGGTTGGCTTCCTCAACAATACCAGAAATGCGCAAAAATGAATAGAGATTGCGTCATTAAGCATTGCCGCTGGCGCGCGCATTCCCCGAGGCTCCTTGAAGCGGCGATCCATGTTCATCGCGAGCTTGGGCCGGGACTCTGGGAGACGGTTTACGAGGAAGAAGATCATCCCCCACTGCGATACGAGGACGCAGTGAAATTCTGAATAAAAATACAAAACCCCTTGCCCATATGAGGTATAGACATTCACTGAAAGCAGCGAAGCGCCGAAAAACGAGGATGCCTGCCCAGGATTGGCCGCATCCCAACGTCCTGCCAGAGCCGTCAAGCTGCCTGCGCCACGCCTGCGCATTATTAATTTATTCTTGCGCACTATTCCAGTTGCGTATTGGTGGCAGATGAGTCAATGCTATGTTTGAGTGAGGCATCCCCAACTGCAAATGACATTTCAGCCCAAATCCCACAGGCTCGGGCCAACTCAACAGATCGCCTATGGCATGGGCGGCGTCTCCAATTTTTTCATGGGAAATTTGCTGGCATCGGTGGCGATGCTGATTTTCAGCGACGGCATCGGCATTTCAGCCTGGAAGGTGGGAATGGCATTGGCCATGCCTCGGATCTGCGATGCCTTTATTGATCTTTACATCGGGCATCTCAGCGATTCTTGGAAAGGACGCTGGGGCCGCCGGCGCCCGTTCATGTTCGTCGGCACGATCACGGCAACCGTAACGTTCGCGCTCATCTGGCTGCCCACCTCAGCATGGCATCCCACCGTTACCTTCTGGTGGTTCATGGTCTTGGCTTTTCTTTTTTACGTGGCTTTTTCGCTTTTCTCCATCCCCTACATGTCGCTCGGATATGAGATCGCCGTTGACAGCCGTGAACGCACTCAGCTCACAACAGTGCGGACCTTCATGTGCCAGCTATTCGGCCTGTTGCTGCCATGGTATTATGCCATGTGCTTCTGGAACTGGAGCGCGCTGGGACAAGAGGGCTCATTCTTAACGCGCCTCGCCGCCTTGATCGTCTCGCCCGAGGGAAAAACCTTGCACCCGCCCGGCTATCAAATCGTGGGGGCGCTCTTCGCGTTGCTCATGGGCGTCTGCGGCGCAGCGGCTCTCTTCTGCCGTGAAAACCCTGAGGTCAAGACGCCGGAAAAGCACGATTTCATCAAATCCATGGGGATGGCCTTCCGCAACCGACCGTTCGTGCTGCTGACCGGTGCGCTCGTCTTCGCCATGATCGGCATCTGGACCGTCCAGGGCATGACGACTTACATCAACATCTATCACGTCTTCGGAGGCGACAAGTCCAAGGCCGGCAACTGGACCGGTATCGTCGGCAGCATCCAAACCGGGATCAGCCTTGTCATGGTGCCTATCCTCGGCTTGCTGATCTCACGATTTGGCGCTTCGAGGCTGATGAAGCTCTTCCTGGTGATCACCGCTCTCAGCTTTGCCAGCTCGTATTGGGCGTATACCCCTGTCAACCCTTGGCTACAGCTCATCCCCTTGCTCCTCTGGGCCTTCGGCTGGACCGGAGTCATGCTGAGTATGACGGTTATGATTGGCGACATCTGCGATTACGATGAATTCGAGTCCGGCGTCCGGCGCGAAGGCATCTATGGAGCCATTAACCAGTTCATCACCAAATTAGGCAACGGTCTTGCAATGGTCATTAGCGGGCTGTTGGTGAGCTCCTCGGGGATCGACAAGGCAGCAAGCATCCAGCCAGCCGACGCCGTGTGGGTTCTGCGCGTTCAGTTCGCAGTGGTGCCACTCATCATCATCGTTCTGGCCTCAACCATTTTCTTCTTCTATCCGCTCACCGACAGGCGGGCCAACGAAATTCGCGAGAGCATCAAGGCACGAAAAACCGGCAGAGATCCGGAAACGGCCACCCTCCAAGGGGAGAGCGAGGCGCCGTAGCGGCGAGACTTGGCAGGGGCTTGCGACAACACGCAGTCAAATGAAAAAATTATGAATGCAACCATGAACAACGACACCATCGAATCGAGACCCTATCAAATGCTGACAGGCGACCTTGACACCTTTTTATCTCCTTGTAACGCCCGTAATTCATGCGCAAGAACCACGCCCAGAGTCGCCCCAGAATTCAAATGCGTGGCATCACCTTTTCCACGCAAGGATCTCCTTTTATGAATCTTCCAAAACTTCATCTCTCAGTTAACCGGACACCCGTGACAAAAAGATATACATGAAAACAAACATCAATAAAATGCGGCTCTTAGGTCTCCTTAGCTTGAGTTGCGGATTAACAGTGCTGGCCCAAGCTCAAAACGCTCCCA
>Ga0209598_10003873_pt1 | contig 11184 bp, 11 predicted proteins | sample M_140807_EF_Meta_FD_187317 | JGI IMG/M metagenome (GOLD analysis project Ga0209598, IMG submission 187317) | Freshwater microbial communities from Lake Montjoie, Canada to study carbon cycling - M_140807_EF_MetaG (SPAdes) (version 2) | ecosystem: Environmental > Aquatic > Freshwater > Lake... | reverse complement strand
CGCCTCACACTCGACCCATCTCACGCAGACCCGCCTCACGCAGCCCCCCGACGCCCCGCCGATCACCGACATGCCCCGAGACACCGACCGCTCGCAGCCAAGCGCGCCAGCGCCATTGCCCCGGATGCCGCTCGCACCGCGCCTGGTGCCGGCCGTCGAGCGCACCTCTCGCCTGCTCGATGCGCTGGCGGATGCGCATGAGCCGATGTCACTGGCCAAGCTCGCACGACGCCTCAGCCTGCCGCGCAGCAGCCTGCACGGCCTGCTCGCCACCCTGGTCGAACTCGATCTCGCCCGGCGCAATGACGAGGCCGAATTCAGCCTCGGGCCGCGCGCACTGCGATGGGCCGATGCCTTTTCCGCGCAGTCTGACCTGATGCGCGCCTTCGAATCGCATGCCCGTCGAATCGTGGCGCTGGGGACCGAAACCATCATGCTGGCCACGCTCGACGGCAGCGACGTGACCTATCTCGCCTGCCGCCAGGGCAGCCGGCCGCTGGCGGTGAACTTTCGCGTGGGCGGGCGGTTTCCGGCGGTCTGCACCTCGTCGGGCAAGGCCATGCTCGCCAGTCTCGACAACAGGGCCGTGAGGCAAACCCTCGGCACTGGACCCTTGCCGCGACTGACCCGCCACGCCATCACCAGCCTTGTCTCGCTCGAACGCCAGCTCTCCGAGATCCGCCGCGACGGCCATGCCATCGACGACGAGGAAACCGCCGAAGGCATGCAATGCTTCGGCGCACCGGTGTTCGGCGCGCGGGGATCGACCGCGGTCGCAGCGGTCGCGGTCAGCGTGATCAAGGCCGGCCTCACCGCCAGACGGCGCGCCGACCTGGTCGAGGGCATCCGGCAACTGGCGGCGGCCATCTCGATCGAACTCGGCGCGCCGGCTCCTGCCACAATGAGCCACCGCCTGCGCAAGACACGCGCCAAGCCCGCCCCGAATGCCGTCTGAGCCCACACCCCCGCGCCAGCCAAGCCGCCACACCACACCACCCTCCGAGTCCGCCATGAACGCTCCCCTGCCCACGCCGGCCGCCCTGTCCACCTCGTCCGAGCGCCTCTGGTCGAGTCTGATGTCGCTCGCCACCTTGGGCGCCACCCCGCGCGGCGGCATCAGGCGCCTGGCACTCACCGAGCTCGATGCCCAGGGACGCGACCGGGTGACCGGCTGGCTGCGCGAGGCCGGCTGCCGAATCCTGTGCGATGCCATCGGCAACCTCTACGCGATCCGCCCCGGCACCGACACCACGGCGGCACCGGTGGCCATGGGCAGTCACCTCGACACGCAACCGAGTGGTGGACGCTTTGACGGCCAGTACGGCGTGCTCGCCGGGCTTGAAGTGATTCGCACCCTCAACGATGCCGGCATCACGACCCGCAAGCCGATCGCGGTCGCGATCTGGACCAACGAAGAAGGCACGCGCTTTCAGCCGGTGATGATGGGATCGGGCGTCTATGCCGGCGCCTTCACCGTCGAGCACTGCATCGCGCAGCGCGATGCCGAGGGCGTCTCGGTGGGTGAGGCGCTCGCTGCAATCGGCGCTGCCGGCACCGATGCCGCACCAGGCTTTGACGCCTACTTCGAATCCCATATCGAGCAGGGGCCGGTGCTCGAAAACGAAGGCAGGACCATCGGTGTGGTCGAAGGTGCGCTCGGTCAGCGCTGGTTCGATGTCGTGCTCGACGGCCAGGATGCGCATGCCGGCCCCACACCGATCGAGCTGCGCCGCGATGCGCTGCTGGCCGCCGCGCATCTGACGGTCGCGGTCCGCGAGGTCGCCACCTCGCATCCGCACTATGCGCGCGGCACGGTGGGCCGGCTGGTGGTCTCGCCCAATTCGCGCAATGTGATCCCGGGTCGGGTCGAGATGAGCATCGATCTGCGCTGCGCCGATGCTGCGACGCTCGACGCGATGACCGACGCGGTCAAGGGCGCTGCCGCGAGGATCTCGGCCGACAGCGGCGTGTCGATCAGCCTCGAGCAGACGGTGTACTTTGCGCCCTGCGCTTTCGACGCCTCGCTGGTCGCCTCCATCGAGACCACCGCACAAGCCTTCGGCTATTCGCACCGGCGACTGGCCAGCGGCGCCGGCCATGACGCGGTCTATGTCGCACGGCGCTGCCCCACCGCCATGATTTTCGTGCCCTGCGAGCGCGGCATCAGCCACAACGAAATCGAAAACGCCGACCCGGCGCACATCCATGCCGGCGCCAATGTGCTCCTGCATGCGGTGCTGGACCGCGCACAGCGCGAGGGCTGAGCGCCATCGCCGATCTGCTCGCGCCGAACCCTGACAGTGCACTCGGTGGTGCACTGAGCACCCCACTCGCCTCCACCCTCGGCAGCGACCTGACATCGGCGATCAGCACCGCGCTGGGCCAGTCGCCGAGCGTGTCGCTGCTGCTGATCGTGGCCGCTGTCTTCGTGCTCGGTGGCCTGGTCAAGGGCCTGATCGGCGTGGGGCTGCCGCTGGTGATGGTGCCGCTGCTCTCGCTGGTCATTCCCAGCCCCAAGGCGATTGCGCTGATGGGCATTCCGATCCTGCTGTCCAACGTCTGGCAGGCGGCCGACGGCGGGATGGTGACCTACGCTCTGCGCCGCTTCGCCTCGCTGCTGGTGGCCATCGTGCTGGCCACCGCGCTCACCGCGCGCCTGACGCTCGGCATGCCGGTGGCCACCATCGATGCCCTGGTCGCAGCCGCCCTGCTGCTGGCGGTGGCGATGATGATCTGGAATCCGGTGCTGCAGGTGAGCCCTCGCAGCGAACGTCGCTGGGGCGCGGCAGTCGGGCTGGTGTCGGGCGCGATGGGCGGGGTGTCGTCCCTGATGGGCCCGCTTCTGATCACCTATCTGGTTGCGCTGCGGCTGACCCGTGAACAGTTTGTCGGCTCCATCAGCATCATCTATATCGCCGGCGCGCTGCCGCTCTATGTGTCAATGGCGGCTTTCCATGTCCTGGGCTGGCCGGAGGTGGTGATGTCGGGCCTCGCGCTGGCACCGATGTTCGCCGGTATGGCGATCGGCAAGCGCCTGCGCCATCGGGTCAGCGAGGCGGTGTTCCGGTGGCTGCTGCTCGGCTTTCTGACGATGGTCGGGCTGCTTTTGCTGCTTCGCTGAACGCCGTGGGCAAACGCTCAGGCCGAGCTCATTCGCAGCCTACAATTCACCCCATGCCGCCATTGCAAGATCGTCCCGAGCTGCCCGTCGCCGCTGCACATTCGCCTCTGGACGTGCCGCCGCGCACCGCCCTGCCGATCGCCATCACCATGGGCGACGCCTGCGGCATCGGCCCCGAGATCGTCCTGAAAGCGCTGGCCGCCATCGGCGCCGAGCCACAGGCCAAGGCCGCTCATCTCGCAACGCATTTCGCCACGCACCTCGCCGCCCGGCTCATCGTCTATGGCGACCCGGGCCTGCTGGCCCGCACCGCCCGCAGACTCGGCCTGCCGCTCGCAATCACCGCCTGCGAATCGGCGTCGCAGGCCGCAGCGGTCCTGGATGCTGCGGTCCTGGATACTTCGCTTGATACCGCCGGTGGCGACAATACCGCGCCTGATCTCGACCATAGCGAGCTTCCCGCGCCCGGCCGGCACACCGCACACACCCCGATCACGGTCGCGGTCGTTACCTGCAGCAGGCTGCCGGACGATCTGCCGATCGGGCAGATTGATGCGCGCGCCGGTCTGGCAGCCCACACCGCCATCGTGCGCGCCAGCCAGGATGCGATCGCCGGCCGGATCGCTGCGGTCGTCACCGCACCGATCCACAAGGAAGCGCTGCGTGCGGCCGGCATTCATCACCCCGGTCACACCGAGATCCTGGCCGAGCTCGCCGGCGCCGCCGACGTGCGAATGATGCTGGCCAACCACGAGCTGCGGACCATCCTGGTCACCATCCATGTGTCGCTGCGCGAGGCCATCGAGCAGATCACGCAGGCGGCGGTCGCCGACACCATCGCGATCGCGCACGCCGGCCTGCAAAGGCTCGGCATCGCGCATCCCCGCATCGCGGTGGCCGGCCTCAATCCGCATGCCGGCGAGGGCGGCCTGATGGGCCGCGAGGAAATCGAGATCATCGCGCCCGCCATCGCGCAGGCCCGCGCGCAGGGCATCGACGCCAGCGGCCCCTGGCCGGGCGACACGGTCTTCATGCGGGCTCGCGGGTTTCGCGACTTCGACGTGGTGGTCGCGATGTATCACGATCAGGGCCTGATCCCGGTCAAGTACCTCGGCATCGAGCAGGGCGTCAATATCACCGTCGGCCTGCCCTTCATCCGCACCAGCGTCGACCACGGCACCGCCTTCGATATCGCCGCACGAGGGATTGCCGATGCCAGCAGCCTGCGAGCCGCGATCGACCTGGCCATCACGCTTTGCGCCTCGCCAGCCGGCGACGCCAGCATCACCGCATCGTCGATATCCGAATCGCCCCGTGTCGTCGCCTCATCGACCGACCACCCACCCTCTGCCTGATCCAGCGAGCCGCACCATGACCGACTTTCGCAGCGACACCGTTACCCGCCCGACCGCCGCCATGCGCACCGCCATCGCCACCGCCGAGGTCGGCGACGATGTCTTTGCCGACGACCCGACAGTCAATCGGCTGCAGGCCAGCGCCGCGCAGATGCTGGGCTTCGAAGACGCGCTCTTTGCCAGCTCGGGCACGCAGACCAATCTGCTTGCGCTGCTGTCGCACTGTGAACGCGGCGACGAGGCCATCGTCGGCCAGCAGTGGCACACCTACAAATGGGAAGCCGGCGGCATGGCGGTGCTGGGTTCGATTCAGCCGCAGCCGCTCGAACACGCCCCCGACGGCACGATTCCGCTGGCCGCCATCGAGGCGGCCATCAAACCCGACGATCCGCACTTCGCGATCACCCGGCTGGTGGTGATGGAAAACACCACCGGCGGCAAGGTGCTGCCGATGGACTATCTGCGCGAGATGCGCGCCCTGGCCACCAGTCGGGGCCTGGCCACGCACCTCGACGGCGCGCGGCTCTTCAATGCCGCGGTCGAGGTCACCCGCCGCCGACGCGCCGGGATCCGCGAAGGCGCCGGTCCCGACTCGGCGGCTGCCGCACGGGCCCGCGAGGGCGATGTGCCGCTTGAGCCGCGTGCGGTCGCTCGCGAGATCTGCGCCAACTTCGACAGCGTGTCGGTCTGCCTCTCCAAGGGCCTGGGCGCGCCGGTCGGATCGCTGCTGCTCGGCTCAAAACCGCTGATCGCCCGCGCACGACGCTGGCGAAAGATGCTGGGCGGCGGCATGCGCCAGGCCGGCATGATCGCAGCCGGCGGTCTGCACGCCCTCGAAAACCATATCGAACGCCTGACCGACGACCATGCCAATGCCACGCGCCTGGCCGAAGGGCTGATCGCGCTCGGGCGCCAGTACGGCGGGCTGCAGGCCGACCTGCCTCAGACCAACATCGTCTTCGTCAAGGTCGACGATGCCATCGCGCAAGCCTTTGCCGATCACCTGGCAGCACACGGCGTTCGCACCACCGGCAGCGTCGGGCGCTATGGCAGCGGTCTGGTCCAGCGCTGGGTCACCCATCTCGATGTCACCCATCACGATGTCGAAGCCGCGCTCGCCATCGCCGCCGGCTTTTTCGAGGCGCGCCGCTGAGGACGGGCACGACTCTGGCCTGCACTGATCCTGGCAGGGCGCCCCGATTCGCGGGCACCCGCATCAGGAGGCCGCCATGCAGACCAATACAGGCACCATCGACCGACAGATTCGCGTCCTCGCCGGCTTTGCGCTGATTGCGCTGACCGCCACCTCCACCATCGGAGCCTGGGGCTGGATCGGCGTCATCGGTCTGATCACCGGCCTGATCGGCTGGTGTCCGCTCTATGCCGCGCTCGGCATCGATACCCGAAAGCCGCTTAAAGAAGCCGGCAGCGAGCCGCCCGCGCAACCGCCGGCCCATCCGTCAGCGTGATCCCTGTCAATCCCGTCTGAGCGCGCCGACCCTGCGCGACTTTCGGCGCCCCCTCGGAGCAGAACAGCGATGACCACCACCAGCGCCCTGAATATCGACGCGGTACGCCGGACCATCGAGGCTCGACTCGAGGTCCTGCATGAGGAGATCGTCGGCAAGCTCGGCGAAATGGCCGAGGTGCTGCAGTCGCTCGACCATATCGGCGATCGCGCCGATCTGTCGGTGGCCGATGACACCAGTTCATCGGAGCTGGCCGACGCCAGCCGCGACCTCGCGGAATACCGGCAAGGCCTGGCCGCGCTCAAGCGCCTCGACCACGATCTTTACGGCGTCTGCAGCGACTGCGCCGAGCCGATCCCGGATGATCGGCTGCAGGCGCAGCCCTTTGCAGTGCGCTGTCTCGACTGTCAGAGCCACAGCGAAAAAGCCTCAGGCATCCGGCACGAATCGATGTAAATCGGCCGCGGGCGGATAATGGCGTGGCGAGTGCCGGATCGGCCTGCGCATCGCACCAGCCGCGCGGAGATCCGATGGCCAACCCCCCCGAAAACGTCAGCATGGCGCTGTTTTGCGACTTCGAAAATGTCGCGCTCGGCGTGCGCGACGCCAAGTATGAAAAGTTCGACATCCGCAAGGTGCTCGAGCGGCTGCTGCTCAAGGGCAGCATCGTGGTCAAGAAGGCCTACTGCGACTGGGAGCGCTATCGCGAATTCAAGGCGCCGATGCATGAGGCGTCCTTCGAGCTGATCGAGATTCCGCATGTGCGCCAGTCGGGCAAGAACTCGGCCGATATCCGGATGGTGGTCGACGCGCTCGACCTTTGCTACACCAAGGGCCATGTCGATACCTTCGTGATCATCAGCGGCGACTCGGACTTCTCGCCGCTGGTCTCCAAGCTTCGCGAAAACAACAAGACCGTCATCGGCGTGGGCGTCAAAGGCTCGACCTCCGATCTGCTCACCGCCAACTGCGACGAATTCATCTTCTACGACGATCTGGTGCGCGAGCCGCGCCGCCGTCAGAGCCGCACCTCGACCGCTGCCGGCAACGGGGCGGGCAGAGCGCAGGCTGCCCAGCCGGTGGCTTCCCGAGCCGAGCTCGGCAAGTCGGAGATCGCCGTCAAATCCGAGGCGCTCGCCAGACCCGCGGGCGCAGCCAAAATCGAGCCGCTGTCGGCCGAGGCCGAGGCCGACGCTGCCGTCGCAGCATCGAGTGCCGTCGGTGCCGCAGCAAAGAAGCGGCCATCGCGTCGCCGCAAACCCGGCGCCGACACGCCCGCGGCCAACAGCAGCGAGACCGCGATGGCCAGCGACCTCGCACCGCACCAGCTGGTCGCAGAGCAGGCCGCCGAGCACGCCACCGAGCCGCTCAACGATACCGTCTCCAGTGCCGCCCTCACGACCCTCGCCGAGCCGATGGCCGCCCCCGGCTCGGAGGAACGCCGCCGCCAGGACGCGATCGACCTGGTGGTCGAAACCGTCGAAGCCCTGATCACCGAGCGAGGTGCCGACGACAAGATCTGGGGCTCGATGGTCAAGCAGACCCTCAAGCGTCGCCGCCCCGGGTTCGCCGAGGGCTATTACGGCTACCGGTCCTTCAACGAACTGCTTGAAGACGCCCGCGACCGCGGTCTGCTGGCATTGGCCCACGACGAGAAGTCGGGCGGCTATGTGATCGGACTGCTCTGAGCGAGCGCGGTGCGCCCGACTGGATGACTGCACCGAGCGACATTGACACGGGTTATGTGTGCACATAAGCTGTGTGCACATAACCCGTGTGAGCAGAGATGAACCTCACTTTGTCAGTCGACGAGCGCATCGTCGAACAGGCCAGAAAGGCCGCCCAGTCAATGGGCAAGAGTCTGAACCAGGCAGTCCGGGACTATCTTGAACAGCTCGCGGGGCAGTCGCAGCGCGAAGCGGTCATCAAGGAACTGCGCGAGCTGTCGATGACCGGCCAGGCCCCCAAGGGACAAAAAGGCGGCTGGAAATTCGATCGGGAGGAGGTCTACACCGAACGCCTCGATCGCCGCCGCGGCGACTGACCACCGTGCCGCGCACTTTTCTCGACACCAACCTGCTCGTCTACTCCGACGACCGCAGCGACAAGCGCCGGGCACGCACCGCGATCGACGTGATCGAAGCGGCACTATCGGCCGGTGATGGGGTGATCAGCACGCAGGTACTCCAGGAGTACTACTCGGTGACCACCCGCACGCTCGGAACGGACCCCGGCATTGCCCGCCGAAAGATCGAGCTCTATGCGCGTATGGATGTCGTCCAGGTCGATGTCTCGATGATCGTCGAAGCCATCGACCTGCAGCGCGTCCACGCCATGTCTTTCTGGGACGCCCTGATACTGAGTGCCGCGGGCCGGGGCGGCTGCACGACGCTGTTGACCGAGGGCCTGGCGGCGGGCCGCATGATCGCCGGCATCCTGACCGTCGATCCATTTGCCTGAGCCCGGCGCAGCGCCGGCTGCGCCTTCGTGCGAAGCTTGCCTTCCTGCGTTCCGCCAATCCCCGCCACGCCGCTCGCAAAGACTGCAACCATGCCAATGTTCAAAACCATCCTTGCCGTCGCAGCGGCGCTCGTTGTCGGTCTCGGTCTGGCACTTGAAAACCCAGGCGCACACGCTGCCGGCGAGCCGCTGCCCACGGTGGCGAGCGTCGATCTGCCGCGCTATGTCGGCACCTGGTACGAAATCGGCCGTCTGCCCAATGTCTTTCAGCGCCAGTGCCTGAGCGACACCACCGCGCAGTACGCCGCCCGGCCCGACGGCAATATCGACGTCATCAACCGTTGCCGCACTGCCGGCAAGGGCGAGAACGAATGGGACACCGCGCGCGGCCTGGCCCGCATCATCGACCCGGTGAGCAAGGCCAAGCTGCAGGTCTCGTTTCTGCCGGAAGCCCTGCGCTGGCTGCCGATCGGCTGGGGCGACTACTGGGTGCTCGAGCTCGATCCCGACTATCGCTGGGTGATGGTGGGCGAACCCGGGCTGCGCTACCTCTGGGTGCTCTCCCGCACGCCTGCGCTGCCGCCAGGCACCCTCGATTCACTGCTCGCTCGGGCTCGCGCCCTGGGCTTTCCGGTCGAGCAGATGATGCTCACCCCGCAGTCGGCCCCCACGCGCTGATCACGCTGATCGCGCACCTCCTTCTGAGCCCACGCCCATGAGTACGACCGCCGCCACCCTGCCCGAACCGCACCTGGCCAGCCCGCGCCAGCGCGAGACCCGCACCATCACGGTGGTCTCGATCGCCCATGGCTGCTCGCACTTCTTTCACCTGATCGTCGCGCCACTCTTTCCCTGGCTCAAGGTCGAGTTCGATCTGAGCTATGCGCAGCTCGGCCTGCTGATGACGGTGTTCTTCATCGTCTCCGGCGTCGGCCAGGCACTCGCCGGTTTCGTCGTCGACCGTATCGGCGCGGTCCCGGTCATGCTGGCGGCGCTCACCTCCTTTGTGCTCGCCACACTCACCCTCTCAAGTGCACCGAGCTATTCCATGCTGATGGTCGGCTGCGTGCTGGCGGGCCTGGGCAATGCGCCCTTTCATCCGGTCGACTATTCCATCCTGAATGCCCGCATCACGCCCACCCGACTCGCGCGCGCCTACTCGATGCACGGCATCGCCGGCAGCCTCGGCTGGGCGCTGGCGCCGGTCTTTCTGGTCGGCATCACCGGACTGGCCAACTGGCGCGCAGCCATCGCCTGCGCCGGCCTGCTCCCCCTGATCGCCGGGGTGATGGTCTGGCGCCATCGCGAGCTGCTCGCCGGCCAGCCGGTCGGCATGCTCGGCATCGTGCGCGCGGCACACCCGGGGGCCGGCGGCCAGTCAGGGGCGGGCACCAGCGACTCAGCCCTGAGTTTTCTGCGCTTGCCGGCGGTCTGGATGAGCTTTCTGTTCTTTCTCACCTCATCGCTGGGCTTTGGCGGCATCCAGACTTTCGGCCCGGAATCGGCGCGACTGCTGCACGATGTGCCGACCGCGTGGGTGGCGGCTTGTCTTACCGCCTTCATGCTGGCCAGCGCCGGCGGCACCCTGTTTGGCGGCATCGTGGCCGCCGACCCCGACAAGGCCGAGCGGGTGGTGGCCATCGGCTACTGCGTGGCGGCCAGCGTCTCGCTGCTGATCGCCCTGTCGCCGGCACCCGGATGGCTGGTGCCGGCACTCTTTGCGGTGATGGGTTTTGGTGCCGGCACCGCCGGCCCGGCCCGCGATCTGCTGGTGCGCCGCGCCAGCCCGCCGGGTGCCACCGGCCGGGTCTATGGGATGGTCTACTCGGGCCTGGACACTGGCCTCGCGATTTCGCCGGCCATTTTCGGCACCTTCATGGACGGCGGCCATCCCTCATGGGTCTGGCTCGGCATCGCGGTTTTCCAGATGCTGCTGATCGCCAATGCGCTGAGCGTCGGCTGGATCGGGCGCAAGGCCGTTGCGCCGGCAGGCTGACACAACCTGTCTTGACCTGTCATAACAGGTGCCACTACGATCACGGTCCAACGACAGGACGGATCGGGAGCGAGATACCATGAGCGAGTCAGGCAATACCACCACTTATCCCGGCTTCGAAGGCCGCGTCGGCCGCACGCGCGAGACTTCCGAGCCCTGGTGGAAGCCGATCCCGAAAGCCAAACCCGGCAGCCCCAACATCATCGTCATCTACATGGACGACATGGGCTTTTCCGATCTCGGCTGCTATGGCTCCGACATCGAGACGCCCAACATCGACGCGATTGCCGCCCGCGGGCTGCGCTTTAACCACTACACCACGCATCCGATCTGCTCGCCCGCGCGCGCGGCCCTGCTCACCGGCCGCAATGCGCATTCGGTGGCCACCGGCTGGCTGACCACCAACAATCCCGGCTTTCCGGGCTATTCGGGCGACATGCCGCTGGCCGCACCCACCATCGCCGAATCGCTGCGGGCTGGCGGCTACACCACGATCGGCATCGGCAAATGGCACAACTCGCCCAACAGCGCCACGCCGAACGAGAGCTGGCCGAGCCAGCGCGGCTTCGACCAGTTCTATGGCTTCATGGAAGGCGAGACCAGCTATTTCTTTCCGGCGCGCATCGTCAACAACAACACGCTCGCGCCAATCGACCAGTACCCGCCCGACTACTACGCCACCGACGACTGGACCAACCACGGCATGCGCTTTGTGCGCGAAGCGCGCAACAACCATGCCGACAAGCCCTTCTTCCTCTATCTGGCCTACAACGCGGTGCATGG
>Ga0209598_10003872_pt1 | contig 11185 bp, 8 predicted proteins | sample M_140807_EF_Meta_FD_187317 | JGI IMG/M metagenome (GOLD analysis project Ga0209598, IMG submission 187317) | Freshwater microbial communities from Lake Montjoie, Canada to study carbon cycling - M_140807_EF_MetaG (SPAdes) (version 2) | ecosystem: Environmental > Aquatic > Freshwater > Lake... | reverse complement strand
ATACAGAATTAAAGATTATGTCAGACATTGCATGTCTTTCGTAATAGGCGGGAAAGTGAACCTTTCTTATTGTTTTCCAGTCATGACTTGTTTTATATATTTCCCGGGGAATCCATGAAATATCAAAACTCATTTTTTTATTTTCCGTTGGATACGTCAGAAAAAAAGACTGCGCAAAGGTAAAATCACCTGTTGACTGAAGAAAACGTGAAGAAGAACCTAGCGTAAACAGACTATCTGTTCTTCCTTCATTTAAGGTTGGAATAGGTAAAGCATTAGGGCCTAAATACTTAGGTGAATAGGTAATGTAATTTCTCCAATGGGTAGAACCATCCCAATTCACATTATTTGCCCACCATTGATAATCCTGGCTAACCAGAAAAGAGGGAAATAAAAGCAAAATAATAATAAAATAGTTTAGTAAAGATTTAAACCTTCTTAAGAACATAAACTAAAGAACTAGCTTTTGAGGAGTCCATCCAACTCATGACAGAGGAATAAAGACCGGAAAATACACCTCCAATGAAACTTCCTTTGCCTTGATTTTTGTATTTTTCACTTAGAAGACTGACATAAAAAGGATCCAGAGGCAAACTTTTTTTAGTTATAAGGCTAAAGCCAGAAGTCAACAACCATTTTTCCATAAATTGAGGAGAAAAATGCCATAAGTGCCTTGGAACATCGTACGCAGCCCAATAATCGGAATAGAATTCAGCATCAGTGCTTTTAAAATTGGGAACAGCTATCATTAATAAGCCATCATCCAAAAGAGACAGGTTAATTTTGTGTAAGAAATCTTTGGGTTGATGAATATGCTCCAAAACGTGCCAAAGGGTGATGACACCATATTTTTCAGAAGATGAATCAGATAAAAAATCATCCGGAGTCATCACCTCCAAACCGAACTGACTAATGGCAAAATTTCGAGCCCCTTCATCGACTTCTACCCCTTTAACCTGGAAACCATTTTGTTTTAAGGCATGCATAAAATGACCGGTACCACAACCGATGTCCAATAGCTTTTTATGCGACGAAAAAGACTTAATCCAATCAATTTTTTGTTGGATCATGAAATTTCTTGCTGCATGATAGAGTGTATTTACAATTCCCTTTTTGGTATTTGAATGAGAGATATAATCTTCGCTTTGATAATATTTACCGATGGATATAGTATCTGGAATTGGATTAGTAAATCTCAATCCGCAATCTTCACAATCAAAAAGACTAAAAGTTTCTTTTGAAACAGAGTGATCCTTTAGAAAAAAAGCAATTTTTGTTTTTTCGCTTTGACAAAAGGGGCAACACAATAGGGCAGAATTCGCGTTGGACATTTAAAATTTATTTAATCGATTCTAATTTTTCTCAATTCCGAAATAACAAGAGGTCTGATTTTCCTGGCGGCCTCCAACAAAAGAGCTGCATCTGTTGGAAAAACTGCGGGTCTGTTCCCCAACCTTTTTTTGGTATCTTCTGTCAGCGCCTTTTCATCACCCTTAAAAGAAGCAGCTTTATTTTCAAAGATAGCCACTGCGTTAATATCTCTGCTTTCTTTAATACCTTTAGTGTATAAGTCCATCACCTCAAGTCTACCAGAAAGACCAGCAGATTTAGATTGAAAAACCTCTAAAATCTGTGCTTCAATCCACTTTGTTTTAGGCAATTTAATATCATAACCAGCAGTATCTTTTTTTACATTTCCTTTTTCATCAAGGGCATATTGAAAACCGTCTGGAACTTCTTTTTTCTCTATAAAGGATTTTTCATTTACTGAACCGGGACTCACTTGAATATTAGAAAGAATGAGGGTAATTCCAAGGTCATAAACTCTATTTTTCTCTGGATAAGCATCAAATTTTTGCCAATCTCTGTCAAGATCTCTAAATCCGAGTCTTAATATTTCATCTTCGAGACCAACAGGTAGAACTGATTGAGAATAATTTTGCACATTAATCAAAATTTTTGTGGTACCTAATTCTCTTGCTTCTCTTTCTAACTGAGGTACGTCAAGAAACCGTGCCGAATAATTTTTTAGACGTAACAAGGCATCATAGGCTTTTCTTGCTGGAATTCTATCTTTTGTATTTCTGGCTTCATCCAATAAATCTTTTGCGGAAGTATATAAGAAATTAATAGTTTGTTCTTTAGCTTCCTTTTCCAAATCGTTGGTATTAACGAAAAGGAAATTTGCTTTTTTACCATTTTCATCGGTCAAAGGTAGCAATGGTCTAATTTGCTCTTGTCTGTCTGAAATTATATTATAAACAGAAAGTATTGTTTCCCATGATTCAGGATTCCCTTCATTTTTTAATTTATCAATATAAGTCATATCCTTCTCCGTCGCCTTTTTAAAAGCAGTTTCAAGCCCTTTTACATATTCAACTTTATTAACCTTTGCGCCTGATAATTTATTTGTCGCGTAATAAATTGCTTTATCGTATTGGCCAGTTTCAACAAGTTTTTCAATGGAAGTACAACTAACAAAAGATAACATGAAGAAAAACCACGAAAAAATAAGGCTTGAATTTTTCATAAGTATTGGTTTTGTTCAAAATTACAATTAATTTTTATGATTAGCCCAGATTGAAGCTAAATGAATAATCATTTCCGAAGATTTCTCCATATCCTGAACTGAAACCCATTCTTTTAAGGAATGGAAAGCATGTTCCCCTGCAAATAAATTTGGACAAGGCAGCCCCATAAAGGAGAGTCTTGAACCATCAGTTCCTCCTCTGATATATGACTTCAAAGGATTAAGTCCTGTTTTTTCAATGGCTTTCATGGCATAATCAACGACAAAAGGATAATGTTCCAAGACCTCTTTCATGTTCCTATATTGCTCTGAAATTATAAATTCTGCGGTAGAATGTGGAAAATCAGTCATCACTGTATTTACCAAATCCTGAATATAATTTTCCTTTTCAATAAGCCCTTCTCTCGTGAAATCTCTTATGATTAAATGCACAGAAGTTTGGTCTGCTTTACCTTGAATATTAACTGGATGAATAAAGCCTTCTTTACCTTTAGTGGTTTCAGGACTCATCTCATTTTTCGGTAATTTATTCAGAAAAATACCAGCTATTTTAAGGCTATTTTCTAATTTATGATAGGCAAAACCAGGATGAGTTGAGACCCCTTTAAATATAATTTCCATACTATCGGCCGAAAATGTTTCATCTTCAATGGAACCCGCTTTTTCACCATCGATGGTATAGGCAAAACTGGCACCCAATTTTTCAAGATTAACAAAATCAACCCCTTTTCCAATTTCCTCATCGGGCGTAAATAGTATTTTCAAGGTACCATGAGGAATCTCAGGATTGGAAACCAGCAATTGAACTGCATTCATGATAGCCGCCACACCCGCTTTATTATCTGCACCGAGGAGAGTTAAGCCACTTGCCGTTATAACATCATTTCCAATCTGGTTTAATAAATCTGATTCATTTTCAGGAGAAATAAAAAGGGAAGGATTATCGGCAAAAGTAATTTTCCCTCCATTATAGCTGCGATGAATGACAGGAACTACATTTTCACCTGGGGCATCGGGAGAAGTATCTACATGAGAACAGAAGCAAATAACAGGCACCTCTTTCTCCATATTAGAAGGTAAGGTAGCATATACATAACCATATTCGTCTAAATGTGCATCGGAAAGCCCCATTTCCTGAAGTTCTTCCACCAAAAGTTTACTAAGATCCTTTTGACAATGGGTAGAAGGGAATGAAGTTGAGAAAGGATCTGATTGCGTGTTTATCTTAGCATATCTGATAAATCTGGAAACAACATCGTGATTAAAAACGGGCATCATCATGAATTCGAATTTGCACAAATATATAAAAAAAGCCCGCATCAAAAAATGAGCGGGCTTTCAATTATTATATAAAGGTCAAAACGATAGAACAGCTTTGACGACTGTTAAAAATCATTTAACTTATAAAAGTTAAAAGGAAGATTTAATTTGATTTTTTTGCTAATTTTTTATGGTTTTTATAAAAAATTTGAAAAATCAATGGAAATATTAAAAGTGTTAAGATGGTAGCGCTAATGATTCCACCTATAACTACAATTGCTAAAGGTTTTTGCGTTTCAGAACCAATCCCCGTTGATAATGCTGCAGGAATAAGACCTATTGCAGCCATAAGAGCAGTCATAACAACAGGTCGGGTTCTTTCTTTAACCCCTTCAAACAAAGAACGTTCAATATCCATTCCAGATGCAATATTTTTCTTAAATACAGAAATGAGTATCACACCATTTTGAATGCAGAGACCAAATAGGGCAATAAAACCAATACCAGCTGAAATACTAAAGATTGTGCCTGTGACGTGTAATGCAAGAATACCTCCAATGATGGCAAAAGGAACGTTTAAAAGAACCAAGCCAGCATCCTTAGCATTACCAAAAGCAACGAATAGTAATACAAATATTAATAGAATACAAACTGGAACCACTTCAACTAATCTTTTCTGGGCACGGACCTGATTTTCAAATTCACCATTCCAAGTTATATTATAACCTTTAGGAATATTAACTTTTGCATTAACCTTTTCTTGAGCTTCAGCAATGGTACTGCCCAAGTCACGTTCTCTAATGGAGAATTTAATGGCAATAAACCTTTTATTATTATCCCTATAAATAAAAGCCGGACCCGTTACCATTTTAAAATCTGCAATTTCTTTTAAAGGCACTTTATTTCCACTTAGTGCAGGAACCTTTAAGTTTTCAATTTCATTAATGGATTGACGAAAATCCTTTTCGTAACGGATTCTAACATCGAACTTTTTTTCCTGTTCATAAAAACGTGTGGCTGTTTTTCCACCAATGGCCATTTCAATAACAGATTCAGCTTCTGAAGTTAGGATACCATAAGCTGCTAATTTTTCAGGTTTTAAAACAATACTTAACTCAGGTTGCCCTATATTCCTAAGGATACCTAAATCTCTAACTCCTCTAACTCCTCTAAGAACCGCAGCAACGGAATCAGCTTTCGCATTCATAATTTGAAGATCATCACCGAAAATTTTAACAGCCAGAGATGCATTTATCCCAGCTACTGCTTCAGCAACATTATCAATAATGGGTTGGGAATAATTATAAATGACGCCGGGATATTGCTTTAATTTAGCATCCATTTCCTCAATTAATTTTTCGGTGCTAATATCTCTTTTCCATTCCTTTTTAGGTTTCAAATTAACCTGACATTGAACATAAAAGAATCCTGAAGGATCAGTCCCGTCATTTGAACGTCCAATCTGCGATAAAACAGATTCCACTTCTTCAAATTCGTTTAATTTTTCACGAAATATGTGAACAAATTTAGAAGTTTCTTTAATGGAACTACTCATTGGTAATTTAGCTTCAACCCATAAGGCACCTTCATTTAGCGTTGGTAAAAATTCAGAACCCAAATATCTAAAGGAAAACAGCGTAGCAAAAAGTATAATACCTACCGTAACAAAACTAATGATTTTATTTTTGAAGGTAAAACTGAAACCTTTGGTAACAAGCCAATCAAAGAAATCGACAATATAATTTTTCCGTTCTTTTACATTTTTATTAAAAAAGAAACTTGTTAAAACAGGCACCAAAGTAAGCGTAAAGAAAAGTGCTCCAATTAAGGCAAAACCAAGGGTATAAGCTAAAGGTGAAAATAACTTACCTTCCACCTTTTCAAATGAAAAGATTGGAATAAGACTGGTAATAATAATTAGTTTTGAAAAGAAAATTGCTTTACCCAGTTCAGTACTTGTTTTTCTTATGAGTCCTAATTTTGAAAGATGATTAAATTTTGTCATACCAACAAGATGAGCCTTGTGGGCTAACAGAACAAACAATCCTTCAACCATAACCACGGCACCGTCAATAATAATACCAAAATCTATGGCACCCATCGATAATAGATTCGCAGACATACCCATGAATCGCAAGCACATGAAAGCAAATAAAAGAGAAAGTGGAATAATAATGGAAACAATGAACGTACTGCGCCAGTCAAGCATAAAAATAAACACAATAAAAGTTACCAAAAGGATACCCTCGGCAAGATTTTTTAAAACGGTTTCTCTACAATAGGTCATTAGATTATCCCTATCATAAAAGGTTACCATTTTTACATCCTTAGGTAAAATTTTTGTGTTAATCTCCTCAATTTTAGCTTTAAGAAGTGCAAGTACTTGAGAAGGATTTTCCCCTTTACGCATAACCACAATACCTTCAACAATGTCATCATTTTCATCTAATCCTACTTGTCCAACTCTTGGCACAGAACCTTCTACAACATTAGCCACATTTTTCACAAGGATAGGAACGTTGTTTACAGAGGTAATAAGCACATTTTCAATATCCTTGATATTTTTAAATAACCCTAATCCTCTTACAACAAAAGCCTGCCCATTTTTTTCAATGACATCACCACCGACGTTAATATTACTTTTTTGAATAGCCTCATAGACTTCAATGGGCGTAATATTATATCCAGCCAATTTATTGGGATTAACAATAACCTCAAAAATTTTCCTTGCTCCACCAAAAGAAACAATATCTGCTACACCTGGAACTGATCTTAGTTGCCTGTCAATGACCCAGTCTTGCCAAACCAACAGGTCGGTTGAACTACGTTTACTTTCTAAGGTATAACGAAATATCTCCCCTGTTGGCCCATAAGGAGGTTGAACATCTGGACTAACATCCTCTGGCAGATTAACATTTCTAAGTAAATTATTAACTTGTTGACGTGCAAAAAAATCCTCCACATCATCATCGAAAATAATTTTAATCACTGACAATCCAAACATAGAAATAGACCTGACACTCGTCTTCTTTTGGACTGAATTCATTGCAACTTCAATGGGAATACTAACAAAACGCTCCACTTCTTCGGCGCTTCTTCCATTCCATTGAGTTACAATAATAATTTGAGTATTGGTAACATCAGGAAATGCCTCCAAAGGGGTTTTCAAGTAACTCCAAACACCGATAATAACTAATACTATCGTTGTAAATAGAGTAAAGAATTTATTAGAAAGTGAAAAGGAAATAATTCCTTTAATTAATTTATTCATCAGGAAATACTATTTAATTTGTTAATCATTTAATGCATCATAAATTAATAGTTGATGACGCACTATAATTTTGTCCCCATTATTAACACCACTTTCAATATAAGCTAAACTAGAGTTTTCTTGATAAACTTCAACTTCACGCGTTTCGATATTATCTTTAGAATTATAAACCATTACATAATAGCGACTTTTATCAAATATTAAAGCAGAAACAGGAATGGCAATCTTTTTAATATTCTCATTGTATTTCACTCTAATATTAGCAAACATATCAGGTTTAAGCTCAAAGTTTGAATTATTAATAGTAATTCTTGCTTTAAGGGTTTTACTTTCTGGATCCATTAAATTAAAAATCTTATCGATTTTACCTTTAAAAATACGATCTGGATAAGAAATAGTCGTTACTTCTGCATCATAACCAATTTTAATTTTGGCAATATCTGATTCATAAATATTAGCTAAAACCCAAACATCAGTAAGGCTGGCAACAATAAAAACCGGGCTAATATCCTCAGTTCGTAATTCCATATTCTGAGAAATATTTTTTTGAATTACAAAACCAGAAACAGGCGATTTAATTGGATAAACAGCCCCCTGACCAGCACCATACATGTCAATGACATCCTTGATTCTTTCCAATTCACCGGAAGCTTGTTCTACGGCTTTCTTTGATTCCATCAAATCAACTTCAGAAATGACTCCAGTTTTGAAAAGTTCATCAGAAATTTTCAATTTTTTAACTGCTGATTTAAACTGCACTTCTGCTTCGATTGCTTCTTTCGTAAAACCAGCAATTTCAGGACTTCTAATCACTGCTAAAGTTTGACCTTTTTGCACATAATCTCCAAGTTCAACTTTAAGTTCTTTTACAAACCCTCCTGCGAGAGGAAAAACCTTTGCAACCTTATCTTCATCAAAACTAATTTTACCAGTGAGCAATTGTTCTGACTGCACAATTTGTTCATTAGCAGAAGCAAATTCCATTTCTTTAGAAATGGTTTCTGAAAGTTTAAATGTAGATGTTTCTACAACCTTTTCGTTTTTACATCCAGAAAAAACAAATAGGACTATGGGAAATATAAATATTCTTTTCACAATTAAAATATTAAGTTTAATAAAGAAATCCAAGTTGAATACCAAAGGCTCTGTCATAGCCTTTAGATAATCCAAAACTAGTTGGGTTGTTAAAAACATTGCCTGCACCTTGCTGTAACAGTAAATGTATCTGGAAAATAGCTGCATCACCTGCATTTATATCAATACCAAAAGATCCATTCAATAATAGTTGAGATCTATAGAAATCTTTTGATAGATTTTCAATTTCGTGAAAACCATCTTCCACACTATGAAAAATAAAGGAAGTCCTCATTTTCCAAGAATAAATTGCTCCAACTTTAGCAGAGAATCTAACCTGCTGACTATTTCTAATAGGCGATTTATAAATAGCATAAAAGGGTACCTCAATAGACCTCATACGATAATGTGCCCTATGCGTAGAATCAGCATTACCAAGGCTTTTGTCATAATCTGGTGTAAACATGCCAGCTCCTCTATTTTGAAAACCAATACCCACACCAAATCCAAATTTTTTATTTGGATGATATTCAGTTAAAAGGTTTCCTCCAACACTCGGTTTAAAAAAATAATCAGCAGGTAGGTCATTTCCAATAAATTTTGTCCAAAGACTTTGAAAAGAACCGCCACGTAACCATTTTTTATCGAACCTACTAGAGTCCACTAATTCATTCTTTAACGTTTGAGCGTAAGAATTTACCATGATCCCTAAGAAAAGAAAGATTAAAAGAAAATATTTTTTCATGACTTTATTTTATTACATCAAGACCAACTGAAAAATTTAAATGGTTAACAGCACGTAAATACTGAAAATCTAATTCTAAAAACTGCATACGGTTTTGAATATAAATACGCTTTAAATCGATATACTCGAGCATATTAATATTCCTTTTTAAGTAATTAATTTCAGAATCTTTATTCAATAATTCAATTTGATCCAAAAGTATTTTTGTGTAATTTTTCAAACATTTTTTTGCTTCAAGCATGGTTAAAAAAGATTGTGTAATTTCATTTTGTAATGAATTTTGTTTTTGTACACTTTCAACTTCTGCTTTTTTTATCTCAATTTGAGAAGCTTTAATATTGCCAATATTACGGTTAAAAAGGGGCACTTCAAATCCTATTTCAATACCAGAATAAGGACGAACATAATTACTTCCTCTATCTTTGGGTTGATAGCCAAAGTTTATATCCGGGACAGCCAATGATTTTTGAAGTTTTAAATTCGTCTCTTGATATTTAATATTCAATCGCGAAAGAAGATAATCAGCACGATGTTCCTCACCTAATAAAAACAAATCACTAAGAACTGGATCACTGGAGGTAGGAATATACTTCAGGGTTTGAATATATACTGTGGGTCTCAAATTTAAAAGAACCCGCAAATTAGCCATTGCTTCATATAAATCTTTTGAATTTTGAACAGCTTCAGTCTGCAAGGCTATTCTCTCAGATCTTAATCTGATTAATTCATTTGCAGAAATACCTCCAACCTGAAGTTGCTTTTCACCGGCAAAAATCACCTCATCATAACGGTCTGAAACATCTTTAAAAATTAATGCTTTATTTTGAAGGCTATTTAATAGATTGTAACTCTCGTTGAGTTCCATCATTAAAGATCTCAAAATATCTTTAACCATTAATTTGCTTCCCTCCTGTTTAACTTTTGCAAGCCTGACTGTATTCGTGTATTTACCGGCAATTGAAAAAACGATATCAATTTGAACTAAAAATTGATTACCAAAATTAAAATACTGGTTTTTTTCAACGCTATACATATCTTGATTCCAGTTAAAAACCGGATTATTCCACGCACGAGACTGAATCACCTGTGCTTCAGCGATATCTACATCATAATGTGAGGCTATAACGCTCAGATTTTCTTTTATCAAAATAGCTTTACACTCATCCAAAGATAAGGGAACCGAATCCTGAATTTGAGAAAATACATGGAGTGGAAAATAAACTACTAATAAAACTAGGAGGTATTTATTAGTGATTACTTTAAAATATAGAAAATTATTATTTAAAAAAAGTAGGTTATACATTTCAATACTATTTGAAAATTTTTAAATGTATAAATATGAATATTGAACTATTAAAATATTTTTAATTCAAATACAGGTATTACTTTAATATTGATAAATATTAAAAAATACATTTGAAATAAAAACTAATAGTTTTCAAATTCAAAAAAATACATTAATAGATTCTGTGGAAATTTTTTAAATAGTATAGATCATATAATTAATTTACAAAGGAATATTGGAATTCCAATAATATGTTTTAAATAAATAATATTTAAATTTATAAGAATATTAGAATAATAATCAATGTGTGTGTTAAATAAAATATTAGCATTAAAAAACAATTTATTTTTGACAAAAGAACTACATCTGCGAACCGTTTTTGTCGAAATACTAGATAAAGTAATTTCTGATTTAATAGCAAAAACTAACGTTGCATCATTCCTTTTTATGGATAAAGGAGTGCAATTATTTTTGATTAATTCATTAATGTTATCAACATTCTCATTTATATTAGAGAATAATGAAAACATCCAAAAAATTAAACAAAAGAAAAATTTCATCCTTTTTATTTATAAACTGCGAATATATATTGTTTATTTAATTAAAGTTGTTTTTATCCAAATAATTTTTTGAAAATATAAAAAAAGCCCGCATCAAAAAATGAGCGGGCTTTCAGGTATTATAAACAGGTCAAAACTATAGGGCAGATTTAACCGTCTTAATAATTACAGCAGCTACTTTGTAAGGATCTGCCGCAGAATTTGGACGACGATCTTCTAAGTAACCTTTCCAGCCTTTTTCAACAGTAACCACAGGAATTCTGATAGAGGCACCTCTGTCAGAAACACCATAACTAAAATCGTTGATAGAAGCGGTTTCGTGTTTACCAGTTAATCTAAGGTGGTTATCTGGACCATATACATCAATATGTTCTTTAACATTTGCACCGAAAGCCTCCATTATTTTAATATAGGTTTTTTCATCCCCACAGGTACGAAGCGTAGTATTTGAAAAATTCGC
>Ga0209598_10003870_pt1 | contig 11188 bp, 12 predicted proteins | sample M_140807_EF_Meta_FD_187317 | JGI IMG/M metagenome (GOLD analysis project Ga0209598, IMG submission 187317) | Freshwater microbial communities from Lake Montjoie, Canada to study carbon cycling - M_140807_EF_MetaG (SPAdes) (version 2) | ecosystem: Environmental > Aquatic > Freshwater > Lake... | reverse complement strand
TGCTACGTTTCAAGCTATTTCCTTCAAATTGGCCCAAATGGCAACCGAATTAGAGGTTGCAAAATTATTGACGCGCCAAGCTGCTGAAATGAAAAATGCCCATTTGCCCATGACCAAAGAATCGGCTATGGCCAAGTATTATGCTTCTGAAGTTGCTGTGAGAAATTCGGTGGAGTCGGTTCAAATTTTCGGCGGTTACGGATATACCAAAGACTTTCCAGTAGAGAAATTCTACCGCGATTCCAAGTTGTGTACCATCGGCGAGGGAACTTCTGAAATTCAGAAACTGGTGATTGCCAGAAGTCTTCTAAAATAATTTTCAGAAAGGTTTTTTAAGGCCGGAATTCCGGCCTTTTTTATGCCCATGGCTGAAGAAATCACAGAAGACTGGCTTAAAGCGCATAGTTCGCCAGCAGCAAATTTATTAGCCGAATTGGAAGCAGAAACAGCCATTAAGTTCCCGAATGCCAGCAGAATGCTCACCGGCTTTTCTCAGGGAAGACTTTTGGCGCTGTTTTCAAATCTCCTCAAACCAGAAAGAATCCTGGAAATCGGAACCTTCACAGGTTATGGCAGCCTTTGCCTTGCCGAAGGCTTATCTCCCACCGGCACCCTTATTACCCTTGAAAACAAAGAAGAACAAGCAGAAATTGCTTCAGCCTTTTTTCATAAAAGTCCATATGCCAGCCGAATTAAAATCATCGTAGGTGATGCCCTCAATTCACTTGAACTACTCGAGGAAACCTGGGACCTGGTTTACATCGATGCGAATAAGTCTTCAAACAAAATTTACCTCGAAAAAATCTGGCCTTCATTGCGTCGGGGAGGCATTGCAATGGTGGACAATGTATTCGCACGAGGTGGTGTTCTAAAACCTGAATCGGAACAAAGAGGATTCGAAAAATCAGTAACTGCTTTCAACAAAGAACTGCCTGGTCTTTTTCCAGATGCAGAATTAATTGTTTTACCGATTCGGGATGGACTCAGCATTTTGAGAAAAACATGACAAAGATTCCGTTTTTCTGAAAAATCAGTACATATCCATCGACTTTGCATTATTATTGAAACTCAAATAGAAAATTCAACACGATCATGGGAAAGGCAATAGAAATAACAGACAGCAACTTTGATGAAATCCTCGCATCCGGAAAACCAGTACTGGTAGATTTTTGGGCGGAATGGTGTGGACCATGTAAAATGATTGGGCCAGTTGTGGAGGAATTGGCTGGCGATTACGAAGGAAAAGCCATCATCGGCAAACTCAATGTAGACTTCAATCCAAATGTGGCTTCACGCTTTGGAATTCGTTCCATCCCAACCCTCCTTTATTTCAACAATGGAGAATTGGTTGACAAGCAAGTGGGTGTGGTAGGAAAAGCAGATCTATCCAAAAAACTTCTGCCATTTGTAAATTAATTCAGAAATTATACTCTGTTCAGAGTTTACATCAGGGCGATTATTCGCCCTTTTTTATAATATTTACTTTTAAGAATTCGTTATCGAAAAAATAAACACGATTGCCATGATCATTAAATCAATCATAATTGGACTTTCAGTCTTAACGCTCATTTCTTGCAAAAAAGACACTGAATCTCCACAACCCGATCAGCAAAGTCTTAGCCAGGTTGAAGACAACAGCGACCTCAAAAGCGAAGGAGATCAGGCAAATACGGATGTAACCGATGCACTGGAAAATTTCAAGAGTATGAATAATGGAAGAATAGCCAGAAAGGTAATCTGCGGTTGTGAGATTGATTCAATAGGAGAAAAAACCATCCGACTCCGATATGATGGAGTTACCCCTTGCGGCTCTCCTTCCAGAACACGCGCCGGAACTATAACTTTTCAACTTATAGAAAAAGAACGCTGGGCAATGCAAGGCGCAGTTATCCGGATTACCCTTGCAAATTATAAGGTAACCAGACTATCCAACAGCAAATCCTGGACATTCAATGGAACTAAATACTTTACAAATGTAAAGGGCTATGGTGCCTATTTGCAGTACCTGGCGGGCACCGATTCCCTTATGTTCCGCGAGAGAGCCAAGGATATGAATGTGCTTTTGAATGATGGAAGTCAAATAACCTATAACATTGCCAGAACAAGCACCTGGAAAAAAATTACCTACCCAAACCGCAGTGTTATCCAGTTTTCAAATGAAGGTGATACCACCATCAATAACCTAGATAAAATAGACGCCTGGGGTACAAACAGATTTGGGAACAGTTTCACAAACCAATACTTAAGTCGTTTTACCAGCGATTCATATTGCGGATTCTGGAGACCAAGATCTGGCACCATGCAACATAAAAGCAATGGAAATGTCCTTACCATTTACATGGGTGTCAACGAAGCAGGACAAGCTGACACCCGTGATTGTGCCTATGGTTGGAAAATCAACTGGAACCTTTCAAGCGGCGCCAGCGGAGAAAAGATTTTCAGTTATTGATTTGACAGAGATACTGAATTAATTTTTGGACTTGATTAATTCCGGCTTCACAGAGTGGCTGGAATAATCATATCCATACATTTCCGTAATCTTCTCTTTCTTCATCGGCACAAGTTTCATCCACATTCGGATACTGTTGTTTGGCCTGTCCATTGCGCCTTTAGGCTGAACCGCAATATTTTGGATAACATCTATTCCTTTGATGGTTTGACCAAAAACCGAATAATTCCGATCGAGGAAATGGGTTCCTTCAGGTTTTTCAACCAAATAAAACTGGCAACCGCTAGACCTTTTTTCTGGATTTTCTGTACGGGCCGCAGCCAATGCACCCTGAATATGGGTTAAAGACGGAACAAATTCTGCAGGCAAAGTATAACCCGTATTTCCAGCGCCATCGTTGTTTGGATTGTCATCTTTGCTGTTGGGATCACCGCCCTGAATCATGAAATCCTTAATAATCCGATGGAAGGAAGTGGAATCAAAAAACTGCTCTGAAGCCAGCTTCAAAAAATTACTTCTATGGATGGGCGTTTCCGGAAAAAGGACAACCGTAATTTCACCAAACCTGGTGCCAATTACCACCAAAGTGTCTTTATCGTCTTTACCAGATATTTCAGCCTGAGTTCCAAAAGCCAGCAATGCTGAGAAAGCAAGTGTGAATGCAAATTTCTTTTTCATTTTTCGATCTTTAGTTTTTCTGTAATCAGTCGCAATTTGATTTAATTTTTTGAAGTATGGAACTGCCTCCTGAGGCGAGAACAGTAGTTCCTAATCTTTCCCCAAGATTAATGGCCAATTCTCTTTGGGCATCCGGCAGAATTTCAACCGAGTCTTCCAATCGAATTTCATCAACACCATCCAAGGAAACCACACCGCCCATAATGTTCAGGATTGAACCTTTCAATTCGGCCAGAACAAAAACAGGTACACTGCATCCGCCTTCCATTTTGCGGAGAAAAGCACGCTCTGCGAGCAATGCCAGTTCGCTGGAGGAATGATTGATGGCCGCACGAATTCCTTCCCGGATTTCAGATGGAAGTGAATCCGAAACTTCAATCGCAAGACTCCCCTGCCCTGCTGCAGGTGTAAAAACCGAAGTAGTTAGTTTCTCTGTTACCAAATGTGAAAAACCCATTCGGTGCACCCCGGCCCAAGCCAGAAGCATTGCATCGCATTGGCCCTCCTCCATTTTCCTGAATCGGGTTTGAAGATTCCCACGAATTGTGATTGGTATGGCTTCGGGATAATAACGCTTTAGCATCGAAACCCGTCTGGTTGAGGAAGTTCCAATCCTGATTCCAGGATCCGATATCCGTAAATCTGGATTCATAGAAACGAGAACATCGCAGGGATTTTCTCTTTCCGAAAAAGCGATTAAGTCAAGACCATCCGGAAGAGAACTTGGCATGTCCTTCGCAGAATGTACCGCAAGGTGGGCGGTTCCGGAAAGTAGAAGGTTCTCCAGCTCCTGGGTAAAAAGTCCCTTCTCACCAATTTTAGAAAGACTCACATCCAACTTCTTATCACCTTGGGTTTCCAATGAATAAAGCTCGGTTGAAAAACCGGCCTTTTCCAATAAGGAAGCCACTTCTTTCGCTTGCCAAATGGCGAGTGGACTGGACCTCGTGGCAATGGTGAGACTATGCATGCGGCAAAGAAAAAGGAACTGACTCTGACTGAAAAACCAAAGAAATAAATTTTATGGATTCAGGTAGGACTCCAAACCCATTCCGGAAAACTCAGGCTGTTTATTTACACGGACAGAATCATTAAAACCAAGTTTTACAGCCAATTTAAATGATTCTGTGCTTCCCAACTTATCTCCTTTCCTCGCTTGGAGCACCGCCAAAAGATATCCATGCTCAGAATTCAAAGGATCCACCAATTTGTAGAAAGCCAGAAATTTAGCTGCAAGATTTAGGTCATTGGAAGCAAGCGCCTGATTCGAAGCCGAATAGGCCAATAGTGATAAATAACCCAAAAGGCGATCCTGAAGCCATGCATCCTGAAACCGGGCATGAGTACTCAATAATTGAATTTCAGGTTCCCACCACTGCAAGTCCTTCTCGAGAAAAGCTTTCCTGTATGAATCCTTTAAAACAAGTTCATCCTGTATGGCAAGGTCTTTTTTTGATTTGGCCTTGATAAATTCTGGAGAAAGTCGGAGCTGCTCGAGCTCAGCTTTGAATATATCTGGTTTCCCCGTGCTTAATGAAAGAAAGGATGCGAAATGAAGAGCAGATAACTTTTCAAGTGGGGAAGTAATAGAATCAGCAAAGGACTTTTTCTGAAGTATGATTCTGTCAATGATGCCTGAACCTGGATTGATTTTTCCAGCTATCCAATCGAATGCGATTTTCATGGACATGGGCTTAGGCCATTCATGTTTTCCAGACCAAACAACTAAATGATGCGGCAATTGCGATGGAAGTTCGGAATCAAAGGCCAGAAGATCTGCATAATTGAGGTCTCCTTTTCCTGCAAAACCTAAAACCGGGCAAGCGGGTTGAGAAATTCCCGGCGCACCTGCATAGACAACTCCTTCAATTGCGGGAATCCGGCTGGCAGCATTCAAGGCAACCTTAGCACCACCAGAGAAACCAAAAAAGAAAGGTTGTAAAACCAATTTCGGAAAACGAATCCGCATGCTGTCAAGCAAGGAGGATGCGATTCTGGTAGATGTTTCAAAATCTAAACCATTCCGGGAAAGATTTGAACCGACAAGAATGCCAGGTACTGAGAAACCAGCTATCGAATACATTTCGAGTGGCTTTTTTCCTTCGCCTTGTGGATCAAAAAAAAGAAGAAGTGCGCAATCACCAGATTCAGGAACATCGGGTGAAATCCAGAAACAATAATCCTTCTGACAGATGATTGTGTCCTTGGGTACAATAGAATGTTGTTGAACTATCTCAGGCTCCTTATTCAAAGTTTGACTTCCAGCAGGTCTTTCCTTGCAGGAAAAAACTGTGAGAAAGCCGAGAACAGATAAAAAGGAAATCAAACCCGAATGCCTACGGGAAGCCTTATTTTCTATTTTGAGATAGAATCGCAGCGGCATCGCTCAGGAAGCGAACTTCTTCTTTCCCTTTTTCAGCAGAAGAAGGATAACCCTGAGATCCTAAAGGATTAAGATTTGTCTTTCCAGACTTTTCCTTACTCGCCATAAAGTACCAGACAGTTGGGAAACCGGTAACTTTAAATTGCTTGGCAAGCTCATTATTCTGTTGACTTAATTGCGCAGGAAGCTCTTTGTTCCTCGGAAAATCCAACTCAAGAAGAATCACATTCTTTTTTGCCCAATCAATAAATGCTGGTTTGGCCATCACATCGCGCTGAAGTTTATGACACCATCCACACCAGTCTGAGCCTGTAAAAAATCCAAAAATAGGCTTCTTAGAAGAATTCGAAGCATCAATGGCCTTGTTTAAATCTGTAAACCAGGCCAAAGAACCAGCTTCAGTCTGCGCATTTGAAGCAGCAGGACGAAGAAATAAAAACAAGAAAGGCAGTATGATAAACAATCGATTCATGATGCAATAAGGTATTTTTTCAGGACCTATAAAAGTGATTCAAATTTTGTCCAGAGAAGCATTTCAAAAAAGACAAGGTCAAAAAAAACCCCGCTAAAAGCGGGGTTGAGATTTTTAGGCTTCCTCGGAAGTTTCGCCTTCCGCTTTGCTCTTGCGGGCATCGCGAACTTTCTTCACTCCGTAGGCTGCTCCAGTGGCAAGCAGAATAGAAATTCCACCATCAACCGGAATTGGTGAAGGATCACCAGGGTTGAACGGAGGAGGATCATCGCTTAGACCTACCATGGCAATTCCCAGCAGGAAGAAAACTGATAAAAATGCTTTTTTCATGAGAACTAGGTTTTTCAGATTGCGAAGGTAAACAACCAAAACATTACTTCAAAAATATGTTCAAAACTTTTACGCTTTTTTTTTGTCGTGCTGTGTTTTGGAATTCAAAGATAGACTCGAAACAGGTCTAAAAATGAGCCAGAATAAAAAAAGGGGCTTTTCAGCCCCTTTTTTTATTTACATGAATCCAGAATTAACGAATCAGCATTTTTTCAGTGGTAATTAATGTTTTTGCGATTTTAACCAGGTTATGAACGTAACTGATTGAATCTACAGAAGTCAGAAATCAAAACAGAATGCTATCTAGAAATCTGAAATCTAATTATGCCCGAATTACCTTCCTTGTTTTTCGAAGAAACAAAATAAAATCCTTTTGATAATCCAAAGAATGAGAACTCCTTTTTACCAACAGGGACAACACCTGAAAACTGAATTTGGCCAAGAACATCATGGACTGTAAATTCATAAGCTGATTCTGAGTTGTTGACCAAAGTGAAATTACCGCCTGAAACAGTGGGATAAAGCGATAACTTTTGTTTCTTAATAAACTTTTCTACTGAAGTAACAACGGTAACATTCCAGGTGGGCCAAACTTGAAGCGAATCGGAGCGGGTCCAGTTTGCAGGATTTAGGATCTGGGTTCTGATTTCTTGAGGACTCCCGTTGAGAAGCGCAATGTTGAAAAAGGAATTATTCTTTTCTGGTGTAAAATCCACCACATTCACCTGAGATTCAAGTCCCAAAGGCAAACAGGTGGCGCTGTTGTTTCCTAAAGTATTGCCACAACCAGAGGAACAAGTGCTTAGCCAGTTGGTTGTGCTGATGCCACTGATGAAGCTTGTGTCGGTGGCGCTGGTTTGATAAGCGAGCACCTGATCACCATTCTGGCTAAATGCCAATCCACCGCTCACAGTTCCAATGCTTGCAATTGTATCTTCGGAAAGTGTGATTACAGAACCAGCTGCAACAACCTGCGTGGCAGTCCATAATGCCGTGCCTTCGTTGGCGCACAATTGAAGCGGACTTTGTCCGATTACTGCATTGTCTGTAAATGTGATTTGAGTTCCTGCTTCGAGGTCTTTGAATACGATAAAGGCAAACCGATCTTTCACGGTCTGGCCAGTCTGACCACTTTGAATTCCAACGAACATCAGGTCACCCGAAACCAGACTGGTCTGGGCAAATAATTGCACCACGCAAAAGGAAAAAACGATGGCTAAAGAGAATTTGTTTTTCATAGAATTGATTTGAAATTTTATTTGAACTGTAATACAAAGCCAACACGAAGCTGGTCGTCGTAGCGTTGAATAAGAGGATTTGATCGATTGGCCAGACGCCAGGAATATTGGGCTTTTACCATTGAATTGAATCCCCTAATCAAATAGGCATACCCAAAATTAAGGCTTTCTTCTGTATTGTCTTTCACCAAATCATTTGGGTTAAACTGGTCGTATCGAACTGAAAAAATAGATCTTAGTGGCTTGGAGGAATAACTAAGCGTTGTGAGAAAACCGCCAGCCAAGAAATAAGTTGTCGAAGCATTGCCGATTTTGCTTGTAATAGTTCCCTTGTTTTCCTTGTATCGAAGGCCGGAAGGGTCGAGGTTGTTGGTTGGATCGACCACAATCCGATGCCATTCAAATTGGGCAGAAAAGCCCTTCCACTGCGCAGAAAAATCAGCCGTATAGCAGGACTTGGTTCCCGAAATCACCCTTAAATAGTAATCATCACCACTTAAAAAGGAAGAATATTTTCGGGTAACGGTCCGCGCTCCTGCACCGATTTGAAACATAGGAACCGGTGAACTGCTGATATCAAAATCCCGGTAGCGGTAGCGCGAAGGCCAGGAAATATCCGCACGACCCACATATTCAAATGTTCCGGAAGGGTCATTGTCGCCAAGACTTAAAAGCTGCTCGCCCATGCCACTGAATGCACCTGCATAAAGGTTGATTCTTTGCCGCCAAAGGGTTTTTGAAAAGAGAATACCAACATCCCTGCGAGAAAAAACCTCACCCCTAGTAAGTTCAGACCGTTGCCAATATGGCGAATAGGTAAATGGCGAAAGAGAATTTCTGGAAAACGGAATTTTTTGAAAGCCCGCTGTTACATGAACCGGTCCTTTCCAGGTTGCATTGGCATCCAAAAGACCCGGATTTTCACCGACATCGGTTCCATTACTGATGATATCGGCAAAATCAACCTGAACATTGTATTCAAAATTATGGCCAACCCTTCCTTCCAGTTGCAATTGCATATCCCTTAATCCAAATTTGTCCTTGCCCTTGTCGTAGCCAAGAGCTGGGTCGTTGTTTATCCTGTTGTTGGAGTTGCCCGCATAATAAAAACGCTGGTTGTAAAAAGTTGAAATCGTACCGGAAATCTCCAGATTGTGCTCGCCATTATCCAGAGTAATTTGAGAATAACCCGAAAAAACCGAAAGAAGGAGCGAAATAAAAAGTAAAATTCGAATCGACATTTCAAGGAAGGGTTAATTCATTTTCAAAAAAATAAAGCTTGGCCTGGTCATCGCTGCTTACGACTAAACCTTTGTTGCAAGCCGGACTGATGCCTTCCGGATTAAGCACCTTGATGGAAACCTTTTTTTCAATTGAATAATCAATTGGAGAAATCCGTGCAATGCAATGGTCTTCGTCGCTCAGGAAATACAAATTGCCATTCCAAACAGTGGCGGCTGAAACATCAGACAAACCATTGAAGCGAATGCGGTTTATAATGCGTTGTTGGGCATCAAGTTCCATAATCCAAATCGGATCCTTCTCGGTAATGACAATCATTCGGCCATTTTTTGGATTTCGGCAAATGGCTTCGAAGCCCTTGTTCCTGCCACCAGAATATGGAATCTCAACCGTTGAAACAGGAAGAAGTGTTTCGGTGTTGAAGCGATAAAGGTAACGGGTTCTTTCATCCATAACCCAAAGACCAGAACTATCCTGAAAAACCCCTTCAAAATCAAATCCCCGGAAGGATGACTTCCGCACAACCTTTCCTACAGAATCTGTTTCAAATAGAAATCCATCGTCTGACACTACAAAATAGCCGGTTTTGTCAGTTTTCAGACAAATATCCGAAGGTTCCGGAATCTGAAGTTTTCTCTTTTTATCAGCCTTTAAACTACCCTTTTCGATTCCTTGGAAGGATAAAAAAGCAATTAGGATCAGGCTAAAGTTGCGTATTTTTTTCATGGATTAGGCGCGCCAGGAGTTAAAGTTAGACCAGAGATAAAGGCTCCTGTGATATCAGGAGACCGGCCATATCCAGTGCCTGCCTGAATTCCTGCAGGAAAACTAAGTTCTGCAATGGGCACCAAATCACCTGCCTGGTTTTTAAAATAAATGCCAAAGTCTTCCCCATTGGTGGAGGAAAGACTAAACCTGGCTCGCAGCTGGTCAGGACTTGAACCCGAAAGTGTGGTTCCGCATTGTATAATTTTGTAGGAATGCGCAGGGAAAAGAAAATCCACCTTCAATGTGTCTTTGATGGTTGTGGTATCATCTGTAAAAAACCATTCACCGGCTTTCATCAACAAATCCTGAGAAAATGGATTGGCAAGTTCAACCCAATCAGGAGATTCATTTGGAGCGACTTCATTGATAACCAATCTTCCGGGTGAAGGACTACCTCCGGGACCATTGTTGATGTTGTTGGAACTGCCTTTTGTCATATAATCCAACCAGTTCCTTGTGGAGCTTCCATCCGGAACACTGCCAAAAGACTTTTTAGAATCAGGGCTTGCAGGAAAACTCAAACTGTCAACCAAGATGGTATCACCGCTTGAAGAAAGAAACCAAATTCCGGCAAATTCACCGTTTGAAGACAAGGATGCACCCGGGTTTAGGATACTGCTTGTGCTGTTGTCTACACCTCCATTCTGAAAATAAACCAGAAAAAAACCTTTTGGGGGAATCTGATAGGTCCTTGCTGAAGCATAAGCAGAAGATGGGTTTGATTTGTCACTCACCAAAAACTGATTTGCAGATAACTCAACAATACTGTCGGATGTATTCCATAATTCAATCCAGTCAACTTTTTCGGATGCGGTATCGACGCCCGTTGGAAATACTTCATTTATCCGGAGCAAGCCCGGACGCAGATTGCGAATTACCGCAGGTTCTGTAACAGGTGGTATAATCTCCCGGTCGGGCAAACATCCAGCGGCCGATACAAGGATTAATAAAAAAATGAGATGTCGGATATTTGTATTCATGGTATAAAAAAAAGCAGGGTTCTTTTCGGAACCCTGCTAAATTTAATTCAGCTGTCTTATTCAACGATTAACCTTTTGGTTAGGATCTGATTTTCTCCGGCAACCTTCACAAGATAAATTCCTGCAGGAAGATTTGACGGAAGATTCATCTCAGCCTTTCCACTTGAAACCATTGCAGATGAAACAAACATTTCTTTTCCAGTCATGTCGCTCAGCTTCACATTCACAGATTTTCCTGAGAATCCATTCACAAAAAGCAAAGCGCCTTTGGAAGATTTGGAAGGGTTAGGAAGAATATTAATGGAATGATTTCCAACAAGACCCACAGTACTGGTTACAACAACCGGATTGAACACAAGTTCGAAACGATCGCTCATGGTCATGGTTGAAGCGTTTACTTCAAAACTGATTTCAGCATTCTCTACTACGCTTTCAATGGTATTGAAGAATTTGTCTCTCAGATAAATCTCAACGCCTGAATCAAATGTATTGAGGTCGTTGAAGCTGAAGCTGTAGATTCCGCTGCCGCCCATGAAATTGGTGGTGATTGGAACAATCTTTTGCTCATTCAGCGCGCCCATTGAGTTGACCAACAATTGCGTATTGCCAACTGGGAAACTGAATGAGAAATTCTGACTCGCCAGGTTG
>Ga0209598_10003869_pt1 | contig 11188 bp, 8 predicted proteins | sample M_140807_EF_Meta_FD_187317 | JGI IMG/M metagenome (GOLD analysis project Ga0209598, IMG submission 187317) | Freshwater microbial communities from Lake Montjoie, Canada to study carbon cycling - M_140807_EF_MetaG (SPAdes) (version 2) | ecosystem: Environmental > Aquatic > Freshwater > Lake... | reverse complement strand
GTCGTCGGCGAACTCGGCCATGCTGCTCGGGACCGAACCGCTCGCCCCGAATCCGCGGAGATCGGGCACGATCAGTCGGACGGAATCCGCCAGCGGCGACTGTCGCGTCCACATGCCGTGGTCGAGTGGGAAGGCGTGGAGGAGCACCACAGGGAGCCCGCTGCCGGCCGTGTGGACGGCCAGTCCTGTGTCGCGGATGTCAACGTGATGAGTGTGCATGGGAAGGTAGAGCAGGTTGTTAACCTGCTCGGTATTTGGCACAGGTTGCCAACCTGTGCTAAGGGGGACTGTGCTACGGAACGTAGAGCAGGTTGGTAACCTGCTCGAAACTCGGCACAGGTTGACAACCTGTGCTACGAGGGACTGTGCTACGGAACGTAGAGCAGGTTGGTAACCTGCTCGAAACAGGCCACAGGTTGCCAACCTGTACTACTGGGGACGTGTGTTCAAGGCGGCGCGAAAGCGGTCGAGGTTGCGCCGGATCGTGACGATGTGTGGATCCCGCTGCACCGCGAGTAGCTGCGTGCGGAACGCGCCGGCCGCATTGCCGGCCGCTGCTCGGCAGTGGGCGAGCGTGTCGAGGTAACTCGGGCTGTCGAAGGAGAGTTCCAGCGACCGCTTCGAATACCGCACCGCCTTGCCGACGTCGCCCTCGGTGTTGGCCACGAGCCAGGCGTATTCGTTGTAGCCATTGGGGTCGTCGGGGATGGCTTGGATCTCCTCTTCGATCTGCGCAAGCGCCTTCGTCACTCGCGCTGCCGCATCGACTCGGTGCGCGGGATCGTCGTCACCGAGCCGATACCAAGCGATCAGGGAATCGACATCTTTCGGATGCGCGGCGAGCGACTCCTCGAGTCGGCTGCGATACGCTGCCCGATCGCCGTGGCTCAATGCATCACAGGCCACGAAGTAAAGCATCCTCGACCTCAACGCCGGCGGGTCACGCCCCAGTTGCATCAGAATCTGATTGGTGTCTGCGCCGCCGCGGTCGTCGAGCACCACGCGGAGCATCGCCGCGGCCTCCCCGTCGCGGCCGTGGTCGTGGAGGAACTCGGCCCCGACGACGCCTGCCGACGCGAGATCGTCGAGGGGTGACGTCGGGTCGTCGACGATCGCGCGATACTCCCGCAGCGCCCAGTCTGGCGCACCCCAGTGGGCCAGGAGCATGGCCGCCTGCAGCCGAAGGCTGAGATCGATGCCGTCGCTGCTCAGAGCGGCCGCCGCCCGATCGGCGAGGTCAACCGCCGCCGCCTCGTCGCCCATTCGACGGTGCGCCACCCCCGCGGCATACGCCACGAGCGGCGAAAACCCGTCGGCCCCGGTCGCGACACGCTCGGCCACGAGGCTCGCCGCATCGGGCACGCCGTGATCCGAGAGCCAGGCGAGTTCCTGGGCAAGCAGGGTGTCTTCGACGGCCGACCCGCGGCAGGCCTCGAAGAGCCGGGCCGCCTCAGCGACCGCGGCGTCTCGGCGGCCCGTGGCGGCGAGGAGTTCCGCCAGCACTCGGCGGAAAACTCGCGTCGTGTTCGCGTCGCCGAGCATGCCGTCGCCATCGTTGCCGACCGCGATGCGGGCCGCCCCTTCCCCAGACCGCTCCAGCAACCGGACTGCCACGATCGCCTCGTCGACCGCGGCTACCGACGGCTGAGCCGAGCAGTCGATGAGCGCCCGCATGAGTCGCGCCGTCGGGCGGCCGCTCGGGCCGATGCCCGATGCGATTTTGGGGGCGATCTCGATCCAGGCCGGGTCGTCGGGGTGCCACTCGCGGGCAAGGAGCGCCGCGGCGATTCGGGAGCCCGCGGTCGTCCGCTCGAGCCGCACGATCCGCGCCAGCGGCTCGACACCTGCGTCGTCGTCGAGCCGCAGAAGCCGGTGCATCAGGTTCACGCGGGTGTCGAAGTCGCCGCGGACGTAGCGATCGAGGAGGGAGGTCACCGCGGGCGGATCAGAAGCCGAAGCGATGGGCAGCGCCTCGACGAGCCAGCGTGCCTTGAGCGCCACTTCGAGATCATCGCTCGACTCTGCGGCGGCGAGGAGCGCATCGGCGGCATCGCCGCCGATCGCGGCGAGCTTGCCCGCGGCTCCCTCACGAACCGCATACTCGTCGTCGCCGAGCTGTCGGATCAGATCCGCGACGGCCACCGCATCGCCCGCATCCGCACGGGCACGGTGGCTCGCCCATGCCAGGAGGCATGAGGCCGCGACCAATGTCCGGGCGATTCCCATCGGCCGCATACGGAAAACCCTCGCGGACAGACCAGGCCGACACCCGAGGAGTGGCCCACCGAAGCCTACGACTCCAGACCGAGCCGGGGCAAGCAGGTGGACTTCCAAGTGGTCGTGGATGTCGCGCGGAAAAAGGTGACAGCCACCTTTTGCCCGCCTTACGTCGCGTCGGGCTCGATGCCCAGATCGCGAATCGTGACGAGCGCCTCCAGCGGTATGCCGCGGGCTGCAAGCGCCTCGCGGCCCCCGGCGAGCCGGTCGATCACCGTCACCAGCCGCTCCACTACAAGGCCAAACTCTTGCGCCCGGTCGATCGCCAGAAGCGACGAGCCGCCGGTCGTGACCACATCCTCGACGATCACCACCCGCTGGCCCGGCTCCACCGGGCCTTCGATGTATTTCTGGAGGCCGTGGCCCTTCGCCTCCTTGCGGACCATGAAGCCCTTGAGTGGCAGGCCCGCCACGCCGGCCATGGTGACCACCGCCCCGGTGACGGGATCGGCGCCGATCGACATCCCGCCGACGGCATGCGGCAGCGGCCCGGCCACCTCGAGTCGGTCGAGGATCGCCCGGCCGACGAGCATCGCCCCATGGGCATCGAGCACCACCTGCTTGGCGTCGAGATAGAAACTTGCCACCCGGCCAGACGCGAGCGTGAAGGTACCCCGCTTCAGGGCGCGGGTCGCGACGAGGTCGATCAGATCGCGGGAGCGTGATACTGCTGGTTCGTTCATAGAACAGGAGTATAAGGGGGGAGGTACCGTGTTTTTGACTCCCCTCACGCGGAACCTAGAATTCGATTGGTTTTCTATCCGGCCGGAGCATCTTCATGCGGCTCGGTTACGCCCTCGTTCGCCGCGTCGCGGTCGCCGCCTGGCTGACAGTCTGTTCGTTGGCCTCACCGGCGGTGGCGGGCACCGTGATGGTGCCAGTCCGGCTGCCACTCACCGGCACCCGCGACACGCAGGTCGAGGCCGCCGTGCTCCGCAGCCTCGGACAGTTGCGTGACGCGGCGCCGGAGCGGGGCACGCTCGTGCTGCGGTTCGACGCGGTCGATGGCGAGTCTGCCGGCGGCAGCGACTTCGGCCGGGCGCTCGAACTCGCCCGCTTCCTCGTGGACGACCGGCTCTCCGGTGTGAAGACGGTGGCGTGGTTGCCTGAGGGCGCGACCGGCCACGCGGTGCTTGTGGCGCTGGCGTGCGACGAGATCGCGATGCCCGCCGACGCGGTGCTTGGCCCCGCGACCGGCGCCAGCGACCGGCCCGACGAGGCAGTGCGAACCGCGTATCGATTGACGGCTGCGCGGCGGCGGACGGTGCCGCCCGCTGTCGCCGAGGCGTTTGCCGACCCGTCTGCCCGCGTGGTGCGCGCCTCCACCGATGATGGCGAGCAGTTCGTTGGTGAGGCCGAACTCGACGACCTCCGCAAACGGGCCGCGGTGATCGACGTCGAACCGCTCCAGCCCACCCCACTCGCTTTCGACGGTCGCCGCGGCCGGGAACTCGGGTTTGTCAGAGTGCTCGCCCGCTCGCCTGCCGAACTCGCCCGCGGGATCGGCGTCGCAGAGCGCGACTTGGCCGCCGATCCGGCGCTCGACGGCGGCTGGCGGCCCGCGCTCGTCTCGCTCACCGGCGCCGTGGGGCCCGAGGCGGTGGCGCGGCTGCAGGCCCGCATCGAGCGGGCGATCGCCGACGGTTCGAACTTCATCTGGCTGCGAATCGAGAGCGCGGGGGGTGCCCCCGAGCAGAGCCTCGTGCTCGCCAACTGGCTCTCCGGCCTTGATCCGACGAGCGTGAAGACGGTGGCCTACGTGCCGCGGGAAGCGCGGGGCGATGCGGCGCTGGTGGCCTTGGCCTGCGACGAACTCGTGATGCACCCCGGGGCCACGATCGGTGGCGAAGGGTCGGCGGCGATCGCCGGCCGGCGGGCCGACTCGATCGTGGCCGCCTGGCGCGGGGGTGTGGCAAAACTCCGCGACCGCTCCTGGTCGCTGCCGGCGGCGCTCGTGGTACCCGGGATCACGGTCCACCGCGCGGAGGAGCAGGGCTCCGGCCGCATCGAATTCTTCAGCGAGGCGGAACTCGCCGGCCGTGATGATCGCGACAGCTGGCGGTTGGGCCCCGCGATCGGCACCGGGCCGTTCGCCCTCGACGGCCGCCGCGCCGAGGAACTCGCGATCGCGGACCATGTCGTAGACGATGCCGAGGGCCTCCGGCAAGCCTATGGAATTGAGGGGCGAGTTGCGGTCGCGGAGCCGGGCTGGGCTGACCGATTGCTCGAGGCGCTTGCCAGCCCGAGTCTCGCCTGGCTCCTGCTGATGATCGGCGCGGCCGGCCTCTACATCGAACTCAAGACGCCCGGCATCGGGTTCGGTGGATTCGTGTCGATGGTGGCGTTCATCGTCTACTTCTGGAGTCAGTATCTCAACGGCACCTCCGGCTGGCTGGAGGTGATGCTGTTCATCGCCGGTGTGATCTGCGTGGCTGCGGAGATCTTCGTGCTCCCTGGCTTCGGCGTGCTCGGCCTCGGCGGAGGGTTGCTCGTGATCGCGTCGATCGTGCTTGCCAGTCAGTCATTCGTCCTGCCGGTCAACGAGTACCAGATCCGGCAGATGCAGTGGTCGCTGCTTGGGATCCTGGGGGCGGCGGTGGGCGTCGCCATGCTGGGGATCCTGCTGCGGCGGTGGCTGCCATCGACGCCGATCCTGCGAAACGTGGTGCTCGAGCCGCCCGCAGACGACGGGCTCGAAGACACACTCAACGAACTCGTCGGCTGCGTCGGTACCACCACCACGCGGCTGGCGCCGGCCGGGAAGGCGCGGATCGGCGAGAGCGTGCGGGACGTGGCCAGTGACGGCCCGCTCATCGAACCCGGCATCGCCGTTCGCGTGGTCGACATCCGCGGCGGCCGCGTGATCGTCCATCCGGCGGGGGACGCATGACGCCACTGATGTGGGTGGCGGCGCTGGTGGTCGTGGGTCTCGTGGCGCTCGCGCTCGAGGTCTTTGTGCCGTCGGGCGGCGTGCTGGGCTTTCTGAGCGTTGTCGCTCTGGTTGCCGGCGTCGCCCTGGCGTTCGTCGAGCAGGGCCCGTGGTTCGGCACGGCCGTGCTCGCGGTCACCTGCCTCGCCGTGCCGCTCGTGCTGGGGGTGGCTTTTCGGGTCTTTCCCGAGACGCCACTCGGCCGCCGCGTGCTGCCGCCCCCGCCACGGCCGGACGAGGTGATGCCCGACGCTGATCGCCGCGCGGCGCTCCGGGCGATCGTCGGCCGTCGGGGCCTCGCGACGAGCGAGCTGCTGCCGTGGGGAGATGTGGAGATCGACGGCGTTGGCCACGAGGCTGTGAGTGAGGCCGGCCCGATCGCCCGTGGCGCGGCGGTCGAGGTGGTCGGCACACAGGCGACGGCCCTCGTCGTCCGCGTCGCGATGGAATCACCGGCACGACCGTCACCGGCGCCACGCGCGACGAGCGTGCCGCGAGACCTCGAAGAGGCCCTCGAGACTTTCGACTTCAACGCCCTCGACCAGAGCCAGGCCCCGGAAACCACGCGGCATCCTGCGAAACTTGACTCGCCCGACACCCCGAACAAGGCTTAACGGGTGCGGCGCTTCGCCGCGACCGCCCGCTCCTGGAGTTCGTCATGCCCCTTCTCACCCTCATCGTGCTCGGCCTGGGCGTGTTCGCCCTGTTGGTCGTGTTCGCCGTGATGGCACGGTACCTGCGGCTCTGGGTGCAGTCGGTGGCGTCGGGGGCCGGCATCGGCCTGTTTGATCTCGTGGCGATGAGCTTTAAGAAGGTGAATCCTGCCGTGATCGTGCGGAGCAAGATCATGGCGGTGCAAGCCGGGCTCGGCGACTCCACCGGCATCACCCGGCAGGGGCTCGAGGCCCACTACCTCGCCGGTGGCCGCGTGCCGCTGGTGGTGCAGGCGCTGATCGCCGCCCACAAGGCCGGCATCCGCGAACTCGACTTCAAGCGGGCCGCCGCGATCGACCTCGCCGGCCGCGATGTCCGCGAGGCGGTGCAGACGAGCGTCTACCCGAAGGTGATCGACTGCCCCGGCAAGAACAGCGGCCGCGAGTCGCTCGACGCCGTCGCCAAGAACGGCATCCAACTCAAGGTGAAGGCCCGCGTGACCGTGAGGACGAATCTCTACCAACTCATCGGCGGGGCCACCGAGGAGACGATCATCGCCCGCGTGGGCGAGGGGATCGTGTCGGCGATCGGCTCCGCGGAGAAGCACTCCGACGTGCTCGAGAACCCCGACGTGATCTCGAAGACGGTGCTCGCCCGCCGCCTCGACGCGAACACCGCGTTTGAGATCGTCTCGATCGACATCGCCGACATCGATGTGGGTGCCAACATCGGCGCCCGGCTCCAGGCCGACCAGGCCGAAGCCGACACCCGCGTGGCTCGGGCGAACGCCGAAGGCCGGCGGGCGATGGCGGTGGCCAAAGAGCAGGAGATGATCGCCGCCATTGAAGAAAGCCGCGCGGCGCTCGTGGAATCGGAGGCCGAAGTGCCGAAGGCGGTGGCCGACTCGCTCGCGTCGGGCCAGCTGGGAATCACCGACTACTACAAGCTCCGCAATCTGCAGGCCGACACCGACATGCGGCGGAGCATTGCCACCGGGCCGATACCCGCCGTCGCCGGTGGCCAGTGACCCTCGTTGGGAGCAGCGTTGCCATGCAGGCCGCCGGACCACTCTTCGCCGCCGGTTTCGACTGGATCGAAGGCCTGCTGCCGCTCCTGTTCGTCATCTTTTGGATCGTCTCGCAGGTCGTGAACGTCGTGCGCCGCGTGGCCGGGGGCGGTGGTCCTCCCGCCGCGCCGCCGGTGCAGCCGCCGCGTCGTCCTGTGGCCGGCGAGCCACCGGCCGACATTCGCGTCGAGCTTGAGCGGCAGATTGAAGAGTTTCTGCGGCAGTCCCGTGGTGGGCAGCAGCAGCCAACGCCGCAACCGGCCCAGCAGCGGAAGCCGGAGCCGCGGCCGCAGCAGCGGCCCGCCGTGCAGCGTTCGGATCGACCGCGGGCGTCCAGCAAGCCGTCCGTTCGCCGCGCGCCGCCCCCGCTTCCACCGAAAGCAGCGACCCCAGCAGCCCGCCTCGGGGATCGTCCGTACTCGCCACTTGGCGAGGCAGGCGACGACATCATCGAGCACGTGAATGATGCATTCGCCAACGATCTCGGTCATCGCGATTCGATCCTGTCGTCACCGACGGCCGCGAAGCCGAAGGCGGTGGCCACGGGCGGTGTGGCCGACGAACTCGCCGCGGCGATCCGTGATCCGGCCGCACTGCGGCGGCTGATCGTGATGCGTGAGATTCTCGACCGGCCCGTTCACCGCTGGGAGTGAGTGCAGCGAGGAGCCCGCAGGAAGAGCCCGCGGCCTCACGGCCGGTCGGCTTACACGACGCTGTATCGATGCTAGTCAGAAAGGCACACAGGTTGACAACCTGTGCTACTTCCTGAGTAGCTCAGGTTGTCAACCTGAGCATGCGGCCAGGACGCTGCCGCGATCACCTTCATTGCACCGGTGCTGGCATCCGATGCTGGCGCCGCTCGCCGTGGCCCATCCCATCCCCGCAGTTTCTCCCGCCTGCCCGCCGTTGCGGGAAACCCTCGTTGCGAGGGGGGTTTGCGGGGCTTCGCCGGGGCGTTTCCCCGGGGTCTGGCGCGGATGGAATTCGAGGCTTGAGCGGCCGCCGCGGCTGGACTACAAGAGGTGCGGCAGGGTTGCCTCGGCGGCCCGAACGCAGCGCGTAGACGAGGACGCCCAAGCCTCGTCTACGCGCTTTTTTTGGTGCTGAAAAACAGGGCCTGTGTCCAAGGATGGATGAGGCAGGCATGTCGTCGCTCCACTCCACCGCGCTTGCGTTCACCGCGCTCCTGCGATTCGTCGCCGCGGTCGCGCTGTTCGTCACCTCGGCCGCCGCGGCCGATGACTCGGCGGTGCTGCCCGTCACGGTCACCGTGGCCGCCAATCACGCCTACTTGAGGTGCGGCCCGGGCGACGACCACTATCCGACCGAACGACTCACCGTTGGCACCGAGGTCGAGGTCTGGGCAGTCGATGCTTCGGGCTACTGCGCTGTGCGTCCACTCCGGGGCAGCTTCAGCTGGATGCTGGCCCGCGATGTGCAGGCTGAGTCAACCGGCCACGATGGTGTTGCCAGTGGCGGTCGCACCAGCGGCGTGGTGGTGACCGACGGCGCCGTCGCCCGTGTCGGGTCGCAACTCAACGATTTGCGGCACGTCACGCAGGTTGCACTCGAGGCCGGCGAACGCGTCACCATCCTGGAGCATGTGCAGGTCGCCGACGGTCGCCACGCAGGCGCCTGGGTGCGGATCGAGCCGCCCTCGGGCGAGTTTCGTTGGGCACTCGCCGAGGATCTCGCGTTGCCGCCGGCCCTCGCGCCGATCCCCGATCCCGCCACGACGACCGACGCCGCCGGCCTCGCGGCCGCGGGTGCGGCGGTCGACGCGATCCGCGACGCGGGAAACGCCGTGACGCAGGCTGTGGCCGAGTTCGACGCCGCGGCGGAGACCGCCGTGCCGGAGCCGGCGAGTGGCATGACAAAACTCCTCTCGGGCTGGCTGCCCCGCGGCACCAATGTGTTCGACCGCTCCACGCCGCCGCCACCGCCCCCCGCCGTGAGCGCAGGGGCCGCCGCCGCCTCGGGTGACGAACTCGCCGACATCGACCTTGCCCTGTCGCTTGCCGTGACCGGGCAGAGCGATTCGTGGAACCTGGCGCCGCTGCGGGATCGGCTCAGGCTGGCGGCCACCCGGACAACCTCCCAATCCGACCGCACGCGGGCTCAGGCCATCGACGCCCGGCTCGCGAGATTCGAGGCGATTCAGGCCAAGCAGAAGGGGCTCATGGTGGCAGCGGCCGAACAGCCCGAACCGCTGCGGCTCGGAGGAATGTGGTCGAGCCTCTCGACGCTCGGTTCTCGGCCGGTGCGGCCCGGCGTGCTTCCCGGTGGCCAGCCGGCGGGCGGTCAGCCGACATGGACCCCGCCCGATCAGATGGAAACGACCGGCCGCCTGGCGACCGTGATCTCACGCCGCCCCGACGCTCCGCGCTGGGCTGTCGTGGACGACGTCAACAATGTGATCGCGTTCGTCACTCCCCAGCCGGGTGTCGACCTCGGGCCACTCGTCGGCCAGCAGGTCTCGGTCCGCGGTGCTCGCGGCTATATGCCGGAGTACAAGCGGCCCTGTCTCGTCGCCTCGGAAGCTCGCGTGCGGATCGCGTCGATGCCGGCCCCCCTCGCGCGGCCCGACGGGACGCAGTAGCTCGTCACCGCTTCTGCAGGGCGTCGAGTTGGTCGGTGGTCATCCACCGAGCCGCCAGTTCGGCCTGCACCTGCTCGGCACCGGGGCCTTGGACCGCCGCTGTCGCAGCCTGTCTGCCGCTCGCGAGCGCGACGAGCGTCGTTCGGTCGGCCGGCGTTGATCGCGTCATGCGGTCGGCGATCCGCGACACCGCGGCCGGGTTGCGGACGGCCGCCGCGGCGAACTGCGACATGAACAGGCTGATCTCGTGGAGGTTTGAGGCCGCGGAATGAACGATGAGCGGCTGGAGCGAGCGGGTGACGATCTCGAGGCCCATCCCATCGACGTCGAGGAAGGCGTCGATCTGCACGCTCTGCCGCTGCCGGCCGGTCGCTGCATCCGCGTCGGTTGTGTATCGCAAGACGACGAGGCAGGAGCCGGTGAGCTGCTTGGGGGCAAGTGGACCGTCATAGGCGCCGCGGCCGTGGAAGACGTAGAGGCCGCCGCGGTCTCCCCGCTCGTGATGGAGCAACTGCACGACCCCCACGGTGCCGTAGCCGTCGGAGAGCCGCCACTGTCCGGCAGCCACTGGGTCGAAGGTGAGCCGGCTGATGCCGAGCACCCGCCAGACCTCGACGAGGGTCTCGGGCTTCGAGAGAACGAAGTCGAGCAGCGCGGCGTCGCAGCCGATGCTCGCCGTCGGCAGCCGCCGGTAGAGCGTGGTCCGCTCGATCGCCTGTTCGGCGAGTCGGCGTTCCGCTGCCGGCATGCGGTTGAACGGGATCGCCTCGATAGCCCGGCGCCGGGTGTCGCGGCTCGACGAACCCGACTCCGCCATGGCGCCGATGACGCCGCGGGTCAGGCTCGATTCGCCGGCGGCTCGTGCCACCTCGTGAAGCCAGGGCAGGCATGCCAGCCCCAGCAGAAACAGCGCGTGACGGCGCATGACCTCGGTCCCCCCTTACAAAGCCCTCCCACGACACCGCGAACGGTGCCGCCTGCGAAAGGTATTCGGCCTGCGGCCTGGGGTTGGGCCAGAGATTTCGCCGGGATGCGGTCGCAAGCCGCTGCGGCCTTGCGTGCCTTGCCCCGCCTATGGCGATGACCACCGACCACGCTTCCGCACCTTACCCGCTCCACCGGCACACGGGCCCACGTCGTCTTCATTGACCCGGCTCTGGCCGCCCCGTACTGTCGAGGGGGTTAGACGATGTCGGGCGATCAATCCGGAGGCGACTTCATGCAGCGGCGACAGCGGATGAATCGGCGGCGGACCGGATCCCGTCAGATGCCGCGGCTCATCGAGCAGCTCGAGACCCGGCACGCGTTGGCGGTGAGCTTCGCGGCAGGCGCGTGGACGATCGTCGGCGATACGAACGCGGCAATTCCCGACGACACGATCGTCATCGAGCCGAATCCAGCGAATGCCCGCCAGCTCAGGGCGACCGTCAACGGCGCCGTGATCGACGTCCGCTCGGCGGCGCGGGTGAAGTCAATTCACGTTGTTGCCGGCTTCGGTGACGACACGATCACGGTGGACGTAGCGGGCAACAATCGCATCGCGACGCGGCTCGAAGGGGGATTCGGCAACGACGAGATCACGGGGGGTGATGGTCCCGACGTGATTCTCGGCGGCCCGGGCCGCGACACTCTCAACGGCGGTGCTGGCAACGACGAGATCCGC
>Ga0209598_10003868_pt1 | contig 11190 bp, 9 predicted proteins | sample M_140807_EF_Meta_FD_187317 | JGI IMG/M metagenome (GOLD analysis project Ga0209598, IMG submission 187317) | Freshwater microbial communities from Lake Montjoie, Canada to study carbon cycling - M_140807_EF_MetaG (SPAdes) (version 2) | ecosystem: Environmental > Aquatic > Freshwater > Lake... | reverse complement strand
GTATTAGTACCGATTCTATTGCAGGCCTTTTACCATTAAGCCCACAAGTCATTACACATTATACAATTAGAGATGAAAATGGTATTTCAAAATATCAACCACTCATTGAAGCTTATGCACCTATTTACCATATCAAAAAAAATACACCTCCCATTGTATTAATAACAGGAGATAGAGAAATGGAACTACTAGGCAGGTATGAAGAGAATGCTTACTTTTTTAGAATGATGAAACTCATCGAAAACCCTCGAGTTAAACTATTTGAACTAGAAGGTTTAGATCATAGCGAGATGATGAAACCTAGTATTAGTTTACTCATGAAAGAAGTAAGACTTATACTTAAGAAGTAATTATTATATGATTTTAACAATATTTCCTATATTTTATCCCCTAATACCTGTTTATTAACATATTTCGGTGTATTTATACTTAAAACCGCCAAATTTTTTGGCTATAATGTCATAATTTCATAACATTATGGAGAATTTGCTTGCCCAAATTCATTTTTATTAACCCAATTTTAAACAGACCAAACAAAATCTTATGAAAAGATTACTTTTTGTTTTTTGTTCTGTTTTGTGCATGTTAACTGCAACATTTGCACAAACAAGACAAGTTTCCGGGAAGGTTACCGGCCCGGACAACAAGGCAGTAGCAGCAGCTACCGTTAAGATCAAGGGTAGCACAACTGCTACTTCAACAAGTACTGATGGTTCTTTTAGCATTAAAGCGCCAGCAAGTAATGTAGTACTAGAAATTTCTTCTCTAGGCTTTGCTACAAAAGAAGTTATCGTGGGCGCTGCTCAATCTAGCGTTTCAGTATCACTAGCTACGCAATCTTCAGATTTATCTGATGTTGTTGTAACAGCACTTGGTGTGAAGCGTGAGAAAAAAGCACTTACCTATGCATCTCAACAAGTAAGTGGCGACGAATTAAGAAAAGGCGCCAACTTTAACTTTATGGATGCATTAAGCGGTAAAGCTGCGGGTGTGGACATCAAAATCAGTGGATCTGGTGCTGGTGGTTCTACTAAGGCAGTTTTAAGAGGTGCTAAATCACTTATCGGAACATCAGAAGCGTTATACGTTATTGATGGTGTGCCAATGGTAAACAACAAAGGTGGACAACCTGGTTCTTACGGTGGTACTGATGGTGGTGATGGTCTTTCATCTATCAACCCTGCCGACATCGAAAGCGTAAACGTTTTACGTGGCGCTAACGCATCTATCCTTTATGGTAGCCAAGGTGCAAACGGTGTAATCGTAATTACTACCAAAAAAGGTAAAGCGGGTAAAACAACTGTAGACTTTAACCACAGCACTATTATTGATCAAGTATCTGGAGTTCCAGATTTACAATTCTCTTATGGTGCGGTTAACGGTTCAGACTATAACTGGTCTAAAACAAAGTCTAACTATTACCAAAACAATTACGTTAAGGAATTTTTCCAAACTGGCGTAAACGTTACCAATTCAGTTTCTGTAAGTGGTGGTAATGATAAAACAACAGCGTTTTTCTCTTATGCTAATATGAGTGTTAAAGGTGTAATGCCAACTAACACTTACACTAAGCATAACATTACATTAAACCAATCAACTAAATTATTTAATGACAAGTTAACGGTAAGTTCAAATGTTATCTTCTCTTACGAAGAGTCTAAGAACCGTCCAGGTGCTGGTTATTACAATAACCCATTAACTGGTTTATATTTATTTGCTCGTGAAAGAGATTTCAATGCTTATAAAACAAACTATCAAGTATTTAATCCTGATAGAAACATTTATAAAATGAATTGGTACTCTACCGAGGAAAAACAAAACAACCCTTATTGGGAAATCAACAACAACTCTAAATTACAAACCTCTTCTCGTGTAATTGCGAACGTAAAACTTTCTTACGACATTGCTAAGCATGTTAAGTTTGAAACAAGAGCAAACATTGATTACAATGACATGTTAAGAGACAACCGTTATGCAGCGGGTGGTAACTCTGTAAGTGTTAGCCCTAATGGTACTTGGTCGTATTCTAAATACAATGATCAAGCTTTATATGCCGATGGTATATTTACGTATAACAACACTTTTGGTAGTTATTCTGTATCTGCACTTGCGGGTGCGAGCTACCAAAAAAATACCTTCAACAATGGTATGAGCGTTGGTAACGGAACTGTAGCACTTATGTATCCAAACTTCTTTACGTTTGCGAACATGCCTTACAACGTTATCTTCAACCAGACAATTAACAAAACCATCAAGCAAGGTGCTTTTGCAAACGTTCAATTAGGTTACAAAGACATGTTCTATGTAGACCTTTCTGCTCGTAACGACTGGGCTTCTACTCTTGCTTTAACTGGAAACCAATCATACCTATACCCTGCTGTGGGTATTTCAGGTATTGTTAGCCAAATGGTTAAATTACCAGAAGTTATTTCTTATATGAAAGTAAGAGCATCCTATTCTCAAACTGGTAATGAAGTTCCATTTAACGTGGTTAACCCTTGGAACTCAATCAATGGTTCTGGTGGTCCAACAGGTATTGGTGGTATTGCTAGAAACACACAAGTTCCATTCACCAACTTAAAGCCTGAAATTATTGAAGGCAATGAGTATGGTGTTGAAATGAAATTGTTCAAGAATAAAATTGGTGTAGACTTCACTCTTTACAAAGACATTAGCACTAACCAATTCTTATCTTTAGCAGCTCCGTCTGGTTCTGGTTATACTTCTTACTATGTTAACGCAGGTAGAATTGAAAATAAAGGTTTTGAATTAACAGTAGACGCACAAGTTGTCAATGGCAACAGTTTCAAATGGAAAACAGCTGTTAACGTTTCTCAAAACAAAAACTTAATTGCAGAATTAATTGCTACTAACCCTAACTACCAAGTAGGTGGTGATGATGAAGGTTTTGCTTCTGTAATTAGAGCTGGAGGTTCTTTTAATGACCTTTGGATTTTTAAATTTGCTAGAAACAGTGCTGGTCAAATTATCTTAAACCCAACAACAGGTGTTCCAACTAAAGCGGCAACCCAAGAAAAAGTGGGTAACGTTAACCCTGATTTCTTATTAGGTTTTAACAACAGCTTTACTTACAACAACTGGTACGCTACTGTACTTGTTCAAGGTAAATTTGGTGGTGTAGCTTTCTCTAAAACTGAAGCATTCTTAGATTCTTATGGTGTAAGCCAAAGAACTGCTGATGCAAGAGACAAAGGTATGATGCCAATCAATGCTATCCAAGGTACTACAGCGGTGACTTCTATTGATCCTGCTATCTACTACTCTGCAGTAGGTGACAGAAACAAAATTATGGAGCCTTATTTATTTTCTAGAACAAACGTAAGATTAGGCCAATTGGTTTTAGGTTATAACTTAAAATCTAAAAATCCTAATTCAATCATTAAAGATGCGAACTTCTCTTTAGTAGGTAGAAACTTATTCTTCTTCTATAAAGATGCTCCATTTGATCCAGAACAATCTATGAGTACTGGTAACGGCATGCAGTCTAACGACGTGTTTGGCTTACCATCTACTAGATCATATGGTATCAATGTCAAGTTTACTTTCTAAAAATTTTTTAAATACATTTAGTATGAAACAATTATTTATTGCATCAGTCATTCTAATTGCCTTTGGATCTTGTACAAAAGATTTCCAATCGACCAATCAGAATCCGAATCAAATTTCTGATGAGATGCTTAAGCAAGACTTCAACCTAGTAGGTTCGCCTTTCTCTGGTATGTTGTATGAGCTGCATGGTAATCAGGGTAGTCAAACTCAAGAAGATTTATGTTATGATTCTTGGATGGGCTACATGAACACACCAACCGATTTCGTTGGTAACGTTAACAACACTACTTATTACATTCGTTGGAATGGATACTGGGGTCGTCAATACGGCAACATCATGTCTCCTTCTAAGCAAGTAATTCAATTAGCAAAAGACAATGGTTTACCATTATTTGCTACTTGGGCTAAATTAATTAGAGTATTATCTATGTCTCGCTTAACTGCGGTACATGGTCCAATCATCTATTCTAATTATGGTTCTACTGCTTCAACTATCCTTTATGACAAAGAATCTGATTTATACAACACATTCTTTGCTCAATTAGATACGATCCAATCTGAGTTTGGTGCAAACAAAACCTATGCTGGTTTTGCTAAATTTGACCCTAGCTACAAAGGAAATATTTCTGCTTGGATGAAAGTGGTAAACTCTTTAAGATTAAGATTAGCAATTCGTTTATCAAAAGTATCTCCAACTTTAGCTAAAGCTCAAGGCGAAAAAGCAATGGCAGATCCTGCTGGCTTAATTGCTACTAACGCTGACAACTTTAATATTTCTTTACTTGGTAACATTATGCCAGTTGGTATGATTTGTTTCCAGTGGGATGATACTCGTATGGGTGGCCCTATCGAGTCGTTTATGGTGGGTTTAAAGGATAATAGAATTTCTAAATTCTTCTCTCCTGTAACAGATGCTAGTTTATATGCAGACCATCCTACTTCTCCATACAAGGGTATTAGAAATGGTGCTTACATTGGAGCTAAAATCCAACGTGTACCTTTCTCTAAAGTTTCTACAGACTTTAACTCAGTTCAAACAAGAAGACACTTTACTGCTTCTGAAGTATACTTCTTAAAAGCAGAAGCTGCTTTAAGAGGTTGGACTGGTGCCGGAGATGCAAAAACAAACTACGAAACAGGTGTTAAATTATCATTTGATGATTGGGGAGCTGGTGGTGCTGATGCTTACTTAGCAGATGCTACAAGCAAACCTATCAACTATGTAGATCCAATCGATTCTCGAAACAACTTTACCGCTCCTTCAACAATTACTGTTGCTTGGAATGAAGCTGATGCTAGAGAACTTAAATTAGAGAAAATCTTAACTCAGAAGTACCTTGCTACTTTTACCAACACTTTAGAAGCTTGGGTTGACCACAGAAGAACTGGTTATCCTAAAATTCCAACGGTTGCTAAGAATGACTCTGGTCCAGATTGGGGTGTTATCCCTGCTGGTGAGTTTATTAAGAGAATGCCATTTATTAACGGTGAAAGAACTGGTAATACTGCTGGTGTTGCTGATGCCGTTTCTAAAATGGGCGCTGGTGCAAAAGATGATATTGCAACTCGCTTATGGTGGGATACAGGTGTAGCTTCTAACTTCTAGTAATTATTGCTTGATATTCGTAAAAAAGCCCTCCAATTTTTGGAGGGCTTTTTTTTAGTTTAATTTATTTGCTGCAAAGCTTTTGCAACAGTAGAATCTGTGCGATTGAGTAATTGATAATACCCTTCGCTTCTCCATATTTGTCTAGCCATTAAAACCTTAATGGTTTGTAATAAATAGGTTTTACCTGCTACCGATACTTTATTAGCAACAATCTGATCCTTTGCTGCAGCTGCTACAAATGCATTCCACTCCGCATTACCAGGATAGAATTTAGCATCAAACTCTTGTGGTGTTTTAAATGCAGTAAAATATGTCCTATTGTTTTTATACAATTCGTATACAAAATTAGTAAGCGTGTTGGATAAATAGAGTTGCATTATGAGTGTGTCCTGCAAACTAGCCGCAATTGGTACAATGATATCAGGTGTAATACCGCCACCACCATATAAAATATGACCTCCAGGCGTTTTAAATTTTTTACCCTTTAAAACACTAGAATCAGGTTTATCTAGTAATCCACTATGATAGCGGTCTTCTAATTCCTGTTCGTATTTTTCTTTTCCAACTGCATATGTTTTTTGAATATTTCTACCAAGTGGTGTGTAATACCTTGCAATGGTTAAACGAACGGCACTACCATCTGTTAAGCCAAATTGCTGTTGCACTAGGCCCTTACCAAAAGAACGTCTTCCAATTATTGTAGCTCTATCCCAGTCTTGTAAGGCACCCGCTAAAACTTCACTAGCAGAAGCAGATGTTTCATCAATTAACACCGTTAATTTGCCGGTTTCAAATAAACCTGGTCGCTTACAAACAAAATCATTTCTTTTACTATTGATACCTTCGGTATAAACAATTAATTTATTATCACTTAAAAACTCGTCAGCAATATCAACCGCTTCTTGCAATAAACCACCACCATTACCCCTCAGATCAAGCAGCAAAGACTTCATACCAGCTTTTTGTAATTTTTCTAAAGACTCCATAAAAGACTCGTAGGTTCTTTCAGAAAATTTATTGATTTTAATATAACCAATGTTGGGCTGCATCATATATGCAGCATCAATTGGCGATACCGGAATAACACCTCTTGTAATGGTAAAATTTTGCTTTTTTTGATCACGTAAAACGGTAATTTTTATAGTACTTCCTTCTGGACCTCTTATTTTTGATCGAATCCAGTCTGCGTTAATATTTTTACCAAATAATTGTAAGGTGTCGTTTGCTGTTAAAATTTGATCACCAACTTGCAACCCAGCTTTAAATGAAGGTCCGTCTTTAAACACATTCATTACGTTTAATGTGTCTTTTAATAGCTGAAATTCGATTCCAATGCCCATAAAGCTCCCTGCTATGTCATCATTTAATGCTTCCAAATCTTTAGCAGGAATATATGCAGAGTGTGGATCTAAATGAGATAGTAAAGCATCAGCAACGAGTGCGTTGATGCTATCGGAAGCTACCGGATCTACATATTTACTATTAATTAATGAAACCAATTCCTGCACCGAACTTCGTCCAGAAAAACCTAAAAATTTACCACCAGCTGTATTATCACGTAATTGGTATCCAATGGTCATACCTACTACCATTACTACAGATAACAAAACAGGTAACCACAAAATAATTTTCTTTTTTTGATCAGTCATTTTTTCTAAATATTTAGGCGTATTTACAAATATCCTATTTAAAAGCATAAAATTGCCCTAAAACATTAAATATTAGTTAGATAAAGGCTATTTTGTCATAGATATTTTCGTACTTCGTAGTAACATTTTTAAAGTAAAAAATATGCGGGTAACATTAATTGCAGACAGTGGCGCTACCAAATGTGAGTGGTGTTTACTAGTAGACGGCAAGAAAAAAAAGACCATCATTACAGATGGACTTAGCCCCTATTTTTTAACTGCCACTGAAATTACTGCATTATTACAAAAGCACTTACTTCCTAAAATCAAAAACTTCCCCCCTAAAAACATATTTTTTTACGGCACTGGCTTGGCCAATCCTGCTAATGCTAAAGTGATCAATATTGTTTTAAAAAGCTTATTTAGTAAAGCTACAATAGAAATCAACAACGATTTAGATGCAGCAGCTAGAGCACTTTGTGGCAAACAAAAAGGGATTGCCTGTATATTAGGAACCGGCGCAAACGCTGGCTATTACAACGGCAGTAAAATTGCAAAAAACAGTCCGGGCCTCGGATACATTTTAGGTGACGAAGGAAGTGGCGCCTATCTTGGAAAAAAAGTAGTGCAATATTATTTGTACCAAACTTTTGACGAAGAATTGATGGCACGTTTTAACAAACGATTTGGTACCAGCAAAGACGATATTTTAAACCATGTATACAAGCAACCACTTGCCAATAGATACCTCGCCAACTTTGCTATATTTTTAAGTGAAAATAGAGGCCACTATATGATTGAAAATATTATTGAAGATGGTTTAAACGATTTCTTTTTTACACATCTCTATAAATTTAAAGAAAGTTGGAAACTACCTATCAATTTTGTTGGCAGTGTGGCGTATGGTTTTAAAGATGTATTAAAAGAACTTTGTCATACATACGAATTAGAATTAGGCAAGGTTTTAAAAGCTCCAATGGAAGGTTTAATTACCTATCACAAATAAATTTACATGGCTCCATTTACAAGAATAACAGAACAGGATTCAAATTACAGACAATTACAAGACATGTCTGTATTGGAAGTTTTAACAAACATCAATAAAGAAGATCAAACTGTACCAGTAGCAGTTGCTACTGCCATTAACGCTATAGAAAAAGTGGTGAGCGTTGCAATAGAAAAAATGTTACAAGGTGGTCGATTGTTTTATATGGGAGCTGGTACAAGCGGCAGGCTTGGCATTGTTGATGCAAGCGAATGTCCGCCAACGTATGGTGTTCCATATGGCCTAGTTATTGGAATTATTGCAGGAGGAGCGAATGCCATTACCAACGCCGTAGAAAATGCCGAAGATGATACAACACAAGGCTGGCTTGATTTACAATTGCATAACATTAACGCTAATGATATTGTCATTGGTTTAGCAGCAAGTGGCACTACGCCCTATGTAATTAATGCGCTTCAAAAATGCAATGAAAACGGTATCACCACTGCAAGTATTTCTTGTAACCCCGGGTCGCCATTATCTGCAGCAGCAAATTACCCAATTGAGGTAGTGGTAGGTCCCGAATTTGTTACCGGTAGCACCAGAATGAAAAGTGGCACCGCACAAAAACTAGTACTCAATATGATTTCTACTGCAGTAATGATTGGGCTTGGTCGCGTAGAGGATAACAAAATGGTGAATATGCAATTGACCAACGAAAAATTAGTAGACAGAGGTGTACACATGCTCATGAAACAAATTAATAGCGCTAATTACGAAGAAGCTAAAGCGTTATTACTCGAGCATGGTTCTGTTAAAAAAGCAACCGAAGCTTATTTAGGTTCTTAAAATATAGGCATGCATAACATAGAGCCTTTTTTTAATTGGAGACATTTATATACCGCCGAAGAAGACCCTAAATCTCCTTTTTATGGGCGTACTTATTCCGAATTTGAATTTACACAAGTAATTTACAACTACTACATTCATCCACAATGGGATGATTTTGGCAGCCGCACCCTTTATTTAAAAATTTTATTTCTAGACTACGACGAGCAGTATGCCATTATTGAATTAATGGGTGAATGGAATGATGCCATAGAAAATGATATCATGGAACTTAAAAGAGAAATTGTAGACCATTTATCAAAAAAAGGTATTTGTAAATTTATTTTGATTTGTGAAAACGTTTTAAATTTTCATAGTAGCGATAAAGAATATTATCAAGAGTGGTATGACGACGTTTCAGAAGAAAATGGATGGATGGTTGCTATTAATATGCCGGAGCAAACACAGCAAGATTTTAAACAAAAAAAACTACATTATTATATCGAGCTCATGGAAATTGACAATTGGCGTAACTTTAAACCCGCCCATTTATTTGAAAAAATAAATGTTGAGTTATCCAATAGACTTACATTATAGTATATGATAAATCGCATTTTTGCGAAGTAATATGGTATAGGTTTCACCAACTGTAATGCCAGGCTCAAAACTTGCTACTTGCAATTCCATACCATCCATTTGAAGTGCTACCATATAATGGTTTCCCATAAATAAAACATCGGTTACCTTGCCTTGTAACCCAGCAGCAGGATTCTTTTCCAATATTAATTGCGAAGGTCTAATAAATATTAGCTGTTCTATATTAGCAGTTGGAACAAGTGTTGTAATTGCAGGAAACATAGCTACACTAATACAATTACAAGCGCCTAATAAAGCAGCTTCATACTCGTTATTGGGAGCATAAAAAATAACATCCGTTTTATCATCTCTTATAATGGCACCATCTTTGACGAGTAGCATTCTATTAGCCCATGGCAACAAATCTGCTGCGTCATGGGATACTAAAATACAAGTGGTATCAAAATGTGTAGCAATATCTGCAATCACATCTTGCATGATTTGTTTGTGAATTTTATCAAGGTTAGAAAACGGCTCGTCAAGTAATAATAAAGAGGGCTCTGTAGTAAGAAGTTGCGCTAGTACAATGCGTTGTTTTTCGCCACCAGAAATTTGATTGGTTTTACGCGAAAGCAAATGTTCTATTCTACAAATTTTATAAATATGATTGGCCCTTGCTGCTGGAATTTTTCGGGCCATGTCTAAAAGTTCCTCTACCCTATAATTGTTTCGGAGCTCAAAGTGTTGCGATAAAAAAGCAATTTTTGGATGTCCAGGAATTAACTGCTCACTAGGCATTAAAATACGTTCACCATTAAAATGTACCGATCCAGTGGTAGGCTCCAATAAGCCCGCTATCAATTTTAAAAGAGTTGTTTTACCAGAACCTGTTTCTCCGGCAATAGCCAATTTTTGACCCTTGGGTAGCGCAAAAGAAATAGTTTGATGGGGAGTACCACCCGAATGATTTTTCGCAACTTCACGAACCTCTAATAAAAACATAGAATAAAATTAAGCCATTCAACTATTAGCTACCGGTAAATCGTATATTTGGAAATAAATATTTTTAAAATGGCTTTACCCGTAAATAATTCTAAAGCAGGAAAACCTGGAACCAAAAACCAGGCCAACAAAGCACAAGGATCTAAATTTATTGCTAAACCAGGTACCAAAGCGGTAACTGTTGGCAAAAAACCTATTAAAACTGGTGGTTCTAGAGGTAGTTAATAGGCTTATCTAATACACTAAATCCTCGTAGGCAGCTTGCAATTCGGAATATGCATGCTTGTCCCCTGCTATTTTGCAGGCCTCCAATCCTTTTTCATACCAACTAATGGCTTCGGGTGTTTGCTCCATTTTTTCAAGCAACTTGGCCAAATGATAGTATGTACCCACATAACTAGGTGTTTCTGTAACAATGGCTATAAACAATGCCTTTGCTTCCTCGTCTTTACCAATTTTAATATACTCAAGGGCAAGCGCATGCCTTAAAAAGTTATCGTTGGGTTGCTGGGCCAAAAAACCAAGCAATTTTTCTATCCGATCCATGAACCAAAGATAGCCGAACTTTGTAATTAAAATGATACCTATATTTGCAAATAGTTGTTTATGCAACTATGTAAAATCTAGGATAAAAGATAGCATATGAAAATATTAGTTTGTATTAGTAAAACGCCGGATACCACTGCTAAAATTGCTTTTGCAGATGGTGGCAAAAAATTTGAAGAATCAGGTGTTCAATGGATCATCAACCCCTACGATGAGTGGTATTCACTAGTTCGTGCCATTGAGTTAAAAGAAAAAGATCCTGCTACGATTATACATTTAGTGACAGTAGGTGGTGCAGATGCCGAACCTATTATTAGAAAAGCATTAGCACTTGGTGGTGATGAAGCCATCCGTATCAATACCGATGGTGTTGATAGTTTTTATATTGCTGCACAAATTGCAGAAGTAGCAAGCACCGAAAAATATGACATCATTTTTACAGGAAA
>Ga0209598_10003867_pt1 | contig 11191 bp, 5 predicted proteins | sample M_140807_EF_Meta_FD_187317 | JGI IMG/M metagenome (GOLD analysis project Ga0209598, IMG submission 187317) | Freshwater microbial communities from Lake Montjoie, Canada to study carbon cycling - M_140807_EF_MetaG (SPAdes) (version 2) | ecosystem: Environmental > Aquatic > Freshwater > Lake... | reverse complement strand
ATAGATGGAGTTAATGTTAATACAACTTCTTATACAACTTATACATCAGGTGGTATTGCAAATAGAGTTTATACATTAACAACAACTTATCTAACTGCAGATTTATTTGAAATTAAATATGCTCAATCAGCTGATGTAATGTATTTATGTCATCCTGATTATTCAGTTAAAAAATTATCAAGAACTGGACATACGTCTTGGACTATTACAGAAGTAGATTTTACAAGTGGTCCATACATAGATGATAATATTACAGCTACAACATTTACTATGTCTGCACATACAGTCGGAGCTAGTAGAACATTAACTGCATCTGCGGTAACAGGAATTAATAATAATACAGGTTTTCAAGCTAATGATGTTGGAAGACTTTTTCGTTTTAGAACTGGTCATGGAGAAATTACAGCTTTTACCAGTACAACAGTTGTAACAGTAACAGTTATAAAAGACATGACTTCTTCATCTGCTTCTACTGACTGGGCATTAGGCGCTTTTTCAGATAGCTATGGTTATCCTTCTTGCGTAACTTTTTATGAACAAAGATTAGTATTTGCAGGAACAAATGAACAACCACAAACATTATTTTTTTCACGATCAGGAGATTATGAAAACATGGATGAAAATAGAGGTGGTACAGTAGCTGCAGACGATGCAATGATTTATACAATCGCATCAAATCAAGTCAATGTTATTCAATCTTTAAAAGCAACAAGAACATTAATTATATTAACATCAGGTGGTGAATTTACATTAAACTCAGATTCTACCGGAACAGCAGTATCACCAACAAATATTAATATTAAAAAACAATCTAATTATGGAGCATCAAATATAGATGCACTATCAGTTGGTAACGCAACTTTATTTGTTCAACGTGCTAAAAGAAAATTAAGAGAATTAGCTTATAATTTTGACACAGATGGTTATGTCGCTCCGGATATGACTATTTTATCTGAAGACATTACATTAAATGGATTAGATGAATTAACATACCAACAAGAACCTCATAGTATTCTTTGGGGTATTCGTGGTGATGGTATTTTAGTTGGATTAACTTATCAAAGATCAGAACAAGTTGTTGCTTGGCATCAACATAAATTAGGTGGATCTTTTGGATCTACAGCTTATGGTATAGTTGAAAGTGTTATTTCTATTTCTGGAAATTCTTATAATAGAAGTGATGAAGATCAAATATGGGTTATTGTTAAACGTACTATTAATAGTGTAACAAGACGTTATATAGAATATTTTACACCATTTCAATTTGATAGTTCACTTACACAATTTCAATTTGTAGATAGTGCATTGTCTTATTCTGGATCTTCAACTTCTACACTTACAGGATTAGATCACCTTAATGGAGAAACAGTTAGAGTAATAGCAAATGGTGCAACACATCCTGATGAAGTTGTGGCTTCAGGATCTATTACATTAGACAGAACTACAACTGCTGCAAAAGCAGGTTTAGCATATACATCAACATTACAAACAATGAGACTAGACGTTGGTTCTCAAGATGGAACTGCTCAAGGAAAAACAAAAAGAATATTTGACGTTACACTAAGATTTTATGAAACAGTAGGAGCTAAAGTGGGTCCAGATTTAAGTAATTTAGAAGATATACCATTTAGATCTTCTGCTGCATCTATGGATGTTGCTGTTCCACTTTTTACTGGAGATAAGAAAATTGAGTTTAGAGGTAACTTTGAAACTGATGGTTATTTATTTGTAGTTCAAGATCAAGCATTACCAATGACGTTATTATCATTATATCCAAGATTGATTACTAATGATGGATAACATTAATATTATTCCTTTTAAGAAGGAACATGCACATTACATTATTAGCAATCCAATGAATGATCCCGCTATTCAGATTGCACCACAATTTAAAAAATATGCTTTATTTTTAGAAATACCAGGAATGTCATTTAGTGCTATCAAAGATGGAAAGATTGTAGTATCAGGCGGTATTGGCATATTATGGGATAATGTTGCTGAAGGATGGGTTTTGGCAACTAATGATATATGGAAGAATCCTATATCTATTGCAAGACACGTTAAGAAAAAACTAGATATTTTAACAAAAACTTATAAAGTGAAAAGATTACAAACCGCTGTAAAAGCAGATTTTGTTTTAGGGATAAAATTTGCTGAATGGTTAGGTTTAAAATCAGAGGGTTTAATGAAACATTATGGACCAGATGGTGCTGATTACATAAGGTTCGCAAAGATTTATTGATATGTCATTTGTAGGTGATCTAATAACTGGACAATCCCAGAAAAATATATCCAAATATAATGCAAGTCTCATGGAGAGAGATGCGCAAGTTTTAGAACAAAAAGCGCAACAAGGATATAAAGTTTATGAAAAGTTTGATTTACCACAAATCTATTCTTTAGAAACAAAATCAGTTGGAGACATTAGAACAGGTTATGCAATAAGAGGTGTTACAGAAGAAGGAACTGGAATTAGAGTATTAATGGATAATGCTTTAAATTTCGCAAGAGATAGAGATATGTTAGAATATAATGCTCTTGTTAAAAAAGAACAATTAGAAAATGAAGCTGTAATGAAAAGAGCTGAAGCAAGAGTTGAAAGATATCGTGGACAAGTTGCAGAAACTATTAGTTACTTTAAAGCTGGAAGTTCTTTATTAGGAGACGTTTCTACTGGACAAAAAATTTATAAAGGAATGGGTTAATGGCAATTAAAGTTTATCAATCTCAAATTAGACCCACAGAAGAAATAGGAGCTGTACCAACAACTCCTGGAATGAAAATTAGTCAAGAAATTCCAGCAGCCATAGGAAGAGCTTCTTCTGAGTTTCTTGGATCAGTAAAAGATTTTTATGTTGAACAAGAAAAAGTAAAAGCAGAAACAGAGATTTTAGAAAAAAAAGAAAAGATATATAATGGTGATGAGAATATTCCTGGTTTATCCAAAGTTAAAGATGAAGCATCCAAGATGGAAGATCCAGATGAAGCAAATAAATATTACAAAGAACAATTAAAAAATATACAAGACTATCATACCAAAGATACAAAAAGTTTTTTTACTAAAAGAGTATTAGATACTTTTTTGCAAAAACAAGCTGTTGAAGATTCTATTAATATTAGAAATTCAGCAACTAGTAATTTATTAGAAAGAAGTAAAGTTGCATTAGAAGCAAATACTGATCGTTTAAAAAAATCTATTGTTTATGGAAAAAATGATCTTGAAATATCAAATGCTACAAATGAACTTAATACTATTTTAGAATCTGATGTTTATAATAGATTTTTTGGAAAAAAAGCAGCAGAAGAAAAAAATAAAGTTAGAGAAGATATAGATTATTATAAAGGTTTAAGAACACTTGATCGCGATCCATTAAAAGTTAATGAAGTTATTTCAAATTCTAATTTACCTATAGAAAAAATTGAAAAACTAAGATCACATGCAAAACTTTCAGCTCTTAAAATAGATGAAACAACAGGTAATAATTTAAAAGATTACGAAACACAAATTGATAAAGGTAATGATCCAGGAATAAATTCTATTATGGCTTTAAAAGAAAGAGCTATAGCAGTTGACAATTTTGAAGCAGCTAGAAAAGTAGAAAATTTAATTGAAAAAAGAAATATTATTGTAGGCATTAGAAGTAAATCACTTCCAGAAATGGATGCAGAAATTAGTAAAATGGAATCTGCATTTACTACTGCAAGAACAAACAATCAAGATATTCCTATTGCTGAATTAAAAAAATATGAAATAGTTAAAAAGTTTAAAGCAGACTTACAAACAGATCTAGAAAAAGATTTATTAAGAACAGCATCTGAAAGAAATATTGTTTCGTTAAATAGTCTTAATTTTAATGATTCAATGGTTAATCCTTCAGAAGAGAATAAAAAAATCTTTACAGAAAGTTTAGCAGCTAGAAAAAATTCAGCTGCAGCAGCGGCTAAATATTATAATTTACCACCAAGATTTTTTACTGAAGCAGAATCTAAACAATTAAAATCTATAGTTGACAAAACAACAGATAGCAAAATGTTATTAGACTTAACTCAAAATATTGCAAATGGATTTGGAGCTGATGCACCTGCGGCTTTTTCAGAAATATCTAAAGAGAATGCATTATTAGCTCATGTTGGAGGAATTACAATGTTTAATGGTGGAACTCCAACCAAAGGAGCTGCCGATGCTATTGATGGATATATATTAAGCAAAAATAAAAATATTAAATTATTAAATTTTAGAGATGCAGATAAAGGATCTATTATTTCATCTTATAGAAATGCATTTACTGGAGTACCAGCAGAAACATTAAATAGAGTAATTGAGACAGCAGACAATATTTATTTAAAAAGAACTTATGATGTTAATGAATTAGAAAAATCATTTAGTACATCAAGATATCAAGAAGCAATTAATGAAGCTGTTGGTTCATTAAAAGTAAATGGTAAAGAATTTGGTGGATTTGATAAATATAATGGTTTGGATGTTATTATTCCTGCTTATATAAGAAAAGGCAATTTTAATTCTATTATTGATTATTTAGAAAAAAATGAAAACATTCTTAAAAAATCTGGATCATATACAGATCCTCAAGGAAATTTAATTGAGACTTTACCATTAGATAAAAATGGAAAAGAAATTAAAATATTCTCTGAAAAATTTTTTGGTGATCCTTATTTTGTAACTGTTGGTCCAGGAAGATATAAAGTATCTTTATCTAAACCTTTTGGCAAAAATACACAACCTGAATATTTATCAAATAAAAATGGTGGTTACTTTATTGTAGATCTTAATAAGATTAAAGGAGATCTAGGAACAGTAAATAAATAATGTCATTCTTTTTTGAAGAAGATAAGTCTATTAACACAGCACTAGAACCTCAAGAAAATTTTTATACAAAAAAAGAACTTCCTCCTGAACAACCTAAATTAGGTGGTGTTGAAGCAAGAGCTAAAGGAAGAGAAGAATATTTTACAGCAAAAGAATATTTAGAAAACTACAACGCATCAAGAAGACAATTTGATACATCTAAATCTGAAGTATCTGAATATAGAAATCTTGATGAAGCATGGAGTGAAATTACAGACATTATGAATAAAAAAAATATTAGATTTGATAATCCAATGTATGATGTAGATTTATATACTACAGAATTTGGACTTCCTGCAGATTATTTATCAAGACAAGATAGAGTTACTAAATCTTTAGAAATATTACAAGAAGAACAGAAAAAAAATGCAGATTTAAAAAGAGAATTAGAAAGCAAATCATTAAACAATATGGAATCTATTCTTAAAAAAATAGGTGTTGAAGCAAAAAATGCAGATTCTTATGCAAATGAACTTTATGAAAATACAAACTTTTCTGGTAAAATTGGAAATATTGCAGGAACAGCAGTAAGTTATATGAGAGAACCAAGTGTTATTTTAACATTACCTCCTGGTATGGCTTATGGTTTTGGAAAAACAGCATTACAAACATTTTTAAAATCAGCATATATTGAAGGTGTTCTTGGTGGAGGAGCAGAAGCATCAAGACAATTAAATGTTCAACCATATAGAAAAGAATTAGGTTACGAAGGAACAGGTTTTGATGAAGGAGCTAAAGAAGTATTTTGGAGTACAGTTTTTGCAGCAGGGATTGGAGGTGTATTAAATACAGGTGTTTATGGAATATCTAAATTATTTGCAAATGCTACACCTGATATGCAAGTAAAAATGATTGCTAAAATTCAAAACAATATTGAAAATTTAACTGATGAGCAAACATTAAAAATTTATAAAGAAAATTTTCCTGAACAATTTAAAACAAAAGACACAGATGCAGCAGCTCAATTTATAGAAGACAGAATATTTGAAGAAAAACAAAATCCAATGGTGGATAATGTTAGAAGCAGAGACTTACATAATGAAAGAGTTGCAGAAGTAACTTCAAACTTATTAAACGATGAACCAATTATTATTCCTGATGCTCTTCCACAAAAATTAAAATTTCAAGATATTCTTAAAGGAGCAAGTATAGAAGAATTTAATATTAATAAATTAACAACAGATGCTAAAACTTTTCAATATAAATCAGAAACAAATGAATTTGGAATATCACAAAAACTTATGGAAGTTACAAAGTGGGATCAACCAAGTTCAAGTGCTATTTTAGTTTATGAATTTAAAGATGGTAGATTAGCAGTCGTTGATGGACATCAACGATTTGGATTAGCAAAAAAACTTCAAAATCAAAATCCTAAATTATATGGATATAGAATTAGAGAAGTAGATGGTTATTCTCCTGATCACGCAATGCTTCAAGGTGTTGCAATTAATTTAAGACAAGGAACAGGTACTGCTATTGATGCTGCTAAAATGATGCGTGTTAAGAATTTTGATATTAACGCAATCATGGCAAGCATGCCTATTAAATCAGAAATAGTTAAAGTTGCACAAGGTTTAACAAAACTATCCAATGAATCTTTTTCAATGGTAGTTAATAAATTTATTGATTATAAAATAGCTTCAAGAGTTGGTGAATTATTACCTGATAAAGAATTACATGTATCTGCATTAGCAATACTAAAAAAACAAAAAATTGATAATATGCAACAAGTAGATTTAATTTTAAAACAAATTAGAGAAACCCCTTCTGTTAAAATGAAGGAACAAACATTGTTTGGAGTTGAAGAATTTAAACAATCTTTAATTGTTGAAAAATCAGCATTATTATCAGAGTTTACAAAAAGTACAAAAGATAAGAAAAAGTTATTCTCACTTGTTTTAAGCAAAGATGAATTATTGACTTCTGCCGGTAATAAGTTAGATAATATTAATAACGAAAAATTATTAACACAAAATGCGAAGATCCAAGAAAAAATTGAAATCCTTGCAACCAGAGTTGGACAACTCTCTACAGATCTCACAGAAGCAGCCAAGCTCTATCAATCAGGAAGAAAATCTGAAGCAAGAAAATACTTTGCCAACGCTGTCGATCGAGCAGCAGAAAGAGGCGATTTTGATGGGATCAATGCTAGCGGATCACCAGACAATACTGCAATTAAAACTGAAATACAAACAAGCACTGCAGGAAGCAGACCAGAATCAGAAAACATAAGTAATAAATTATTTGACGAACCAGGTGGCAAAGGTTCAGTTGAGCAAAGTCAATCATTAAAAAACGAAATACTATTAGATACAGAAGTTCCTCCTGCTAAACCTACACAAACAGATTTAACTAATTCTTTAAATTCAGAAACTAAAGTTCTTAATGCTGAAGAAAAAAGATATGTAGACACTATTGATGAAAAAATAAAATCAGGAGTTTCAACAAAACAAGATGTTATTGATATTGAAAATAGTAATTTAGTTAAAAAAATAATAGAAGATCAAGATGCTTATTATGAAATTAACCGAACTGATGTTGAACCTAATTTTATTAATGGAAAGTTTACAGAAGAATATTTAAACAATAAAATTTATGAACTAGGAAAAGATAAACATAAAGGAATAGATGCTATATTAAATGCTGTTTATAAAACAGGATCTGAAAGTAAAGATCGTATTGCTGTAATAATAACAGGGTTACCTGCTTCTGGAAAATCAAGACTTACAAATGAAATCAAAGACATTATTAAAGGAATGGTAGTTGATTCTGATGATTTTAAAAAATTAATACCTGAATATAAAAATGGTATTGGAACTTCATCAGTTCACCTTGAAAGTAAAGAATTATTTAAAAGAATGTTAAAAAAAACTATTCCTAATGGAGATAATATTATTATTCCAACACTTGGAAGAAATGAAGAACCTTTACTCAAAATAATCAATTCTTTAAAAAACAATGGATATGGAATTGCAATGATTAGAGTTGATGTTCCACTTACTGTTTCTGAATTAAGAAATATTAAAAGAGCTATTAAAACAGGCAGATATGTTGATGGAGAAATTATTACAAAAGAAGTTGATAATAATATTAAAACAATCTATACTAAGCTAACAAAGGAACAAATAAATGTCAGAGCTGAAATTGATGGCACAGTCGAAGATACCATCAGATACATTAGCGGATCAAAAGAAGAAATTGCACAAAATTTACGAAGATGGAGAGAATTACGAGCTAAAACTCCTGAAGGAACTGGAGCAAGAACTGTTGCTAGAGAAGAACCAATAGTTACTTTAGGTAATGATACTGCAAATATCCTAGATCAAGAATTTTCATTAAGTACAAAATTAGATGATGTTAATGAAATTGTTCCAGATCTTAAAACAATGAAACAAATTATTGATGAAGACAATCAAACTAATTTATTTATTCAAAGATTGAAAGACTGTTTATGAGTTATAAAGATTGTATTACTAATGGTATTGCAGAAGGTAATGTTACCAAAAATCAAGCTGATGAGCAGATAAAGTTATTTGATGAAAAAGTAGAAGAATATTTAGCTAAAGGAATGTCCCAAGCGGATGCTGAAAAACAAGCTGCTAAAGATTCATTTAATATTTTTAAATATGAAGCAGCAGAAAAAAAACGTAGAGAATTATTAACTCTTAAAGCTCAACAAGGAATATTAAAACATTTTAAAACATATAAAAATATGAATGGCGAAGTAGATTATGGAAATGCTGGTATTTCTATTTTATCTCCTGATGATTTTTCACCACACATTACTGTAGAAAATCAAGCTAAAATTATTAAGGGACAAGCTCATAAAATATTAGTTGATGTATTAGATACATTTAAACCTGGCTTTGGTGGATATGAAAGAAATAAAGCTACATTAAATATGTTAGTTAGAGAAATTGTTGAACCTGGTTCTACTACAAATCAAGCAGCTAAAGAAATGGCAGAAGCATGGAAAGCAGCTGCAGAATTTTTAAGATTAGAATTTAATAAATATGGTGGAAGAATACCTTCTAGAAAAGATTGGGGTTTACCACAAATACACGATACTTTGTCAATTAGAAAAACAAATAAAGAAGATTGGATTAATTATACTATTGACAGATTAGATCCTGTTAAAATGATTAATGAAAAAACAAATCTTCCATTTAATGATAAAACTTTAAGATTAGCATTGTCAGATGTTTATGAAACAATAGTTAATGAAGGATTTAATAAAGTTAAACCAACACAAAGAACTTTTGGAAGTAACCTTGCATCACGTTATACCGATCATAGATTTTTAGTTTTTAAAGATGCACAGTCTTGGATTGAATATCAAAACAAATTTGGCAATAATAACGCGTTCCAAGTAATGATGGATCATATTAATAAAATGTCTAGAGATATTTCATTAATGAAAGTTCTTGGTGCTAATCCTGATGCAACAATTTCTTATATGAATACTCTTATTAAAAAACAAGCTCAAATAGACGTTACTAAACAAGTAAGACTTCCTGTTGCTAAACAACAATTAGAAGAAGCAAAAGCATTATTAGCTAAATCTACCGATCCTGTTGAAATTGAAAAACTTAATAGACAAGTAAGTCAATATGCTCAAGATATTGCTGATGCTGAAAAATTTAACAGAAAATCAATAGTTCAATTCTTTGGTTCATTAGAAGAAGATAGAGCTAATTCAAAAATAGAATTAATTAAAAATTTATATGGTTATCATAAAGGTGCTTTAACAAACCCAGTTGATGGGTTTGTAGCAAGATCTTTAGCTGGATTAAGACATATATTAACTTCAGCTCAATTAGGATCTGCATCGGTTTTGGCATTAACAGATTTTAACTGGAGCAGGATTGCTTCAGCTCATGTTGGTTTACCTCAACATAGAACAGCAGTAAATAGTGTTAAATTATTATTTGATCCATTAAATAAAAATCAAAAAGCAAAACTTGCTATTAGACTTGGTTTAGTTGCTGAACATTGGAGTACAGTAGCATCATCATCTGCAAGATATCTTGGAGAAATAGAAGCTCCACAAATTGCTAAAAGAATATCAGATTCTATTTTAAGAGTATCTGGTTTATCACACTTAACTCAAGCAGGTAGATGGAGTTTTGGTATGGAGCTTATGGGATTCTTTGCTGAAAATGTTGGTAAAAAATTTAATGAATTACCAGAAGCAATGCAAAAATCATTTTTACGTTATGGTATTAATGATGGATCTTGGGATATTATTCGTAAAACAAAATTATATGATGCTGGTATTGATGATGTTAATTATGCAAACAAAGGCGCAACATTTTTAAGACCAGACGATATTAGAGCAAGAACTGATTTAACTGAAAGTTTAAGAGAAGACTTAACAACTAAGTTAATGGAATTAGTTTATAATGAAACAGAGTTTGCAATACCTGCAACTTCTGCAAGAGGTAAAGTTGCATTATTTGGTAATCAAAGATCAGGAACTATTGGTGGTGAATTAATTAATTCTGTTGCAATGTATAAAAACTTTCCAATTACATTTGCTTATACTCATTTAAGAAGAGGTTTTACTCAAACTAATTTAACCGGCAAAATGAAATATGTAGTTCCTTTAGTTATTTCAGGAACAGTTATGGGAGCTTTAGCTTATGAACTTGGTGAAATAACAAAAGGTAGAGATGTTACTTCTACAGAATCAATGAAAGATTCTAAGTATTGGATTAGAGCAATGATTAAAGGTGGTGGACTTGGTATCTTTGGTGATTTCTTAACTGCATCACAAAATCAATATGGAAGAAATTTATCAGGAACAGTATTAGGCGCTCCTGCTGGTTTTTTTGAAGACGTTGCTAAACTTACTTTTGGTAATGCAATTAACTTAGCATCAGGAACTGAAACTACTTATGGAAGAGACGTTAGTGATTTTTTAAGACAATATACTCCTGGAGCAAGTTTATGGTATGCCAGATTAGCTTTAGAAAGATTAATCTTTGATAATATACAAAAAATGATTGATCCTAAATTTAATGATAGAATTATTAGACGAATTAATAAATACAGGGATGAATATAATAAAGAATATTTTTGGAAGCCAGGAGAGAGTTTACCTGAAAGATTACCAAAAGTTAATATATTTGAATAAATATGATAGACATAAACAACATAATTTAATATAGACAAACCATGACAATATCCTCAACTACAGTTAAAGTCAGTTATTCTGGTAATGGATCAACTACTGTATTTGCTTATACATTCAAGATATTAGACGATGACGAAATTCAGGTTATTATAAGATCTTCTACTGGTACAGAAACAGTTAAAACAAAA
>Ga0209598_10003864_pt1 | contig 11202 bp, 12 predicted proteins | sample M_140807_EF_Meta_FD_187317 | JGI IMG/M metagenome (GOLD analysis project Ga0209598, IMG submission 187317) | Freshwater microbial communities from Lake Montjoie, Canada to study carbon cycling - M_140807_EF_MetaG (SPAdes) (version 2) | ecosystem: Environmental > Aquatic > Freshwater > Lake... | reverse complement strand
CTGGACCAGGCCATCGATGAATTGATCGAGGACCAGGCCCGTTGGAATGCCGGCACTGGTTTTCTCACCAGCATGGGCGGTTTCGCCTTGCTGTCGGTTCAGTTGCCGGCGGCCGTCACGGCCTCCTGGGTGATCCAGACCCGGCTGGTGGGCACCATTGCCCTGCTGCACGGCCTCGACCTCAACCAGGAGGCGGTGCGCACCCAGATTCTGCTGACCCTGATCGGCGAGGAAGCGGCGGAGGTCCTCAAGCAGGTCGGGATCAGGGCCAGCCAGCGCTTCGCCGAGGCCCAGCTGCGCCAGCTTCCTGTCGCCGCCCTCGGCGCCCTTAATCGGGCCGTGGGATTCCAGCTGGTCAGCCGCTTTGGACGCCAGGGAGTGCTCAACCTTCACCTGGCCATCCCGGTGTTGGGAGGCCTGGTGGGGGGCGGCATCGACTACATGATGACCCGACGTCTGGGGGACATGGCCCGAGCTGAACTGGGCCGTCGGGGTCGCCCAAGCCCCTCTTCAGGGGGTTGGACCCCAGGATCCGGCCAGAAGCAGGAGATTATCGACGTGGACTGGCGGTGAGGTCTCTCAATTCGCTGATAATCCCTCCCCCTGGCTTGCCGTTTCTGCCTCGCTACTCCAGGGCCCCATGGCCAGATCGGTTCGGCGCAGCAGGGCAAACAGGGTGCCGGCATTGCCGCGACAGAGCCGCAACTCCCGATCCACCACAGTGATGTCCAGCCAGGCGGGAAAGCTTTGCTTGATCTCCCGCAGCAGGGCCAGCGGCCTACCGCCGAGGGCGGGGCCCCGCCAGCCGCCCCGCTCGAAACGCACGCCCACCCGTTGGGATCCTTCCACAGCGATGCGGGCCTCCACGCTGATGGCTCCGAGGGCTCCCAGGGGTCCATTCAGTTGCACCACATTTTGGGCCCTGCCCTTGGCCAGATCAAGGTTTTGGAGGTTGAGCAGCCACGGGGCGCTGGTCAGGTAGGGAACGGCACTGCTGCTCCAACGCAATTCCCACACCCCGGTGAGCCAAGTCCCATCCCGCGCCAGATCGGCCGGCTGCAGAGTTTCGAGGCTTTCGAACAAGCTCTTGATCACGGCCCCATCAGCGCCCGATCCGCCCAGGGGGCGGCGCAGCTGCTCCAGTAGGGCAGTCCGGATGGCCATCGCCCCATCGTGCCCGTCGGCGCCCGTCCCTGTCGCGTTGGAACTCATGGCGCCAGGGAGTGGGGGATCTCGCTTTCCAGAACCACCGGATTGGTGAGGGTGCCGATGCCGTCGATGCTGATGCTCACCGTGTCGCCTTGTTGAAGCCATCGGGGCGGCTTGGCGGCCATGCCCACCCCTTCCGGTGTGCCGGTGAGAATCACCGTACCGGCGGGCAGGGTGGTGCTGGCGCTGAGAAATTCGATCAGGGCCGCCACCGAGAAGATCATGTCGGCCGTACTGGAGTCCTGCACCATCACCCCATTGATACAGGTGCGTAGGCGCAGGGCCTGGGGATCGGGCAGGGCGTCCGCACTGGTCAGCCAGGGTCCCAAGGGGGCGAAGGTATCAAAGGTCTTACCCCGGCACCACTGGCCGCCACCCCATTCTTTCTGCCAGTCCCGGGCACTCACGTCATTGGCGCAGGTGTACCCGAGCACGTAATCGAGGGCGTCCGAGCGGCTGACGTTGCGGCAGGGCCGACCGATCACCACCGCCAGTTCCCCTTCGGCATCCACCGCGTGGCTGGCGAGGGTGGTGGGCAGTTCGATGGGGCCGCCGGGGTGTTGCAGGGCCGCGGGCGATTTCATGAACAGCACCGGCCGCTCCGGTATGGGGGCTCCGGTTTCTTCAGCATGGCGGCGGTAATTGAGGCCGATTCCCAAGATCAATGTTGGATCCAGGGGGGCCAACAGGGCGGCCACCTGGGCCTCCTGGCCGCTGGGTCGCCAGTCGCCCCATCCGCTTCCGTCCAAGCGCTCAGAACGTCCATCGCCATGGCGTTGGGCGTAATGAAGGGCACCTGTGGCGTCGATGTAACGCAGGATCTGCATGGCTAGGGGGAAACCGGGAGGCCGGGGGGCCGACGACTTGGCAGCATGGGGGTGTCCAGCCCCCTTTTCATGGCCCCACTTTCGCTCAAGACCAAGCTGCTGATTCTGTTGGTGGCCGGGGTGCTGGCGGCAGCTGGTGCCATGGCCCTGCGCCAACGCCTTTTGGACCAACAACGCCTGGAGTCCCTGGGGGGCTGTCGGGCCCTGCGCAACCAGGTGCTGGCGATCAAGCAAAAAGAGTTTGATCCTGGGGTCGCCGAATTGCGCCAGTTGCGCCTCAATGAGGCCCAGGCCCGGTTGCTGCGCCAGGCCGATGTCAATGCTTACAGCAAATTCGCCCAGCAATACGAAACCAAGGTGGTCACCGTGGCCGAAGCCCTGGATCGGCTCAACCTGCTATTGGGCAAACTGCAGCAACAGAAGTGCTTCGAATTGCAGTCCTGAGCCTGGGATCTCCCGCCTGACCTGGACTGGATTGGGGCCCAGCAGCACAAAATCTTGGCACCCTCCCCAGCACCGATTGGGGAGAGCGCTCCTTGGATCCCGATTTAAGTGTTAGAGTTTGTAACGAACACTTGACTTAGTGACGGGCTTTGACTTTTACCCTCGACAGAGCTACCCAGATTTTCCCGGAAACCCTGACCGCCGATGTGATTCCGGCGATCACGGCCCGGTTCATGCTTCTCAGCGCCGAGGATCAGCTCGCCCTGATCTGGTACGCCTACCTCGAAATGGGCCAGACGATCACCATCGCGGCTCCGGGTGCCGCCCGGATGCAGTTTGCCGAACGGCTGCTCAACGACATCAAGGCGCTGTCGTTTGCCGACCAGAGCCAGCTGATGTGTGATCTGGCCAACCGCACCGACAACGAAGTCGGCCGCACCTATGCCAATTGGTCGGTCAACATCAAGCTCGGTTTTTGGTACCAACTCGGTCAGTGGATGCAGCAGGGCCTGGTGGCCCCCATCCCCGAGGGGTATCGCCTCTCGGCCAATGCCTCCGCCGTCCTTGAATCGGTCAAAGCGGTGGATCAAGGCCAGCAGATCACCCTGTTGCGCAATTTCGTCGTTGACATGGGCTTCGACCCCGCCAAAGGGGAAGGGCAGCGGGTGATGGAACCGGTGGCTGCCCCCACCGCCGAGGCCGAACGCAAACCGGTGTTCATCGAAGGGGTGATCAACACCACGGTCAACGCCTACATGAATTTGTTGAACGCCAACGATTTCGACAATCTGATTCAGCTGTTCTTGCCCGACGGTGCCCTGCAGCCGCCCTTCCAGAAACCCATCATCGGCACCGAGGCGATCATGCGTTTCCTGCGGGAGGATTGCCAGAACTTGAGGCTGTTGCCGGAACGGGGCTACAGCGAGCCCACCGCCGAGGGTTTCAATCAGATCAAGGTCACCGGCAAGGTGCAGACCCCCTGGTTCGGCGCCGGCGTCGGCATGAATGTGGCCTGGAGGTTCCTGCTTGATCCCCAAGGCAAGATTTACTTCGTTGCCATCGACCTGCTGGCTTCCCCCGCCGAGCTGCTCCAGTTCCGCCGTTGACGGCGGGCGCCCAGGAAGCCCTGCCTGTCTCGTTTCTGGGCCCCCGTTTCGGTCTGGCCTTCGCCCTGGCGGTCCTCCTTGCGTGGACCGCCTCTCTGATTGGGCTTCTGGTCAGTGACCTGCGGACCTGGTCTCCGGCGGCCCTGACCGTGGCAGTCCTGCTGCGCACCCTGCTGCAGAGCGGCCTGTTCATCGTCGGCCACGACGCCATGCACCGCACCCTGCTGCCGGGACAGCCCCAGGCCAATGATCGCTTGGGCCAGCTGGTTCTGACCCTCTATGCCCTGCTGCCCTGGCGCCGTAGCCGCCTCAATCACCGCTGTCACCACCGTGCCCCTGGCAGCCCCCTGGACCCCGATTTCCATGGCGGCACCGGACTGGCCGGTTGGTTTCGCCGTTTCCTGGGGGCCTATCTGGCCTGGCCCCGCCTGCTGGCCCTGATATCGGCCTGGACCCTACTGACCTTGCTGGCCCCCAGCCCCTGGCCCCAGGCCGCCGGCCGGGTGCTGCTGGCCTGGATCCTGCCGCTGTTGTTGAGTGCCCTGCAGCTCTTCGTGGTGGGCACCGTGTTGCCCCATCGCCGCGGTGAGGCCTGCGGCAACCGGCACCGGGCCGAGAGCCTGGCCTTGCCCCCCTGGCTATCCCTGCTGGCCTGTTATCACTTTGGCTATCACTGGGAACACCACGAATACCCCCAGGTGCCCTGGTTCGGCCTGGCCATTGTTCGGCGCCAGCATCTGGAGCAGCTCCAGCCCCTGGCCACCCGGCTCGCGCGATAGTGTCGAACCTTATTAAGGTCGAACCTTATTAAGAATGTGGAGCGAGCCGATGGACCAGCCATTGACCGGTTGGAGTGAAAGCGAGGAAACGATCGCGCGTCAGGCCTTTGAACGGGCCTATGAACGGGCCCTGGACGGCTTGATCGAGCACCTGCGCGATCGGCTGCCCCAGCTCAGCAGCGCCGAGAGCCTTTGGGAGCTGCACGATTTCCTCAGCATCCAGCGCCATGCCATCGAAGGTCGGTTCGACTTTCGCGAACCTGGGCTGTTGTTTGTCTTCGCCGGCCTGCTCAAGGATCAGCTGATCAGCCTGGAAGAACTGCAGGGATTGGAGGCGATCAAGTTGGCCAAGATCTCGGCGATGACCCGCATCTGAGCACTAAGTGCCAGTTGAGCAACCGTCCCATGGGTCACAATGGCTACCCCAAGGCGACCAACCTGGACTTTTGCCGGGTGCTTCGGTGCTGCTGCCACCCCTCAATGAGCACAATTTGCCGTGGATGGACACCATCCATCCCATCGTCGTTCACTTCGTGATCGCCATGGGTCTGGTCGCTTTCCTCTTTGACCTGATTGGGATTACGGCCCGCCGACCGGCCCTGTTTGAGGTCAGTTTCTGGAATCTGCTGCTGGCCACCGTGGCCATCTTTGTGGCCATCATCTTCGGCCAGATTGAGGCCGGTCTCGCCAATCCCTACGGCGCCTCCCGCGACCTACTCAACTGGCACAGCACCATTGGCTGGTCCCTGGCGGGGGTGTTGTCCGTCCTCAGCGGCTGGCGGTATGTGATCCGCAGCCGGGATCCCCGCGTGCTGCCACCCATCTTTCTAGTGGGAGGTGCCCTCCTGTCCCTGTTGATCCTGACCCAAATGGTGCTGGGCAGCAGTCTGGTTTGGACCTATGGATTGCACACGGTGCCCGTGGTTGAGGCGATGCGGGAGGGAAGGCTGTGACGGAGTCACTCTCGCAGGGGCTCAGCGGCAGCTATGGGGCCAACGGCCTGCCCTACGGCCTGCCCATCCATCCCAACCTGGTGCACCTGAGCATTGGCCTGTTTGTGATCGCCATCGCCTGCGATGGGGTTGGGGCGCTCTATCCGGTGGAAAAAAGGGTGTTTCGCTTTCTAGCCCTGCCCGTCACCCGCGCCGGCTTCCATGACGTTGGCTGGTACAACCTGGTGGCCTCGGCGGTGATCAGCTTTTTGACCGTGGCGGCCGGGGCCTACGAGATGCTCTTGGCCAAGCCCCTGCTGGGGGTGCGCAGCGATTTTGGCCTGGATGGTCTCACCACCATGCTTTGGCATGGGGTGGGAGGGGTGCTGCTGTTGATGGCGATTGTGGCGATGACGGTGTGGCGTGGGCTGCAGCGTTTCGCCTGGCGCCGCGACTACGGTCGACAGGTTCAGTGGCTTTATCTGGTGGCCGGCGTGCTGATGTTTGCTCTGCTGGGGCTCCACGGCACCCTGGGGGCCCAGTTGGCCGCCGAATTCGGGGTCCATGTCAGCGCCGACCAGCTGCTGGCGGCGGGCATGGATCCCCGGGAGGCCCTGCCATGACCAGCACGGGTCGCCGCCAGCCCTCCGTCGGACCCAGCCTTGTGCTGGTGGCCGCCGGCCTTGGGCTCGATGCCCTGGCCAGCTGGACGATGGCGCAGCAGTCCTACCACTGGCTGCCGGTGCAGGCCTCCACGGCTGCCCCCTATGTGGATAATTTGTTTGCCCTGGAGACGGGGATTGGCACCTTCATTCTTGTGGGTTGTTCGGCGGTGATCGCCTGGACCTTGCTGTTCAACCGTGCCCCCAAGTACGACCTCGATGATGGTGATCCGATTGAGGGCAATCTCACCCTGGAAATCATCTGGACCGTCATTCCCCTCCTGGTGGTGTTAGCCATTGCTTGGCACACCATCGGGGTGAACCACACCCTGGCCACCCTGGGGGGCAAGCAACGCCTGGCCACGGCGGCGCCCTTACCCAGCGAGTCCCTGCTGGCCGCGGGCTCCAAACCCATGGCCGCGGGCTCTTTGCCCATCGCAGCTGACAGCACGGAGATCGGCCCGATTCAAGTGATTGCCCGCCAGTGGTCCTGGGAATTCATCTACCCCAATGGGGTTCACAGCAGCGAGCTCCATCTGCCGGTGGATCGTCCGATCCACTTTCGGCTCTTTTCCATGGATGTGCTGCATGGCTTTTACATTCCGGCCTTCCGCCTCAAGCAGGATCTGATCCCCGGCAGCGTGATTGATTACCGGCTCACCCCGTCCAGGCAGGGCCGCTATCGGCTGCGGGATTCGATGTTTTCCGGGGCCTACTTCGCCACCAACCAGACCGATGTGGTCGTCGAAACCGAGGCTGATTTTGAGGCCTGGCTGGCGGCGGCAGAGCGATCGCCCTTGCGGCCCAGTTTCAATGGAGCCACCGATCTCTGGCAACAACGGCTCAGCAAGGGAAACAGGGGGTGGGCCACGGTGCCGCCGGCACCACCCCCCGAGGTCAACGTTTCTTTTGATCCCCAGAATTCCCACGAAGCTTGAACCATGGCCTCCTCTACCTCAAGTCCAAGTTTGGATCCCCGGGTATTCAAGGAGCCCCTGCCGATGCCGGGGCCTCAGGGAAACTGGCGGCGGTATTTCACTTTTAATACCGACGCCAAGGTGATTGGGATTCAGTATATTGCCGTCGCCCTGTTGTTTTTGTTGGTCGGTGGTTTATTGGCGATGATCATGCGGGGGGAGTTGATTACACCACCGGCGGATCTCGTTGATCCAACGGTCTATAACGGGCTATATACGATGCATGGTACGGTGATGCTATTCCTATTTCTTTTCCCGGTTCTCAATGGTTTCAACAATCTTTTGATTCCACCGATGATCGGGGCGCCGGATATGGCCTTCCCCCGGCTCAATGCCCTGGCCTTTTGGTTGTTTCCCGTTTTTGGTGTGATTTTAATGGCCAGTTTTCTGGTCCCCGGTGGCCCGTCCGGGTCCGGCTGGTGGGCCTATCCGCCCCTCAGCACCCAGAACCCCCTGGGCCATGCCCTTAATGGTCAGCTGCTCTGGATCCTGGCCGTTGCCCTGTCGGGCGTCAGTTCGATTATGGGGGCCGTGAATTTCTGCACCACGATTTTGCGGATGCGGGCCCCAGGGATGGGTTTGTTCAAGATGCCGATTTTTTGCTGGACGGCCCTGGCGGCCCAGTTGATTCAGCTGATGGGTTTACCCGTGTTGACGGCGGGCGCCGTGATGTTGCTGTTTGACCTTAGTTTTGGCACCAGTTTCTTCAAGCCGGAAGGGGGTGGCGATCCGATGCTGTATCAACATTTTTTCTGGTTCTATTCCCATCCGGCTGTTTATGTGATGGCCCTGCCGATTTTCGGCGTCTTTTCCGAACTGTTTCCGGTCTATGCCCGTAAACCATTGTTCGGCTACAAGGTCGTGGCCATCGCCTCCTTTGCGATCACGGTTCTAAGTTTAATCGTATGGGTACATCATATGTTTTATAGCGGCACCCCCCAGTGGATGCGCAATGTTTTTATGGTCACCACCATGTTGATTGCGGTGCCAACGGGCATCAAGGTGTTTGCCTGGATCGCCACCCTCTGGCGCGGCAGTATTCGCCTATCAACTCCGATGTTGTTTTGCCTGGCGGGGCTGTTCAACTTTATTTTTGCCGGCATTACCGGTGTGATGTTGGCGACGGTGCCCGTCGATATCCATGTGGGCAATACCTACTTTATTGTCGGTCATTTTCACTACGTTATTTTTAACATGATTACCTTTGGCGTTTTCGCTGCCATCTATCACTGGTTCCCCAAGTTTACGGGTCGCATGTATTACGAGAGCCTGGGTCAATTGCATTTTATCTTGACCTTCATCGGCAGCACCCTTAACTTTCTGCCCATGCACTGGGCCGGTCTGATGGGCATGCCCCGGCGGGTGGCCTCCTACGACCCCGAATTTGCTGCGGCCAACGTGCTGGCCAGTTTGGGGGCGTTTCTGCTGGGGGTGGCCACCATCCCCTTTCTGCTCAACCTGGTCAGCAGTTTGGTTCGTGGCCCCAAGGCGCCGCCCAACCCTTGGAATGCCATTGGCCTGGAGTGGTTGCTGCCCTCTCCCCCTCCCCCTGAGAATTTTGAGGACGACGTGCCCACCGTGATCAGCGGCCCCTACGGCTACGGCCTGGGCCGGCCCCTGGTCGAAGACCAGGAGCGCTTCGAGCGTCGGGCGCTGGAGGCCTGAAACCATGACCTCCCTTTCCCAGCCTGCCGGCCCTGCCCAAGGCACCCCAGCCCATTCCAACCCCATCGGGCCCGAGCTGGGCCCCGGCCACGGCGAAGACCCCGGCCACGAGCTCGGCCATGGCCACAGCGCCCACGGCGCCCACGCCGACCACACCCTGACCGGGTTTGTGATTTTCCTGGCCTCCGAAAGCCTCATCTTCATGGCCCTGTTTGTGGGCTATGCCGTTTTCAAAAGCAGTGCACCCCTGTGGTTGCCCGCCGGGGTCGAAGGGTTGGAGGTGCGCGAGCCCTTGATCAACACGGTGGTGTTGGTGAGCAGCTCATTGGTGATCTGGCTGGCGGAGCGGGCCCTACACCGCCAGCGCCTGGGCGAGTTTCGCGCCTGGTGGTTGCTGACCATGGCGATGGGCACCTATTTCGTGGTGGGCCAGGCGATCGAATGGCAGCACTTGCCCTTTGGCCTCTCCAGCGGTGTGTTCGGAGCCAGCTTCTACCTGCTTACTGGCTTCCACGGACTGCATGTGTTGACGGGCCTGGCCCTGATGGCTTTTTTTCTGGTGCGCTCGCTCCGGCCTGGCCTGGTGCTGCCGGAGGGCAAGGGGGTGATGGCGGTGTCGTTGTTCTGGCATTTCGTCGATGTGATCTGGGTGGTGTTGTTTGTGCTCACCTACGTCTGGCAGCGGCGATGATCCACCCCGGCGACACCCCCGTTAGCCCAGGCGCCATGGTCATCGACGAGCGGCTTTTCGATGTGCTGATCATCGGCAGTGGGGCCGCTGGCGGCACCATGGCCGGTGCCCTGGCGGCGGCGGGCCGCAAGGTGCTGCTGCTGGAGCAGGGGTCGGCGTTGCCCCGCGGGGACCAGAACGTGGCCGACATCGACCTGTTCCGGCGCCGGCGCTATCACCCGGACCAGGAGTGGATTGGTACCGACGGTGATCCCTTCGCCCCCCAGATGGTCGAGGCCCTGGGGGGCAACACCAAGATCTGGGGCGGGGTGCTGGAGCGGATGTTGCCCGAGGAGTTCGCCGGCCTGCCGATGCAGGAGGGAACCGGGCCGGATTGGGAGCTGCGCTACGCCGACCTGGAACCCTGGTATGACCGGGCGGAACAGCTTTACCGGGTCCACGGCGAGGCTGGCCAACCCTTTGGCGCCCCACCGCTGCCGTCGTTGCAGCTGGAACTGCGGGCGGCCCTCGAGCGCCAGGGGCTGCACCCTTACCGGCTGCCATTGAGCGTCAGTGAGTCGGCGGACGATCCCTCCGGGGATGCCGAACGGTTTGGCGTCGATCGGGCCCTGGGCCAGCCCGGCTTTGAGCTGCGCCAGGGGGCCCGGGTGTTGATGCTGCACTGCGATACCAGCGGCAGCGAAGTGCGTGGCGTCGAGGCCCAGATCGGCCACCAACGCTGGTTGTTCAAGGCCCACCAGGTGGTGCTGGCGGCGGGGGCCATCGGCAGCGCCGTGATCCTGTTGCGCTCGGTCAGCGATGCCCACCCCCACGGTTTGGCCAATGGTTCCGACCAGGTCGGGCGCCAGCTGATGCGCCCCCAGCTGACCGCCATGCTGCAGCGGGCCGGCAGGGCCCATTCCGGCCGTTACGAACCGGGCTTGGGGGTGCTGGATTTCCATGGCGGCGATCGCAATGTTCGCTATGCCCTGGGGGCCATCCGTGGCGGCGGTGGTGTGCTGCAGGACCCCCTATTTGCCGAATCGCCGCCGGTGCTCTCCCTGGTGAGCCGCTTATTGCCGGATGGGGCCCTCGAATGGCTGGCCGATCGCTCCGTGAGCTGGTGGGTGTCCAGCGCCGTCAGCCCCGATCCTGGCAATCGCGTCAGCCTGCGGGGGGAAAGGGTGGTGATCAACTACCTGCCCAACAACATCGAAGCCCACGACCGCCTCGTCTATCGCTGGCTCGATGTGATGCAACGGGTCGAGAACGATCCCGACACCACGGTGGTGCAGCGCGCTCCCATTTATCCCCGCGGCGAGGTTCCCTTAAGCGTGATGGGCTTCAGCTGCGGCACCTGCCGCATGGGATCGGACCCGGCCACTTCGGTGGTGTCGTTGGAGGGCCGCTGCCACGGGCTGGCCAACCTCTGGATTGCCGATGCCAGTGTTTTTCCCGGTTGTCCCGCCGTGGGCCCCGGCCTGACGGTGGTGGCCAATGCCCTGCGGATTGGCGAGGCGATTGGGGGGGTGTTGGGCTGATTTGCACTAAAGTTCAACCATCTTTGGACAGCATGTTTTCTGTGGCTCGGCCTTTGCCACTACTGCTGTTCTGCCTGCTGTTGCCCTTGGCGGTCGATGGGCTTGGGGCTCGGGCGGCCACCGTGATCACCCAGGAGTCCACGGCTCCCCGCTGGCGGGTGGTCGCTGGGCCGGAGGATTCGGCCCCCCGATCCAGCGTGATCCCGGCGCAAAGTGTTGTACGGCAGCCCCAGGTCGGCGGCCCAGCCCAGGGGGACGCCACCCTGCCGGCCGATGCCCAGGTGGCGGCGGCGCCCATTCGCCCCCCCTATCTGCTGCGTCCCTCCCTGGGCGGCGGGGTGCCCTCGGGCTTCGTGGGCCGCTGGGGGGACTACTACCTTTCCGCTTCCG
>Ga0209598_10003859_pt1 | contig 11210 bp, 13 predicted proteins | sample M_140807_EF_Meta_FD_187317 | JGI IMG/M metagenome (GOLD analysis project Ga0209598, IMG submission 187317) | Freshwater microbial communities from Lake Montjoie, Canada to study carbon cycling - M_140807_EF_MetaG (SPAdes) (version 2) | ecosystem: Environmental > Aquatic > Freshwater > Lake... | reverse complement strand
TCCGCCCGCCCGCCCCCGCGCCTGCCGCACGCGGTAGTCCTTCTTCTCGATGCCGAGAATATTCCAAGCAGGCTCGGCGTTCGCGAGGGCCGCAAGAAAAAGCCCGTTGCCACAGCCCAGATCGAGCACGAGCGGCTGGTCGGACGGAAAAGTTGTCGCGGCACCGTCCCCAGTGACATTCGTTCGGCTTTCGGCGCCGAGGACGGCGCCGCTCCACGCGGCCATGGAATCAGGCCGCGTCTTTCTCCTGCTTGCGGCGCAGGAGCGGCGGCTTTTTGCCTTCGACGACCGCACGGTTGATCGTCACTTCAGCCACGTCATCGCGGCCCGGAATGTCGTACATCACGTCGAGCATGATCTTTTCCATCATGGAACGCAGGGCGCGAGCACCGGTGCCCTTGGTGATGGCCCGCTCGGCCAAGGCACGGAGACCATCCTTGGTGATGTTCAGGTCGACACCCTCCATGGACATGAGCTTGCCGTATTGTTTGACCATGGCGTTCTTCGGTTCGGTCAGGATGGTGACGAGTTCGTCCTCGGTCAGCTGATCAAGGGCGGTGACAACCGGCAAACGTCCGATGAATTCCGGGATCAGCCCGAAGCTGAGCAGGTCCTCGGGCTCGGCCTGATGGATCATCCCCGTCGAAGCCGCCACGGGGTCGCTGCTTTTCTCCGGCCGCTGGGCATGGAAGCCGAGCACACGGCTGCCGAAGCGGCGCTGGATGATTTTTTCGAGTCCGACGAAGGCCCCGCCACAAATGAAAAGAATGCGGTCCGTGTTCACCTGGATGTATTCCTGGTGCGGATGCTTGCGTCCGCCCTGCGGCGGGACATTGCAGGTTGTGCCCTCGAGAATTTTCAGCAAAGCCTGCTGCACGCCCTCGCCCGAGACGTCGCGGGTGATGCTGACGTTATCCGTTTTGCGCCCGATCTTGTCGATCTCGTCGATATAGACGATGCCGATCTCGGCGCGCTTCACGTCGTAGTCCGCGGCCTGCAGCAACCTGAGGACGATGTTCTCCACGTCCTCGCCGACGTAGCCCGCTTCGGTCAGGGTGGTGGCGTCGGCCATGGTGAACGGCACATCGAGGATGCGGGCCAGCGTGCGCGCCAAGAGCGTCTTGCCCGAGCCGGTCGGCCCGATGAGCAGGATGTTGCTTTTCTCCAACTCGACATCGTCGTGCCCCGTCATGGGGATTTCGCGCGATGTGTTGTGGTGGTGGATGCGCTTGAAATGATTGTGCACCGCGACGGAAAGGGTCTTCTTGGCCAGTTCCTGCCCGATGACAAAGTGGTCGAGCTCGCGCTTGATGTCGGCCGGCTTGGGCACGCGCACGCCGGAGCTTTTTTTCTTCGACTCGTCCTTGAGTTCCTTGTCGAGGATACCTTTGCAGAGGGTGACGCAGCTGTCGCAGATGTAGACGCCGGGGCCGGCGATGAGTTTGCGCACCTCGCTGTGGCTCTTTCCGCAGAAAGAGCACATCGTCAGGTTGGAAGCACGGGCCATCGGATCAGGCGGGGACGGCGCCCGGGATTTCCTTGCGGGATTTCACGACCTCGTCGACGAGGCCGTATTCCTTGGCCTCGGCCGCGCTCATGTAGTAATCGCGGTCGGCATCCTTGTGCACTTGCTCGACCGGCTTGCCGGTGTGCATGGCGATGATCGACTCGAGGCGGCGCTTGAGCTTGAACATGAACTCGACCTGGCGTTCAACATCGCTGGCTTGGCCCTGCGCGCCGCCGCTCACCTGGTGGATCATGATGTCGGAGTTGGGCAGCGCGTATCGCTTGCCCTTCGTGCCGGCACAAAGCAAGACCGCGCCCATGCTCGCCGCCATGCCCATGCAGTAGGTGTTCACGTCGCAGGTGACGAATTGCATGGTGTCATAAATGGCCAGTCCCGCGGTGACCGAACCACCGGGCGAATTGATATAAATGTGGATGTCTTTTTTCGCATCCTCCATTTGCAGGAAGAGCAACTGGGCGATGACGAGGTTGGCGATGTAGTCGTCGATCGGCGTGCCGATGAAAACGATGCGGTCTTTGAGCAGGCGCGAATAAATGTCGTAGCTGCGTTCCCCGCGGCCCGTCTGTTCGACGACCATGGGGACAAGCAGGGAACTGCGCGGCGAGGAATGACCGGATGTGACAATATGGCTCATAAAAAAGGGACCGCAGCGACTGGCATCACGCCTTGGCGTCGGCTTTTTTCACCTTAACTTTGGACGAGAGGAAATCAAGGGCCTTGTCCCTGACGACTTCCCCCTCGACCGATCCAAGCGCCTCCCGTTTGACCAGTTGCTTGACCAATTTGTCCATCGGCATGCTGAGCCGCTGGGCCATCCGTGCAATGTGCTCGGCCAATTCCTCGCGCGAGGCCTCGATTTTCTGCTCGCGGGCCAACCGCGTGAGGATGAAATCGGCTTTCACCCGGAACTGCGCACCCATCTGCGCGTGCTGGAAAATTTCGTCCTTTTTGCTGAGCAGGTCCTCGTCGCTCAACCCGCGCATCTGCTCGGCATCGACGATTTCCTTCACCACGCGGCGTGCCTCGCCCATGACCATGGAGGCAGGCACCTCGAATTCGACCGATTTGACCAGATGCTCGACGGCCGCGGCGCGCTTTTTGCGCTCGGTCTGCTCATGGGCGGCGGCTTCGAGACGTTCGCGGAAAGTCTGGCGAAGTTCGTCGGCGCTGCGTCCCGCAATCTTCTGCGCGACCTCGTCGGTCAGCTCGGGAAGTTTCTTGTTTTTGATGCCTTTGACTTTCGTCTGGTGCGCGATCTTTTTTCCGCGCAGCGCGGCGACGGCGAAATCGTCCGGCACCATCACTTCGACCGCACGCTCTTCGCCCTCCTTCCCCCCGACCAGGCCGGCGCAAAATCCCGGCCAGAGACTGTCCTCGGCCATGACAACCCAGAGCCCCTCCCCGCCTTTCATTGTGGACGGCGCCTCGGGGCAAAACTCCGCGAGCGGCTTGCCTTCAACCATGGCATCGTAGTCGAGGACAGCGTAGTCACCCATCTGCAGACCCCGGTCTTTCACATCGCTGAACTCAGCCATGCGTTCGAGCAGCATGCTGATGTTCCCGCTGACGTGCTCGTCGGTCACTGCTTCTTCGAGCACCTCGAGGTCGAGATTTTCGACATCGGGAAAATTGAAATCCGGTTCAAGCGTGAGTTGCACACTAAGGTCAAGATCATGGTCGCCCACTTCACCGTGCTGCAGGTTGAAGGCGTTCATCACGGCAAGCTTGTTTTCCTCCGCCGCCTTGTCGACCGCCTGACGGAGCAATTCCTTCACGACCTCCTCGGCGATGGCCTCTTTATATTTGCGCGCGACTACCGCGATGGGCGCTTTTCCGGGACGGAACCCCGGCATCTTCGCGACTTTTTGGTATTCGCCGGCCAGTTTTTCCGTGCTCTTTTTGACAGAGCCGGCAGGGATGGTGGCGCGAAGGGTGGCGAGGCAGTTGGGTTGCTTTTCGACGGTGATTTGCATGAGAAGGAAAAAGGGCTGAAAATTTAAACGCGAATCGCGCCGCGGACAAACACAATCACCGCCATCAGGTCAGCCCTTGCGGTCCGGGTGCCCCCACCAGCTGTTCTTGCGCTTGCCGTCGTAGTGCTCGTCGAAGACGCGGACCGCATCGGCCACCGTGCCGTCGGGGGGCGCCCATTTGGCGATATCCGGAAAATCGACGCAGGCATGGCAGTTTTTGCAGTCGTCGCAGAAGCGGATCGGGCACCAGAACGACTCGATGTTGCGCAGCATGTCGCTGCCGAGCGACCACAAGCCGGTCATCCAGTCGCAATACCAGCACCACAAAAGGTCGTGCCCGACCAACCCGTCGAATTTGTGCCGCGAGAGATTGACCCACTCCGACGACTTGTAGGTCGGAAGTTTGCCCAACCAGGCGATGGGCGGATAAAGGACGATCTCGGCGAGACGGATGAACCAGAACACCGCGATGGCCGGCGTCTGCACGAGCAGGCAGAGTTGGTTGCGCCACCAGCCGAGGACGCGGGACTGCGCTCCTTCCAGGGTCGGACCCGGCTTGCCGCGCAGAGCGCGATCCACCGCGCAGAAAAGGTGAAGGAAAACAATCTGGGCCAGCACGCCCGCGCCGAGACCCGGCCAACCCTCGAGCACCCACCCCGCCACCCACGGAACCCAGGTGAAAAGGCTGACGAAGAGGTCCACCCAAGGCGCCTTGGCGATCTGTTCGCTGACTGCAAAAGCCAAGCGCGTGACGACCGCAGCGACCGCCAATCCGGCCAAAATCGAGAGAAAGCAAATGAGGAAGTCCATGACCAATCATGCACAAGCCGGAAAGCCGCGCGGAGAACAATTCGCGTCAGGAACGCAGCAGACGCAAAACCTCGTCCAGCACGGCGCCATGGGCGCGGACGCGGGCGGAGAGCGAGAATTCGGATGGTGTTTCGAAGGTCAGGCTGCGACCCGTGTGGCCGAAGCGCAGGCAGAATGCCTCGGGATGCTCGGGCATAGTCTCGGGCGTGATGCTGCGGCGGATCAGTCCCGCGCGCGCCGCGCGGCCCTCGATTTTCCGGCGCGGTTCGATCGGCAGATGGCGCGCGGCGGCGGCGAGAAGTTTCTCGCCCCAATAGGGACGGTCACCCGCGATCTCGTATAAATAAACCCCATGTGCGTCGAAATCCTCGTGCAGCATGATTGCCGCGTCGAAAGTGCGCCCGCGGAGGATTCTTTTCTGCGCGGCAACGACGGGCACATCGCGCCGACGGTAGCCGCGGTTGAGATCGCGCCCGCGGCCATCGTGACGGTCGTTGTGCTGCAAACCCCACGGATTCAGGCAGGGGAAGACAAGCAGGTCGCACTTTTTGAGGGCCCTCGCCCGGCGGGTGCACCAATCCATCAGCGCTTCGGTCGCCGCGGGTTCGTCGCCGTGGATACCCGCCGACACATAAAGCCGCGGACCGGGGCGTCGGGGCGATTCCACCACGTAGACCGGAAATCCGTCCGCTCTGGCGAATTCCCGCATCCGCCAGCCCTCGCGTTTGGCCAGCGCGCGCCAGCGTTTGACCAGCCACGGATAATCATGCGCACGAAGGTGGGCGACGTTTTCGGTTTGCTTTGGCACAAAAGACGGATATCGAAAAACTGTCATGAGCAAAACATCCATCCTTCTCGCCGCTTTCGCCCTCGCCATCACCGCGCTTCCCGCGCAAAGTGAAGACTCCATGAAAGACATCCGCATCATCGTCAAAACCGACAAGGGCGACATCGAAGGCGTCCTCTATCCCGGCAAAGCCCCCGTCACCGTGGCCAACTTCCTCAACCTGGCCAAACGCGGCTATTACAACGGCCTCAAGTTCCACCGCGTCATCCCCGATTTCATGATCCAAGGCGGCGATCCGACCGGCACCGGTAGCGGCGGCCCCGGTTACCGCTTCGAGGACGAATGCACGCCGGAGTTGAAACACGACAAGCCCGGCATTTTCTCCATGGCCAATGCCGGCCCCGGCACCAACGGCAGCCAGTTCTTCGTTACCCACGTCGCCACCCCGTGGCTTGACGGAAAACACACCGTCTTCGGCTCGGTGACCAAGGGACAGGACATCGTCAACGCCGTTGCGGCGGGCGACAAAATTGTCTCCATCGAAATCCTCGATCCGACCGACGATCTGTTCAAGGCCCAGTCCAAGCGCCTCGAGGAATGGAACGCCGTCCTCGACAAGCGCTGAGCTACAAAGCGGCGACGGCGGCTTTGCCGCTACAATTTCGCGGCACGCGGGACGAAATCCGGCAGTCTCGGACGCGGATCATACCCGCGGTGGAAAACCGGTGAAGCTGACCCGGAAACGGGCGGCACGAGCCACGACCAATCGCCAGGCACGATGCGGCCCTGCGCTTTTTCCTCCGCGAGGTGGTCCATGAACTGCCGCGAGGCGGCGTGATGATCCACGATGGTCACCCCCGCCTTCCGGAATGAGTGCAGCACCGCCGCGCAGAGTTCGACCAGCGCGCGGTCCCGCCAGAACGGATCCTTCGAGCGCATCGACGGATCCATGCGGTCAGCCACCACCGGCAGCAGATTGTAGCGCGCCGCATCGCCGAAGTTGCGCGCGGCGATCTCGGTCTCCATGTAGTAACCGCTGAAAGGCGCCGCCGGATAGGTCACTCCTCCGGTCTCGAGCGCCATGTTGGAAACCGCAGGCAACGCGTGCCATTTCAGCCCCAGGTCCGCAAACCACGCCAGGGAAGGATGCGTGATGGGAACCTCCAGCACGGCATCCGCAGGCAATTCGAAAAGTTTTTCACCCTCGGCCGGTGTCTCGATGAGCAGGGGCAGCAGGTCAAACGCGCCGCGTTTTTCCGGAGGCCGCCAACCGGCCTCCATGAGGCGGGCAGTGAATTTCACTTCTGCCGGATCGCCCAGCACCCTGCCGTCGGCGCGCTCGTAGCCCGCATAGCGGATGAGTTGATAGTTATGGATGATCGGGCCCACACCGGCTCCGTCGGCCGGAGCGAAGACGGTGATAAGCGGACGAATCTTTCCCCCATTGGTCGAGCGCCGAAGATGAGCCACGCAGGCGTCGAAAATATCGCCCGCCGTTACAACATCACGCGCATCGGCCACCTCGAGCGTTTGCCAATAGCGACGACCGATGCAGCGGCGGTTGTTCCTCCATGCCAGTCGGCAGGCGAACTCCAGTTCCTCCGGCGCTTGCCGATACCACCCGTGCGCGGAGATTTCGGCGCGAACAGCCTCAATCCTCGTCGCCGAAACATTGCCGCCGTTCTCCGTTGCGAACTGGCGAAGGAATTCCTCCGCGGCAGACGCACGGTCCGCGGGCACCCCTCCCGGCGCAGGCATCAGCGCGCTGCCATCGTGGCGCCACACCTTCCCGCTGAAGGGACACGCAAAGGCATCGGGGCGCGTTTCGGAGGTCGTCGGCACGGGGCACGCTATGAATTCGCCGGGCTAAAGCCAAGAGCCGTGGAGGACTCCGTTGGCAACACGATTCAATAACTCTCCAGTTGCAACCCGTCGATCTCGGCGAATTGGACGGTCTTGCGCGTCACCAGCGGGATCCCCACCTGCAGCGCGGAGACGGCGATCCACAGATCGTGGGGCCCGGGGAGCGCGTTGACAGCTCGAAGTTTGGCGAACTGCCCTGCATAGAGATCGAGTGTTCCGTCATCGGGCCAAGCTACGGGAAAACGGTCGAGGAATTCGCGCACCTCGCGGCGTTGGTGTCCGGCGACGGCGGCACCACGCAGGAATTCGGCCTTCACGATCCACGGTAACCCCACGACCAGATCGGCATTCGCCCGCAGCCATAGGTCGAGGGTTCGGGGATGGCGGTGATGGTGAAGGTGCTCGTGCTCTCGTTCCACGATGAACTGGCGATGCCTCCGTTGGTAACGGAGAAGAAGGAGGAGTCGAGCCACGGATAAAAACGCGGCAAAGACCAGGGGACGAAGCGCAAACAATGGGGGTTGCCCATCCCTGTGCGTTGACCGCACTCGAGACCGCGGATAAAGTTTCACCATGAGCACGGCAACACTCGAACTAGTGCGCCTCTGCGAGGCGCTGCCCGAGGCCAAACAGACCGAAGTCACCGACTTCGCGCGGTTTCTGCTCGAGCGCGAAGGCGATGAGAGGTGGGAAGCAATCGTCGCTGAGGGAGAGCCCCGGGCCAAGTTCGAGGCATTTCTGCGCGAGGCGGCTTCCGAGCCTGCCGAGCCTCTCGACCCGAATCGGCTGTGAAATCCCTTGCCAGGCCCAGTTTCTGGCGAGCTTACGGCCCACTGGCGGAAAACACCAAACGCGACGCACGGCGCGCCTACGCACTATTTGCGCAGGACCCCGGACATCCTTCACTTCGTTTCAAAAAACTATCCGGTTACCCCGATGTCTGGTCTGTCCGCGTTTCTGCGCAATATCGGGCCGTGGGGCAACGCGGCGGCGATAAAATCATTTGGGTCTGGATCGGATCACACAACGACTTCGACAAGCTCTTCGGCTAGCATTGTCGCCGAGCATGAGTGCGAGCAGCGGACCCAAGACACATGACCTCCAGTCAAACCCGGACAAGCATGGAAAAAGCATCACCCGAAGCGGACAAGGATTGGTTTACGCAGCGCATTTGGTGCCTGAGCGGCAACAAGGTGCTGACGACGAGCGACGGAGCCGCACCTCCCGCCAAGACTTTAGCCCGTCACATTTACCATCCTCGATCCGCCGATGAGATCGCCGCTCTGGTCAAATCATCTCCGGCGACCACTCCGATCGCTTGCATCTGCGGAGGTCACGAATCTTCGAACGCGGCCGCATTGGCCAGCAGCGATGCCGTGATTCTGGACTTGGCACACCTGAAATCCATCGAGTTTCACCGGGACGATGAAGGCATGCTGGTCACGGTAGGGGCCGGCGTGCTCAACAGGGAACTGGTGGAGGCACTCAAGCACCATCAACTCGCCCTGCCGGTCGGGACCGGTCCGGGCGTCGGCGTGGTCGGCTACATCGTCAATGGCGGATTGAGCGGCTACTTTTCGCGACGGCTCGGACTATTGGGACAGCGCGCAGTCAAGTTGACCATGGTGACGGCGGCAGGCGACATACGCGTTCTCACTCCGGAGGATGAACTTTTTACCGCCATGCTGGGAGCCGGCAGCGCCCTCGGTATCGTCGTCGATGTCACCGTTCGCGCGGCGCCCGAGAGCGTCGTGCAGAGCGCGGAGCAACGCATCTTCTCCTTCGAGACAAGAGAACAAGCGGTGGAGTTTTCACGGAGCGCCCTCGACTTCATGAAAGAGCACGCCTTGCCGGACGAGTCGGTCTCGATGGAGCTTGTCGTGACGGGCACGAAAGCTCTGGTCGTGACCATGGTCTTTTATGATTCCTTCCGGGGAAACACGACGGAGTTCGTCAAGCCGCTGGAGGATCTCGCCGCCGGCTTGAATCTACCGGTGGCCATGGAGTTCCACTGGACCTCTTGGTACGAGACGGCGGCCGCCTTGTGGCCGGTCATCGACGGCATGAAGGGAAGTCCTTTGGCCACGCTCCAACACTGCATGGGAACCAAGGACATCCCTGATGACGAAATTCTGGAATTCGTCTCCGACACAGGCGTCAGCCAAGCTCCGCTCGACGAGGCGGAGCTGTCGTGGGCGAGGCGGAAGACGTTTCCTCTGCCATCGACCTGATCTCCTCGGAGAGACCCGATGTGATTTTCCTCGATATCCAGATGCCGAAAGAGAACGGCTTCGCCCTCCTCCCGAAACTCGAAACGGTTGAACCCCAGCCGGCCATCGTCTTTGTCACCGCCTTTGACGAGTATGCGATCAGGGCCTTCGAGGCCAATGCCCTCGACTACCTGACCAAGCCGGTCAGCGCCGACCGGCTCGCCAAGACGATCCTGCGTCTAAAAAAGCAGCTCGGCCCAACAAAAGGCGCAGCAAGCGAAAGCATCTCTCCTCCAAGCACCGAAACGGCCAAGCGTCTTGAGCCCGAGGATCTGGTCCTGCTGCGGGGGAGATCACACTCTATGATGGTGAAGGCAAGGGATATTGCGGCCATCGAGTCGCAGGGCGACTACACCCGGATCCTCCTGATTGAAGAGAAGATCCTCATGATGAAACAGCCCCTCTCGCTTTGGGAGAGCCAGTTGCCCGCCGAACTCTTCACCAAAGTGAGCCGCAGTCTGCTCGTGAACAGAAAATCCGTGGCCAAGATGGAGAGGAAAAACCTACTCAGCTGGGACCTCTACCTCGAGGGAACCAAGGAGCCGATGACACTCAGCAATCTGGAGAGCAAACGCCTCAGGCGAATGATCTCTTAAGCGTGAAAAGAGATTTGAGTGTTTATCGTTGAGAGTGGGAACGAGGCGAAGAGGTCCGATGCTCAGCGGATCCGCAAAACCGGTCTTCGTCGAAGAGTTGCCGGCCAGCGAAAAGCAGCGCCGCGCGAAACTCAAGCAGCCCGCTCCGCTCAATTTTTGCGCGGCAACTTGGTCAGATCGAAATCGGGCGGCGGTGGGCAGTCGGGATTGATCCACTGGATCACCGCGGCCCAACCCTTGCTTTCCTCGTCGTGCGGAAGGTAACCGCGGATGGCCGCGACGACGTCCCATCCGTCATGGAGATGCGCGGTCAGCACCGGATCGGTCACCTCGGCTTTTCTGACCTTTGCGATGTAGTCCACCGGTTCCAGCGCGTCGGCCAAACGACCATAGCCCGGCATGCGGCTACCGCCGACCATGCGCCAGAGCGCCTTGTGCGCGACCAGTTCCCGCGTGGCCAAGGTGAGCGCCTTGCCCAAGCCGTGATGTTGATGCTCGGGATGCACAAAGAGATCGGCCCCGTAGAGCGTGTGAGCCTCGGGGTCGTGATCGGCAAAGCTTCCGCCGGCCGTGAGTTCATCCCAGGAGTCGTCGAGATGGAAGTGGATCATCCAAATGATGAGCGTGAAATGCGCTCCGGCCACCGCTCCCGATTCCTCGTGGATGACGACAAACTGGCCCTCGGGAAACAACCGGTGGTGCGCCGCCAATTCTTCCGGCGTATAAGGCCGCTCCGTCGGATAAACGCGTCGGCAGATCTCCGCGATCTCGGCGTAATCCTCCTCGGTCATCAACCGGATCGAGTATCCCTCGGGAAGGTGGCGGCGTGCTTCATCCATAATGAACAATCTCCCTACCATCGATCCCCTCGCCTGACCAGACGCGCTTGCCATGCCCGGCGAAAAATCGCACGCACTTGATTCCAAAGAAGTCGTCGCTGCTCAGAACACGCGCGGCTCCCCCTCGCGGAGGAAGCACACGCGGTCGAGCAGGCCTTGGGCGCCGGCGCACTCGATGAGGCGCGAAGGCGGTTCCCATGCCGGCTCGTAGCTGAGTTGGAAGGTGCCGTAGTGCATCGGCACGAAGGTCTGCGCGCCCAATTCGACGAACGCGCGCAGCGCGTCCTCCGGCGTCATATGCACCTCGCGCTTGCTCGGATTGTCATAAGCGCCGATCGGCATCAGCGCGACGTCCACCGGCATGCGTTTGCCGATTTCAGCGAAGCCCGGAAAATAAGCGCTGTCGCCGCAGTGGAAAATTGTCCGGCCGGCAAACTCGACCAGATAGCCCCCGAAACCGCGATGGCTGTCAGCCAGCATGCGCGCGCCCCAGTGGTGCGCCGGCGTCATGGTGACGCGGACCGGCCCGAGTTGCACCGACTCC
>Ga0209598_10003857_pt1 | contig 11212 bp, 2 predicted proteins | sample M_140807_EF_Meta_FD_187317 | JGI IMG/M metagenome (GOLD analysis project Ga0209598, IMG submission 187317) | Freshwater microbial communities from Lake Montjoie, Canada to study carbon cycling - M_140807_EF_MetaG (SPAdes) (version 2) | ecosystem: Environmental > Aquatic > Freshwater > Lake... | reverse complement strand
GATCGTGGGCTCGTTCGAGCCGTCGCCATTCAAGACCAACGGCTTCAAGAAGGGCGTGAAGCCGGCCGACCTGAAGTGACCGTCGCAGAACTCGTCCCAGGAGACACACCATGAACCCGCTGTCCGAGGAACACCTCACCGAAGCCGCGCGGTTTCACGACTACCGCTACGCCTCCAACCCGATTACCGACGGGACGCTGGGCGGCATTCCGGGGGCGAAGTGGGGAGCCGAACTTCACGAGCGGGGCTCCACCCGGATCCTGCCACTCGATTCGAGTGCGGCCCTGGGCATCGTGGGCCCGGCGACGACGCCCGGCCTGTGTGCCAACTTCGTCCACATCTGCCCCAGCGAGGCGATCGCCACCGAGGCCGCCGCCACCACGCACCTCTTTTTCGTGATGCGGGGTGCGGGGACCACGCGACTGGCCGACGGCACGGAGTTTTCGTGGCATGCGGGTGACCTGTTCACGCTGCCTGCGGGGGGGCCGGCCTTCCACGATGCCGCGGAGGATGCGGCCCTCTACTGGGTGCACGACGAGCCACTGCTGCGGTATCTCGGGGCAACGCCGCGGCAGCCCCGGTTTGCGGCCACGGTCTACCGCCGCAAGGCGATGCTCGAGGCCCTCGACGCCGTGGTTCACGATCCCACGAGCGCCGGTGCCAACCGGCTGAGCGTGCTGCTTGGTAGCCGGCTGTTTCCGCAGACGATGACGATCACGCACGTGATGTGGGCGATGTTCGGCCTCCTGCCGGTGGGGGCGGTGCAGGCCCCGCACCGCCATCAGTCGGTGGCCGTGGATCTGGTGGTCGACGCCAAGCCAGGCTGCTACACGATGGTGGGCAAGTCGCTCGACAAGCACGGCCACGTGGCCGAAGGCCAGCGGTTCGACTGGCACCCGCACTCGGTGTTCGTGACGCCCCCGGGCCTCTGGCACTCCCACCACAACGAGTCGGGCCACCCGGCCCACATCCTGCCGATCCAGGACGCCGGCCTGCACACCTACCTGCGGACGCTCGATATCCGATTCGCCCGGGCGAACCACGTCGGGGCGGCAGACGTCGTGGAGAACGCGGGGTGAGGCAGTGCTGGCTGGCGGTTTTCCAGGAGCCGCAGGTTTTCAACCTGCGGAACTTGCCGCGTTGGCGTCATGTGCAGGTTGCCAACCTGCACCTACGTCGTGCTCAGCTCAGTTGACGATCGTCAGGTTCCGCGACGCCGACACGTTGTACGGCGTTGCCGTGCCGGGGAAGGAGTTCTTCACGACTTGCGATCCCGTGCAGAAGCCCGATGCGAACACGCCCTGCCGGACGGCACTCGAGATCACGTTGCCTTGGCCCGTGGCGGCTCCGCCAACGAGGGCACCGGTGGCCGACACCAGCGACACACCCGTTTGATTGCGGTCGAACGTGTTGCCCTGCACGACGGTGTTGGCGCTCGTTCCGTTGATCGCCAGACCGTTGCCCGAGTTACTCACACGGATGCCCGTGATCAACGTGCTCGCTGTCGAGGTCAGCCGAATGGCGTCACCGCTGAAGCTGCTGAAGGCGATGTTGCGGATCACGCTGCCGCTGGCACCCGAATCGAGCAAGAGGCCATTCGTGACGCTTGAGCTGCCCGAGAGCACGATGCTCTGCGACGTGCCACGGAAATTCACCGGGCGGCTCACGGAGAGTTGCTGCGTCAGCGTCATGCTGGCGGCGACGACGATCTCGTAGTTCGCTCCGGGGATGATCGGCAGCGAGTTGATCGTGCTGATGGCGGCATTGAGTTGTGCGGGCGTCGTGATCGCCCCGCCAACCTGGATTCCCTGACCCGGCGGCAGCAGGACTGGGTTGCCGAGGATGCGGCCATTGTTCCGCATCCCGATGGAGCCCTGCACGGCTCGAAGGTCGAGCGTGCCGCCGGCCTGAAGCAGGCCGTTCGCCTGCGGGCCGACATCGACGCTGCCGCCGTTGGTCGTGGTGACCGTAAGCTGCTGCGGGGCGGTCACCGTGCCGACCGACAGCGTTCCCACCGAGGTGATGGCGACGCTGCTCGTGTCGGCATACGAGAACAGTCGGCTGCCGTTGCTGACCGTCAGTGCATCAAGGTTGTTTGCGGAGTTCAGCAGATTGATGGTGCCCGCGGTCGATGTGATGCCGAGTGAACTGCCGGTTATTGGCCCCGTCTGCGTCAGGTCGCCACCCACCGTCAGGCTTCCAGTTCCCATGGTGAGGCCGCCAAGCGAGAGAGCCGACGCATTGACAAATGAGACGGCTCGGTTCCCATTGGTGATCGTCGCGGCGGCGACGCTATTCCCGGCGTTCGTCAGCGTCACCGAGCCCGCGGTGGCCGCGACGGTGAGAGAGTTGCCCACGATCTGGCTCGACTGCGTCAGGTTGCCCCCGACGTTGAGCGTGGTGCTGTCAGCAGTGATGCCTGCAACTACAAGATCATCCCCGTCGGTGAAGGTGAGCCGACGACCAGGATTGCTGACGGAGAGCGTATCGACGTCGTTCACGGCGGTGTTCAGGAGCACGCCGCCATTCTGCGTCGCCGTGGAAATGACCACGAGTTGCGAGCAGCTGATTGGTGAGCTGTTCTGGGTCAACTTGCCGCCGACGGTCAGCGTGGTAGTGCTGGCAGTCAGGCCCGCGATCACAAGGTCATTCTTGTCTGCGAAGGAGACGACGCGACCCGGATTGCTCACGCTGAGCGTGCCGACGTCGTTGGTGGCGTTGGTCAGTTGCACGCCCCGGGCCGTCGAGGTGATGTCGAGCGTGGTGGCGGTTATGGAGCCCGAGGCAGTCTGCGACAGTGACGGCCCCGGCACGATCGGCGTCCCAACGCTGAGGGTAACGGCCCCGCCGACGATGGTATCGATCACGAGTTCGTTGGTGTCGCGGTAAGTGAAGGCCCCGGAGCCATTGCGAACGGAGAGCGTGCCGACGTTGTTGCCAACATTCGCCAGCGTGATCGCACTGCCGGCGCCGGTGATGTCGAGGGCGGTGGCCTGGATGGTCGCGGCAGTCTTCTGCGTCAGCGCTCCCTTGGCAGTGAGCGTCAGCGGTCCGTTCACCGAGACGTTCGCGAGGCTGGTCGACGCGGTCGACAAGGTCGCAGGCCCGCCAGCGAGGATCACCAGTTCCGAACCGGTGATCGTGGTCACGCTGGCCGCATTCGCGGCCGTGATCGCACCAGTCGCCGAGAGCGAAACCACGCCGCCTGTGGTCTGGAGGAGGCCCTTCGACTGGACGCCGATGTTGCCGTTCGTGGCCGTGACGGTGATCGAGCGGGCTGCCCCTCCCGCAATCACGGGATCCGTGATCACGACATCGGGAGCGGTGATCGTGATGTCGCCGTCAACAGTCGTGGCCCCCGTGATGGTGACTGGCTGTGCGTAGGGCCCGAGCGTCAACGGCCCAGTTGTGGTGAGATTTGCCCCTACCGAACTGTACGACCCGGCAAGCGACGGAGCCGACTGGGCATACCATACGAGTGATTGAGCCGTGATCGACGTGGAGGGCTGTTGCGAGATCGCCCCGTTTTGCGCCTCAAGCGTCACTCGATCTCCAGGCGCGGCCACGTTGGCAGTGAGTGCGATGCCGCCACTCATCGACTTCAGCGATACGTTGCCGTCGCCGGTCGCGGCGGATCCAGTGGAGACACCCGGAACTGCGACGCTGAACGTGCCGGCGTTCACGAAGGAGACGTCGCCAGTTCCATTGACGATCGACACGTTCGACACGTTGTTGGTCGCCGCGGTCAACGCCACGGCCCCGGTGCCGTTGGTCGCGGTGAGGCTTGCAGCCGTGACGCTCCCCGTTGATTGCGTGATGCCGCTGACGGCTGAGAGTGTCACGGGTTGACCAGCGGCGTTGATCAGGCCCAAGGCGAGGCCATCGACGGCGGACACCGTCAGTCCGCCGCTGGTAACCGTGGATGAGAATGACTGCACGTTGAGTTTGAGGTCGGCCGACTGCGCGGTGACTGTGAGTGGTCCGCCGCGGACCGTCGTCCGAGTGGCCTTGTTTGTGGCAGTGACCGACCCGGACGTCGCTGACAGCGTCACGGCGCCGGAAGGTGATGTCACGATCCCGCCGAGTTGTTCTGCGAACTCGATTCCACCGCTCGTCGCCGTCACGCTGACCGCGTTGCCGGCAGCGGTCTTGACGGTGTCGATGATGCGCACGCTGGGAGCTGTGATCGTGATCGTACCGTTGACGGTGCTGGCACCCGCGATCGTGATGGGATTTGCATAGGCAAGGACGAGGTTCCCAGCAGCCGTGAGGTTGGGACCGACGATGCTGTACGAGCCAGCCAGCGGGCTGGGGGTGGGCAACGATTGGGCATACCAGACAAGCGTCAGCGAGTCGATGATCCCCGAAGCCTGGGTGATCGTTCCGCTACTGGCATTGAGCGTGACCTTGTCCGCCTTGGCGGTCAGGCTCGCGGCGAGCGCGATGCTGCCCGACGTCGACGTCAACGTGATGTCGCCATCGCCGGCAGTGGAGGTTCCAGCCGTCACGGGTGAGGCGACGGTCAAGGCGGTGCCGGCTGTAACCGCGATCGGTCCGCCGATGATGCCTGCGCCGTTGATCAGGAGATCGTCGTTGTCGGTGAAGGAGACAGCGCGAAGGCCATTATTCACCGAGAGTGAATCAACGTCATTGCCCGTGTTCGTAAGGGTGACAGTGCCTGCACTGGCGGTGATCCCGAGCGTCGTGCCGGTGATGGGGCCGGTCTGCACGAGGTTGCCACCGACGGCCAGCGTGATGGGGCCGCCGACGATCGACGCGATGCTCAGGTCGTCCCTGTCGGTGAAGGAGACGGCCCGGTTGCCGTTATTCACGGTCAGCGAATCGACGTCGTTATTTGCATTGGTGAGCGTGATGGCGCCGCCGGTGCTCGTGGCAGCGAGCGACTGGCCAACGACCGACTGCGACTGCGTGAGCGCTCCGCCCACGGTGATCGAGACCGGACCCGTGGTGGAGATGCCCCTGGTGAGGAGATCGTTGCCGATGCTCAGAGAATCGGCATCCTGGAGGGCGATCGCTCCTCCCGCACCAGTTGCGGCGGCGACGTTGGAGGCGGCCAACATGGCGTCGATCGACCCGGAGGCCGAATCGAGGACCACGCTCGTGGCCGTGATCAAAGAGGACGGGGTGAGCTTCGCGATGTTGCCGGCGGCGGCGATGGTCGCTGTGTTGCCGGTGGCCGTGACGGTGCCGACCTGGACGGAGGCGGCGGGACTGGTCGTCGTGAGGTTGACGCGGCCTGCTGTCGTCACCGCGGTCGCCTGGATCGTGCGGGCTGACGTGACGGTGATGTCGGCGCCGGTGCCCACACCCGTGAGGCTGGCCAGTTGGAGGGGCGTCGTCCCCGTGCCCTGATCCCGGAGCGAGATCGGAGCGGTCTTCTGGAGCGTGCTGGCGGTGAGCACATCGACGGTGGTGTCCAAGTCGATCCGGCCGTTGGACGACTTGAACGTCGCGGACTGGGCCACGATGTCAGCAGTTGGATCGACCGTGCTTTCGACGATGTCGCCGTAGGAGTCGATCGAGACCGTACCAATCGGGCCCGCGTCGATGAGCCCTATCAGAGTGCTTCCGCCGAGGGCTGCAGTACCGATCTTGAAGGTCGCGTTTCCGCCGCCGGATAAGACAGCCGACGTGATCAAAAGTCCGTCGTCATCCTGCACATCGAGGGTGCTGCCGACGCTGGTGAGCGAGGCGGTCAAGGCCTGCGCCTTGGTGAGCAGTGTGGCAGTTTTGTCTGCAGCCACGATCACGTTCCTGGGGGCCGTGATCAGAGTCGTGCGGCCGGCGGTGGAGTTGGTGATCGAGCCACCGACGGCGTTAAAGGTGACATCTCGCTGCGACGTGACCGAGCCGTCGATGAAGAGGTTGTTGGTGCTGGCGGTGAGTGTGACGTCCGTGTTGGCGCCAACAGTCGCGATGCCACCAGTCACCTTGAGGTCGGGGGCGGTGAAGGCGATCGATCCATTGACCGTCGTAGCCCCTTCGACCGTCAGGCTTGAAAGCGATGTGTAGTTGATATCACCGGCATCGGTGCGGTTGATCAGCACCGTGGGGTAACTGCCGAGGCTCACCGGGGGGGCCGTGGTGGCGAACAGTTTCGACCGCAAGCTCAGTCGCGCAGCGGTCAACTTGGCGAGTGGATCGACGACCGGCATGCTGTTCGGGGCGTCGATGATCAGTTGGTCGCTGGCGGAGATGTCGGCAAGAGGTCCAAACCGCACCGCGGACGGGTCGGAGCTGGTTTGGCTGACATAGTTGCTGATGAAGCTCACGTCGCTGCCCGGGCCTTGGGCGGCAACCTGGCCGTCGACGATGACCGCGCCCTTGTCAGCACGGGCAATAACACTGCCGTTCTGCGAGGCAACCCGGGCGGTCCCAGTCGCGTTTGCGATCGCAGTGTTGCTGACCAGGGAACTCAGCGTGATGGTGCCGACCGTGGAGCCGACTCGACCGGCCACCACGTCGCCGTAGGTCGATGAAAGCGAGACGTTGCCGCCAGCCGCCACCGAGGTTGCCGTCAGCGTGCCGGCACTCAACACGACGACGTCTGCGGCAGGTCCGCTGCGGACATCAGAGAGTTCCGCTTGTGACGCGTTGTCGAGCGTGATCGAGCCGGGCGCGACGGCCGCAATCGTGCTTGCTGTGGTCTTCGTGTTGATCAGGCCCGTGCCGCCCGTGCCGGCAGTGAGAACCACATTCTGGCCCTGCAGTCGTCCTTGGGTAGGGGATCCACTGATGTCGCCCGCCGAGGCGACACTGACGTTTCCGCCAGTGGCCCTGAAGACGAGCGGCGTGACACCGACCGTGGGATTGGTGAAACTCGCGAACCGCACCAGTGAGAGCGTCAGCGTCGCGATCGCGTTCTGCGACAGGAAAACCGACGTTCCATCCGCTCCCAAACCGGTGATTGTGGAGCCCGCAGGAATTCCCTCGCCTTCAACGGCCATCCCGATCAAGAGGCCTTCCGTAGACCTTAGGCCGGTCAACAGATTGTTGTCGGCTGTCAGCGTCGCCGTCATGACGATGGAGTTGTCCACTAGCCAACCGGTGCCTCGGCCGACCGTGCCCTCGCTGACGTACACAAACGTGTCGTACGCGAAGTTCGCTCCCAAACTGGCGTCGGAGGCGCGAGTCCACGCGCCAGCAGTCGCAAGATAGACGCCGTTGACCGAAGGAGTGATCTGGTTCTTAACGAGCACGCGGTCGCCGGCCGCGAGTTTGACGCCATCGATGGTCAGAAGGCCGGCAAGCGCTTCCAGGTTGACGGTCGTGGCTACCCGTACCGAGCCGATCGTGTTGGACGGACTCCAGAAGTTCGACCGCTGGCTCTCGACGAGGAAACCACCGAAGCGAAGATCAGTGGTGCCGACCTGCACAGCATCGTTCAGCAACGCGAAACCCTGACCGCCGTTGGTCGTGCCGCTTGTGATAAACACGTAGGAGCCGGCCCGCAGTTCCGCCGTGGTGTCGGCGTCGCTCGCGCGAACCCAAGGCCCTACGCTGGCGAGGTAGATGCCGTTGTCGGCTTGATTGGGTTGGTTCTTCACCAGCACCCGGTCACCCTCGGCGAGGGTGACGCCATCGACGGCAGTCAGGCCGTTGGTGGTGAGATCGATCGCGCCGGTCGTGGCGGCCTTCGCCGGACCGTAGGTGAGCGTGGCCGTAACGGGCACGAACGCAAGTCCCGTGCCTGTCTGACCCAGGATCGGATTCGCGGGGTTCTGGAAGACCCAGCCGCCTTTTTGGGTCTGGCCTTCGATCGCGAAGGTGACGAATCCCGGCACCAGCAGAGCGCTGGTGTTCGCGTCGGTGGCGCGGATCCAACTTCCGGCCGAAACGACATAGATGCCGTTCTCCGTTGCCGAAGATTGATTCTTGACGAGGACGCGATCCCCTGCGGTCAGCGTGACGCCGTCGATCGTCAGCAGGCCACCCGTCGTGAGATCGACCGCGGCAGTCGTCGCCACCCGCACCGGCGTCTTCAGTTGGCCGCCGGCTTGGACGAGGGCATTGATCGTCGAGGGTCCAGTCTTTGACTGGAGCGAAACGCCGCGGGCGCCCCCGGCCGTCACGCTGCTTCCCAGACTAAGCGTCGGTGAGACGAGCAGCACGTTGCCATTACTCGATGACACCGAACCGTCGAACGACAGGGATGTGGCCGCCAGGACGGTGAGGTCGCCGGCCGTCCGGACCGCGGATCCCTTGATCGACAGCTTGCCAGTTGCGGAAGCGAGCGTGATCGGACCGCTGCTCGCAGCCACGGAGTCCACGGTCAGGTCATTCGTGTCTTCGATGGCGACGGTGTAGCGGAACGGAACGCCGCTCGCGCTGACACCGGAATCGAACCGCAGGTTGTTGACCGCGGTCTTGAGATCGACTGTGCCGCCCCCGGGCTGGCCCAGCGTGAAAGCCACCGTGTCGCCCGTGAGAAGGCCCGTTTGTGTGCCAGTCGAGGACGATCGCGTGGTGAACTCGTACTGGTCGGCGGATCCCTGGGCAGAGAGGAAGTAACCCTGGGAGGCCGCGGAGACATTGCCCTCGAAGCGGATGTCGGTGGACTGGGCATCGACGGCGAGAGCCCCGGCCAGCGCCCCGTTCAGTCCTGTGAGCGAACCGGCTTGCGAGACAAAGATTTCCCCGTGGTCCGTCTGGTTCCCCGCGACCTCGAGGTCGAAGCTTGGCGCTTCGGCATTGGCGAGCACCCGCAGCGAGGACGTCGCACGGATGTAGCCGCTCGGCCGCGGCACGGTGAACTTGAGCGAGACGTTCGTCTGCGTGATCAGCGGTGGCTGGGAGAGCGTGATCGAATTGGTGAACGAGTCGACTGCCACCACCGTCGTGTCCGGCTGGATGCCAGGTCCGCTCACGAACAGGCCGCCTCCGCCATACAGGTTCGCGACCGACGAGACGTTGGTGACGACGTTCGGCGTGGGCGAGGTGGGGTCAAGGTTGCCGCTCCGGGTTAGCACGTTCCGCGGACCGCCGATTGCGATCCGATTGACGCTGCTGACGTCCTGATTGATCGTCACCTCGGAGGCGTACAGGTTAAGCTGTCCGACACCGATGACCCCGTCATAGGCCCTGTAAAATATAGGATCGACGTCGACTCCAGGCGTGTCGCCGACGTCGTCGCCCAGTTTGCCGTACCAAGAACTGTTGATCGAGATCCTGGAGCCCACCGGTGCCAAATCGACGATCAGTCGCTGGTCGAGGTCCTGACCCTGCGACACCGTGAAGCTCTGCGGGTGTGCCGGCGACGGGTCGAAGTATTCGTACGGGGCGTTCGTGACATCGAGGTTGTCGAGTGAGCCGAAGTCGCCGCTGGAGGTCGGGAAGCGGAAGGATACCGACGTCACGTAGTCGTTGGTCAGTCGTGAGTATGACGTGAACACCGTGCCCGTCGGAACGGCGAGCTTTGCATCGGACCAGTCGTCGGGATTGATCTGCGTGAACGTGATAGCGCCGCCACCGAACGCCGCTAGGGACCCGACTTGATAGTTGAAGGCGAGGAGGTGGACGCCGCCATCGGGATCCGTATAGTCGATGACACCCCTCCCGCTGATGCCGAGCGGATTGATGCCTTGAAGCAGCGGATCGGTCTTGTCAGCAAGATTGAACGAGGCAAAGTTGCCGACCGTGTTGATCGGGATCGCGTTCGGCACGATCGTGGCCGGGTCGCTCGTCGCGAACAGAGACTTCTGGTGGCCGGCACTCGTCACAAAGAATGTCGTGCACTGCGAGCCGCCGACGAGGAGCCCGAGCGTGGTGGCGTTGTTGAAGGAGGGGTTGTCGGCGATCTTGACCAGCGGCGTTCCCGAGTCGAAACGCGCCAGGTAGATGTCGCGGCCGAAGCCATTGGAATCGACCTGGTCGTCGATCGTGATGTTGTAGGCAAACGTCGCCGGGGTCGTCGTGAGCGTGGTGGTCGTGATGTTGTAGGCCAGCGGCAGCCGCGCCTCGAGAACCTCGGGTGAAAACGCCACGTCGTGGCGCGGCACGGTCCGGCGACCCCTTCGGCGAGAGCGACCGGCGAGGGAGCGACCACGGAAAAAGCCGTCAAACAGCATCGGGCAACCCTTCAAAAAACGCGGTCAGTCCAGAAAGAGACCGCAGACAAAACTATCTACGCCGTGAGGACGCTCCTGGTTCGATTAAAGAGGAGTTTCCGGGCATTCGCAACAATCCGGCAGTGTCTTCGGAATCCCGGGCCGACCGCCTTGATCGGCCGGGCTGAGGCCGTCACACAGCCCCAGCAGGCCGTGACCGGCTCGGCCCCCGAAACAGATCGTGGCACGTCAGATTCAACGGCCATGCTCCCGCGGAGTTGCTGCGGGTTTTGCCGTTCCACTCGGCCCCGGCCACGCCGTGGGCGGCTCAGTTCACCACGGTTATGCCGCGTGAGGAGGCGAGGTTGTATTTGGCGGTCGTGCCGGGAAAGCTGTTCTTCACGAGTTGGGTGTTGAGGCAGACCCCCGTCGCGTAGATGCCTTCGCGGCTGCAGTTGGTCAGGGTGTTGCCCTGGCCCGCCCCGGTGCCGCCCACCAGCGAGTCGGTAACGCTCGTCAGATTGATGCCGGTGCCCGAGTTGAACACGTTGATTCCGGAGATTGCGAGGCCCGACAGCGACTGTGCCCGGACTGCGGTGCCGGTGAAGTTGCTGAAGGCGATGTCGCGGACCGTGCTGCCGGCGGCCCCCGACGTGAGCACCAGGCCGTTTGTCACGCTCGGGCTTCCGGAGAGCACGATGCCGGAAGACGTGCCGCGGAAGGTCACAGGGCGATCGATCGTGAGCGTCTGTGGGAGCGTCATCGTCGCTCCTACCAGGATCTCGTAGGTCGATCCGGGAACGCTGGGCAGCAGGTTCACGGCGTTGACCACGGCCACCAGGTCGGCCGGCGTGGTGACGGCACCACCAAACTGCACGGTCTTGCCGCCCAGGACGAGCGGGTTGCCGATGATCCGGCCGCCATTTCGGATCCTGATCTGGCCCTGGACTTGGCTGAGGTCGAGCGTGCCCCCGGCCTGGAGGAGGCCGCCGGGCTGAGGGCCGACGGAGACGCCGCCGCCGGCCGTCGTGACGATCGTCGTCGTCGAGGCGGACTGCATCGTGCCGACGAAAACCGTGCCCCCCGAGGTGATCGCGACAGTCTGGCCCGACACGCTGCCAGACTGGGCGTCCACCTGCCCACTG
>Ga0209598_10003855_pt1 | contig 11220 bp, 13 predicted proteins | sample M_140807_EF_Meta_FD_187317 | JGI IMG/M metagenome (GOLD analysis project Ga0209598, IMG submission 187317) | Freshwater microbial communities from Lake Montjoie, Canada to study carbon cycling - M_140807_EF_MetaG (SPAdes) (version 2) | ecosystem: Environmental > Aquatic > Freshwater > Lake... | reverse complement strand
TGCTTATCAATATAACTAAATCATTTGAATCTGCATAAAATTCAATTGCTTTGGACATCCAATTTTCATGGCCATAATCATTGGCCAGGCAGGTTATTAAATCAGCTTCATTGAAGTTTATGGCTCTTATGCCACCTGCTTTTATAAAATCTACAGCAACATGACTTGCCATTGCAGCACTACCTCCATTCCCTATAACAATTAATTTCTTTTTATCCCTTGAAACCTCCAATATAGCGTTGGCGATTTCTTCTAACTTTTCAGCATTTAAATCTTGAAGTCTTTGAGATATTTCCGAAAAATAAGTTTTAAAAAACAAATCTGATTTCATTGAAAAATTATTAAAAAAGTCCTAATTGAGAAATTAACATCACATTTCACCCCACCATCTCCTCATACACCCCCTCCTCAATCACTTCCCCCTTATCCATTCTAAATATCTTGTCACAACGCTTTAACGTCGTTACCCTATGTGCCACAATTAATATAGTCAAATCATCGGCAAGGTTTTCAATACCTTCCATAACGGCTAATTCAGTTTCGTTATCTAAGGCGCTGGTGGCTTCGTCAAATACGATTACTTGTGCTTTTTTGTACAGAGCGCGTGCAATACCTATTCGCTGACGCTGACCACCTGATAATCGGATTCCTCTTTCTCCAACAAAAGTTTTATACTTTTGAGGCAAGGCTTCAATGGTTTCAGCAATCTGTGCCTTTTCTGCTGCTTCTTTCACTCGCTTCATATCTATGTTATCCCCTTCTACACCGAAAGCTATATTCTCAGCTAAAGATGTATCAGAAAGATAAATTGCCTGTGGTACGTGTGCAATAATCATTTGCCAAGATCTATGATTCTCCTCATCAATTATCTGATTATCTATCTTTAGAAAACCCTTTGTTGGTTTTAGTAATCCCATGATAATATCCAATAGGGTGCTTTTGCCGCACCCAGTCGTTCCAACAAAGCCATAACGTTTTCCCTTTTCTAAGGTTAAACCTAGTTCTTTTAATGCAATTAAACCTTCCTTAGCATATTGAAATGTTACGTTATCTAATTGAATGGATTCTTTAAAAAGAATAGGAGCAGGATTAGGCTTATTGGCATGTTCTGGATACGGTTGTTCTAACAAATCCAAACCATTAGATACTGATGATTGCGATGCTTTTATTTGAACCCAATTTGAATATAAGTTCTGCAAAGCAGGTAATAACCTTTGGGAACCAAATGTAAAAGCTGCTAATGAAGGAAGCATGGAATCAAATCCATTCATATTCAATGACAAATTGTAGGCTAAAATAGTAATAAATGAAATGCCTAAAAATTCAACAAGTATTCTTGGACTATTTGCAACAATTTGACTGTATGCGACTGATTCATTAAGGAAATACAAAGATCTTTTGAATACTTTTCCGTATAAATGCTGCGTTCCCTCTAAAAGTATATCTTTTATACCTCCTAACCCTTCTTGTAAAACCTTAATTAAAGTAACCGATTCTTTGTTCAATATTTCAGAATTACTAGAAAGGCGATTTTTGACAAACCTGGTGACTACTAAATAAAGCATGCCAAACCCCAAAAAAATAATTATTGCAATTGTTGAATCAATTATAAAAAGTGTTATTATGATAGTTATCACATTTATACTGTAAGCACAAATGTTCATTAAAGGCGTTATTAAACCAGCCAAAATATCATTCGCTTTTCTAGTTACTCCAGAAATAATTTCACTACTATTTCTGGAAATGTGAAGTGAATATGGCTGATATAATGTCCTTATATATATATTAAAACTAAAATCTGAAGCAATGTCATAACTAAATTTTGTTTGTGTCCATAAAAGTGACATTCTCAAAAAGGCACCTATGAACATAATGATTATAAAAATAATAGTGACAGGCAGCACTAATTCATTAGCTGAATCAATATTAAATAAGTCAATAAAATATTGAGCCTTTTCATGTTCAAACACTTTTGAAGGACTAGCTAATACCCCAATAAATGGCAATACGGCAGAAATACCCACTGCATCCATAAATGAAGCAAGAATCATGAGTATTAATACAACAAAAAAATTTATTTTACGCTGTCTTGTTAAATTCTTCCAAACCCTTAGAAAATTACTTATGATAGAATACTTCATTTCGAATAATAGCTTTTAAACCAACTATAAAATAAATTCACACCTTCTTTAACAGTTGTTTTTGGCTTATAACGAATATAATTCTCTAAACTTCTAGTATCTGCATGTGTAGCTGGAACATCACCAGGTTGCATTTCCATATAGTTTCTTATAGCAACTTTTCCAATGGCTTGTTCCAGAGCATAAATATAAAGGTCTAATTTTATAGGATTATTATTACCTATATTAAAAATTTTATATGGCGCCGAACTACTATCTGGTACAGGAGTTTGACTATCCCATTCTTTTTCCTCGACTGCTGGTTTTATGGATATTTTTCTTATTGCCTTTGCTATATCTTCAACAAAAGTAAAATCCCTGACCATTTCTCCGTGATTAAAGACATTTATGGGTCTATCACTGAGTATTGCATCGGCAAATAAAAATAAAGCCATATCTGGACGTCCCCATGGGCCATAAACAGTAAAAAACCTTAAGCCTGTAGTCGGAAGTCGAAATAAATGTGAATAGGTGTGAGCCATTAATTCATTTGACTTTTTGGTAGCTGCATATAAAGACATTGGATGTTGGGTAGATTGCTTTTCTGAAAGGGGTAATTTAGTATTCAAACCATATACACTTGAAGTGCTGGCATAAATTAAATGTTTAATTTGAGAGAATCTTGAACCCTCTAAAATACTTAAAAAACCATCTATGTTGGATTTAATATATGCCCTTGGATTATCTATACTAAATCTAACCCCAGCCTGTGCTGCCAAATGAACTACATAATCAAATTTTTCCTTCAACATAAAATCAACTACAAAATCATAGTCAACTAAATCTACTTTCAAAAATGAATAATTAGAAAATATACGACTTTTAAACGATTCTCTATCTTGCATATCTCTGGCGTAAATTCCATGTTGTTCCAGTCTTTTATATTTTAGCTCTACATCATAATAATCATTAATTATATCTAATCCAAAAATCTGGAATGATTCATCTAACAAAAATTCATTTACAACATGAAACCCTATAAAACCAGCTGTACCGGTAATAAGTATCTTAGGCATTTAATATAATTTGAGTTTAGAATAAAAAATGTATTAATTTTTAACTAAAGCCTTCCATCTACAAAATGTGAAGGAATAAATCCCTTTACATCATAAACTACAGCATTATTTTTAATTAAATTTAGGTCTAAGTCAAGAAAGACTTTGTGTGATACCGCTAAGATAATTGCCGAGTATGTCAATTCCGGTATAATATTTAATATTTCAATCTCATATTCTTGTCTTACTTCCATTTTATTTGCCCAAGGATCATAAGCATCGACATCAATTTCTAATTTTTTCAATTCATTATAAATGTCAATAACTTTTGTATTTCTTATATCAGGGCAATTTTCTTTAAATGTAAAACCTAATAACAACACCCTAGAATTAAGAATCTTGAAATTTTTTCGCATCATTAACTTAATTACTTCGGTTGCCACATATTTACCCATTGTATCATTAATACGTCTTCCCGCCAATATAATTTCAGGATGATAACCAACTTCTTGGGCTTTTTGAGCCAAATAATAAGGATCAACGCCAATACAGTGTCCCCCTACCAAACCCGGTTTAAAATTTAAAAAATTCCATTTATTTCCAGCAGCTTCAAGAACTTCATTTGTATCAATTCCTAATAAATTAAATATTTTACTTATTTCATTAACGAAAGCTATATTAATATCACGTTGACTATTTTCAATAACTTTCGCTGCTTCTGCAATTTTGATACTTGAAACCTTAAAAGTAGCTGCTGATATTACAGATTTATATAGTTGGTCTATAAATTCAGCAACCTCCGGTGTTGATCCACTCGTAATTTTAAGAATTTTAGTTACTGTATGTTCCTTATCTCCAGGATTAATGCGTTCTGGTGAATATCCACAATAAAAATCAATGTTATATTTTAAACCACTTACACGCTCAAGTATCGGCACCATTTCGTCCTGAGTTACTCCCGGATAAACAGTAGATTCATAAATTACTACATCCCCAGTTTTTAAAATTAAGCAATCGATTCACTAGCTTTAACCATTGGCGTTAAATCAGGCCTATTATACTTGTCCGTAGGAATAGGTACAGTAATAATGTAAATATTACAAGTCGAAAGGTCCGTTGAAATAAATGTAGGGAAAAGTCCTTTTGAAATTCGTGAACTCGATCCTAAAACAGATTGTAATTGAAAATTCTCAATCTCAAGGGTGCTATCTACGCCACGCAATAATTCGTCTATTCTGTTTTGATTAATATCAAAACCAATGACAGGGTATTTTTCAGCAAAAGCAACTGCTAAAGGTAATCCTACATATCCTAGTCCAATAATACCGATTTTTGGATTTTCTCTTTTCACACTTTAAATATTTTCTCTCTATTAATTTTGTCCAAACTTTCCCGAATTTATTGGTTTTATTAAACGTATTTAATTTTAGTCGTTCAATATTAATCTTCTTTTAAAAAATTACTTTCACTATATTTCATAATTTAAGCTTAATTGAAGCCAATAACTAAAAATATCGGTTTTATTTGTCTTTTTATCATCATTATTTTTATGAATTAAAAATAATATCTACTCTTTTAATTATTTTAACTTTTATTATTTAAAATCCAAACAAAATTGCTTAATTTCTTGTGATATTTAAGTATAAATATTAAAACAATAATTTTTATTCTCCTCTAATAAATTTCCTCAAAAACAACCAACTTAAAGTAATAGATACTAAAACAAAACCCCCAATTATTCCAAATTTTACTCTTTCTATCTCAGTTTTAGTCAAAGGCCTTACAGAAGGATCGATTATTTCAATTATTGGTTCTTGTTGAGTAATCGAATACTTAGTCATTTCAAGATTCTTAGTTAATTCTCCATATAATATGCTTAACATTTGAGCGTTCATTTGCATTTTAGCGCTATTTACCTTAGGGGCCTGAGAAACTAATCCTAAAGTTCTATCCAATTCAACAGCCGCGGAAAGCATAGAACCGTTTAACATACGCTGAACTGAATCAACTCTTTGTTGAAGAAGTTCTACAGAACGATTCATTTTCCCAACTTTTAAGTCTAAATACAATTTACTGGCTTCTTCAATTAGGAAATTAGTCATTTTCCAACAAAAATATTCATCTGTAGAAATTACTGAAAGTTGAGAAATAGTTAAATTTTTATTTTCATTAGAAACTTTTATATTGCTTTTTATTCCTTCGGTTACAACTGCTATTAAACTATCTTGACTTCTGGTGTAAGATTTTCTTTCTAATTCCAATGGTAAATAAGATAAACTTCCATTTTTTAATGATTCTTTTTGAGTCATATTTAAATAGTAATTCAACAAATTACCTTGCGGAATTTCATCAATTGGTCTTAATAAGCATCCTTGTATTATTTTATTTGATTTCAATAAGGCATATAAATTTTCACCAACAAACAAGCCTGAGCTGCCAGATCCACCAACATTTAAACCAAATTGGCTCGCAAGCCCTAACATGGCGCCACTTCCACCAGAATTTGCACCCTCGACCGTAAAAGTAAGCTTGGATTCATACAACACCTCTTTAGTGAAATGAGCATAACCAAATCCTAAACCTCCTCCTAGTAATCCTGCTGCAACAATCACCCATTTATACCCCATAAAATAGATAAAAAGGGCTTTCCCTTTCTCAATCAGCTCTTTTAAACTGATTTCGTCGTCTTGGTAGGTTTGGATTCCTGGTTCTATGTTTTCCCTATTATGCTCCATAAAGTTTTAATACAGTGCCTACGCCTTCTAAATGTTCAGGTTTAAATTCAACCGGTCTGAAAAGGGCAAGACGGATTTTCTTTTCTATGAGGGTTTCTACTTTCTCAATTAGTTGGTAAAGATAGGTTCGATCTACCTCACCGACCAAGATTAAATCAACGAAGTGGCTATTGCGACCTTCTGCTAGTTCTCCCGTTAAATATACTTCTTCTACATCGCCCAGTTTAGCCAGTATGTGTTCCAATAGCTGGTCTATACCTATATATTGCAAGACAATCTGCCGTAAGGAAGAAAACATTGGGTGTTCCATATTGACCCCATAGGCTTTTATCTTACTGTTGTCTTCGGTATTGTATTCCTTGATGAGGTGCATCTCAGTGAGCTTAGCTAACTCTAAACGAACGGTGTTGCTGCTTACAGCGAATTCTCGTTCAAGGCCTCTAAGGAATACGCGAGTGTTTGGATTCAGGAAAAGTCGGGTAATGAGTTTTAATCGTATTTTTCCTGTGAATAGTTGTTCAAGTATCAAGAGTAATAAGTTTTCTAATGCTTGCGCCTTGAAGAGTCGCAAGATGGTCTCTACAAGGTGGCGCAATATTGAGTAGTGAAGATAATACCTTCTTGTTTAAGAAAAAAACTTTTCTTGGTTTTTTTTATAAAAAATGTAAACAACAAAGTCAGCTGTGTGCTTTATCCAATTTTTTCAGTAACATTTTAAAGGCTATTAAATGTGCCGGGATGTTTTTATATACCGATTCAAACATTTCTTCTTTATATACATGGCTTAAAAGATTTCTATCCTCTATGGTTTTAAACAACGAGAGATATTCATTTTCGGTAATTATTGCTGACTGAAACAAGCTTTTGTAAACCCCTTTCGGTGAATTGACTAAAATACCTTCGAAAAGTTCTAAATGGTATCTAGTTTTTTAAAGGTCGTGTTTATTAATTCAATTTTATATTTTTCGGACAGTTCCATATTTGGATTTTTTTTAGTGCTTCCTTTTTAAAGTCTTTATCTACCTGATAAAAATCAATCAAATCAATTTTAAAGGGGACGATACTTTCTTCCAGGTCTGCATCAAGATGTGCCTTAACAATCATCGGTAATGGCTCCGTCCCCAGTATTCCTATGTCAATATCAGATAAAGCTTTAGCACTTCCCGCTGTCCTACTCCCAAAAAGAAATATGGCAAACGCATCGTTTGGAACCTGTTTTAAAACTATTTGCTTTGCTATGTCGATATAATCAAACATCATGCGTCAGCTGGCATTTTCGGTAATTCTTTACCCAACTCAAGCGTTGGATATGCATTTCTAAACCAGGTTCTTATAGTATTCAACATATTGTATAAATCTAGGGTAGATGCAAAAGCTATATTCAATTGCGCTGCATTTTTTTCTGGGTCATTCGCGTAGTCGTGTGCAAAGCTGTTGCGAACAAGACGCACTTCTTGCCACATTACAATACTATCAATAAGGCCTAGTTTTTCAAGACGATGAAGAACATCAAGCATTGCACGATTATCAACAGGTTCATAAAGATAATTCAGGATGGAGGTAAACAAGCGGGTACCCATTGTGTCCTGCAACTTGGTGTACCGCAAAATAAATTGGTCAATATCCTGAACCTGTTCATCAGTAAGTAAATCCATGCCCTCACCTGTCAATGGACTGAATGTACGAATAGCAGATAACGCATGGCCTAAGTGATAAATATGTCTTTCGCATTCCCTCCAGGCATCCTGGAGTTTTAATAAAGGTATGTCAAGGCTCATAATAAAATACCTGTTTGTTTTGCCACCTCGAAAATTGGAGGAGTAACTTTTCGGGTAGGGTAATCGACCAATACATCTATTTTCTGCTCACCTAATTGCATTTGTAATTTAACCATAAAAGCCAGCTCTATTTTTACAATCCTCGTAACATCTGTTTCCTCTGTCTCAATAAGCAAATCTATATCTCCGCCCCTCTTATGATCATCTACCCTGGAACCAAATAACCAAATACGCGCTGTATCTCCAAAAGTTTCGGCACCAGCTTTTTTAATAATAGTTACTTGTTCAGGTGTTAACCTCATATTATTTTTTGTATAAATATAACTTTCTTTTATGCTTTCGCCCCGAAGAGTCGCAGTGGTGTACTCGTCAAGATAGCGCAATAATGAGTAGTAAAGATAAATAATTATTGAAACATTTCATAAAAGATTAAAATCTGATAAAATTTGTGATTCAGAAATTTTGATTGAGGGAAATATTAAATTGGAACCTGTCGGGGAAAAGACGCGAAGCATCGCGTCTCTACGCACACCAAAACCCAACCAAGTAAAACAGTTTAAACCATTTTTTTTATGTAAACTATTCTCTAAGTTCAGGTATTTTTGAAAAGACACATTAAAACAAAACGGACAAGACAGAAAATTAACTTTTCATTTTCTCAAAATACTATAAAAGAAAAAAAAGTGCTTGTTTAAAAGTAAATAATAATTTACTTTTGTGATTTAATTTATAGAAAAGCTTAATGAAATGTTCAGAACTTTATAAAATTTTAACAAAAGACGGATGGTATTCAGTTTCGCAGAAAGGTTCGCACCTAAAAATGAGACACGAAACAAAAAACGGAACAATTATTTTTCCAAATCACGGAAGTCAAGAAATGGGTAAAGGGTTAGAAAACAAAATACTAAAAGACGCGGCCATTAAAAAATGAAATTATGAGTAAAAAGAAAATAACGTTGATTGTTGAAAAAACCAATACTGGTTTTTCCGCCTATTCTGATAACTATCCGATTTTTACGACAGGACAATCAATTCCCGAATTGATAAACAGCGCTTATGAAGCAACTGAATTTTATTTTGAAGAAGAAAATGTGAAAGTTGAACCGAATGACATTAAATTTGAAATAGATTTCAAACAGTTTTTTAAATATTATAAAGTGATTAATGCAAAATTCTTAGCTGAAAAAATTGGAATGAATGCTACTTTGCTTTCTCAATATGTCTCTGGAACAAAGAAACCGTCACCAAAACAAACGGAGAAAATATTGAGCGGAATTCATCAAATCGGACAGGAATTATCGGAAATTAATTTACTTCAAACCGCATAGCAGAAGGAGGAAGAACTTGATACCTAATAAATAGCTAACTACCTTAAGAAAAATTATAGAAATAGGGCTTGGTAAAAAATTAGAGATAAAAATAAAATGACCCTAATTGTTATTTGAGTTCAAGCCAAAATGGTAACAAACAAAGACGTTCTCTCTAATCCTGTAAATCCTGTAAATCCTGATTCAGAAACCTAGCTGAAAGCGCCCCAAAAACCAACTAAAACCACCCGCCTAACATTTGTGAAATCCATAAATCCTTAAAATCCGTGATTCTGATACATTAATAACCGAAAATAATACTCTGGAACCTGTCGGGGAAAAGACGCGAAGCATCGCGTCTCTATAAATATCCTCAATTTTAAAACAAAGACGTCCTATTTAATCCTAAAAATCCTGAAAATCCTGATTCAAAACCCCGGCTGAAAGCGCACCCAACCTAAAGTAAAAAAGAATCTTTAGGACATATTTTCATTAATACAAATTCAAATATATAAATGATAGTGATTCATCATTTATGAATGTAATAAGGTAGCACGTAAGTAATAAACCAATTTGGCAAGGAATCTATTTTTAGCTCCAATTTTCCATTAAATGATTCTGCAATTAACTTTTGTTGTTTACCAGAATTATCAAAAAAATAAGCGCGATAACAAATAGGTATTAATAAATGCAGATTTTCTAAAGTTCTGTAATAGCGATCAATAATCTTTTTTTCAACTACACTATGTCCGCCTTTTTTAATTCGATTTTGAACTCTGGAAATATTTATAGCATGATTGTCAACACAAATGAAATATAAATAAGCATTATATCCATTCTGTATTAAATTCTTAATTTCTTCCACCTTAGAAAAATGACTCATAACTGTTTCATAACTAAATGACTTTTTGGACAAAGTCATAAGGTATCTAATAAATAATGCAATAAAAGCACCTTCATAACTGTGGGTTGAGATTGATTTATCAACAATAAAATTATCTTTAACAAAAATATCAATGATATGACCTTCTCTAGCTGTTTTATTAAGTAAACTAATAGCATCTGTTGAATTTTTAAAATTATCTAAATCATTTTGACTCGCAAATAATCCTACTTCCTCCAAATTAAAAAAACCAGATTCAAATAGTTTTTTTTCTATAAAATCAGCGTTAACAAAAAATCCTGTCTGATAAATTTTAGAAAACTCGACAAAAAGTGTACTTTTTTCAGAACCATTAGGTCCTGCAAAAATTCTGACTTTCTTTTTATTTTGCATGTAAAATCATACCTTTTTCAATTTTATATGGCAATTCCTGGGGGACCAAAGTATCATTAACTATCGAAATATTCCCTTGTGCGTCTTCTTCAAGAATCACTCCATCCTTCATGTAGGTAATAGTTAACCCCAAAACCTTAGATTCGCTAACCGCTCTTTTAGACGAGTTGCGAGCAGCTTTAATCAAAGTTCTTGTTTGCTTAACATCTTTTCTGAACACTACTTTTTTCATACTAATTTATTAGTTGCAAATATATACAAAATCAAATTGAATGCAACATACATACCTCCTGCTTAATTCTCAAAATCCTGATTCAGAAACTTTAATTTAGGGATATATTACATGGGAGTGGTTACATAATCGGCTTGAACCAGATTGCGTTCGGTTTTGTTGAAAACAAGGCCTACCTCGTGTACCGTTTTTCCCTCTCTGTTCCGGTATTTATCCGCATATTTCCTTTGAACAATCTGCTCGAGCGCTATATTATTTCCCTCAGGCAGGTTGTCCACCACTTTTACTTCCATTACATAAATATGGTTGCCCAAAAGGATGGTCATATCAGCTTGACCGCGATTAGTGATATCCTCTGGGATAATCTGTGCATTGAGCGAAGCGAAAAAAGCATAGAGAACTGAGGCGTAGTAACCTTCGAAATTGGCCAGGTCGTTATTGGTGAAATTACGCCAAGGGATACCCGCAAAAAGGGAACGAATATGTTGCTCAAACGAGGCTATATTTCCAGTTGACAAGGCATTATACAGGTCACCCTGCCTACTTTTTAAATCTGCTGAAATACCCGTATAATCCTCGATGAAATAGTCATTCAAAGCCAGTCGAACCTCTTGGTTTGGTATCTTAAGACGATATACCAGTTTCTCTCGCTCAATAAACGTTTTTTCAATGGTTAAATAACCAGCTTGAAATAATAGCGTTATAGGATGTAAAGAT
>Ga0209598_10003853_pt1 | contig 11221 bp, 8 predicted proteins | sample M_140807_EF_Meta_FD_187317 | JGI IMG/M metagenome (GOLD analysis project Ga0209598, IMG submission 187317) | Freshwater microbial communities from Lake Montjoie, Canada to study carbon cycling - M_140807_EF_MetaG (SPAdes) (version 2) | ecosystem: Environmental > Aquatic > Freshwater > Lake... | reverse complement strand
GTTTATAAGCTTAGGGTTAAAAATAGTAATATCCAAAAAGGGAAAAGTGCTGGCTACAGATTAATCTATTTACTCGAATCAGCAACCAGTATTTTGCTGTTAACTATTTATAGTAAAGCGGAAAAAGAAGATATTACGGTTAACGATATTAATTCAATTTTAGGTGAATATTTTGGAAAAGAGTAAAAAGGATGACTGCTATTTCAACTAATCCATAAAGATCGCGGATGAATTCTCTACTCTAAATCTGCATTAAAAAGAGAAACTTGATAAATGCTGGGTGTTGTTGTTGCTTTGCTGAACCTGGGAAGTGGAATCAATATCAAAAGCTCCTCCTTTATTATTTGTCAGATCGGAATTTTCTACTGTTCCTCTGCCGTTATTGTGTGACCAAATAGCTTGATATTCATTACGATTAATACGGCATTTTTGAATAATAGGATTACCTTCTTCTCTGATTTCTACACCAGCATAAGTATTCGCAAAAATATCGCAGTCTTCCACTATTCCCTGTCCCTTTTCACAAATATAAACACCACCTTGTTTACTATCGTGAATTTTGCAACGGCTGATCCTGGGTTTTGCGGTTAAACCATGAACAGCGATACAAGCTAACGAATCGGAAGTGATGTTACAGTCTTCCAAAACGAGACAACCCTGGGGAATATCAACCGCATAATATTCCTTGCCTTTTAATCCCGTCTGACCACAAATGGTTAAACCTTTTACTTTGGCATAATCCGTTTGCATCAAAATACAACTACCATCACTGTATTCCAAAATAATTTCGCTAGTTTTCCCATCGCCAATAATTTCTACGGGCTTATTAATCACTAAACCTTCTCGATAAATCCCTTCTTTCACTAAAATTTTGGCTCCCTCTTTCGCCGCTTCTATTGCCTCAGAAATCGTGCGATAGTCACCTCTTCCCATTGCAGAAACGACTAAAGTTTGAACCGCTTCCTCTGAAGAAACAGTCTGAGTTGGAGGGGTTACAGTTCTCGAAAAATCAGGAATCGAAGACGACACAACCTTGGCAGGGGGAGCCTGTTCACCTCGTTTAATTAAATCAGGCGTTAAATACTCGTCAATGCCGCCCAGATGAATAGCATTACAGGCAAATTTGTAGGCAATATCATAGGTTCTACCCGCCCCCAACGCATCATAAAACCCTAACGCAAACTCGATCGCCGCTTTATCTCCGATCGCCTTATTCATGCCGATAGTAAAACCGATATGTTGAGCAATGGCCGTTGCTTGCACTTGGGAATAACAGGCATTGAGCAAAATACACTCGACGCTATCCGTGAACAACTCAAACAACTTAGCTAAAGCTTGGGTTTCCACTAATTGCGGCTGTCCCGATAAATTTTCGAGAACCAAACCTTCTTCCTTGACTCCATGACCCGAAAAATGGACAATTTGGGGGTCTTCATCCAACAAAGCTTGCCGTAAACCCCGCGCCGTCACTGCCGTTTTTTTGACCAACACAAAGCGATCGCGCCACTTGGAACGTCGTAAACCTTCATCAATTTCTCGCATCTCCTCATCTAGCCGTAAACGAGCAGTTTCTAAAGGATTGGCGGCTAAAATCAGAATCTTTTTGGGGGTCATCGCACTCTATCAAAAAAAAGCTAACTCTAATCTTAGCATTAATCTCTAGTTCAGAAGTCAGAAAAAATAAAAATGAATAAACGTTAAATAATTCGATTGGCGATCGCCGTCCTATCAAATTTTTAAAATGCGATCGCGTTCGGTTATTGTCTAACTATAATAGTATTGACACAATATAACCAATATTAAATCACATTAACTTATTCGTTTCTAACTATCATGTTTATTCAAACTAAGGGTAAAATTCGGGACGGTCAACTCATCCTTGAGCAAACCGAACCCGCCTTGCCCAGAGATGCAGACGTTTCTGTGTTTATTATTTTTTAAACTCCCTACGAATCCCAAGAAAATGACGAAATCAGAACAGCCATGCAACAATCTTTTAAAGAAGCAGGCATCGAAAATCGAGAACAAATCTTAGAACTTATCCACGAGGTCAAACAAGAACTCATTCAAGAACGCCAACTATGAAACTATTTTTATACTAATGTTTATATTTACGGAGAGGCCGATAGTTTTGTTTCTTCTAATCGAGAATTAATTAGAAAAATTGCTGATTTTGAATGCTTAACGCCTGAAAACTTCATTCAAAAATATCTATGTTGAGTATCATCAACAAAAAATGCGATCGCCTCTTAATTTAAAAAGCGATCGCAAAGGTTTAATTTAATATCTATTCAGCCAAATTAAGTTACTTTTTAGTAGAAACTTCGGCATCAGGCACATTGAGAACAGGATTTTGATCAAAGAAACCCCTGGACATAATCTTAAAACTGCCTCGGTGAACCGTCATAATTGGCCATTCTTCGGGTCGGGGAATATGGGTGATTCCCATCGTGTACCAAACAACCAAATCTTTTCCATCCAAGGATTCATCGTCTGCAATCCATTGGGGCAAACCTTGATCCGTTAAGCCCTGATTCGGATAATCCCCACCCGCATAAAGTTCATTGGGTTTATACTGCGTTGCCCAAAAATGATGAGTCGCAAATTGTCCCCGATGGCTCACATTAGACTCTTTTAAGGGATAGAAGACGCTGTTACTCCCTGGCATGAGCATATAGGCGATCGCGCTTCCCACCGCATTTTTCTTACTGGCATTTTCAATCATCCATGAACGACTTTCCGCCATATTCATATCTCGTACCGCTTTTGATTCACTATTGAGGGGAATTTCTTCCATTTTAAAAGCGTTACCCTGGGGATTGAATTCACTTTTCGGAAGAGCCGCTACCTTCATTTCTGTCACTCGATTGGCCGTACCATCCACATCAAAATCCAGACGGAAATTAACAAAATGTTGATGATTAATAGCTAACACATTCGGCGCGACTAAATGACCAAATTGATCATGATCATGGCTTTCCGTCACAGCTTCGGTTCCTTTAACTAACATGATTCCCGTCAGATCGGTCTGTACCTCTAGTGTTCCATCTTCATGAAAAACCCAGTTAATGCCGTAATCATAATTCCCGATCGCGGCAACGGTAGTTAAAACTAATTCCCGACTGCGATGCCCCTCATAGGTTTCCGTATTGGAATCATAATGTCGCCAGAGAATACCTGCATCTTTTTCATAGATAGCAATTAAATCCTTATTGACTAAAGGTTTTCCCGTATCATCAGCAAACAACGCATCCAATAACACTGCATTTTCGGGGACATCTTTGCCCTTGGCCAACGTGGTAGAAAGCCACCCAAAACGATATTCCCCCACATCAAAGGCACTTCTCACCACCCAAGAAGGAGACGTATCGGCGTAGGGAACCACCATTTCCGACAGGCCCGCCCGATAGAGAATAGGACGTTCTTTGCCTTTATCCAGATAGGAAACTTGATATAGCGTCAAACCTTCCCTGGGGTGCATGAGGTAACGAAATTTCCAATTTTGCCAGGTCACTTCATTTTTATTAAGTTTAAAAGTTACTCCCTGGGGTTGCTTAATTTGTAACAATTTAGCCGCCGCTTGCAACGGTTTCAAAGAAGCTTGATCGTAATCAAAATTAGCCTTAGAAACAAGAATAACGCCATGATCAAGCACTTCAGTCACTTTTTTATTATTTAAATCAATGGTAATCATCAAACCTTCAACGGGAGAACCATAATAATTCATCCGCTTTTTGTCTTTATAGTAAGTTATGCCGCGCATTAATCGTTGTCCCAAAGCCTTTTCCTGTTCACTCATTAAGCCCATCGCCCAACCATCAACGATCGCATTTTCAAAATCAGTAATACCCCGTTTTTTCATGGCGGCTTGCCAACGGGGATCGGCTTTAGCAATTTCTTCTAGCAGATCATACTCATCATCTAGCAATGCGGGTTGTCCATCGGTTACTTGTTTCCAAGACAACAGACTCGCTTTTTTGAGATCGACGATCGCTTCATAGGATTTACTTTGAGAGGGTTCTAAAACCACCACAAAGACTTCTCTGGTGATAGGATCTCCTTTTTTAAAGGCTAAAACCTTGGATTTATCAGGCTCTCGTAGGGAGACATTGGGAAAAGCCGCGCGATCGCTCAAGGATTTTTCTTTTTTAACAACAGCGACAGCCGTATTAATTTCCGTCTCAGTCAGGGGATCGAGGGGATGACTAATCTGGGTCGGTTGAGCCAAGGTTCGAGTCGTCAATATCACCGCGATCGCAACGGCTAAAAGCATAATACCCAGAGATTGTAACCATTTTGGGGAATTCCGCATATTCACTAATTCATCTTTTGTTGGAATGAAGTGAATTGTAACAATATTTTCCCAGGATTATAAACAGTTTAGAATACATTGTGACTAAAATTATCAAGAATTCTCTTCACCTAGATTAAATTTATCTTTTAGCGTTGTAAATAGACGATCGCAATAAGAGGAAGCTTGGCGAACCGTATCAACATCAAGGGATTCTAATAGTTTAGAGGCATGATTAATTTTATGATATTCTCCTTTCGATGTATGCTGACTTGCTATTTTTAAAATAGGTTCCAACTTGTCTTTTTCAATTGTTTCTATATTCTTTGTTTTAGGAATAGCACTTTCTTTAAATCCTTGTCCATAAAATTTTTTTAAATTATTAAGATCGGCAAGAAACCATGCCTCCATTGTTTGCACCATTAAATGACAAAAATCATCTTTTAAAATAGTATGTTCCAAGTTGTTTTTTTCATCAGGAAGCAACCGTTCTTCAACTTTTTGCATCATTAAATGGCACAAGTCATCGTTAATTTCTACTGGTCGATCCCAATTATCCCTAGATTTCAGATGTTGCCAAGGAGAATCGACTTTTACAGGAGCTTCAGCATCAACTAATAAAATATTAACGGCTTCTGGGTGAGATTTTAGCCCATTTCTAAAATCACGAAACGCGTTATTACGAGTACCACAGATGATGATATTACATTCAATATTTTGATGACGAGCCGAGTTAAAAATGGATTCTAAAAATTTCCTAAAACCCGTCCTTAACCTTGCTTTTTGTTCTTTTTTGTCGCCACCACCCTCAATGTAAATCCGAATTGCTGTTACCATCGATTGCCTCCAATTTCTCCCATACGCCAAAGATCTCCTAATGTATAGTTTTCTAACCAATTTTTGAGTTTATCAGGTTCTAAGCGACGTAAATGAGTTCCTTGTTGATCTCGTTCGCAAACTAAAATACATTCAGGATATTCACTCAAAGCAGACACTAGAGCATCAGAATGGGTTGTTAAAATGATTTGAGTTCTTTTGGATGCGTCAATGAGCATTTCTGCAATAGTTGATAAAATATCAGGATGTAAACCAATTTCAGGTTCTTCAATACAAATTAACGGCGGTGGCGTTGGATCGAGTAATAAAGCCATTAAAAATAAATAACGCAGTGTCCCATCGGATAATCGGGTTGCAGGAATAATGGGTTGTTCAAGATTTTCTTCCCGAATAAAAATTTGGACAGTATTTCCATAAATATCGACATTAATTTCGTCAGCAGAATCATAGAATTTCTTCAGATTCTCAATAATCGCTCTGTGTCCGATTTGTTTTTTTAAATTGTTTAAAAATAATCCTAAATTACTTCCATTTTCTTCTAAAGGATGAATAGGTAAATCTGCTGGTTGAGGACTTCTTGGTTCTGAATAACGACCCATTTGCCAATGACGATATAAACTAATTTTAGAAAATTGGGAACTAAGATAAAACATCCCTGGATAACGTTCCATATCTTTTACTTGAGATAACCCAGATTGCTCTGGATTAAAAAAGCCAATAGAACCAATTCCTCCATAATCAGGAAATATACTTTCGCGCTCTGGATAATCTTTCTGTTCTTGAGTTAAATCGGAAGAATTATTTATAAGTAGAATTTCTTCATCTTCTACGTGTACTCTCTGATCATTAGGTGCTACAACAAGGCGGTAAAATAAACTGCTTATCCTTGGCGAATCACGAAATCTCTTTGGTAAATCACGAATATAAGAAATATTAACCTTAGCACCGATGTAAGCAAATAATGTATCTTTGTTACCCTTCCAAAGAAAATTATTAATTCCTCCTCCTTGTCGAAAAGGGGTTGGCAAATCAACAGGAGTTGCTTTCAAAATATTAAGAGCTTCAATCAAATTAGATTTCCCTGAACCATTAGGGCCAATTAAAACATTAAGCGGTTGTAGTTCAATTTTTTCTCCTACACCACCATAGGAGAGAAAATTTTGTAATGTTAATGTTTTAATAAATATTTTTCCATCCATAAATTCTCCTCAAATTTAGATTTATTGTAAATTAAATAGGAAATCGTTTCATCATAGAAACAGCTTTTCTCGCATTCTCTTTTAACCCATTCGCGACCCTGGGAACCTGAGGAATTTGCCAAAGGAGATCAATAGTACGCCGCAAAATTCGCACTAAATCGCCTTCATCTAAACTGGTATTATTACATAATTCATCCCAGGTTGCACCTAACGCCCATTGTTCAATTAAGCCCAATAAATCCACTTCTAACCAGAGGGGAATATTGATTTCGTGGCGTTTTTGAGTCTGAATTAATTTGCGCCGTACTTCCCAAAGATTGGTGCGATCGCAGTAATAAATTAAAAAGAGGATCGTGGAGAGGGGAAGGCAAAGATTTATTCCAGAGCGAAAAATAAGGGTCATCAAGGTCAAATCTAAACCTGGACGAAGAACGGCTAATACTTCGGGGGCGGGATTGTAGTGTGTCCATGTGTCAGGGCGTAGGGTTTCTGTAATGAGTCCACTGACAGCAGAGGCTAAATGATGGGGAGCCAGGTGATTGAATTTACCCGACATAAACACCAAGCCTAACCAAAGCTCATTTTCTCCGCGTAAAGTGGCGGCGGCTTCTCCTAAAGGAGTGGGAGAAAATCCATCTAGGGCTTCTAATTCCTGTAAAATGGCGATTAAATCCAAAAATTCTTGCCAGTAATAGGATTGTCGCGATTGCAGACGTTGATACTCAATTTGACGTTTTTCTAATTCCTCTCGAAGCAATAGCCGTTGATGATAGCCTTCGATGATGCGTTGGGGATTTTTGTGTTTTTGCAGGGGATGGGTATCCAGAATTTTTTGGACATGATCAACCCGCCCCTGCTGTTCTAGGATTTCAGGGGCAGTTTGATTGGGTAGGGCAGAGGAAGCGATCGCGTTGGCAAGATCAAGAGTTGCTTCGTCACCTTTGAAAGGTCTGCCTGGGGAAAGAAATTCTAGGGGCGGTAGGGTTAAATTGGCTAATAAATGGGCGCGAACGGAGCCTTCGTTAATTTCAAAAATATCGCTAGCAGTGGCACGATACCAACGATTATCGGAGCAAAAGCAAATTAATTCGGGAACCTGACTAAATCCCTGGGCTTTTTGCACGACAACGGCGATTAAGGGACGGGAAACTTTGATGTATTTGCCTTTAAGGTAAAGAATTTGGCCCGATGGTAATTCAGCCAGTCGCGGGGTTATTTCCTTTTTACGGTTAGTTTCCGATTGTTGTTGTAATAATTTGAGTAATCTTTGTTCTTCTCGGAGTCGGGCGCGGAATTTCTCAAAACTCCGAACCTCGGTTTCGTTAACTCCTGCCAGTTTAATATCCATTTGGGTTAATTGGGTCATCAAACGGGCGATCGCGGCTTGGGTGGGTTCCAGTTCTAATTGGGCTAAATATTCAGCAAAACTACGTTCTAGGAGGTCTTTCGCTTCTTCGAGGGTATGTTTTTGTAATAAATTTAACACCATGCCGTAGGAAGGCGTAAACCAGCTACGGAGAGGGTCAGCATTAGCTAGAGCGAGATAAGTCGCTTCTTTTGCCCCCTCAAAGGGAGATTGAACCGTGACCACATGGCCCACCTTGTCCATGCCCCGACGACCTGCACGGCCTGCGATCTGCAAAAACTCAGAGGGGGTGAGCATACTGTGACCATCGTCCGTCCGTTTAGAAAGGGCAGAAATGACGGTGGTACGGGCGGGCATATTAATCCCCGCAGAAAGGGTTGCGGTGGCAAAAACCACTTTGATTAAACCCATTTCAAAGAGTTTTTCAACTAATTCTTTCCAATTAGGTAGTACCCCTGCATGGTGAACGGCAATTCCCCCCAATAAGGGTTCAATTTGCTCTAAATGGGTCATCGGTGAAGATTGGGCCAACCATTGCCAGAGTTTCCAAGTCGTTTCGGGTTGACTGCTCAGGGTTTGGGTGAGTTTTGCGCCCCAGCCTTCGGGATTGAGAGCAAAGTCTAGGATTTGTTCCGCAAACTCTGGGTGTTCCCGACCAAACTCGACTCGTAATTTATTTTTGAGTAGGGGATTTTCAAAGAGAAAAAAAGCAAGCAGATTTAATTGAATTGCCTGGGATTCTTCGGGAGTTACAAGAGTCAAATGACGCAATTCTTTAACGGCTTGTTCGCAACCTCTCCGACTAAAAATGACGTAAATCGCAGGTAGAAAATTCTGTTCTTGTAGTTGTTGAACAATGGTTAAAACACTGGGGCAATCTTCCCTTCTCAGGCGTTTGGGTTTCTTGTCTCGTTGTGTTTTTTTAGGTAATAAATGAGGGTTAACGCCATTATTTTTATTGTTTAAGAGGGGAAATAAACCCGCTTTATTACTAAAGTGAAAGTGCAGGGGAACGGGACGAAAATCCGAGTTGACCAGTTCACAATGGGATAAATCCTCATCTGGCGATCGCCGTCGATTACCTTTAAGAGAACTGCCTAAACGGACTTGATTAATCCAATCGGTTAATTGTTCAGGTTTGCCAATCGTGGCGGAAAGGGCGACTAATTGAATGGTAGCGGGACAATAAATAATCGACTCTTCCCAAACCGTCCCCCGTCCGCGATCGCTGATGTAATGACATTCATCAAAAACCACCGTTTCCACATTTTCGAGAGACGTTCCCACTTGGCCAATGGGAGTTTCGTAGAGCATATTACGAAAAATTTCGGTCGTCATCACCACAATCGGCGCGTTGGCATTAATCACAATATCCCCCGTAATCAAACCTACGGCGGACTCTGCATCTTCTACCCCAATTTCTCGCAACTTATCCTGAAAATCTCGGACTTTTTGGTTAGAAAGAGCTTTTAAAGGGGTGGTATAAAAAACTCGTTTTCCCCTCGTTAGGGCGCGATAAATGGCATATTCCCCAATGACCGTCTTTCCCGACCCTGTGGGCGCACAGACCACGACAGATTTTCCCGACTCTAAAACGGCGATCGCTTCTTGTTGAAAATCATCAAGCTTGTAGGGAAAAAGATCTTGAGGCGTTAAAGTAGGTAAGGAAAAATTTTTCACTGGAATTTCAAGTAAGACAGTTGAGAGAATGCAATATTAATGAAACGGCGATGGTCTTTGTATAGCCAATATCTCTATGGTAGGATAAAAAATCGATATTCGTTTAATGTCCGCTTGAATTTTCTACCTATTGAACGTCAAAGATAGTTTCAATTCAATTATTCTAGCTTACAAATCTAACATCAACTATCTATTAATGACTATTGAATCCTATCTCAAACCCTACCAACGCTTTGGTGTTCATCTTGGATTAGAAAGAATTTTATTGCTCCTAGAAAAATTAGGGAATCCTCAACAAAAAGTCCCCATTATTCATGTAGCAGGAACCAATGGCAAGGGGTCAGTTTGTGCCTATTTATCTTCTATTTTGACGGCGGCAGGCTATAGAGTGGGGCGTTATACTTCTCCTCATTTAGTTAATTGGACGGAAAGAATTTGTGTCAATGAAATTCCCATTACGGAAGAAAAATTAATTAGTTTATTAGAAATTATTCAGCAACAAATTCCTGAAAATGAAGCTGATATTCCTACTCAATTTGAAGTGATTACGGCGGCGGCTTGGCTTTATTTTGCGAAGGAAAAAGTCGATATCGCAGTGATTGAAGTGGGCTTGGGAGGTCGTCTGGATGCCACGAATGTGGTTAGCAATCCTTTGGTCAGTGTGATTACCTCTTTGAGTATGGAACATTGGCAGATATTGGGGCCGACCTTGAGGGATATTGCGAAGGAAAAAGCAGGAATTCTCAAACCCTATCGTCCCGCCGTAATTGGCGTTTTACCACCAGAAGTGACGGTTTTAATCCGAACCTATCTAGAAAGTTTGCAATGTCCCGCCCGATGGGTTTCCCCTGCCAAAGAAGTTATTAAGGAAAATCAACGATGGGCGCGTTATCAAACCTTAGAGTATCCTTTGCCCCTATTTGGCGATGTTCAATTAATCAATTCTGCGATCGCGATCGCAGCGATTCAGTGTTTACGGGATCAGGGTTGGGAGATTTCTAATCCTGCCATTCAAGAAGGGATGGGCAAAACCCGTTGGGCGGGGAGATTGCAGTGGACAACCTGGCAAGGAAAGGCGATTTTAGTGGATGGAGCGCATAATACCGCCGCCGCCGAAGCCCTACGACAATACGCAGACAGTCTCGGTAAACCCGTCCATTGGGTGATGGGAATGCTTTCGACCAAGGATCACCCCAAAATTTTTCAGGCTCTCCTCCAGGCGGGCGATCGCCTTTCTCTTGTCCCTGTTCCCGACCATAGCAGTGCCGAACCGACGGTTTTATCAGGAATTGCTAAGGGCATTTGTCCAGGTTTAGAGACTTTAGAAACCTTCTTTGATCTTCCCACCGCTTTGGAATCAGCGATCGCCACAGAAGAAGAAAGCGCGATCGTTCTTTGTGGTTCCCTCTATTTAGTCGGTCATTTTCTGGGGACGGGTGTGACCTCTAGTTGATAAAGAATGGTATAGTCAGGATTCTACAGGAAATCCATATTGATCAAGTTTTGCCCAAAATTGACTCCATCTGTCCTTGGTCAATACCAACGCTCGTAGACTCAAAATAATTCCTGCTCCTTTTTCTTTCCATCGCATTCCTGAACAGCATAATCGTTGTTTAACTAACGTCTTACAAGCAGCTTCCGTCACACCTGAACCAATCGGGTACTTTTTCTCTAAGTATTCAGCATAATTCATTTGATGTTGATGATTCTCGTAATAAGTAATTGCAGTTTGTAGTTTCTCTTTAAGGGTTTTAGAGCGTGTCATCAATTAAAACACTTGACATTAGTGGACAATTATGATGTTCAAGTGGGGCTACGCTAACCATATAACTGATGCTGCCAGATAGA
>Ga0209598_10003852_pt1 | contig 11224 bp, 4 predicted proteins | sample M_140807_EF_Meta_FD_187317 | JGI IMG/M metagenome (GOLD analysis project Ga0209598, IMG submission 187317) | Freshwater microbial communities from Lake Montjoie, Canada to study carbon cycling - M_140807_EF_MetaG (SPAdes) (version 2) | ecosystem: Environmental > Aquatic > Freshwater > Lake... | reverse complement strand
CTGTCCAAGTACTCGTCCGAGTCCTCAATCAAAAAGTCAACGTGAACTTGATGCAGCTTTTTCTCATAAACCAACCGACCGACCGCTAGCTCACGTTCTGATTCGACGACCAAGCTGTTCGATGCAATCCGAAATGCTTTGTCTGCATCGGCGATGGCTGATTCGTATTCGGCCATGCGATCGACCTGTGCGATGGCAAGTGTGCGATCGGCCTTTGCGGTCGCCAAGTGATACTTACGAAGTATTTGGAACTCGGATGTGGCGCTGCTCGATGCCAACGACTCTGCCTCCTGTGCGTAAGTTGCCTCGATGCCATCGCGCTGTTCAAAGAAGACTTTATCGATAGCGATCCTCGAAGTCTCGATGAGATAGGCCAGTTGAGCGGTTGCTACCGCTTGGTCCTCGATCATCTGGAAACTCGTACCAGCCGGGACCATCGCACTTCCTGAAACGGCTCCGAGAAAGTTTCCATCGATCCACCCCCAACCACCAAGCCAGCCGTTTATCTTTGGGGGTTGGTAGACCAAGGAATCCAGAAACTGTTGCCTGAATTGCTGAGCGATCGTCGACTCACCTTCCAGGTATGCGATTCCATTGAGTTGCGAATCGAGACTCTGCGAGTGCTTAGCCTGCGTCATGGCCGTGACATTCTCGAATCGCTTGTCTGCCAGGGCGATGGCGTGAGATCGAACAAGCCGGGCGTGCTGCGTTCGAAAATCCAGCGTCGCTTCGAGCCGTGCATTTTGGTGCTTGTGCTGATCGCTGAGGCTCTCAAGATGTTTGTTGAACTCGGCGGTATGTTTGGCCAGCGCTCGCTCTTTCCAACAATCCGCCTCTGCGGCACTTGTTCGTTCGTAGATTCGATCCCAGGCTTGCAAAAGCTCCTGTCGACTTTTCGCCCTTTGAAGTTGGGCGTGGGATTCCGGACTCGACAAGAGGTTGTCGAGCCGAGTAGCGCTCGAACATAGCTGCGAGGCCTTTGCCAAGTCGAATTGCCGAATCGTTTGCGAAGTGCGAACCTGTTGATCTCGTTCGACCTGGATCAAAGCTTGTTGCAGGTTTCCCCACGCATTCGTGCGAGCCACCTGAAGTTGGTGGTCAGCCAACTCTGCACCGCTGTCCCAACGGTCAGCAGCATTGGCTCTGCGAAGACTGTATTGGAGTTTTTGTTCAGCGATAGCGACATCGCGGGCCTGCTCGAGCTGAGCGACTCTCAGGGCGTATTCCAATTGAGCGTTCGCCAGAGCCGCGAGCCGAGCGCGCTGAAGCTTGTAAGATTCCCGGCGCTCGTGGGACTGTACGGTCAGTAAATTAAGATCGAACGTGTGCTGCGCTTCGTATCTTTGCAGCGCGTGCCGAATTAAAGCAGCCTCCGTGACGCTCCACGACGGGGGTGGAACCGTATTCAAAACGCTCGCGAGCTCTCGATTGGCCGACTCGAATTTTGAGTCCCGGTTCCGCTCCGCTGTCCGAATCTGCTGGGCATGTGCATCGCTCAGCAGTTGAGACTCCGCGCGGTGAGAATCCTCGATCGATTGACGCAGGGATTGGTATTGTTCCAAAGCACTTTGAGAATCTTCTGCGAATCTTCGCAAGACTTCGGCATAGTCCTCCTTGAACAGACCATTGAACTCTTGCCCGAGCTTAAACATTGCTAGTCGGTATCTATTCTCTGCGTCCGCGATCGCCGCGTCGTAAATATCCTGCGCACGTGAGGCAGCTCTGTTGGCCGATTGCCCGACGAGGCGCTGCGCGGAGAGCAGCTCGGTTCGCAGACGTTGCAATTGGGACTGATAAGCTTCGTCGTTGCTTAAATCGATCCCGATATCGCTCAGGTCATCCTGGTTCAGAGCTTCCGAAAGGCTCTCGCTAAACGAGATCTTCGACACACTCGCTTCGACGGGATGATTGGGTGGATCTACCGGGGGCCTTGGCATACTCTCCTCCGCAGGCAGCCAATCGGCAGCCAGATAGGGTAGCTCGGGTAGACGATCGGTCGGCCATAGGATCGCAAGCTCCTCGGGAAGTGGCAGGTCGACCTCAGCGCTGTCGCTAGCTCGCAATTGCTCCCGCAGCTTCGCAAAGGCCTGCGATTGGCTCTCACTTAGTTGCAATTCGGCGTTTGCATGCTGCTCCCAATAGCCGCTCGTGGATTCGCGTATCGCGATGAGTTGCGTGGTGAGCGACTGTTCGTTTCGAACCTCCGCCTCGCTGGCAAGGGCGGCTCTGTCATGAACCAGCTTGGTGATCGCCTGGCCGAGCCCCTGCACATACTGCGATGCGCCTTGGCTAAGCCCCGAGGCGATCGTGCGGTAGGTGGCCACCCACGTGTTCGCCTCGGCGCTGCGTGGTTGAGGGTGATAAAGGAAGCTCAAGGGTTGCCAAGAGCTTACTTGGCTCGAATCGTCTGAACGAAGTCGCAGAGCAAGATCAACCATTCCAGGCTGGGAGATTTGAGGAGTCACTGTGAAACGGTTCCCCCAAAAAGCGATGCTCTGATCGCTCATACCATCGCCATCGATATCGATGTCTACGAGCCACGCATTGGCAGCATTCGCCGGTCCGCCGACGAAGCCTGTCAGCATCGGTTGGCTGGTGCGGTGATCGTCGGACGTTGGCCCTTGGTCACCCACCAATTCGAGCGAGTCGATCCGCAGGGTATCCACCTCTTTTGCAACGAGTTTTCCGCGAATTTCTGACCATTCGCTACGCAATAGTTCTCCTGTAGGCAATAACTCCTTGGTGCGAGCTCGAATCTGGAAGGTACCCGGAGACAACTGCGTGGGTGTGTATTGGAACGAGAGATCCGCAGTGCTGACGACACGATCATCGACGATCGAATCGCCGTTGAGGTCCAGCTCGATGACCATCATGCCACTTGCTGCATCTCGATCGATGCGACCAGCAATGCTCGGGTCGCTGGTGACTTGGTCGTTCCCCGAAAATCCGTCGTCGACTCGTAGTCGCAAGTCTCTAATTTTCGCAGGAGTAGTCGAGGGACCGGAAATGCGAAACGAAACCGATTGCCAGGGTCCGATCAGCATCGATTCGGCCGAACCGGCGGTTAAAGCCGCACGAATGCGATAGGTGTAGTCGCCCGCAGAAAGATCATCGAGACTCAAGGAAAAACCGCCGTAAACGGTCGCTTTGGTGGTCCGGTCCGAACGCCCGTCCCCGTTGGCATCGATCTCGATCAACATCCCATCGACATCGCTCTGGGATCGTACACTTCCGACGATCTTTCCGTTTTGCGAGTTGTCCGTTGGCAAATAAACAACATCGTAAAGTTCCGGTGCCGTGTCTATCTGGTCTTCGAGGATGAATGTAAAGTCGATCCAACGTTCGGACGCAGATTCATCAGCGATCGAAGGTGTGATTCGAATCGGTTTGAAAGAGATGGTCGCTTGACCGTTCGACGTGAGCATAGGATCAAACAGAAACCGGCCATCGTTGTCGACAGCGACCATTTCGTCGGCTTGTTGGTCTTGATTCAAATCGACCAACACAACCGAGCCGACGATTCCTGAGAGGCTCGAAACACGCCCAGCGATCGCTCCTTGTTCGCTCCTTCGATCTCCAGGCAACCCCGAGTCGTTGGCCAGTTCGATCGACTCGATGACCAGCGGCTCGATCGTCGATGCGACATAAGTAAAGTCAAACGGTTGCCAAGTGCCATAGGCCATCCGATCGCCGGCGGGATTCAGGTAGCATGTGCGAAAGGCAAACAGATGGGTACCAAAATCCAGCGACATCGGCGAGTATTCAAACCGCCTCGATGAACCGAGGGAAATCTCATCGTCGCAAACCCCGTCGCCGTTTCGGTCGACTTGGATTCTCGCATGCTCTCGGTCCTGCAATACATGCCCTGTTATGGTCGGGATGCTGCTGACGCGGTCCGTCGCGCTTCGGCCTGTGTCGAACAAGAGGCTCAGTCCACTGATATCCCCTTGGGAATTGGGCGACTCGGTGAGTTGAAAGTCAAAAGAGGTCCAATTGCCTAGGATTTCTGTGTTTCGGTAAGGATCCTTCCATTCGACTCGGGCTCCGACGCGGCGAGGCCCGAGCGGTGAACGCTCTGGCCGAATCGTGAAACTGCCGTCCTGCGTTGGCCGAACCGTATCATCGACTCGTCCATCGGAATCCCAGTCAATTTGAACCAGCGCAGTCTCCGGACCCTGGCACTCGGTGTCCTGGCACTCGGAGTTTGTGTCCAAGCGACCTAGGAGGGTTGGTATCGAAGTGATCCGGTCGGTGCGAGAACTCCCGTCGTCGCTCAGCAGCCCTAGCGTCATCGACGGCGCAGAGCATGCGAGATAGCTCCAAGCAAACTCGCTCCACTGGCTGGTGGACTCCCAAAGAGATACAGGGTCCAAGCTCCGAGTTCGAAACCGATAACGATGCGACCCGGATAGAATCGATTCTTCGCGGAACACGATCAAGCTGGGACTGCCATCGGAACTGCGACTCACCGGGATCGAATGCTCGGCGCGCGAATCGTTGTTAGCGATGCCCGTATCGATGCCCGTATCGATGTCCAAGTAAGTCAGCCATTGGCGCGGCGCGCTGGGGGTCACATCGATCAGGATGGTCGGATCACTCGTCAGGCGATCGAGGGTCGAGGGACCGGTGTCATTGCGCAGTCTTGGGACCGGGATCGCTGGCGGGTCGGCAGGAGTGACGCTCAAGGAGTACTCTGTCCAGTTCCCTGAAACGAACATGTTCAGTTCGCTCGACCATTGCTGCACCCTCAGTCGCAGCAAATGGGTTCCCGGTCCGAGGTTCTCGAGTGTATGCTCAAACGATAGGTCTTGCGCGACCGGGACCGTCGCGTCGGGCTCATGATCCTGATTGTCATCGATCTGGACCGAGAGATTCGAGCTCGGCGATTCCAGAGCCTCGATGTCGCTCGCTCCTTGTGGATGGTTCAGATCGATGACTTGTCCACGCAGGATCCATCGTCGGGCTTCGTAATCGGAGTCCTGAGCATCGGAGTTCTGTGAATCGTCGGCACCGTTGGAATGAGTCATGCCCGATACGATCCATGGAACGACTGGAGTATTGGGGATCGAAAACTCGATGGTCTCCCAATGGACCAAGGGTTTTGCCGTCAAAGCATCGACGAGCCGGACACGGACAGTGCGCAGTCCAGGGATGCGAGCAAACGACGGGTCGATCGAGCGTGGGTCATATTCGACCCTGCGATTGTCGATGCCCAGGATCTGGGAATGCTCTGCGATACCGTCTTGGGTCTGATCCCATTCGATCCGCAAAGTCGACTGGCCATTGGACTCTTGAGGAAACTGACCGAGCACTGATACCGTGACGATGGGGTTGGTTGTGATCCGATCCGATGGGTTGCCAGTGTCGATTTTGAGCCGCAGGTCGCTCAATCGCAAAGGACCCTCGGTGGGGTTCTCGACGACACTGTAGGCATAGCTCTCCCACGGGGATTGCTCGATCAACACATCATCCTTGCTGAACCATTTGGATCGGTAGTGAACAATGCGAGAGCCGATCTGCTGGGCCAGGTTCGCATCATGCTCACGAGGGTTGAATTCGAAGGAGCCTGGGGTCTTGGCGGTGTCGAAACTTGCGTCGGGGATGAAATCGCCATTCCAATCGAATTCGGTTTTCAAAGTGCCACTTGGCAGTTTGCCATCCACCACGACCGCGAGTCGCTCATCCCAGGTGATCCGATCGCTCGAGGATGCACCGGTATCATTGACCAAGCTTACTTGCGTGATGCCCGGAGGGTTTTTGGGCGGCGATGTGGGCTTCGAGTCGTTGTCCAGGATTCGGAGTGTTTGGAGTTGTTTGCCAGCCAGTTGGTACTGCGCATTGGGGCTTGGGAGCAACCGGATCTCCATCCACTCGGTGCTCTCAGGTTCGGGATCATCGATGACCGAGACGCCAACCGAGGCCAGCGATTCACCGGCTGGGAAGTGGAATTGACCGACGTTGGTTTTGCTGGACCATTGTTTGGGATCGATCCGGAAATCTTCGTCGAGTACCAGCGAATTTCCAAACGAGAGTTCGAAAGGGAGCCAGAGTGGTTGATCGGTAGGGCCGGTGCGACGTGCGCGCAGGCGCCCGTCGCGGAACCCTTCTTCGCCGTCGACAGCAGGCAAGAGTTCGACCGCGACGGTTCGGTTGCCAGAGTCGTTGTCGGAGATCAGGACCGATGTGATATCGGAGGGTACCCAGGTGCCGACGCGAGAGGCATCCCATAGGACCACTCGGACCGATTCGTTCGGCTCGGGGATGGCGTCATCGATCGCTACGATGGGTACATCGACGAAGACTTGGCCAGGCTCGAAGACCACGATGGGTTTAGGTTCGAGGTAGTCGACACCCTTTTGGGCCGTCGAGTCGGCAAGGAAATTGAAGGTGACCTGCAGGGGCGGTTGAGGGTTGGTCCGTTCGATACGAAAGTAGCCTGGTTGGCCGGCCTCGACGGTGGGCACTGCGTCGGAGATCCAGACTTTTTCGCGGGGTCCGAAGAAGGGGTTTCCGGGTGGTGACCAGGGGCCATTGTCCACCGGCGCGTTGGCTTGATTTCCCGGCAATCCAGCTCCCGGCAGCCCAAGGCTCGGCAATACAGGGCCCGGCAAGACGGGTAGAGGCCCGGGCGCCAGGGGTGGGACCTGCCAGGGGGCCGAGGTCATCAGTTGCCTGGGTTCAAGGTTTTCGAGGATGAGTTTGCGTAGATGATGTCGTTTCGCAGATGTTTTGCATAGCGAATAGTATCGACTAGCAAACATTCGACGAGGCCAGCTTGTACTGATGGAGCGCATCAGCATCCCTCCTTAGGTAGTGACAGAAATGGGTCCTAAGTGTTGGATTGGGGAGTTGAGGTCCCCGTGCGCTGGCCAGCGATCAACACAGAAATCGATTCTAGAAAGGATCTGAAAATCGTGCCCGAAAATGGTCAGGAAAAAATTTCGCGAATCACAAAAAAGTTTTCGGCCCGTGATACCGTCGATCGGTCGTACCTGAAAATCAGTGGCCAAACCGTGCGTCCAGTCACTGCTGAGTCGCTCGCCAAGGGGTCGAGCACGCGAAGCAACTCGATCTGTTACAATTCAGACGCACGCTCCTCTTTTTCTCACGCGACCTCGACGAGTTGGATATGGCCATTGAATGGATCTCAGGATCACTGAAAGCTAGAAACGTCTGGTCCGATGGCCTGTTTACGTTGACCGTCCATTGCCCTGGAGTGGCTGGTTTTGAACCCGGACAATTTCTCCAGGTAGGAATGCAACTACCTGAAAAGCACCTCCATCGCCCCTACTCGGTCGCTTCGCCTCACGGCGAGGACCTCGAGTTCTTCATCATTCGGGTCGACGGCGGGGAGCTGACCCCAAGGCTGTGGGATTTACAGATCGGCCAACGTATCGATGTGAGCAGCAAAGCCACCGGGAGCTTTACTCTCAGCCACACCCCCGTGGCCAAGAACCTCTGGCTTCTTGCTACCGGAACTGGGCTTGCACCCTACATCGCGATGCTCAGGGACAAAAAAATCTGGGAGGCTTACGAGCGCATTATTCTGGTCCATGGCGTTCGCTACTTGACCGATCTTGCGTACACCGACGAGCTCGATGAGCACCAGGAGGCCCACGGAGGTCGGCTCGTCTTCGTGCCGGTCATCTCCCGAGCTTTGGCAATCCACGGATTCCAAGGTCGCATCACGCAAGCCATCGAGAGCGGTAAACTCGAAGAGCTCGCCGGTGTAGAGATGTGTCCCGAGACATCTGCAGTCATGATGTGCGGCAATCCTCAGATGCTCGATGACGTCGAAGCACTCCTCAATGCCAGGGGGATGCGCAAGCACAAGCGGAACGAACCTGGGCACTATGTCGTGGAACGTTATTGGTAAAATTTCATGGGAAGAGTTTTCGGACTCGCCAAGACTCTCGCACTCGCTCAAGGGAAGTTCCACAAGTGTTTTCCATTCGTTCCGAAGCATCTGATGAAAACAATCCTTACCAGAGCGACGTGGATGATCCCAAGCTTACCAACGGGGACTCATCGAGAGCCAACTCGGGACGTATTGCGGTCATCTGCGTACTGCTGCTTTTGGCCTCAGCGGTCAACTACATGGATCGCCAAACCTTGGCCGTCACCGCCGCTCGGATCAAATCAGAGTTCAGTTTGAATAACGTTCAGTACGGGCGAGTCGAAGCGGTATTCGGGTATAGCTTTGCGCTGGGTTCGCTCCTGTGGGGGTTCCTCGTCGATAAAATCTCAGTGCGATGGATCTATCCGATCGGACTCTTGGGCTGGTCGCTCATGGGCTTTCTTACCGGATGGGCACGCGACTACAACGAGCTTTTTACCTGCCGAATGCTCTTGGGGATTTTCGAATCGGCTCACTGGCCGTGCGGGTTAAAGACCACCCAAGCTCTCCTGAGTCGGCAGAGTCGGGCGATGGGAAACAGCGTGCTCCAGAGCGGTACAAGCATCGGTGCGATCCTAACGCCGATCATCATGCTCGCGATCCTGACCCCCGAGCCCGGGAGTTGGCGAGTGGGATTCCAAGGCATCGCGATCGTCGGAGCCTTGTGGGTGTTCCTGTGGCTCTATGTCGTCCGCGACAGAGACTTCGTCGTTCAAACACCGGTAGCTGCCGAATCTCATCAGACGGGTCGAGACTACGCATGGTGGCATGATATCTTTACACGGAAGTTTGCGATCGTCCTATTGATGATCATCTGCATCAACACGATGTGGCAAGTCGTTCGGGCTTGGTTGCCTCTGATCATGCAAGAGAACTATGGATTTAGCGAACGCCAAACGCTGATCTTCAACTCCCTGTGGTACATCGCCACCGACCTTGGGTGCTTTGGCTCCGGCCTGCTTGCACTGACGATGGCGCGCAGGGGCTGGTCGGTCAAATCATCTCGATTATTGCCGTTGCTCTTGGGGGTTTCGTTTTTTGCATCGATCATGGCTGTGCCTTTTTTGAACAACAGCCTCCGGGCCCCAGCAGTTGCCACCCCAGCAGCGGCCAACTCAGCAGGGCCGAATGCGTTGACCTGGGGCCAAGAGGCAGCAGCCTTTTTGAATTTGCAACCTAGGCAGTTCGGAATGCTTGCGATCCTGCTCGCTTCGGGAGCAGGAGCCCTAGCCATCTTCCCGATCTATTATTCGTTTGCCCAAGACGTCTCGCCGATGCACCAGGGCAAAGTGACCTCGATATCGGCCACCGGTGGCTGGTTGGCTTCGTCCTATGCTCAGCCGTGGTTTGGGTGGCTCAAGGACCAGACGGGCAACTACGACATCGGACTGTTTCTCATCAGTTTTCTACCAGTGTTTCCACTCGTCGCATTGTATTTCTTTTGGCCCGACGATCGGAAGCAATGACGACCATGACTTGCCTCGTACCTTGCTCAAGGAGCTTTGTGAGATGATTCCTCGCCGTACATTCCTGGCCGGTTCTGCTGCTGCAGCGATTTACGCCAACGATGCACTGTTTCCGGGGGGCTTGCGAGCCCAGGAACCCCGCAAGAAGGTGGCATTTTTAGGGACAGTCGTCTTTCAACACTCCCATTCGCAGCATTTCCTGGACCGCCACTGCATGGGTTACACCTGGGGTGGACGTTGGCAAGCCCCCCGCTTTGATGTTGCATCGGTCTACATCGAGCAGGAGCAAAAGCAGAACGATTTGGCTCAGCAACGCATCGACAAGTACAAACTCAAGCGAGTGCCGAGCATCGCTGAGGCGCTCACGTTGGGGACCTCCAAACTGGCCGTAGACGGCGTGGTTGTCATCGCCGAGCACGGCGATTATCCGACCAACGAAAAAGGACAACGCCGGTACCCCCGCTACGATTGGTTCAAGCAGATCGTCAAGGTTTTCGAGCAGACCGGGCAGAGCTGTCCGGTGTTCAACGACAAACATCTTTCGACGGTATGGTCCGAGTGCGTCGAGATGGTCGAGGATTCCAAGCGGTTGAAGTTTCCGTTCTTAGCCGGGTCCTCGTTGCCCGTGACATGGCGATTCCCCGCCATCGACATGCCGGTCGACACCCCGCTCAAGGAGAGTGTTTGCGTCGGGTATGGTGGCGTGGATAGTTACGACTTCCATGCGCTCGAGACAGCGCAGTGCATGTCGGAACGTCGCAAGGGAGGCGAAGTCGGGATCGCGTCGGTGACGGCACTCAAAGGCGATGCGCTTTGGGCGGAGATGGAGAAACCTTCGCGGGAGGATACACGCAAGTTGTTTGCGGCCGCGATGACAAGGTCCCACAATTTGCCGGTCGAGGGAGGATTCCCGACCGCACCGGTAACCTACGAGTGGGGTAAGAAGGTCATGGGTGGCGCGATCGCTTATTTCATCGAGCATCGGGATGGATTTAAAACCACGATGTTTTTGTGTCCTATTCAGGACTTCAACTACGCTGGGATGCGATCGGACAATGGACAGATCATTTCGTGCCAGATGTATTTACCGATGCCCACGCATGGGTCGACCACGGCAGATTTCTTCAACCCGCTCGCAAGGCACATCGAGACGTTGGTGCTTGAGGGCAAGACGCCCTATCCTGTCGAGCGAACATTGCTAACCAGTGGCATGGTCATTGGCGGGGTGGAATCGCTGGCCTCTGGTGGTGCCAAGTACGATACACCGCAGATGCAGGTGACGTATCGCAACGACGGACCGTCAGCCTTCTGGCGCGAGTAAGAGCCATAGGCATTCCCGAGCCGTTAGCCGTTCGAAAAACGAGTCAGGTTCGGTGCGTATCGTGTACAATCTCCAGCCTCCAGCCTCCCGCCTGCTTCTGAGCTGGGACTTCGATAACATGCTTGCATCAGCGGCGCTGCGAGCACGCCAATGTATCGTTAAGTCTTTGCGGTAAGACTCAGGAACCCGGGTAGCTACCAGGACCGCCCGAAGAGGGTTTCTCGCCAAGGCGCCAAGCTCGCAAAGGCTGGTCCAAAGCGAGGAAGGGTTTGTGGTATCATTGGTCTGGCTCCGATCATCGGAGCGATTCACTCGCGGAGAATATTTCTTGGCTTAGAAGGGAGATCGCAAGATGCAGCCGATTGGTATCCGTCCTACCAACGATTTCGCATTCAAAAAAACGTTTGGGTCGCCCGAGAACAAGCTAGCTTTGATCAGCTTGCTCAACGCGATCCTGACCCTCCCGGTTCCGATTGTCGATGTGACGATCGAGAACCCGTACAACTTGCAGGATTTCCAAAACGACAAACTGTCGATCCT
>Ga0209598_10003850_pt1 | contig 11228 bp, 4 predicted proteins | sample M_140807_EF_Meta_FD_187317 | JGI IMG/M metagenome (GOLD analysis project Ga0209598, IMG submission 187317) | Freshwater microbial communities from Lake Montjoie, Canada to study carbon cycling - M_140807_EF_MetaG (SPAdes) (version 2) | ecosystem: Environmental > Aquatic > Freshwater > Lake... | reverse complement strand
AGCAGAACCCTGGAGTGAGAACTTCACGGGATTCATTGCCGTAGGAACCTCACGACCCTTCGCATCAATGGCACGAACAGTGACCGGCATGGCATCCTCGCCATCGCCAGCGATCTCGCCCCTGTCCGGCACAAGCTCGAGCGCCACGGCATCACCCGTCGTTTGCACCAGCTTGCGCGAGACATCTTGGGAGTTCTTTTTTCCGACGGCGAGCAACTCGCCGGGTTCATAGACCACATCCCAGTGGGCCATCTCAAAGGAATCGACGGGTTTTTCGCCGAGGGATTTTCCATTTAAGAAAAGCTCGACCGAATCCGCATTGGAGAGAGCCATCACTTGAAGTATCTGACCCTCGCGCCCTGGCCAGTTCCAGTGTGGGATCAGTTCCAGCACGTCCTTGTCCTTTCGCCATTGGGCTTGGTGGATGAAGAATGCGGATTTGGGAAAGCCGCAGAGATCCATAATGCCGAAGGACGAACTGGCACTCGGCCACTCGAACGGCGTCGGCTCGCCCGCGTAGTCGAATCCGGTCCAGACGAACCCGCCCGCGATGAACGGGCGTGTTGCTATCGCCTTCCAGGCATCACGGTGGATGGCTCCCCAACGGGCGGCATAGGTGTCGCGAGAGTCGGCGGTTTGTTTTTCCATGTTGCTCTCGTATTCGCCACGCGTGATGAACGCCGAGGTGTCCTCCGAACTCAGAATCGGGAGCTCGGGATGCAGCTTGTGAAAGGCGTCATAGTCCTTCTGGTGATAGTTGAATCCCATCACATCCACCGCATGGGATACATTCAGCGGCGTGAAAAAGCCGTAGCTTATCGCGGCGGTCACAGGACGCGTGGTATCGAGCCTCTTCACCGCAGCCACCAATCGGCGGGTCATTTCGTAGCCGACCTCCGTGCCTTGGAACGGCTCCTCGTTGAAAACCGACCACATAAAAACACACGGATGGTTTCGGTCGCGGAAGACCATCCACTCGAGCTGGCGAATGTATTCCGGTGAAGTGTTGAAATTTCGCACCTCGTCCATGACGAGCATTCCCAGACGGTCACAGACCTGGAGGAGTTCCGCCGCAGGTGGGTGGTGCGAGCAACGAATGGCATTCACGCCCATTTCCTTGAGCCTTCGAACGCGAAATTCCCACATCGAGTCAGGCATTGCCACACCCACGCCAGCGTGGTCTTGGTGGACGCAGGCACCTTGGATTTTAAGCGGCTTGTCGTTGAGGTAAAAACCGGTTGCTGCATCGAAACGCAGTGAGCGGAAGCCGCAGGGCGTGATGGTCTCGTCGAGAACACGGTCGCCATCTTTGACGACTGTTTTCACCGAATACATGGTCGGTGAGTCCACCGACCAGAGACGTGGATTTTTGACAGGCAAAGTGAGCTTGGTTGTGGCTTCGCCCAGTGCGGCGACTTCGGAGGATTGAGATTCCGTGACAACGGGCTTACCCTCGGGGTCAAGGAGAGTGACCTCCACCTTGGACTTGGCATTTTTTCCGCCCGAATTGGCGAGAGTGACCTCGGCAGGGATGAACCATTTACCATCCTTCGAGCGCATGGGTTGAGCGAACACGCCGTCCGTCACAATGTGCAGGGGCGATCGCTTGACCAGCCAAGTGTGACGGTAAATGCCAGCCCCTTCATACCACCAGCCCTCCTGAGCTTCGGCATCCACCCGCACGGCCACAGTGTTGAATTCATCGCCGAATTTCACCAGTGGCGTGATGTCGACGGTAAACGAGGTGTAGCCGCACCAGTTGCGGTGCACGACCGTGCCGTTTACCCAGACGGTGCAATGCGTGGAGACGCCGTCGAACTGGAGTTCCAAATGCTGGCCGCGGTCGGCAGGATCGATCTGGAAATGCCGACGATACCAAGCGAAGCCTCGCTTGCGGAAGCCTTGGGCGAGATTCGCATCCTTGTCGATCGGTGACTCGGATGCCCAATCGTGTGGAAGGTCAACTTCACGCCAACTCGTGTCATCGAAAGCCTGCGAAGCCGCCCCCGAGGCTGCGCCGGCCTTTGCGTTTTGGTAGGAGGCTTGGTGACCTTTCACCTCCGGAAACGGGATATCGCCTTGGTGGAAAAGCCAACCTTGATCGAAAGAAAGACGCTCGCGGGCAGTTTCAGCCGCGCCAAGCGGGAAAGCCGTAGCGAGAAGGAAAAGAAAACTGCAGAGCAGGAGGGCGGGCCGTTTCACGGAGTGAGCGGGGGAGTTGTTACGAGCGTGTAGGAGTAGGTCTGAGGTTGGTTGATGACGTAAATCTCGTCTTCAATCGCTTGAATCCGTGCACGCATGGCATCTTCGTTCCCATTTTCTTTCAAGTAAGTGCGAGCAGTGGTGATGTAGTATCCGGAGTTCGCACCGGGATCGTTCTTTTGCGCCTGCTTTTCGGCAATGAACGCTTCAAGTTTGGCTTTCACAGCGTCCTTGTCGTTCAGATCCACGCCGCCGAGATGCTTCATTTCCACGCGGCGAAGCATTCGAATGGTGCTTCCGAGGGATTGGTGTTCTTTGCAAAGACTCGCTATCTTTTGGGCGAGGACGTTCTGCGGTGTGGAGGTATTTGTGGCGAGGTTGATGCCCTTCTCAAGATCGCTCTGGGAGTAGGCGCCGACATCGGTGCTGTTGATTTCAAGCGTGTAGTTCCCCGCGGCCAGATTTCGAATTTGGAGCACTTGCTGGTTCAGACGGTCCGTGAAGGGAACGAGTTCGTAGGCCTGTTTGGCATCTTCGAGCACGGGAAAAGGCAGCGCCATTTCCTTGTTGGAAAAAGCAAGTCCGGACGGCGTGGCCTCAATATTCGTGGCGTCAGCATTTTTTTGTTCCATCACCTTTTTCGATTTGGCATCGATCGAAAGTCGCCACACATCCTGCGGCGCGTTCGTCTGATCGAGGAACAAATACGCCATCACCAGATGCCCCATTGGTCCAGGGTGAATGCGATCCTTGCCGATCAAGGTGAATGCAGAATCCGCTTGCTGGTGCTTCTGGTTGATCTCATTCATCGGATGCCAGAAATCAACAACTGGCGCGTTGCGCTTTTTTCCTAATTCCAGAACAAAGTCGCTGCATTCACCCAGTGCGCCATTCACTCCAACGAGGCTCTCCACGGGCGAGTTGAAGGTCTCGTCGTAGATGGTCGGGGTGATGAAAATCTGACGCACACCTTTTTCCGTAAGTGCATCGGAGATTTTTTCGACATTCTGTTTAAAGTTATCGATCGCCTTTCTCTTCGAATTTTCCGCATCCTCAGGAACTTTGATCTGCGAATAGAGACCGCGGTTCACATCATTCATACCCGCACTTAGAGTGGCGACAGTGGCGTTGTTTGAGAACACATCTTTATTCAACCGCCCCATCATGCCAGACGCCGAGTCGCCCGAGATGCCGCAATTGATAAACTTGAGCCGCATCTCAGGAAACCGCGTGGCGTAGTAAAGAAAAACATACGAGTGGTAGGGACCACTATGCGTGATGCTGTCGCCGATGAGGCAGATCGTGTCGTTGTTTCGAAAAACCGGTTCGGGCGTTGCGGGTGCTGCGTGAGCCGCAAGCGGCAGACTGATGGCGAGGGCGAGAGCCAACAATTTCGGCGGGTTTGTTTTCATAGATTGGGTTTTTCTAAAGTCCACTCGCAGGTATCGGAGAGTTTCTCGCCATTCGCTATGGCTTGAATGGTGTTCCTGCCGGGTTGAAGCGCGATCTCCGGCCACTGGCAGATCATGATGGCATCCGGCTTGGCGCGGCCGGCGGATTTGCCATTCACGATCAATTCGACCTCCGCGCAGTTGGAATAAACCTTCACCTCGGTCAGAGCCTTCGTGCGCGGAGTCGCCGCATGCGAGGCGATGCGCACCATCGGCTCGGAATTCCAGTTGGCCTTGTAGAAATAAAAGGTGTCCTTCTTCGTCTTCCGATCGCGGGTGACAAGCCCCTTGTCATTGAGCCCTGGAAATCCTCCCTCGTTCCTTTTATCCACCGCAAAGTCAAACATCACCCAGATCCAAGTTCCGTAGAGATGCGGATTATCCTTCAGCTGAGCCCAGAGGCGCTCGTGGAAATGGTTCTGCCACTCCTGCGGATGAAATGTCCCATTGTGGACTGGTCGGGCGGGATCGCCCTCCTGGAATTGTGCAGGATTCGCCCCGGCGCCGTATTCGCTGATGCCGATTCGAGCGCCCATTTGCTTGCAGTAACCTTCAATCCACCCAGCGGCATCATCCGGGCTCGAGCTATACCAACCGGGATAAATATTCCACGCAGCCGCATCAGGAATTTTGTGTTTGGCTCCTGCATCCTGCCTGAACGACGCTGCCACTGTCGGCCGCGTGGGGTCGATTTCTTTCGCGAGCTTTTGGAGGTTTTCCACAATGGGAACAGCCGGTGCCGACCTCATGGCCCCGCAGTCGATTTCGTTAAACAGCCCCCACATGCCGACCGAAGGGTGGTTGTAGTTTTGATAAATCATCTCCTGGAGTTGTTGGCGGGCGTTCGCGAGGAATTCGGGCGAAGCACTCACCGCATCGACCAGGGGTATTTCCTCCCACGAGATGATTCCATGGCGGTCGTTGAGATCGTGGAAGTATTCCGCCTGCTGGTAATGCGCGAGCCGAATGGTATTGGCTCCCATTTCGCGAATGAGCGCATGGTCTTCGTCGTGGTCGGCTTGGGATAGCGCCCAGCCTTTACCAGCGCGCTCCTGATGCCGATTCACCCCGTGCAGCGCGTAGGGCTCGCCATTCAGCAAGAAGCCTTTTTCATTGTCGATCGCCACTGTGCGGAGCCCCAGAGGTTGCGTCACCTCATCGAGCAATTCCCCTGCGCGGCTCAAGCGAACCGTCGCAGAGTAAAGATACGGCTCAGTGACTCCCCTCCATAGGCGTGGAGCTGGGATTTCCACTGTGGTGGTCTGTTGGTTCGAACCATCCTCGACGATACGTTCAGTTTTTTTCGTGACCACCTCTCCTTCGGGGTTCTTAATTTCGAACTCGAGTGCGATGTCTTGCAGTTCCGCACCCCCACTCGAAATGAGCGTCTTCACTTCGACGTCGGCCTTTTCTTTACTCATTTTCCGAAGGGTCAAAAACACCCCTGGCGATCCGAAAAATGTCGGCGAGATACAGACCTCACCGGTGCTGAAAATTTCCACAGGCCGGTAAATTCCGCCAAAGATCGTAAAATCACCTGAAAGCGGTGCAACATCGAAGGCGCGGGAGTTGTTCACACGAACCCGTATCGCATCCTTGCCATCGAATTTCAGATAAGGCGTGATCTCAAAACAAAACGCTCCGAACGCTCCGCGATGTTGTCCTACGGGAATGCGGTTGATCAAAACATCCGCCACCATCGAGACGCCTTCAAAACGCACGAAGACGCGCCGTCCCTTCCATTCTGACGGAAGTGACAGCGCCCGCTCATACCAGGCAGGACCGCGATAGTAGCCCTCCGGCCGTTCGGAATCGGCTACCAGTCCATTCGCGCCGTCCTCTGCGTTCCAAGTGTGCGGAATGCTGACCACCTCCCACGGCGGAGTCTGAATGTTTTTCCACGCCTCCTGGTTTTCATCCGGCGCAATGTCTCGCTTCAAAAACTTCCAACCATCCAAGACTGGCAACCGATCTCTATCGGCACCATGGCCGGTCGCGAGTAAAAGCGAAAAGCACAACGCAAAAATAAATAAACCATTTAAAAACATTATTATAGGTTGTTTAAATATATACTTATGAAAAAGCATTCCTTTGCGACGGGCTTACTTTGAAATTGGGGAAATGAAGCATTCTCATTATTGAAATTTTCTGTTTATTTCAACAGGAATTATCCATTTGCTGCAATGAGCCGTTCCATGGATAAAAGATTTTTTGGAATTTCCCCTATCATGCCCCACCCTCACCCAGTTTTGAGATCTCTACCATCGATTGTGGCGTGGATGTTGGTTGCACTTGTGGGGATGGGTTGCTTGGCTTTTGTGGCGTTTGCTCGAGGTGAGGAGGTGAGTGCCCTGTGGATCGTCATCGCTTCGTTGTGCGTTTTCGCGCTCGCGTGGAGATTCCACTCCGCATGGCTCATGGCAAAGGTTCTCACCATTTCGGACTTGCGCGTCACCCCGGCCCTGCGCCTCGAGGATGGCAAGGATTTCGTGCCTACCAACAAATGGATCGTCTTCGGCCACCATTTTGCCGCGATTGCGGGACCGGGCCCCCTCGTTGGGCCAGTGCTGGCAGCGCAGTTTGGATTTTTGCCCGGAACTCTGTGGATATTGATTGGAGCGACGCTCGGCGGCGCGGTGCATGACAGTCTCATCCTCTTTTGTTCGGTGCGCCGAAGTGGAAAATCCCTGCCGCGCATGGTGGCCGATGAAGTCGGGCCGTTTGCAGGGGCTGTCTCTCTGGCGAGCATTCTTGCCATTATGGTCATTGTTTTAGCCGTCTTGGCCTTGGTAGTCGTAAAAGCCCTTGCGGAAAGTTCTTGGGGCTTATTCACGATCGCAGCCACCATACCTCTGGCTATGGCCATGGGGCTGGGAATGAAATTCCAGTGGGCAGGAATGAAAACCATCAGCGCGCTTGGAGTGAGCGGGCTTTTTCTTGCGGTGTTGGGCGGTCGATGGATTCAGGGATCACCACTCGAGGGCTGGTTCCACTTTGGCGAAGTCCATCTAGCCTGGCTCCTCATGGGCTATGGTCTTCTCGCCTCCGTTCTACCAGTGTGGCTACTTTTAGCGCCGAGGGACTATTTAAGCTCGTTTCTGAAAATCGGCGCGGTGGGTTTTTTAGCGGTCGCCATCCTTTTGATCTGCCCAACCCTGCAGATGCCGGCGATCACGAAGTTCATCGATGGATCGGGGCCGGTTTTCGCTGGCGCGGTTTTTCCGTTCTGCTTTATCACGATCGCCTGCTCGGCCATCTCGGGTTTCCATGCAATCATATCCTCGGGCACAACCTCAAAAATGCTGGCGAGGGAAACGGATATCCGCCTCATCGGCTATGGTGCCATGATCACCGAGATGCTGGTGGGCATCATGGCTCTTGTCGCCGCTTGCACACTGCCTCCAGGCGAGTATTTCGCGATCAATATGAAAGGCGAGCCAGCCGCTGTGGTTCAAAAAATCACAGACCTCGGCTTTCCCGTGACCGAACAACAGATGGCCGACCTGGCCACAAGCATGGGAGAAAAATCCATGATCGGTCGCACGGGAGGAGCTCCGACCTTTGCGGTTGGCATGGCAAAAATGTTTTCCCGACTCGTGGATAATCCCACCGCCATCGCGATCTGGTATCACTTTGCCATTATGTTTGAGGCGTTGTTTATTTTAACAACGATTGACGCGGGAACCCGCGTCGGACGCTTCCTCGTGCAAGATTTGCTGGGACACATCTGGAAGCCGCTTGGCAGCACCGAGTCACCTCTCGGCAATCTCCTCGCCAGCCTCGCCTTTGTTGGCGCCTGGGGATATTTCTTGTATCAGGGAGTTATTGACCCACTCGGCGGCATCAATTCGTTTTGGCCAATCTTCGGCATTGCCAACCAGCTTCTGGCCGTTATCGCACTCTCACTGGGCACCACAGTTCTTCTGAAAATGGGCAAGCTGCGCTACATCTGGATTTCCACACTCCCCCTGGCTTGGCTCCTCTCAGTGACCCTCACCGCTGGCCTCCAAAAAATCTTTGCTGCAGACACGCGTTTGGGCTTTTTGAGCGCAGCCAGCGACCTCTCTTCAAAAATTGCAGCCGGAGGAAGCCCTGCTCAACTCGCCATTTGGCATCAGCAAATCTTCAACGCCCGTGTGAATAGTGCCGTCACAGCCACATTCCTTATTTTAGTCCTCTTGATCGTCACAGCCAACGCCCGCATTTGGTGGCAAATCCTCATCAACAAAAACAGTCGTCTACTTCAGGAAGATGTCATAGCACTGCAACAAGAGGCCAATCCGGCCCAGACGGCGTGAGTTTGATTCTCGATGAAATCCACACCGCGAGTTTTGGAAACCTTCCCTTATCTTCGGGGCGAAATTTTTGCTCTCTTCCTTGAGGTGGCTGGAGACTGACGATGTTCAAAAATCCTTCCAACCCCAACTCGAAATCACCCACACATTTTCGTTGGGTGATTTGCGCTCTGTTGTTCTTTGCTACGGCGATCAACTACATCGACCGACAAGTCATCGGCCTGCTGAAGCCGGTGTTGCAGGGCGAGTTTGGTTTCAATGAACGCGACTACGCCTCGATCGTTTTTGCATTCCAAGCCGCCTACAGTCTGGGCCTCCTTCTTGCAGGAAGGCTAATGGATCGAATCGGCGTGCGGATTGGGTTAGCCGTAGCCGTCGGGGTGTGGAGCCTTGCGACGATGGCCCACGGCGCCGCGGCTTGGTTTCCGTGGTTGCGATTCCCTGCCGTATCCATCGACCCGCCCGCCATCGCACTGCTAGGCGGTGCGACAGCCGGCTTCGCCATCGCCCGCGTGGTGCTGGGGCTCGGCGAGGCGGGAAATTTCCCAGCCGCAGTGAAGGCGGTATCAGAGTGGTTTCCCCGAAAAGAACGCTCTCTGGCAGTCGGGATTTTCAATTCTGGAAGCAATGTCGGCGCGTTGCTGGCTCCACTTTTCATCCCATGGATCACATTGGTCTATGGATGGGAGTTTGCCTTTGTTTTTATCGGACTCCTCGGCTTTGTCTGGCTCACGGGGTGGTTAATATTTTATCGCGCTCCGGAGTCCCATCCTTCAGTGAATGCCGCCGAGCTCGCCACCATCCGCAGCGATCCACCTGAGTCCACCGAAAAGATTCCGTGGGGAAGCCTGTTGCAGCATCGGGAGACTTGGGCCTTCGCAGCGGGAAAATTCCTCACCGATCCTATCTGGTGGCTCTATCTGTTTTGGGTTCCCGATTTTCTCAAGAGAAACCATGGGCTCGACCTCAAAACGATGGGCCTGCCACTCATCGTGATCTATCTGGCGGCGGATGCTGGCAGCATCGGTGGAGGGTGGCTTTCGTCACATCTCATCTCGCGCGGCTGGTCACTGAATCGCGCCCGCAAGAGCACGATGCTCCTCTGCGCGCTGGCCGTTACTCCCATGCTTTTCGCGGCCAAAGCCAGCAATCTCTGGGTAGCAGTCGGCCTTGTATCCCTCGCCGCCGCAGCCCACCAGGGCTGGTCGGCGAACCTCTTCACAATGGTCTCGGATGTTTTTCCAAGGCGTGCGGTTGGTTCGGTTGTCGGCTTGGGAGGAATGGCCGGCTCGATCGGCGGAATGCTGATCGCTCTCGCCGTCGGGGAAATCCTCCAAAAGACCGGCAGCTACGCCTTGATCTTTGTCGTTGCCGCTTCGTCCTACCTTGTTGCACTGCTCGTCATCCAGCTGTTGGCACCAAGACTCGATCCGGTCGACCTTTGAAGGCACTGCTGCGGCGACTCACTTTTTCGGCGGCGGGGGCTCGAGGTCCTTGGACCATTCGCGATGGACGGTTTTTTCCTGATCGGAAACTTCCTGGAAAAGTTGGTCCAACTGAGCCTCGCTGAGTTTATCCGGCGGCTGTATTTTGGTTTTTTCCAAATACCGCAGGAGGCTGGAGCGGAGTTGGCGGCGCATGGGATCTTGGAGAGCCACATCGCTGAAATCCGCTGCGCACACGATGAGATGTCCCCCGCCCACTCTGGCTTCAAAGACGAGGCCGAGTTTTTGGTTTCGGGAAAAGGCATCGATGACTTGCACGATGGGTTTGGATTTCAGACCGACCTGGTCGAGCACCACCGCCCCGGGCGAGGGCGTCAGAATGCTCCACCACTGCCAGTCTGTGTGCTCGGCTGTCGGAAAATCAGAGAGGGCGGGGTGCTTGTTATCGATGAGGAGGCCCATGGTTCCGGCTTGGTTTGTGAAGTAGACGGGACTCCAGAAGGACGGAAGGAAGGCGGTATCCTGCCGCTGGCGGATGGCGCTTTTGACGGGCGTGTAGATAACGCGACCGCCCTGGGAAAGGGAGGCCTTGGCCTCGCGGAGCGACGAAGTGACCAGCACGCCTTCGGCATCGACTACGGCAGCGGGCGGGACGATCCAGAGCCGCCAAGAGTTTTTGGCGGCGCCTGCCGTGAGGGTGAGCGTGACCACGGTCGGCTTGGTCGCGCTGGAGAGTGCAGCTTGGATTTCGCCGGCAGGGTGGCAGGCTCCGATTGGGATATCCACTGCTGGCAGGATCCCTTCGGCAATCAGGCCTTCGGGCGAGCGAAGTTCCCATTTTGTGGCAACAGCGGTGAGTGGCTTTTGCGAGAAGTTGGCAAACTCGACTTTGCCGACAAAGGTTTCAGCGCTCGTGTAAACGCGCTTGGGCATGCGGACGAGCGGCACGATGGGAGCGGCGACCTGCCGAAATCCGGAGGGATCAACGACGCCTTTAGAATCCCAGAAGGAATCCAGAAAACCCACATGCGCTGTTCCCTGACCCGGATAGTCGTGGAGGTCGAGAAGTTGGTAGCCAGCGAGTGGATGGCTGCGCAGGGCGAGTTCGATTTCCTGTTTGTAAAGTTCGGCAGCAAATTTCCCCGAGACGCGAGTGAAGTCGGCCGCCTGCTCGAGGAGGTCGTTTTTTTCGAGGTCGTCCCGAATGGCTTCCAGATTTATCGGGCGGAGAACGCCTGTGTATTTCGGAATTTCAGCGAGGTTCGGAAAAACATTCCACTGGCCGATTTCGTGGGTGAGCAGCGGTTTGTTCGTGCGCGCGAGGATGGTGCTGAAATCATCAGTCGTGTTCGGCTCACGGTCGAAGAACGCCTGGCCGCGCATGCCTTGGATTTTTCCATCGATGCGGATTGCCCGCTCAACGAGGAAGTCGTCAGTCTCGGACGGACCATCCTTCTCCCCTGTCTTCTCGGGCGCATCGACGATCCAGAGGCGGTTTGAGGTGCTGGTATAAAGTCGACGCGGGTCGGCCTGCTGCAACTCGGCGAGCAGGGTTTTCATGAAATCATACTTCCCGTGGAGTTCGTTGCCGAGTGAGAACAGGACGAGCGAGGGATGGTTGCCATAAGCCTCGAAAATGCGCTTCGCCTCTTCGCGTATCCACTTCACGCGGCCTGCGTCGCCGGGCTTGCCGAGGTCACCAGTCCAGAGCGGCAACTCAGCTTGAAGGTAGATACCCTCCTCGTCGGCTGCCGTGAAACAGGCCTCTGGGGGACAGTAAGAGTGAAAGCGCAGATGGTTCAGCCCCCATTCTTTCAGGATTTTGAAGATACGCC
>Ga0209598_10003847_pt1 | contig 11229 bp, 8 predicted proteins | sample M_140807_EF_Meta_FD_187317 | JGI IMG/M metagenome (GOLD analysis project Ga0209598, IMG submission 187317) | Freshwater microbial communities from Lake Montjoie, Canada to study carbon cycling - M_140807_EF_MetaG (SPAdes) (version 2) | ecosystem: Environmental > Aquatic > Freshwater > Lake... | reverse complement strand
TTGGAGAATCTTAAGCGCCACGGTCTTGGCGTCTACGTAAGGCCGGTGCATGGTTTGTCCGAGGATGCCGAGGTGCTTGCCACACTCCCTGATCAGGCTGACATTATTTTCATTGATACAGGCCACAACTATCCGCAAACGCTGAAAGAAGTTGAGTTATATGCTCCGCGCCTAGCGCGAGGAGGATTTATTGTTCTGCATGACTCGATGAGCGCGCCTGGCGTGAGAAAGTCGCTACTTGAGGTAAAAGGTTTTCGCAAAATGACTTTCGCAACCGAGCGCAGCAGTGGCGCATGGCGGCCGAGATCGAAGGTGGTGCAATCGACGATCGTCCGGATGCCGGCTTCTTTGGCGCGATGAAGACTTTCGACCGCACGCGCCTCGGGCCCGCGACCGAGCAGATCGGGATAGGCCTGGTACAGGCCGCTGGCCGCGACCATGACATGCTCGTGCATCAGGGTGAAGCCGATCTGATCGGGGGTGAGCGGCCCGAGGACCGAATTGATCGTGGCTTGCGCGCTCATTCGTCTGTCTCCCTTGAATGGCTGCCGGACAGTGCGTCGATGCGCACCTACCAGGTATCGATGAAAGGATATTTTTTGGTGGTGCGCTCAGGCACCGGCGGCAGCCGTCGCAGGCTGTTGGCGATCCAGTCGCGGGTATCGGCCGGATCGATCACATCATCCAGACCACCGCCCGCCGCCGCATTCACCGCCTTGGCGGTGTCATAGGCCTGCGCCACGCGCCGGTCGAATTCGGCGCGCCGCAGCTCGGGATCGTCGATGGCGGCCAGCTCCTTGCGATAGCCAAGCTTGACCGCGCCCTCGATGTTCATGCCCGAGAATTCGGCGGTCGGCCAGGCGACCGTGAAAAAGCCCACCAGGGCGCTTGCCCCGCACATCGCCTGCACGCCAAGACCGTAGGCCTTGCGCACGATGACGCCGAACAGCGGCGTGCTCATGTTGGCGCCGGCATTGAACATCCGCACACTGTGACGAACCAGCGCGGTGCGTTCATGGTCTGGCCCGACCATGATGCCGGGACAGTCCATCAGGCTGAGCACCGGAATGTCGAAGGCATCGCAGAGCTTGATAAACCGCGAACCCTTGTCGGCCCCATCCGAATCAATCGCACCCGCCAGATGGTGCGGATTATTGGCAATCACGCCCATCGGTCGGCCTTCGATACGGATAAAGGCGGTGATGACGCCGACGCCGAACTGACGGCGCAACTCGAGGATCGAGTCACGATCGGCCAGGGTCTCGATCACCTCGCGCATGTCGTACAGGCGCAGCCGGTTTTCGGGAACGACGTGGCGCAGAGTTCGCTGATCGTTGGCCTCCCAGTGGGCGATCGGCCCCTGGAAATAGGACAGGTATTTGCGCGCGGCCACGACCGCGGCCTTCTCGTCCTTGACCAGCAGGTCGACCACGCCGTTGGGCACCTGGAAGGACATCGGCCCGACTTCCTCTGGCGTGTAGATGCCCAGACCGCCGCCTTCGATCATCGCCGGGCCGCCCATGGCCAGGGTCGCGCCTTCGGTGGCAATGATCACGTCAGAGCAGGCCACCAGCGCGGTATTGCCGGCAAAGGTGCGGCCGTTGACGATCGCCACCAGCGGCACCAGCCCGCTCAGGCGCGAGAAGGTGGTGAAAGTGTGGGTATCGAAGGCCACGCGCGGCCCGACATGGTCGTCGCCCGGGCGTCCGCCACCGCCTTCGCCAAACAGCACCAGCGGCATCCGGAACCGCTGCGCCAGATCGAACATCCGATCCTGCTTGTAGTGGTTGCGCCGCCCTTGCGTGCCGGCCAGCACGGTGTAGTCGTAGTGCACGATGATCGCCCGCGAGCGGGTGTCATCGAAGAGATCGCCGTTGATCGAACAGGTGCCGGCCACCACCCCATCGGCAGGCGTCTCGCGACGCAGGGTGTCGGCATCGTGGCGCTGGTGCTGCATGGCCACCACCAGCGGCCAGTATTCCTTGAAGCTGCCCGGATCGGCGAGCTCTGCGATGTTCTCGCGGGGCATGCGACTGCCCTGAGCATGCCGCCTTGCCACCGCCTTGTCGCGATGGGCATCGAGCGTCAGCGCATGGCGATCGAGGACTTCACGCAGATCGGCGCGGATATGGTCGGGGTCGACCGTAGCGGCGGCCACCGTCGCTGCGCCCGCACCGTCGACCGCTTCAACGAATACAATCGGATAGCCCTCGCGAACCACATCGCCTCGGGCCATGGTCACTGCACGCACGACACCGCCCTGGCTGGCCACGATGACATGCTCCATTTTCATCGCCTCGACAATCGCCACCTGCTGGCCGGCTCGCACCGTGTCGCCGGGCGCGACATCGATCGCCACGATCGTGCCCTGAATTGGCGCGATCAGGCCGATCGAGCCATCGGGCCCGAGCGGCCTGTCGGCCTCGCCCGCGGCGTCCTGAGTGCGCTCGGCCTTGACCTGCGCGTCGTGGGCGAAGAGGGCAAGCGGATCGCGGCTGCTGACCCGCGCGCCGGCATGGCCTGCGGCCGACTGCATGGTGCCAGCCTGCATGCTGCCGGAGGGTATCGTGCCAGCCTGCGCGCCATGCGCACCCGCCACGAAGCGCTGGCGCTGATCGCCCCGGTCACGGGCGAGCTCGACCAGATGCTCGTCAACCCATCGGGTATCGATGCGCGCGGCGGCGAAATCCTCATGCGACAGGATGTTGTGCAGCATCGCGGTATTGACGCCGGCGCCTTCGATGCGAAATTCGCTCAGCGCCCTCAGGCTGCGGCCGATGGCATCGGCAAAGCGGCCACCCGGGGCGTGGCAGATCAGCTTGGCGAGCAGCGAGTCGAACGCGGTGCTGGTGCGATAACCGGTGTAGCCGAAACCATCGGTGCGCACCCCCGGCCCGCTGGGCGCCTCATAGGCGGTGAGCGTGCCGCTGCCGGGTTTGATTACGCCGTCGGCGCCAAGTGTCTCGAGGTTGACCCGCACCTGGATGGCATGGCCTCGCGGTCTTGCGATCGCGGGATCATCCAGGCCGAGTTCGGCAAGCGTTGCACCCTGCGTCAGCCGGATCTGGCTCTGCACCAGATCGACGCCGGTAACCGCCTCGGTCACGGTGTGCTCGACCTGCAGACGCGCGTTGGCCTCGATGAACACGAAGGGCTGCTCACCGGCCTGCGCGCCAACTTGCGCACCGACGTCGACCAGGAACTCGAAAGTGCCGAGATTGGTATAGCCCACGCTGCGGGCAAAGCGCAGTGCCGCCGCATGAATATCGCGGCGCAGGCCGTCGTCGAGTGCCGGGGCCGGCGCCACCTCGATCAACTTCTGGAACCGCCGCTGGACGCTGCATTCACGGTCCCCGAGATGGATCACATTTCCCGCGTGATCGCCCAGGATCTGCACCTCAATATGACGGGCCCGCGCAATGAAGGCCTCGACAAAGACATCGGGCACGCCGAAGGCAGCCTGCGCTTCGGACTGACAGCGCGCGAAGGCCGGGCCGATCTCGTCGGCCGAAAACACCGCCCGCGTGCCGCGTCCGCCGCCGCCCGCGACCGCCTTGATGATCATGGCGCCGCCCGACTTCAGCGATGCGAAAAAGTTCTGCGCCTCCTCGAGGCTGACTGCCCGATCGATGCCCCGCGTGACCGGCACATCGGCTTTGATCGCGGCAGCGCGCGCACGCGCCTTGTCGCCGAAGAGTTCGAGATGATCGACCCCCGGCCCGATGAAGCGCAGCCCAGACTGTGCGCACAATCGCGCGAAATCGGCGCGCTCGGACAGAAACCCGTAACCGGGATGCACCGCATCGCAGCCGGTCTCGCGGGCCGCCGCAACAATTGCCTCGGCATCAAGGTAAGCCGCTGCCCCCTGACCCGTCAGGGCATGCGACTGATCGGCCACACGGACATGCAGACTGTCGGAATCGTCACGCGAATAGACCGCGACCGTGCCGAGACCGAGGTCGGCTGCCGCGCGCGCAATGCGAATCGCAATCTCGCCGCGATTGGCAATCAGGATCCGGGACACCATCGCAGCGGCCACGGGTTCAGGTGCCGCCGTCGACCCGCAGGATCGCACCGGTGGTGAAGGACGATGCCGAGCTCGCAAAATAGAGCGCCGCACCCACGATTTCATCGGCCTCGCCACCGCGCTTGAGCGCAATGCGGGTGGCCGCGCGCTGCTTGAAGACCTCCATGTCCCAGGCCTTCGAGATGTCGGTGAGGAAAGGCCCGGCCATGATGCTGTTGACCCTGACCTTCGGCCCGAAAGCAAAGGCAAAGGATCGGGTGAGATTGTTGAGGCCGGCCTTGGCAGCGCCATAAGGCTCGGCATTGGGCGCCGGATTGACCGCCGCCACCGACGACACATTGATGATGCTGCCACCGTCACCGTCGGCCATGCGCTCGCCGATCAGGGCGCTGAGCCGGTAAGGGCCCTTGAGATTGACCGCCAGGACCTTGTCGAACATGTCCTCGGTCACCTCGGAGAGCTTGCCGTAGAGCGGCGACATGCCGGCATTGTTGACCAGCACGTCGATGCGTCCGAACTGGGCGTAGACATGATGGACCAGGGCGTCGCAGTCGTCCCAGCGACCCACGTGCGCGGCCACCGGCAGCGCTTTGCGCCCCATGGCACGCACCTCGGCGGCCACCGCCTCGCAGGCATCGAACTTGCGCGACGCGATGATCACGTCGGCACCGTGCGCAGCAAAGCCGAGCACCATCGCGCGGCCCAGGCCCCGGCTGCCGCCGGTAACCAGCACCACCTTGCCGCTCAGATCGAACGGATTGTCCATGCCTGTCTCCTCGATTCGGTCGGGGCACTGCGGCCCCTTTTCGGTGTGGCGCTGATTCGCTGCGGCCTTCGCTGCGGCCTTCGCCGTGGCCCCGTTGATCAGCGGCCTTTGAACACCGGGTCGCGTCGTGCAGCCGACGCGGCAATGCCTTCCTTGAAGTCTTCGGTCTGATAGTGCTGCGTCTGCTGCATGCTCTCGTGAGCGACCATGCTGCGGATCTGCTCGACCAGCCCGGCACGCAGGGTGGCGCGCACTGCCTGCACTGCCAGGGGTGCCGAGATCGCAATCTCGCGAGCCATCTTCATCGCCTCCTCGCGAACCTGCTCGCGCGGCACCAGCACATCGGCCAGACCCATGGCCACCGCCTCTTCGCCGCCGATACGGCGACCAGTAAAGAACATCATCTGTGCCTTCTGGATGCCGACCACACGCGGCAGCGTGACCGACAGGCCAAAGCCGGGATGAAAGCCCAGGCGCGAGAAATTCGCGGCAAATTTCGCCTCCGGGCAGGTCACCCGGAAATCGCCGACCATCGCCAGACCCAGTCCGCCGCCGATGGCCGGACCCTGCACCGCACAAATCACCGGCTTGGTTGCTGCAAACAGACGCGCCGCTTCACCGTAGATGGGATTGACCGCACGCGGGCTGCGATGGACGTTGCCGCTGGCCGCGTTGTCGCGACGCGAGAAGTCGGCGCCGGCGCAAAACGAGGTGCCCTGCGCGCACAGAACGATCACACGGCACTCGGGATTGGTCTCGAACATCTCGAAGGCGTCGGCGATGCCCGAGAGCATTTCCTGATCGAAGAAGTTATGCGGCGGCTTCTGAACCTCGACGATGCCGACATGGCCATCGAGGGCCATGGCAACCGGAGGCGTAGCGGGAATTACCGCGGAAAGGGCAGCAGTCATGATGGTGAGTCCTTGTGTGATGTCGGTGAATCAGAGCGGGCCGCGAGGCGCCAGCCCCGGGAAGATTGTCAATCCCTGCCTTGCGCAGGTCCTCGATATGTCATTGTAGTAATGGGTCGATTCTCGACCGAAGCTTGTTGGGCAGGCAACAAGTATTTATCCTCGGCCCCCTGTCATACGTACCGAAACACCTAAAACAGGGAGACAGATTCCGGCATGGACACAGCGCCCGCGAATCGCACCGGCCCGCTTGCCGGTTATCGCATCCTCGATCTCACCGCGGTCGTTCTTGGCCCCCTGGCCACGCAGATCCTGGGCGACTATGGTGCCGACATCATCAAGGTTGAACCGCCGGCAGGCGACCTGATGCGTGCCAACGGCGTGTCGAAACATCGCGGCATGAGCTCGATCTTCCTGGCCATCAACCGCAACAAGCGATCGCTGTCGATCGACCTGAAATCCCCCGAGGGGCTTGCGATCATTCATCGACTGTTGCCGAGCGTCGATGTGGTGGTTCACAACATGCGAGTCGATGCGATCGAACGACTCGGACTCGGTTATGCCGCGCTCTCGGCGCTCAAACCCGACCTGGTCTATTGCATGGCGACCGGCTTCGGTGAGTCAGGACCGGATGCCGGCAAGCCGGCCTTCGACGATGTGATCCAGGCGGCCAGCGGGATTGCGAGCCTGATCGGCAATGAATCCGGCAAGCCCGACTATGCGCCGACGCTGCTGGCCGACAAGACCTGCGGACTGGCGCTGGCCAACGCGGTCCTGGCCGCACTGCTGCATCGCGCGCGCACCGGGCAGGGTCAGCTGGTGGAAGTGCCGATGCTCGAGACGATGGTGGCCTTCACGATGGCCGAGCACCTCGGCGGCCTGAGCTTCGAGCCGCCGATCGGCCCTGCGGGCTATGTTCGTCTGCTGGCCGGTGGCCGCAAGCCTGCACCGACGCGCGACGGGCATATCGCGATGCTGCCCTACACCGCAGCGCACTGGGTCGCCTTCTTCAAGGGTGTCGGGCGCGACGACCTCGCGGCCAGATACGACCTCGAAGACCGCCACGAACGCAATGCAAAAATCCGGCAGATTTATGCCGACATGGCCAGCGTGACCAGCCAGATGAGTACCGACGAATGCCTGGCGCTGTGCGAACGGCTCGACATTCCGGCGACCCGAATTTATTCGATCAACGAGTTGCCGGAGCATCCGCACCTGAAGGCGGTCGGCCTGTTCGAAACGGTCGACCATCCGAGCGAAGGGCCGATTCGCAGCGTGCGCCCGAGCACGCTTTTCGAGCGCAGTCCGGCGCAGATTTCGATTCACGCCCCGCTGCTCGGCCAGCACACAGATGAGATGATGCGGGAGGCGGGCTTCGACGATGAGGCCATTGCCCGGCTCGAGGCACAAGGCATCATCAACCGCGGCCGGACAGACCGACCCTAAGACACACACCAGGAGACACTTCATGACCAAGCGACAAACCGTCAAATCCCTGCTGGCCCTGGCATCGACCGCGATGGCAGCCCCGCTGGTGCGGGCCCAGGCCAGCAACTTCCCCAACAAGCCGATCCGGATCATCGTGCCCTTCAATGCCGGCAGCGGCTCGGACAGTGCATCGCGCGCCTATGGCGAGATCATGTCGCGGATGCTGGGCCAGCCGGTCATGGTCGAGAACCGGCCCGGCGGCAGCGGCCTTGTGGCAATCCAGGCGGTCAAGGCCGCGCCGGCCGACGGCTACACCATTTTTCTGGGCAGCACCTCGCCGATGTGCGTGATGCCGGTGCTGACCAAGAACCTGCCCTACGATGCCTTCAAGGACTTCCGACCGGTGCATGGCCTGTCGATCGGCGGCGCCTCTTTCATCATCAAGGGCGACTCGCCTTACAAGACCCTGCCCGAGTTCCTGGCGGCAGCCCGTCGCGACAAGAAGGTCATCAACGTCGGCAACTATTCCGACGGCTACATGCTGGTGGCGACCTGGCTGGGCTCGGTCGGCGGTGTGCAGGTCAATCATGTGACCTACAAGGGCGGCGTGCAGCTGCAGACCGATCTGGCTGCAGGCCAGCTCGATCTCGGCGTCAACGACATCAGCGGCATTGCGGCGCTCGCCAAGGAAGGTCGCATCCGGGCGGTCGCCATCACCAGCGGTGAACGCGATCCGAAATTCGCAGACGTGCCGACGATGAAGGAACTGGGCTTTTCCGACTTCGAAACCTATGTGTTCGCCTCATTCTTCGTGCGCGCCGACACCCCGGACGACATCACCATCAAGCTGGCCAACACCGTCAAGGCGGCGCTGCTGTCTCCTGAAGGCAAAGCCTTTCAGGCGGCCAACGCCGGTAACCCGATGATGATGCACACCAAGGAGCTCGGCGACTTCCAGCGCCGTGAATACGAGCGGTTCAAGAAGGTGGCCGATGCCGCCGGGATCCAGCCGCAATAAGCCCGGCGAGCGAAGGAAAGCGAATGTTCCAGTCTGATCTGCTGGCCGCGCGACGCGTGCTGGTGACCGGTGGTGGCACCGGTCTTGGCGAGGCGATGGCCCGGCGTTTTGCCGAGCTGGGCGCCTCGCTCGTGCTCACCGGACGGCGAATCGACGTCCTCGAGACCGCTGCAAAGCGGATCCGCGACGAGACCGGCGCGCCGGTGCAGACGATTGCCTGCGATATCCGCAGCGCCGATGCGGTCGAGGCGATGGTTGAGCAGGCCTGGGCGCAAGGCCCGCTCGATGCCCTGATCAACAATGCCGCAGCCACCTTCATCGCGCAGACCGAGCACCTGTCTGCGCGGGCGGCCGATGCCATTCTTGCGCCCACCCTGCATGGCGCGATGTACTGCACGCTGAGCGTCGGGCGGCGCTGGATCGAAGCCTCGCATCCTGGCGTGATCCTGGGCATTCTCTCGACCTCGACCATCACCGGACGGGCCTTCACCGTGCCCTCGGCGATGGCCAAGTCGGCGCATCTGGCGATGATTCGAAGCCTCGCGGTCGAATGGGGCCCCAAAGGCGTGCGGCTGGTCGGCATCGCGCCCGGCCCCTTCCCGACCACCGGTGCGGTTGGGCAACTGCGCCCCGGCGGTCGCGACGACGACCTGTCGCGGCGCAATCCGCTGGGCCGGCCCGGCGAGCACATCGAACTGGCCAACCTCGCGAGTTATCTGATCTCGCCGCAAGCCGGCTATATCAACGGCGAGATGATCACCATCGACGGCGGCATGCATCTGCGCACCTCGGGCGCCGAAGACCTGCTTGGCTGGAGCGATGAGCAATGGGCGGCGCTGCGCGAGAAACGGGGCCGTACATGACCGCCAAAGACTGCCGCGCATGAGCGCAACCATCAACAGTGGCGGCCCGCTGGCCGGCGTGCGGGTGCTCGACCTGACCTCGGTGCTGATGGGGCCCTTTGCCACGCAGCTGCTGGGCGACATGGGCGCCGACGTGGTCAAGATCGAATCTCCCGCAGGCGACACCTCGCGCGGTATCGGGCCGATGCGCAATCCCGGCATGGGCGCGGGCTATCTGCATGTCAACCGCAACAAGCGCAGCGTGTGCATCGACCTGAAGAACCCGGCCGGACGCGATCTGCTGCTCGAACTCGCCAGGACCGCCGATGTGCTGGTCTACAACGTCCGCCCTGCCGCCATGAGACGTCTGCGGTTGGGCTACGACGATCTGTCGGCAGTCAACCCGAAGCTGATCTATGCCGGCATGGTCGGCTATGGCCAGACCGGCCCCTACGCCGAACTGCCGGCCTATGACGATCTGATCCAGGGGGCGGCCGGCGTGCCCTCGCTGCTGTCGGTGGTGGGCGACGGCGTGCCGCGCTATGTGCCGCTCGCCTTCGTCGACCGCACGGTCGGGCTGGCTGCGGTCAATGCGATCACGGCGGCGCTTTATCAGCGCGAGCGCATCGGTCGGGGTCAGTCGATCGAAGTGCCGATGTTCGAAACCATGGTGCCGTTCGTGCTTGGCGAGCATATGGCCGGGCAGACCTTCGAGCCGCCGCTGGGCCCCCCCGGCTATCCGCGTCTGCTCGCGCCCGAACGCACGCCCTACCAGACCACCGACGGCCATGTCTGCGTGCTGGTTTATACCGATCGCCAGTGGCGCAGTTTTTATGAGATCACCGGTCGCGCCGAAGCCTTCGATCGCGATCCGCGGGTGGTGAACATCGGCGAACGCACCAAGCACATCGGCGCGCTGTGCGCCGAAAATGCCACCCACTTTCGGACCGACTCGACCGCCAACTGGCTCGAACGGCTCAACGCTGCCGATATTCCCTGCATGCGGCTGAACACCCTCGAATCGCTCTTTACCGACCCTCAACTTCAGGCCACCGGCTTTTTCGAGATGGTCGAGCATCCGAGCGAAGGTCGTGTGCGCCAGATGCGGGTGCCGGCAAGCAGCTCCGAGCCGGGTCGCAGACAGGTCCTGCCCGCGCCGCGCCTGGGTCAGCACAGCCGCGAAGTGCTGGGCGAAATCGGACTGGATGCCAGCGCCATTGATGCACTGATCGCCAGCGGCGCGGTCAAGGCGACCTGACGCTGCCTGCCCGACACCGCCGTTTTCTGACACTGCTTCTTTTTTCAGGGCCCGCCAATGACGACACCCGCGACATCCCTCGACGACGCTGCCGGCGCGCCCGACTTCGACGTCATCATCATCGGCGCCGGCCTGTCGGGGCTCTATCAGCAATATCGGGTCCGCGAACTCGGCCTGTCGGTGCGGGTGATCGAAGCCGGCAGCGATGTCGGCGGCACCTGGTACTGGAACCGCTACCCCGGCGCGCGTTTCGATTCGGAGAGCTATTCCTACGGCTTTTCTTTCTCGAAAGAACTGCTCGACGAATGGAGCTGGTCGGAGCATTTCGCGCCGCAGCCCGAGACATTGCGCTATACCGGATATGTGGCCGACAAATTCGATCTGCGCCGCAACATCATGTTCGGTCGTCGCGTGAACGCGGCCCACTGGCAGGAAGCCGCGCGGGTGTGGCAGCTGACCCTCGATGATGGACAACGGCTTTCCGCGCGGTTTCTGATCACCGCGATCGGCGCGCTCTCGGTGCCCACGCTGCCGCTGGTTGATGGCATCGATCGTTTCAAGGGTGTTTCCTGCCATACCGCCAAGTGGCCGCACGAGCCGGTGAGTTTCGAGGGCAAACGCGTGGCGGTGATCGGTACCGGTGCCACCGGCATCCAGACGATCCAGGAAGTCGCCAAGACGGCAGCCCATCTGACCGTTTATCAGCGCACGGCCAACTGGTGCGCACCGCTTCACAACCGCAAGATCACCGACGACGAGCAGCGCGCGATCAAGGCCGGCTACGCCGAGATCTTTCAGCGCTGCAGCGAAAATCCGGGCGGTTTCATCCACAAGCCCGATCCGCGCAGCGCGCTCGAGGTCTCGCGCGAAGAGCGCGAAGCCTTCTGGGAGCAGCGCTATGCCGAGCCCGGCTTCGGCATCTGGATCGGCAATTACCGCGACATCGTGACCAATCGCGAGTCCAATGCGCTGATCTCTG
>Ga0209598_10003845_pt1 | contig 11239 bp, 8 predicted proteins | sample M_140807_EF_Meta_FD_187317 | JGI IMG/M metagenome (GOLD analysis project Ga0209598, IMG submission 187317) | Freshwater microbial communities from Lake Montjoie, Canada to study carbon cycling - M_140807_EF_MetaG (SPAdes) (version 2) | ecosystem: Environmental > Aquatic > Freshwater > Lake... | reverse complement strand
CACATCCTGACCCCGGGCATTTTTCGGGAAGGCAATCACATCTCGGATGCTTTCATGTCCCAATAAAAGGGCCATCAACCGGTCAAAACCAAGGGCAATACCACCGTGGGGGGGCGCGCCAAACTGCAGAGCTTCCACCATGTAGCCAAACCGGCTTTGCACGATGTCCCCCGGTAGCTTGAGAATTTCCCGAAAAATCTTGTCCTGCACTTTCCCTTGATGGATCCGGATGCTTCCCCCGCCCAGCTCCACACCGTTCAGCACGAGATCATAATGTTGGCCTCGGACTTTTTCCGGTTCGCTCTCCAAAAGTGGCAAATCCTCCACCACTGGCGCCGTGAAGGGATGATGGCTCGCCACCATGTGGGGATGCTCCGGATCTTTCCTCAGGAGCGGGAAGTCCACCACCCAGTGAAAATCCAGCTTCGTCGTGTCTTTTTTAAGTTTCCCGAGTTTATCCAGATATTCCGCACAGCGGATCCGCACCAAACCAAGAACCTCGCAAGCAGCCACCCAATGGTCCGCTCCAAAAAGAATCAGATCCCCTTCCTCTAACTTAAGTTTCTCCGTGAGCGCCTTTTTTTCCGTGTCACTGAAGAATTTTACAATCGGGGATTTCCACTCCCCGTTTTCCACTTTGATCCATGCCAAACCCTTGGCCCCATGGGATTTCGCCAGATTGGTCAGATCCTCAATCTGCCCTGTGGTAATGACGGCCAATCCCTTCGCATTGAACGCCTTCACCACCCCGCCGGCGGCGACAGCGGATTGAAACACCTTGAAGGAGGAGCTCCTAAACGTGTCGGTTAAATCGACCAGCTTGAGTTCGTATCTACGGTCCGGTTTGTCCGTGCCATAAGTTTCCATGGCCTCCCGATAGGTCACCCGCGGGAAAGGAATCGGAATGTCCGCCCCTTTGACCTCTTTCCAAACCCTCTGGACCAACCCCTCAATCAATGAATAGATGTCTTCCCGTTGGATAAAGGACATCTCAATGTCGATCTGGGTGAATTCAGGTTGCCGGTCGGCGCGCAAATCCTCGTCACGAAAACACCGGGCAATCTGAAAGTATTTCTCCGCCCCGCCCACCATGAGAAGCTGCTTGAACTGCTGAGGGGACTGGGGAAGCGCGTAAAATTTCCCCGGGTTGAGCCGGGAGGGCACCAGATACTCCCTCGCCCCCTCCGGGGTGCTTTTAAACAGCACCGGAGTCTCAATCTCATAGAATCCCTTTTCGTCCATGTAGTGGCGCACCGCCAACGCGGCCCGATGCCGGGCGCGAAGAGCTTCAGCCATCGCCGGCCGGCGCAGATCCAGATACCGATAACGCAGCCGCAAGTCCTCGTTCACCCCCTCTTCATCCAGCGGAAAGGGCGGCGTTTCACTGCTATTTAAAACTTCCAAGCCCGAGGCCAGAATTTCGATTTCCCCCGTGGCGAGCGCCGCATTCTTGGTTCCCTCCGGACGCGGAGAAACCTTCCCCGTAATGTGCACCACGTATTCCGATCGTAGCGCATGAGCCGCAGCCGAAACCTCGGGGGCCAGCGCCGGATTAAAGACGATCTGGGTCATTCCCTCTCGATCCCGCAGATCAATGAAAATCACCCCTCCGTGGTCCCGTCTTCCGGAAACCCAACCGGCGAGGTGCACCTCCTGCCCCGCCTGCACCAAACGGAGAGCTCCACAACTATGCGTACGTTTCATCATGACCATACCTTCGCCCAATCCCCCGGGTTGGGCTCAAGGCAAATCGAACCGTCTTTTTGACTCATCCAGCGCGCCTCCCCCTGCCGCCGGGTGGAAATCTCCTTAAAACCCAGCTTTCCCTCCTTCGCCTCGCGCCCAACCAGCAAAGCCCAGCGCGCACCCTTGGCCTCAGCCAACTCCAGTTGCTTGCCCCATTTCGCAAAACCCGGTTCGTAGTCGGCCGAAAATCCGGTGCGCCGCAAACTTCCCACGATGGAAAGCGCCAAATCTTTCTCGGTAGATTCCGCCACCACAAAGATTTCCGCCCCCGCATTTTTACCGGACTCGATGTTCTTGTCCCGCAGCAGTTCACTCAGAACGGCATCCCCCATGCCAAATCCCGTGGCCGGAAGATCTTCTCCGCCCAGCTTTTTTAACAAGTCGTCGTAGCGACCCCCTCCCGCCACCGCACGAAGTTTTCCCGCCCGATCATGCACCTCGAAAACCACTCCCGTGTAGTAAGCCAGACCCCGGACAATCCGGAAATCCGTCTCACACCAATCCCCATAGCCCAACTTTTCTATCGCGACCTTGATCCCCGCCAGAGCTTCAGAATCATGGTTTTTCCCCTCCCACGCCTCTTCCACCGGTTTGGCCAAGGCCCCCAGCTTCTCCCTTCTCTGCTCCGGCGTAGCCCCCTCTAAACGATCCAAAATCCTCAGCACCGACGGCCTGTCCTCATCCTTGACCCCATGCTGCCCCAGAAAGCGATCCCACCAGCCACGATCGCTCATCTTCACCACCACATCTTTCGGCCCCAACCCCAAAAGAGATAACCCCAGACAAAGCGTTGCGATCAGTTCGGCCTCCGCCATGCAGGACTTCTCTCCCACGATATCACAGTTCCATTGATAGTGTTCCCGATGACGCCCCCGCTGCGGGCGCTCGTAACGGAACAACCTTGGAATACTGAACCACTTGATCGGTTTTTTGTAGTTTCGGTGCTGACCGGCCACCATACGGGCAAAGGTCGGGGTCATTTCCGGACGCAAAGCCACCTCGCGATCGCCCTTGTCTTTAAAATGGTAAAGCTGACCGACAATCTCTTCCCCAGACTTCTCCGTATAGAGCTCCAGGGACTCCAACTCCGGCCCCTCATATTCCGAAAAACCACTGCGACGCGAAGCCTCGCGCCAGGCCTGAAAAATACCCCGAAGGGAGGCGTGCTCTGGAGGATAAAAATCCCGGAACCCCGGGAGGGGCTGACCTGTCATTCCGCCGCTCCGATCCCGGAGCGGACCGTCAGGACTCCGCCGACGGTGATTCGTTTCCGGAGGCGGAGATCGCCGCCGCCAGCTTGGCGGAGCTGCGGATCAATTCCGCCTTCATCTCCTTGCCAGCCTTGAACTTCACCACCGCCCGCGCCGGAATGGGCACATCCGTCTCCGGCTTGTTCGGATTCCGACCCACTCGTGCTTTGCGGATTTTGATTTCAAATACACCAAAATTGCGGAGTTGTACCGCGTCCCCCTTCAAAAGGGATTCTTTGACGTGATCGAGGGTTAACTGGATGACCTTCAACACGTCCTGCTGGACGAGGTTGGTCTCGTTACTGATCCGCACGACGAGGTCTCTTTTGGTCAGGTTTTCCATATCTCGCTATCTCTAGGGTATTTCCATAAGTTGTACAACTAAAATTTTAAGGGGCAGTGATTTATGAAATTCTCGTCTCTAAATGGTTGATTTTAAGATCTTTTTTTCCACTCGATTTTGGGTGCCACCGGATCACCCACCGCCTCGGAAAAGGTGCGAAAGTGAGTTTTGGATATGCAAGCCAATCCCTCCCTGCCCTTCTTCTTAAAGATCTCTTCTGCCTGCTTCTTCACCCCTGCTCCCGATCCTTTGGCCAATTCCACTCCGACCTCCAAAGATAACTTGGCCAACTGCCGCACAAACTCCGCCCGGGCCAGAATACTGGCCGCCGCTACCGCAATATCACTCTCCGCCTTTGTTCTTTGCTGCAATTGAATTTCCACCCCCTGCCTGCGCAATTCACCTTCGACCAGGCGGGGATCGCCGAACTGATCCGACAAAGCCCTCGGACACTGCGGCACCTTGGCATGAAGATTCGCGATCACCTTTCCGTGCGCCCAAGCCAGGAGCCGGTTCAGATTCCCGAATTTTTTATACAACTCGCTGTAACGACCCGGCCCCATCGTCACCACCTCCATACCTCCGCGGACGGTTTTTCCGATCTCCTCGGCCAGTTCCAGAATCTTTTTGTCCGTCGTGATGGTTTTACTGTCCCGCACCCCAATTTGAATCAAGCGATCCGCCGTGTCCTCATCCACATAAACTCCGGCCACCACCAAGGGTCCAAACAAGTCCCCTTTCCCGCTCTCATCGACGCCAAAATGGGGGGCGTACATTTCGGGATGGCGGATCTTTTCGTATCCCAGCCGCGCCTCTCCCAACACTTCGGGTTCCAACGTGAATTCAACAAACTCCTTCGCCTCCTTGCCGGCCACCACCAGCTTTCCACTCAGGTAGGCATGGATCACACATTTCCCTTTTCGCGCAGTGAAATGGCCATACTCCAAAGGCGCCAACTCGAATCCCTTGTCCTCTATCACCTTCTTCAACCGCAGAACTTGGGCCTCGTCCAACTTATGGGTAAACATTGTATCGGCCATGCCCCCCCACCTTAGGACTTCTCCCCCTTTCATCGATTCCAAAATCCGCCAGGCTCTGCCCCGTCTCTACGCTTGGTACCGACGTCACCAACGCCCTCTACCTTGGCGAAAAAACCCGACCCCCTATCGCGTGACCGTTTCCGAGTTCATGGCCCAGCAGACCCGGATGTCCACCGTCCTTCCCTACTATTATCGCTGGATCCGACGGTTCCCCAATTGGCTCTCTTTGGCCAAAGCTCCACGCCGGGTGGTCCTCCGCCACTGGGAAGGCCTCGGATACTACCGGCGAGCACGTTTCCTCCACGAACTGGCTCGTTCCGTGGTTCGCCGCCCCGACCGCCGCCTTCCTTCCGATCCTGAAACTCTCCGCTCCCTTCCCGGGATAGGCGATTACACCGCCGGAGCCATCGCCAGTATCGCCTTTGGTATCGCGGAGCCTGCCTTTGATGGAAATGTGGCCCGAGTCTTGGGAAGATTACTGGCCAAGAGGGGCCGTGTCCCGAATGCTAAAACCCTCCGTGCCGTGGCCGGCCTGCTAGTCTCCAAAAAAAATCCAGGAATTCACAACCAGGCCCTGATGGAGTTGGGAGCTTTGGTCTGCCTGCCCAAAAATCCACACTGTCCTTCTTGCCCCCTGCAGCGGTCTTGCCCCTCTCAAAAAAAGATCCCTTCCACCTCCCGCCTGAAACCTGCCCCTAGCGCCCAGAAAGAATCGATCCTCGTCATCCGGCGTGGCGCAACCGTCTGGTTGACCCAACAACATCCCCACGAGCGGTGGCGAGGCCTCTGGCTCCTCCCCACTCTCACGGAAGTCACTCCAAATCGAAAACCCATCTACCAGATCACCTATCCCTATACCCGTTACCGCATTTCCGCCGGGGTCTTTACTGCCTCGCGCTCCACAACCTCTGGAGAAGGGCGCTGGTTTCAACCCCGTCACCTCCGCCAAGCCCCCATTCCAACCCCCCACCGAAAAATTCTGAATCACTTGGGGATCGGCTAGATTCAAACATCGATCAAGGATAAGATCCCTCCGTGCCTACTGCGTCCCCATTAAAAAGGCCGACACCCCCCCCTCCCGGGGATGAGAAAAAACAAAAGAAAAAGTGGCTTTCACTCGCCGCTCTCATCACCTCCACTCCCTTTCTCATCGCCATTGCCGTTCATGTCTTGGCGCTAGTGGGAGTGGGCAGTGTGGTCATCTTCAAGGGGGGCAACCCCCTAGCCATGTTTTCCGGGGAGAAAGTAGATTCCGGTGACGCCGGAGCAGAGGCGCCAGCACCTCCATCGAATGAAGAACCCTCTCCTCAAGAGGACTCAGCCCCCATGGCCGAAACCACCCCCACTCCGACCGAAATCACAGAAACGACAGATTTGCTTTCGCTCTCGACCCCATCTCCCACGCCCTCTTTCGCCCCTACCACGCCCGCTAAAACTATCTCCGCCCCTTCCATGAGCGCAGGAACCGGAAGCTCCCCTAGTCCCAAACCTACAGGAAAAACCGGGGGACGCCGCTCCGCCAAATCCACCCTGTTTGGTTTCACCGAAAAGGTCGGCGGGGAACTTGAGGGGACCATGTATGACCTGAAATTAAAGACGGATGGAAAAAAACCGTCAGGCATCGATGATAAAACCTTCCCCGAGGCAGTTCGCAAGATTGTCCGGACCCGTTTTCGCCCCAACTCCCTGAACGAGTTCTATAAAGTGGATAAGAAGTTTTTTGCCACGCAGTTCTTCATCCCCCTCCAAGTTGCTGGCAAGGCCCCCGAGACCTTTGGAGTTAAAGGAAAGGTAAAACCAAATAATTTCATCATCCACTACTCCGGATCTTTTGCCGCCCCAGAAGACGGACTGTATCGTTTTGTTGGACTTGGGGACGACAGCATCCTTGTGATGGTCGACGGCTCAGTCAAATTCGAGGGAAATTGGGTTCCCTTCACCTCGTACGGAGAAAGAAACGACAAACCAGGGGTCGAGGTTTTAGAATTCTTTCCCACCATCGATGCCAACAAATCATGGGCTCGCTTAAGGGAGGGGGACTGGATCAACCTCAAAAAAAACCAGCCCCACCAGCTGGACATTGCCTTGGTCGAACAGGGTGATCCTAAGGCAGAGGGAGGCGGAAATTTCGCCTTTGTCCTCCTGATCGAGAAACAGGGCAGCAAATACGAGTTGTCCAAAAAAAGCAAAACTCCGCGACCTATCCTCCCTCTCTTCATGCTGGAACCCCCGGACAGCAATATGGAGAAAGTGATTCGTGAAAATCTGGACAAGCTAGAGGTCTCCTATAAAGACGGTCCTTTTTTTGGAACCACAGCCCCTGCCCCCGAGGAGAACACGCCGACAGAAACATCTCCCAACCCAAAATCCTCCGTTCCAGAAAATAACAGTTCCAAATCCGATCAGGCTTCCGGATCAGTTTATGAGACTGGCTGGAAAGAGGGAACCACTGGTGGGACCGGATTCGGGAACTGGATACTGAAAAGCAACGGCAATCCAGACCAAAAGTCCTACGCCGGATTTTATCTGGCCAAGGAGCAGGAAAAGCCGGGGATCGCTCCCCTCGCCACTGACGGCAAAGCTTGGGGCATCTTCGCTGATGGCGAAGGCTTCCAAGAAGCCTGCGCCTTCCGTCCATTTTCCTCCCCTTTGACTTCGGGACAAACCTTCAGCATCGAACTCATGACTCCCAACCCAAAATCCAACTCCGGCTCCACCGGTTCGATCGGACTGACCTTGCGCACCGGAAATACCTCCGAGAAACCTACCGACTACAATCAGGGTGCCCGCTTTGAGTTCACCGCGTTGGAGGGTAAACCCAACTACCAGATCTTCGACGGAAGCGATGCCAGCGATTCAGGGCTACCCATTCCGATCGGAGGAGTCCGGTTGGAGATGACTCTAACCAGCAACGACCTCTACGATCTGAAGATCATTCCTCTGGGGGGAGGTTCTCCGTTGGAACTCAAGGGCCGCAAGTTGGGGGGCACTGCCGGTGCCCCCATCGACAGTTTGGCGATCTTCAACCGCGATTCGGAAGCCAATGCCTTCTTTAACAAACTAACCGTTAGACCGTAGGGGGAATCTCCAAAGCCATCACATAAGGAGAGCCCTCCCCTCCTGCAACCAACACATGCGTGCCGGCAGGAAGCTGGACTTGATTCACCCCGTAGATGGGCCCAATACCCACCCCACTGACCTCATTACCACGCTCACTCTGCTCGTCTCTCATAAAGATTCCACCACTCTGCGATTCAATTCTGAATTGCATCGGAGAGAGCCACTGCGGCGGTTGTTCCTCAAGCAACACCACTTCCGTTCCAGCTAGAACTCCGGCGGGGCCGGGATTTCTCCCGAAGACCAACGGGAGCTGATGCTCACTCACCTGCTCTCCCCACGTCACCTGATCTCCCACTCTCCACCCCATCCGCAGAAGAATCTTTGCCCCACCCTTTGAGGCGGAGGAAACCGTGTTGGCTGTAGCCGTCCCATTTCCATGGACTCGCTGAGGCTCCTGACCACTTCCAGTTCCTGGCTCGAGTTTTTCCAGTTTCTCGTTCGCCTTGCGCAAGCGTGCGGCCAGAACGCGTGAGACAATGCTTCCCGGATGATCTTGGCCGTCAGATCGTTTGTCTAAAAGATCCTGTGCCGTCATCCCATAAAGCAGACACCTCCCTTTGGCCGTAGCGGTCGCCGTTCGGGGGAGGTTCTGGATGACTCCCATCTCCCCGATCACCTCCCCCGGTCCTACCCGGGCCAGTTCACTGCTCGATCCACCCGCCTCCTTCGTCAACACCACCTGTCCGCTCCGGACGATGTAAAACTTATCACTCCCCTCTCCCTGACGGAAAATCACCTGCCCGTCACCGAACCCCACCGTGGCCTTACGAATCCCCGCATTGACCATTTCCGTTTGGATGTAGGACCAGATGAACCGCCCCAACATACCAACCCCCGCACCCGTGGCCACCGCCATGCAGTTCGTCGTAAAATCCCCGGAAAAATCACAGGACCGGCCGAAAATGGGTTGAATGAGTTCAAGGCCTGCACTCATGCCTGCCACCAATAGGATCCCTAGAGGCCATAATATCGGGCGAAGCCCCATGATCATCAGGGCACCCAAGAGGGTGTATCCGGCAAAATGAACGATCTTGTCCGCCTCCACGGCCACACCTTTCTTGGCCATAAGACTTCCGATCACCGCACAAATCATCCCAGCCAAAGCAACGACAATTAGGACGTTCCGGATTCGGGGCGGAATATCCAGATAGGGCGTGTTTCCCTGGCGCCGGACCGGAGCCGCCGAGCGACTCTGCTTGCCGGAGGATTTTCCGCTGGAAGAACTCATTTCAGTTTCTTCTGCCAAGCCAGGATCTGCCTTCTCACGTCCACCATGCTCGGCGCCCCTACAACGCCACTACGGGCTTGGAGTGCTTTGCGGGCGCGCATCAGCGGGGAACCCCCACCCAGCACCGCCGCTGCCAACACAGAACAGCCCTTTGATAACTCTTCCCAATCTTCTCGGCTTAACCGGTCGATCCGCGTTCCTCTCTCCTCCGCCCTCCGGACCGCTGCCCCCACCACCTGGTGGGCCTGCCGAAAGGGCATTCCCTTTTGCACCAACGCATCCGCCAGATCGGTGGCCAGTAATTCCGGAGCCGAAGCCGCAAAGGCACAAGCCCCCGCATCCACCTCGATGCTGGCCATCGCCCGGGCCATCACCTCCAGCGAATCCCGAAAGGTGTCGGCCGCATCAAAAACACACTCCTTGTCCTCCTGCAAATCCCGGTTGTAGGTCAGAGGCAAACCTTTCAGCACAGTCAACAAAGAGACCAAATGCCCGGTCAACCGGCCGCTTTTTCCCCGCACCAGCTCCGCCATATCGGGATTCCTCTTCTGGGGCATGAGGCTCGAACCCGTCGTGAAGGCCTCCCCGAATTTTAAAAAAGCGAATTCCGCCGAAGAAAAAAGAATCATGTCTTCAGCCAAGCGCGAAAGATGGACTCCCCCCAAAGCGACGGCAGCCAGATACTCCACCAGGAAATCCCGGTCAGAAACCGCATCCATGGAGTTGGTCGAGATTTTCGAGAACTTGAGGAACTTCCGCGTCACCTCTCTTTGCAGCTTCAGAGTGCTCCCGGCAATCGCCCCAGATCCCAAGGGTAAAACATCCGCCCGTTGAACCACATCCTCCAACCGACCATGATCCCGCTCCAACATCTCCACATAAGCCAACAGCTGATGCGCCAATAGGACGGGTTGGGCTCTTTGTAGGTGGGTGTATCCCGGCAGAACAACCTCCCGGTTCTTGTCCGCCAATCGCACCAAGGACCTCTGCAAATTCCTGATCGCCACCCCGTCGCCGGCCACCTGATCCCGTAGCCACAAACGAAGATCGGTGGCTACCTGATCGTTGCGACTCCTCCCGGTGTGCAGCTTGGCGCCGGCAGGGACCCTCTGGGTCAAAGTCGCCTCAATATTCATGTGCACGTCTTCCAACGAATCTTTCCACCGGAACTTGCCGGACCGGATCTCCTTTTCGATCCGATCCAAGCCCTTCCGGATGGCGGTAACTTCCTTCGAGCTCAAAATGCCGATTTTACCAAGCATCGTGGCATGGGCTCGACTGCCTTCCAGATCATGCAACGCCAGCCGCCGATCAAAGTGGACGGACCGACTAAACTTTGCCGCTACCGGATCCGGTTCGCCTTGAAATCTCCCTTTTCCCCTGCCTCTCATGATTTCACCTCCAACTTGCCCGCCTCATGGGCGGAAAGCACGCGCCAAGCTCCTGGGACCAAATGCCCAAGTTCCAATCCTCCGATCCGGGTCCGCTTCAATCTCTCGACGGTAAAACCGAGCGTGCGAAACATCAATCGGATCTGCCGCTTCATTCCCTGCCTTAGAATCATCCGGACTTCAGACTTTCCAATAGGGAAAACCCTCTCCGCTTTGGCCAACCCCTCCTTGAGACGAACCCCTTTTTCCATTTGCCGCAGGACCGCCTCATCCGGGGGTCGATCCAACTTCACCCGGTATTCTTTTTCCACCTTGTGCTTCGGATGCGCCAATCGTTGGGCCAGATCGCCTTGGTTGGTTAAAAGAATCAACCCCTCACTGTCGGCATCCAGACGCCCCACGGTAAAGAGTCTTCCAAAGCCCTTGGGCATCAGCTCTGTGATGATCGGTCTCCGATCTTGGGCCGAAGCTGTACAGACCACCCCTCGCGGTTTATGCAGGGCAATCACCACCGCCCGAGCGGCATGGATCACCCTGCCATCCACGGTGACTTGGGCTCCGTCCGGCACCCGCTCTCCGGGACTTACCGCCTGTCGTTTGTTGATCCGGACCCTTCCCTCAGCAACTAAAGTTTCAGATCCACGGCGGGATCCGAGGCCAGCGGCGGCCAGGAAACGGTTAAGACGCATCCCCTCCCCGGCGGGGACGGGATCGGAAGACATCACTCGGGCTTAGTTTTGGGGAGACCAGTCGGCTTCATCCCCGCTTTCCAGAGACCACGCTTTTTCAAAAGGGTAATCCGCTCACCACGCTTCAACACATTGCGCTTGGCGGCCGTGGCACCCCCCGAACGAAGACTGCGATGTAGGGACATAGAAAAGGTATAAGCGACCAACGTCCGGCGGGCAACCTCGATCCTAGATTAAGATGTAGATTAGGATGAAGTTGATTCGATCGGGCCCAGCTTTGCGTACCATCGGATTTTTCAAGATTTCATGCCGGTAGGGCAGGGTCGATGACCCTGCCTTCAACGCGGTGAATGCGCGTGCGCAAAGCGCACAATCCCTCCTCTTGGAAAGGATCTGGCATAGGCCTCAGGGCAAAGGGGAACCAAATGCAGG
>Ga0209598_10003844_pt1 | contig 11239 bp, 9 predicted proteins | sample M_140807_EF_Meta_FD_187317 | JGI IMG/M metagenome (GOLD analysis project Ga0209598, IMG submission 187317) | Freshwater microbial communities from Lake Montjoie, Canada to study carbon cycling - M_140807_EF_MetaG (SPAdes) (version 2) | ecosystem: Environmental > Aquatic > Freshwater > Lake... | reverse complement strand
AATGGATAAATTAGCTTTTCTAGGAGAGAAACCAATTTTCAACCAATCTACTTCTCTTCCGCTTGTGGGGCTTTTGTATCTTTTTAATCCAAAGCCTATAATTGAACTGCCCCACATTTTTGGCTCCTCACTGCTGGCTTTTTTCATCATTTCCAAAATCACAAAACTGTCTTTTCGTTTTTGTTCATCGGTAATTGTATTGATGAAATCCTCCACACTTACAGAAGTGGGTTTTGTTTTGATTTCAGCCAGTTTTGATTTTTTTTCAGGCAAAGGATCATTGTTTAAAAATCTAAGTTAAGGATTCCTTTAAATTACAGGAAACCTATGGCATAAGTGATATCTCAGTTTTTTTTAATCAAAAAGGCACTTCAAAATCACTTTCATAAAAGTCCGATGATTCTGGAGATTTTGGTTTTTCTGGGTGGTTATTTTTTGGTTGTTGCGGTGGCTGGTAATTTGAATCATTAATTGGATCATCAATTGAATCGTAATAGTTTAAATCTTCCAGTTCAAAATCAATATTTTCCTCTCCAGACTGACTACCGTAGTAATTATCAAATTTGTTTAGATGTTTTAAAAACCCAAAACAAAAGGCAATATCATATATTTTATTCTCCTTTACCAAGAGTGCAAGACCTGCTTCCGAGCATTCTGCACTATTTTTTTGAGTGTAAGGAAATGTACCATTATTAAATAATATCACCCTGGCACCAAATAAACAAAACCTGCATATATCGTATTCAACCTGAGTAACAGGAACAGTATCCAGTCTTTGGTTGAACCAGGAAAGAAACTGTTCTTTACCTACATGTAGAGTTTGTAAATCCTTTTCCTGAATTTGGTAGGTGCCGGTATCTGATAAGAGAAATTCAATCAGTCCTTTGTCCTTTCGCACTACTGCATTGGCAAACTCAATTACTATATCTTTGGTTGAAACGAGTTGATTTAACATTGTAATTTTTTGTGCACTGGTATGAATTCATTTATTACGGATAATTTATTATTAAGTTAAACATAAAAAAACGAGACTACTCAAAGAATAGCCTCGTTTAAAGTAAAAAGTAAAATATCAGTTCAAAGCTGTAACACCGGGCAGCTCAACGCCTTCCAGATATTCCAGCAACGCGCCGCCACCGGTGGAAATGAAGCTTACCTTATCTGAGAGTCCAGATTTTTTAATGGCAGCAGCGGAGTCTCCGCCACCAATCAGAGAGAAAGCGCCTTTTTCAGTGGCTTCTACTACGGCTTTTGCAACATCAAATGTTCCATGGGCAAAAGCATCGAATTCGAATACGCCCATTGGGCCATTCCATAAAATGGTTTTGGCATCCAGCAGTTCTTCCCGGATATTTTTAACCGATTCCGGACCAATATCCAATCCCATCCAACCTTCTGGAAAGTCCTTGTTTGAAACAATGCGATGCTCTGCGTCGGCAGCAAACTTATCTGCAATAACAGCATCAACAGGGAGAATAACTTTAACGCCTAGGTCTTTTGCTTTTTTAAGCAAGGATTGTGCAAAGTCAATCTGCTCTGTTTCGCACAAGGAAGTGCCAATACAAAAGCCTTGTGACTTTAAAAAAGTATAGCTCATTCCGCCACCTATGACAAGGCTATCAATTTTTTCGAGCAGGTTTTCAATAATTTTAATTTTTTCTGAAACCTTGGCACCACCCATGATGGCTACATATTTCCGTTCTGGATGTTTCAGTACTTTATCTGCATTTTCAATTTCGGATTTCAATAAGAAACCGCAATATTTTTTATCAGGAAAATGCTGAGTGATAACATAGGTAGAACAATGAGGGCGATGTGCGCTACCAAAGGCATCATCTACATACACCTCACCAAGTGAAGCAAGTGCTTTAGCAAATTCTGGTTCCCCTTTTTTTTCTGCTTTGTGAAATCTGAGATTCTCCAGCAATAATACCTGTCCAGGTTGGAGGGCATCTGCCATAGGTTTTGCATCAGGTCCGATACAATCAGAACAAAACTGAACAGGAACGCCCAGACATTCAGAAAGGTGAGGAATAATATGTTTTAAACTCAGTTTTTCCTCAGGACCGTCTTTTGGTCTGCCGAGGTGAGTCATTAGAATTAAAGCGCCACCTTCCTTCAAAATATACTTGAGGGTAGGCAAGGCCATTTGTATTCTGGTGTCGTCGGTTATTTCCAGGCTCTCATTTAAGGGAACGTTAAAATCAACCCTAACCAGAACTTTTTTTCCTTTTAGCTCAGCCGAATCAATGAATTTCATAGGCCGCAATTTTTTCTGTTAGATCAGCTACTCTGCACGAGTATCCCCATTCATTATCATACCATCCTACAACTTTTACCATGGTGCCCATTGAAGATGTTTGCAGACTATCAAAAATGCAGGAATGTGGATTTCCAATAATATCTATAGAAACAATTGGATCGGTGCAATATTCCAGAATATCTTTCATTGGACCATCAGCAGCTGCTTTCATTGCAGCATTAATTTCTTCTTTGGTAGCTGGTTTTTTAAGGATTACAGTGAAATCGGTCAGTGAACCATCAGGAAGGGGCACGCGCATAGAAGTGCCGTCCAATTTACCTTTCAGGTGTGGTAATACCAGACCTACGGCTTTTGCTGCACCAGTTGAGGTAGGGATAATAGAATAAGCTGCAGCGCGCGCTCTTCTAAGATCTTTATGTGGAGCGTCTTGTATGTTTTGGTCATTGGTATAGGCATGAACTGTTGTCATGTAACCCATTTCAATACCGAAAGTGTCGTCGAGCACTTTTGCCATTGGGGCAAGACAATTGGTTGTGCAGGATGCATTTGAAATAATCTGCATGTCAGCATTCAGCACCTGATCATTTACGCCAAGCACCACAGTTGCATCTTCTCCTTTTGCGGGAGCGGAAATGATGACTCTTTTAGCTCCAGCTTTTATATGGAGATCTGCTTTTTCTCTGTCCGTAAACCTTCCGGTAGATTCGATTACCAGCGTAGCACCCACAGCGTCCCAGGCCAGCATAGCAGGGTCTTTTTCAGCAGAAACCAGAATTTCTTTACCGTTCACTTTGATAAAGCCTTCACCTGCTTCTACGGTTCCAGGAAATTTTCCCTGAACGGAATCGTATTTAAGGAGATGCGCAAGGGTTTTGGTATCTGTCAGGTCATTGATTTTAACCACTTCAATACCAGGTTTTTGAAGTAAAGCACGAAAGGCAAGGCGGCCAATTCTGCCGAAACCATTAATCCCAACTTTGATGTTTGACATAGTTTTTAGAATGAGGTGCAAAATTACAAAACCCTCAAATGCTAAGCTATTTTAATGGGAAGGATTAGGTAAATAGGTGGGTTTATTTTTGCCTGTTTTACATAAACAATATAGAATCGTAATTTTTTCTTGATGCGTATGCTTTATTCTCCTACTTTTGTGCCTCATTTCTGAAAGTCCCGTTCGTCTAGCGGTTAGGACAACTCCCTTTCACGGAGTAAACAGGGGTTCGATTCCCCTACGGGATACTAAATGAACACCGCAAGGTGTTTTTTTAGTCTCATAATTAAGGCAGTTCCCTAAAAAGTACGTATTTTTGCCTACAAACCCACTACAATTATGAGAACCTGTGTTTTCGTTTGTTTATTTATAGTCCTTGTTGCTGGTAGTTTCGTGCAAGCTCAGGATACAGCAAGTACGTTTGCCTTTCAGGCATTGACGAAATTTTCCATTGGCGACAATCAAGGAGCATTGGCAGATATAAACTTTGCTATTGATAAAAACCCAAAAAATGTTTGGTTTTATATTAACCGTTCTATCATTCGGGAAGCAATTGGTGAAAACAAACCTGCAATTGAAGACCTGAATAAGGCCTTGACTTTGGATCCCAAAAATAAATTCATTTATATCCGTCGTGGGATAATGAAATCTGGTATTGCAGAATTTGAAAGTGCCATTGGAGAATTTACAAAGGCTCTTGCTTTAGATCCTAATTGTTCGGTTTCGTATCTTAAAAGAGGACTTTGTTACTATAATTTAGGTAAAATGGAGGATTCTTATAAAGATTTTAATAAAGCAATAGATTTGAATCCCAGAGATTCAGAAGCCTATTATCACAGAGCAGTTGTTCGTAAAATGTTGAAGGATTCCAAAGGATGTTGTGACGATTTAAATACATCGGTGCTAATGGGGAATGAAAGAGCAAGTCAGCTGATGAAAACTCTGTGTGTTAATTGATTTAGGAACAGATGTTAGGGCTGAAGCTGGAAACAGATCCGTATTGGGCAAAATTAGCCCTTTCAGATTTGGATGAAGCAATGACCGATCATGCTTTTTGCGAACAAAAAGCAGCCTCAAATGCTATTTCATTAATTGTATTATTTTCAGAATATACTGAGCTTGTGACAGCTATGGCAGAAATCGCTCGTGAGGAGCTAGAACATTTCTCTCAGGTACACCAAAGAATTATTGCCAGAGGAAGAGTGCTCGGCCGGGAACGAAAAGATGCCTATGTGAATGAATTGTATAAATTTATTAGAAAAGGCTGTTCCAGGGAAGAATTATTGTTAGATAGACTGATTTTTGCCGCCATGGTCGAAGCCAGAAGTTGCGAACGGTTTAAAGTTCTGGCTGAACATATGGAAGACCCGGAATTGGTTCAGTTCTACACGAATTTGATGAAATCCGAGGCGCAGCACTACACTGTTTTTTTGAATTTTGCGAGGAAATATGCTGGTAGGGAAGTTGCAGATGCACGATGGCAAGAGATGCTGACTTTTGAAACAGAACTGATCCGGAATTACGGTCGTTCTGCAGGCATCCACGGCTGATTACATTTTCGGACTTTCAAGATTTTTCATTTCAAAACCAAGCTTCTGAGCAGCATGCTGTTGCTGGTTTACTATTTTCTCACCAACGCTTACAATTTGCATTTCCGAGAAAGGTAGCACCACCAAATCAACATCAATCGTAAGCAGGATTGCGGAAATCAATACTTCTTTTAGCAATGAATCGGACAGAATATTTTGGGAGATATCCGGATTAAGAAAGGATATTTTTTTTAGTCCTTCAATAAAAAAATGCTGATCCTTATTTACCAGTAACCGTGAAACCAAATAGCCCAGGTCTTCTGTTCGCTTATAGGTAAAGGAGTCTGCCATAAAATTGTAAAACAGGATTTGTCCGAAATAACCTCTCAGGGGATCTTCCTTAATATATTCGCTTTCAAGAATAAAATGATCATCCGGAAAAGTTATAATATTCGAATGCATGGATACAGTTAGTAAATCGCCTGAATACCTTAACTGAAATTCATATTCCGATACATCTTTGTACTCTATCTTAATATTGGGGTCATTTGCCTTAAAATATTCGGACAATTCCTTTGCAATACCAGAAGCAATATTCTTTAAGGTTTGCAGAACTTCTAAGCTTCTTTTGTAGGTTATCTGCTTTACCGAAGCTTTTAGGTTCAGCACTTCAATGATTTTTTGTATTTGGGTATCCATGGTTAATCTGTGATTACGGTTCCGAATTTTTTATAGTGTTCCTGTTTTTCTTTTTCGAGCTGAACATGCGTCTCTATAATCCTGATTAAATCGGGATCTTCCAACTTTTCGAGTTGTGCTTTTTTAATTTCAAGTCTGCTTTCTGATAACCTTTGATCAAGGATTTTAGCAATGAAATGATGTATCGCTGAAAGAAGGCTTTCCCTAAGTTGATGGTCTGGTTTGGTTACTACAATATCATATTTGGACCAGTGTGGGCTCACTTCAGGGGGCTCAACCAGCAGTTCTGCAATCGTTTCCTGATACGGTTTGTCCAGTTCATGCAATTCACTCAACCATGCTTCAAGAGATCCAAAACTATAGTAGGCTTCCAGAATAAGTTTTCTGAGTTCCTGTAAATGAGAATATTTAAAAGTATAATCAAACAAACTAATCCATAAATATTCAATCACATTGATTTCATACCAGGTTTCATCCTCAATGGTAAATGCTCTGGATGAAGGTGCAACTTCTTCAAGGTTATCAATATTTTCGAAATCTGTTCGTGGCGCTTCAATGGATTTATGCCAGTATAATAACATTAATCTTATCAGTTCTTTTTCCTGATTTTCTGTGTCATAAGGAATCGTCGGTTTGATTTCCCTTGTAGAAGGAATTACAGTTGAAGAACTTTGTTGAAATTCTCCCTCTCTTATTCTCTCCTGATTTTTATATTGCTTTGCATCCTCTTTTATCTTTTCAGATAATTTGGAATGAACACTTTGTGCAATATTTTCTTCCGGAAGATTCAGGCGGTTTGAAGTAATCCGTATATATCCGGTACGTTTAATATTGTCTGGTATACTTGCAATACTGGTGGCAATTTCATTGACAACAAGTGCTAAGGTCTGAGGTTTGGTCAGATCTCCAGATGCAGAAAGAGCTTGTATTTGAAAGTCAATAAAGTCTCTGGAATGTTCTTCAATGTAGGAGTTAAACTCAGTTAATGAACGGCTTTTAACAAACGAGTCTGGGTCATGACCATCGGGGAGCAGAAGCACTTTGATATCCATTCCCTGTTCCAGAATAAGATTTACACCCCGCAGGGAAGCTTTTATTCCTGCCGGGTCTCCGTCATATAAAATAGTTACTTTGTTTGCATATCTATGCAGTAGTCTAATCTGGTCAGGGGTTAATGCAGTGCCACTTGAAGCCACTACATTTTGAATTCCATTTTGATGCAGACTGATTACATCCGTATATCCTTCGCAGAGAAAAGCTTCTTCTTTTTCCCGTATGGCCTGCCTGGCATGATACAATCCAAACAAAACCTGGCTTTTCAGATATAGCGCAGATTCAGGAGAATTAATGTACTTGGCCAGTGTTTTTTCGGAGGTAAGAATCCGACCTGCAAAAGCTATAATTCTGCCTTGAGGATTTAAAATTGGAAAAATTACCCTGCTACGAAAACGGTCTGTCCAGGAGCCTCTGTCATTTTTAAAGGCAAGTCCGCTTTCTTCGATAAATTCATTTTTAAATTGCTCGTCTTTTGCAGTCTTGTACAGTGCATCAACTCGTGTAGGGCTATATCCGAGCCTGAATTTTCGTATGGTTGCTTCTGTAAATCCCCTTTGTTTAAAATAAGATAATCCAATTCTTTGTCCTTCCTCGGTATTCCAAAGTTGGTTTTCGAAAAATTTTGCAGCAAACTCATTCAGGATAGCCAGACTTTCCTTTCGACTTTGCTCTGCTTCTAGTTCCGGAGTTTGTTCAAACTCCAGTTCTATATTGTACTTCCTGGCAAGGTGTTTGAGTGCTTCAGGGTAGGTGTACCCTTCAAGCTCCATCAGGAAAGTAACAACACTGCCCCCTTTGCCGGAGGAAAAGTCTTTGAAAATCTGACGATGGGGTGAAACCGTAAATGAAGGTGATTTTTCTGCCTGAAATGGGGAAAGCCCTACATAATATTTACCTTTTTTCTTTAGTTTAACATAATCACCGATAACCTCCACAATATCAGCGGCAGCAAGTATATCATCAACTTTTTCCTTAGGAATCCTCACAGTTGGTAATCAGGTAATTTGTTCCGGTTAAGGACTTAATACGGTCAACAAATTTAAACAGAAGTAAAATCCGATTCCTGAATTATATTTGCAATGCATTGTAGGGGTGTCGGTTTTACCGGCTGAGATTATACCCTTGAACCTGATCCGGATCATGCCGGCGAAGGAAACAATTTGGTTGCCAGGATTACTCTGGCACTCCTGCATTGGCACAAGATATAGTCCAATGTTAAAATTAATTTTCCTTTCAGTCCTCTTTTTACCAATAGCTCTTAAGGCTCAACTCACCATAGGCGGAAATGTTCTTGAAAGTCAAACTTCAATTCCCTTATCTGGTGCAGGAGTACTTGAAGAAATTAGCGGAAAAGGTACAATTGTATCTGAAAATGGAACATTTTCCCTTTCAGGAATTAGACCAGGTCCTGTAAAACTGAGAGTCAGCCTCGTTGGATATACTTCTTTTATTTTGTCAACTGAGATTTCAAAAGATACTATAATTCAATTTTTACTTGAGCCTGGAAATACGGTAACAGAAGAAGTAGTTGTTACGGCAACAAGATTTCCAGAACAAGGCCCCGGTAGTTTCACAACGATTACAAGGGCAGAAATAACTGCGGCAAATTTCGGACAAGACCTTCCTTTTTTACTTAATCAAACTCCAAATACCATTGTCAGTTCAGATGCAGGAACTGGAATTGGATATACCGGCATACGAATCCGGGGCAGTGATCCAACAAGGATTAATGTAACTATCAATGGTATTCCCTTGAATGACGCAGAGTCTCAGGCCGTTTACTGGGTTAATTTACCTGATTTTGCCAGTTCTGTGCAAAGTGTTCAGGTTCAAAGAGGTATAGGCTCTTCAACCAATGGAGCTTCGGCCTTTGGGGCAACACTTAATTTACAAACATTGAATATCAGCAGAGAGGCATATGCGGAGGTAAATACAAGTGCAGGCTCATTCAACACTTTAAAAAACACTGTTCAGGCGGGTACTGGAATTTTAAAAAAGCACTTTGCTTTTGAAACCCGATTATCCCAGGTTGTTTCAGATGGGTACATTGACCGTGCTTTTTCAGAACTGAAGTCGTTTTATGCTTCAGGAGCCTATTTAGGGGATAAAACAATACTCAAGTTTAATGTGTTTTCCGGAAAAGAAAGAACCTATCAGGCATGGTATGGGGTTCCGGAAGATTCTATTGAGACCAATCCTACCTATAACCCGGTTTCCTATGAAAATGAAACTGACAACTATCAACAGGATCATTATCAGCTTATTCTGGCTCAAGCTCTTGAAAAAGGCTGGACATTAAATGCTGCCTTACATTATACGAGAGGAAAAGGATATTATGAGCAGTTTAGAGCTGATGATGCATTTGCTACTTATGGTTTGGAACCTGTGGCAATAAACACTGATACTTTTTTAAGTACCGATATTATTCGCAGGTTATGGTTGGATAATCACTTTTATGGAGGCGTTTGGTCGGTTCAATATCAGGAAAAAAGCAAAATTGACTTTTCTATTGGAGGTGGGCTAAACAGATATGAAGGAACCCATTTCGGTGAAATAATTTGGATGAAAACAGCGGGTAACACTCCGTCCGGATATAAATATTATGAAGATATTGGAGTTAAAACGGATTTTAATTTGTATTCTAAGTTGTTTTGCACTTTTGCTCCTGGGTTAACAGCTTATGGAGATATTCAATTCCGTACCATTGGCTATTCCTTTTTAGGGTATAACCGAAAACTTGAAAATGTTCAACAGGATGTGTTGCTGAATTTTTTTAATCCAAAAGCAGGAATTACATGGCAGATAACAGACGCAGCGCAAGGGTATGCTTCCTATGCAATGGGTCATCGTGAACCAATCCGGGATGATTTTACCCAATCCAGTCCTGATAGCAGACCCAAACCCGAGGTTATGCAGGACGTCGAAGTTGGATACCGGTTCAAAAAGAAAAAAATCCAATTCGACTTGAATTATTACCTTATGTATTATAGGGATCAATTAGTACTAACAGGAGCTATCAATGATGTTGGGGCTTACATCCGAACAAACGTTGCAAAGTCTTACAGAACCGGAATAGAATTTAATGGAGGCTGGCAAATGCATCCAAGACTTTTGTTTCAGGCAAATGTTTCTTTAAACAGGAATAAATTATTAGATTATGTCGATAAAATTGACAATTACGATACGGGATTGCCAGAAGAAACAATGTTTAAGGAATCTGATATCGCTTTTTCGCCAGCCATTGTGGGAGGTGGTACTTTGCAGTTTAAAGTATATAAATCACTTGAATTATCCTGGATTTTAAAAGCAGCGGGAAAACAGTATTTAGATAATACAGAGAGCGAAGCAAGAAGTCTGGATGGTTTTCAGGTACATTCAATCCGGATGGCATGGACATTGTTCCCAAAATTTTGCCGGCAAATAAATGTATCTGTTCAAGTTAATAATCTGTTTAATGAAGTTTACAGTCCGAATGGGTATACTTATGGATGGATTGAAAATGGTAAACGAACAGATTTCAATTTTTTATTTCCTCAAGCTGGGGCCAATGTGCTGGGAATGGTGAATTTTAGGTTTTGAACCTAATAATCCATCTTCTTGTAGCGTTTTCAGAAAGAACAGACAGGTTTTTGTTATCTTTGTCCAAAACCGCCTCTTTGCACCAGATTGTTGCTGATGAAACGTAATTTCTGTAGACCCCTACACCTACTGCCGGTTTTACTGATACTTGGATTGACAAATAGTTTTCTTTTTGCTCAAAGGATTGACTTTGAAAAGAATGCTATTGAAAAAATGATTGCCAAGGATTACAAAAACGCTGAAGAAGCCTACAGCAATGCCATTCGTATTAAGCCCAAAGACCCTTCACTTTATGTTGGCAGAGGCGATGCAAGACTTTTTTTAGGCGATGAATTAAATGCAGAAAAGGATTTTGCCAAAGCAATATCTCTGGATAAGTATTATATAAACCATTTTCTGATTCGTGGTCTTCAAAAATTCGAAGAAAAAGAATATAAAGTTTCTTCATTTTATCTCGAAAAAGCAGTAGTTGCTTATGAAAAGAAAGATAAATATATGAGTTCATCTACCTTTTCTTATGTACTTATGCTGATTGGATTTTGCAAATATTATTTAAATGATCTTACCTCTGCCTGTTCGTATTGGAATCGTGCAGGTGAAGCCGGATATAAGGAAGGTTTTGAAGTCAGTAAGAAAAATTGCGGGATCAAATCCAATTAAATGCACGATCATTCTCACGAAGAAATACATTTTAGCGGTTCAGAAATTGTCCGTGATGCAGTTATTGGCCTTAGTGATGGTTTGACTGTACCCTTTGCTCTAGCAGCAGGCCTTGTAAATGCTGTTCACAGTAATGATATAATTATTACCGCAGGTTTTGCTGAGATTGTAGCGGGTTCCATTGCAATGGGACTGGGAGGCTACCTTGCAGGAAAGACGGAATCGGACCATTATAAGGCAGAACTTGGTCGTGAATACTATGAAGTAGATCATTTTCCTGAGAAGGAGAAAGAAGAAGTCAGAGAGGTTTTTGCCTCTTACGGACTTTCAAAACATCTTCAGGAAGAAATTGCCAATGAATTAGCCTGTGATAAAGATAAGTGGGTGAATTTCATGATGCGGTTTGAGCTCGGATTAGAAAAGCCTGTAAAAAACAGAGCCGGACAAAGCGCAGCTACAATT